>Ga0207651_10001069_pt1 | contig 12166 bp, 5 predicted proteins | sample KBSM23metaG_FD_184328 | JGI IMG/M metagenome (GOLD analysis project Ga0207651, IMG submission 184328) | Miscanthus rhizosphere microbial communities from Kellogg Biological Station, Michigan, USA - KBS M2-3 metaG (SPAdes) (version 2) | ecosystem: Host-associated > Plants > Roots > Rhizosphere >... | reverse complement strand
GGATCAATTCGAATCGCTGCCGCAACCGACCCGAAAAAACCAGGCGTGGCGATTCTCGAACGTCGGTCTTCTCGATCTGGCACCGTTCAAGACCAGTTCGCCGCTGTCTGAAGACGACCGAAAAAATATTCTAAAATATTCGCGCGGCCTCGAGCAGTACGCCGGTCGGATGATTTTCGCGAATGACCAACTGGTCGAGCGCGACGTTGTTTCCGAAGACCTGAAAAAACGCGGCGTAATTTTCCAGCCGCTCGAGCGCGCAATGGTCGAGCACGCCGATCTCTTTCGGAAATACTTCATGTCCACCGAAGCGAAGCTTGGCTCGGCAAAGTTCGCGGCGCTACACAAAGCACTCGTTTCGACGGGAACATTCCTGTTCGTACCGCGCGGACTGGAGATCGAGTCGCCGATCGAAATTTTCCATTGGCTGCGACATGACAACGTGTCCGTGTTCCCGCACCTGCTCCTCGTGGCGGATGAGTTAGCGAAGGTCACCGTAATTGAGCATTTCCGGTCGTGCAGTCGAACCGCGCCCGGCTTCGCCTGTGGGGTAAATGATCTCATCGCAGGGCCTGGAGCAGAGGTGACATACGTCTGCGCGCAGGAGTGGGGCAACAACGTGATCGCATTGCAAATGAACTCCACGGTGGTCGATCACGATGCTTCAGCGATGAGCCTGAATTTGCATGTGGGCTCGAAATATTCGCGGTTCGAAAGTCTGAGCCGTCTCATTGGCGAAGGCGGCCGCAGCGATCTGCTCGCTGTCGCTGTCGCCAAACACCAGCAGGAATTCGACGCCCGCACGCTGCAGGACCACGTGTCGCCGCGCACTGCGAGCGATCTCCTTTACAAAAATGCGCTGGACGATCGCGCTCGCACGATTTTCGGGGGGCTAATCCGCGTCGAACCGAACGCTCATTTCACGGACGCGTATCAAAAAGTTCGCAATCTTCTATTGAGTGACGACGCCGAGGCCAACTCAATGCCTGGCCTGGAAATTCTCGCCGACAACGTCCGTTGCACTCATGGCGCAACTTCCGGCCAAATTGATGAAGACGAACTATTCTATCTGCGCACGCGTGGCATTCCGACAAACGTCGCCCAGCGTCTCCTCGTCACAGGTTTCCTGGACGAAGTCATCAAGCGTCTGGATCATCCAGCAATAGCTGATCATTTGCACCGGCTCATCGAACGAAAATTCGCAGTGTAGGTTCTGCGGGAGCACACGCGCCTTGCATGTCGCTTTCGGCATTCTCGCCGCAGATGTGTGGATCAGTTCTCCTGTTTCTCCTCCGTATTCAGCTCGAAATTGATTTTCACATCGTAGTGATCGCCTTTGATTAGCCCCGTCGGCGGCGGGTCAACGTGGCTGATTTGTCTCGCAACCGCCGCCACTGATTCATTGACTGTGGCGTTCCCGGATGGTTTCACGATTTCGAATTTCGAAACGCGACCGTCCTTTTCGATTCGCACATTCGCGAGTGTCGAAATTTTTTCGCCCGAAGGGACGTTCGTGGTGGGCTGGATCCACGCGCTGTAAAAACGATCATGCAACATGTTGCCGTACCACCCGAATTCGGACGCGCTGCTTCCTCCGCCATCACTGCCGTTTTTGCCTGTTGATCCGCTTTGCCCACTTCCGCTTTGAGTCGGGGAATCTTTTTTTGCGAGCACGATTTTGTCTTTTTTCTCCGATTTGGCGTTCGCTTTCGTTGGGGTCGATTTGGTTTTTGCCGCCGGTTTTGGAGAGGCTTTTGCCACCAGCGCTTTTCTGGGAGTTGATCTCGGGATTGGTTTTGGAGTGGGCTTGGTTCTCACTGCAGGAGTCGGGCTCGGCTTCGGCAGCGGTGTTGCTGTTGCCGTTGGTTTCGGAGTAGGCATCGGCAATTCAATTTCGCTCTTCGCGGTTATTTCAGGAGGTTTTTCGTTTCCGGGTTGATGCTGTTCCGGCTCTGTGGATTCAGTGTCAGTGGCTAACTGCCCTGGTGACGGTGATTCCTGTTGTTGCGATTCATTTGCCGAGAGATCTCCCGCGGCACCCAACCACACGATGTTCTCTGGATTCGATGGCGTTTTCGCCGCCACACTCCAGCGGATCAGTCCCGCGATCAGTACGACGTGCGCCAGCGCGATCAGGAAGACATTTCCCCAAAAACGGCCGCCCGGCGTACCGTATTTCTTCGAAGGCGACCCTTTCGCCATTTACTTCGATTCTGCTTTCGTGGCGATGCCGACCTTCGCGATTCCGGCGCGTTGCAATGCATCCATCACACCGATTAAATTTTGCACGGGCAAATCGTGATCAGGTCGAATCACGATAGCGATTTCCGGATTCGTCTGTTTCAACTGCACCAACTGCGTCGTCAGACTTTCCAGGTCCATCGTCTGATTATTGAACCGGATCGTGTCAGAGCGATCGATTGAGACCGTTTGCACCTGCGACGTGTTGATAGGCGGATTCTTCGTTCCGCTGGATGGGATCACCAGGTTCATGCTGCTTTCAAGCAGCGGCGTAGTAATCATGAAAATGATGAGCAACACAAAAGCGAGATCGAGCAGCGGCGTGATATTGATCTCGCTCAACGTGGAGAGATTTTGGCGTTGCGAGTAGCGTCTCATCTGCGAAAAGTCGATTCACGTGATCCGTGATCGACATACTTGTGCTCGAACTCCGATGCGAGCTCGGCTGCGAAGTTATCCATCTCTACGATAATCCCGCGAATGCTGGTGACCAGAAAGTTGTAACCGAACATTGCCGGAATGGCCACGCAGAGCGCGACGACCGTGGTTATGAGCGCGCCAGAAACACCGGGCGCCATCGCCACGAGGTTCGGTGATCCGGCTTCAGCGACGCCAACGAATGCATCCATCACTCCCCAGACCGTACCGAGCAATCCGAGAAAGGGCGAACCGCTCACTGCCGTAGCGAGCAGAATCATCTGCGACTCGAGGGAAAGGGCTGTCTCACCGACGGCGCGTTCCATCGCGGCGTTGACGGCACCCATTTGCGCCGGTGAAATTTTCTCGGCGATCTCGAGTCGAGCGCGGAACGTTTCATCCACTTCTGATGATCCCAGCAAGTGGAATGTCATTTCCTCGCACCCTGCGCGATACACATTGAAAACCGGCGCACCTGGAAACCGCGCATTTTTTTCAAATAGACGAAGAGGCTGTCGGTCTTTGTGAAAAGCAGCGAGGAAACGAGCGTTCTGTTTCCGTGCAAAGCGGATCACGCGCAATTTCGTGATCATGATCGACCAACTGAAAATCGATACGACAGCCAGAAGAGTGAGAACGATTTTGCCCGCGATTGTCGCGTGATCGAACGCAAACAGCAGACCGCCGCCGGCCGCTACGATTTCCGGAACGAGCATTCCCTAATCACCGGGATTAGTAATAACGCCGTTCTGCGGAAACGCCACCTGTCATTTCGTGGTAGGAACGCCGCGCTGCGGCGTCCGCATAGCGCAGCGCGCTGTCCCTACCTTGATTTCCTCGGAAACGTCGGATGTCTTTTCGCCGCTACGACAAACGCCGCGCCAATCACGATGAGGAAAAATGAAAAGAATTGACCGCGCGTGAAAGGCCCGATCAGTTCGGCATCTGGCTCGCGGAAATTTTCGACCACGATTCGAAAGATGGCGTAACAAATGAAAAACAGTCCCGTCAGAACCCCATTCGGCTGGCGCGTGCGCGTTCGCACAAACCACAAAATTGCGAACAACGCGATACCCTCAAAGAGCGCCTCATAAAGTTGCGATGGATGGCGCGGCGACAGAATTGAACGCAGTGCGTCCGCGGCCGCCGGTTGGCTGCGCACTGCAGCAATGATTGCCTCTGGGCTGGTCAATGATGGATCGATCTGCGCGCAAGCTGCGACTGCACGCTGCGCTTCCTGAGGATGATCGAGCAGTTCCTTCGGAAATTGCATCGCCCAGGGAACATTGGCGATCCGTCCGTACAACTCGCCATTTATAAAGTTCGCGCATCGTCCGAAGAACAATCCAAGCGGCGCGGTTACGACCAGATTGTCGCCGAGATTTAGCCACGAAATTTTGTGACGATGCGCATAGTAAAACGTGAACAGTAGTAGGCCGACCATCCCGCCGTGGCTCGACATGCCCCCTTCCCAAACGCGCAAAATCGACAACGGCTCTCGTAACATTTCCGGCTTGTAGAAGAAAACGTAACCAAGACGCCCGCCAACGATCACGCCGAACAGTGCGCAGCCGGTGATGAAGTCGCTTACTCGTTGCGGCGGCAGATCCGCATATCCGCGCTTGGACAGCCAAAGGAAAAGAAAATAGCTCGATACAAATGCAGCCACATAAGCGAGCCCATACCACCGCGGCCCAACATTGTCGTAGATCCGGAAAATGATCGGATCGAGATTGTGCAGATAGTACGCGAGCATTTGCGCCGCGATTGTGGTTGTCATTCTGAGCGAAGTCGAGGAATCCCGTTGCGAAACGCACAGCTAATTCCGCCGGATCCTTCGACGTCGCTTCGCTCCGCTCAGGCGTGACACCGCTGCTTTGGAACGCGGAAAGTTCAAAATCTTCCGCAGAAATGGCGCCGTCCGGCTAACATGATTTTTTGCCACTTGTTCCGGCGTTCCGCAGGCGACTACTTCGCCGCCGTTGGCGCCCGCTTCCGGCCCGAGATCCACGATGTAATCGGCTTCAGCGATCACACTGAGGTTGTGTTCGATGACAATGACGGTGTTTCCTTCGTCAACGAGCCGGTGCAGCACGTTGAGGAGCAATTCAATGTCCGCCATATGCAGCCCAATGGTTGGTTCTTCGAGCAAATACAATGTCGATCCGGGCTTGCGCATTTTTCGAATCCGCTCGTTGGCCGCGCGGCTCACACCGCGTTTCAATTGCGTCACCAGTTTGAGGCGCTGCGCTTCGCCGCCGCTTAGCGTGGGACTCGGTTGCCCGAGCTTCAAATACCCAAGGCCGGTATCCACGAGGAGCGAAAGGGGACGGGCGATTTTCGGATGCGCGGAAAAGAATTGCGCAGCTTCTTCGATCGTCATTTCCATCACATCGCCGATCGATTTCTCATTGTAGAGAATCTCCAGCGTCTGCGCGTTGTACCGCGAGCCGTGGCAATCTTCACACGAGACATAACTGCTGGGCAAAAAATTCATCTCAAGCTTGATCATGCCCTGACCCTTGCACGTCTCGCAGCGGCCGCCTTCAGCGTTGAACGAAAATCGACTCGCTGAATACCCGCGCATCCGTGACACCGGCAATTGCGCGTAAAGATCTCGGATCTCGTCGAACACTTTCACGTAAGTTCCCGGCGTGGAGCGCGAGGTTTTTCCGATCGGGGACTGATCGACTTCGTACACAGCCTCGATGCCGTTCGCAGTCCGGGGAGCGCGCGGTTGCAGCGTGCTGGTTGCCGCATTCTGCGGCAACGAACTTTTCCTTTTTCCTAACTTGTCGGTCCACAAAAATAATTGGGAAGTTCGTGAAGGCAGAATGCCTTCACCAGCACGCTGCAAGCGTGCGCTCCCCAGAGTCTCGCGAATACGCGGCAACAATTCCTCATGCATTAACGTGGATTTCCCGCTGCCTGAGATTCCGGTGATCACCGAAAGCCGGCCGACCGGGAAACCTACATCGACGTCTTTTAAATTGTGCTCGCGCGCGCCGCGAACCTCAATCCAGTTTTCTACATCGCGCAGCGAACGGCGTGATCCCCTGATCGGATGACACGGCTGCGATTTCAGACAACGCGCCGTTTCGGAATTTGGATTTTTTTGGACATCGCTGAGCGTTCCGCTCACCACCACCTGGCCGCCGTGAATTCCTGCGCGCGGCCCGAGATCAACGATATGATCGGCGCGCCGCATCGTTTCTTCGTCGTGCTCGACCACGATCAATGAATTACCTTTATTCCGCAGCGTCGTCAGTGTTTCGAGCAGGCGCTGATTATCGCGCGGGTGCAAACCAATCGTTGGCTCATCCAGTACGTAAAGCACGCCTCGCAAGTTTGAGCCGAGTTGCGCAGCCAGACGAATTCGCTGTGATTCACCGCCACTCAAAGTTTTTGCCGAACGCCCGAGCGTGAGATAACCGAGCCCGACCGTCTCCATAAAATGCAGTCGCTGTTGAATCTCAGGAATCAGACCGGCGGCTACGGTCTGATCTCGCCCGTTAAACTTTAGCTTGTGGATCGCGCGCGCTGCTTCGCCCGCCGAAAGATCCGTCAATTGATCGATGGTATAGCCTTGCACCCGCACATGACGCGCCTCCGCGTTTAAACGCGAGCCGTGACAGCTGGAACATTGGCGCGCTTCCCCTTCGTCGATCCATTCGGATTCGCGTTCGGCCGCCAGCTCATTTTCCAGAACAGATTCGCCATCGCGATTCGCTCCGGTTTGCACATCATGGTCCCAAATTTCGCCAAACCCGCCGCATTCTTCACACATCCCGTGCGGCGAGTTAAACGAGAACAAACGCGGATCGAGTTCCTCAAATGCGCGGCCGCAGTTTGGGCAACTCATTTCGGTGCTCACGACTGTCATGTGATTTTTTGAATCGAGCAGACGCGCTGTGCCTCGGCCAATCTCAAGCGCCCGTCGGGTAATCTCGCGCGCCTCATCAATCCGGCGCCGATCAATCACTCCCACCACCACGTCAATGGTGTGTTCTTTGAAACGCTCCAGTTTCCGAAACTGCGCGAGCGGGATAAGCTTTCCGTCCACGTATAGCGTGTCGAATCGCTGACGCTCCGCCCAGCGCGCGACGTCGGTGTGAAAACCTTTGCGGGCTTTCACCAGAGGCGCTAGTACCTTCAGTGGGCCACGTTTCGCAGCCATCTCGATCTGTTTCACAATCGATGCCGCACTTTGTTTTTCCACTGGCAAATCACAGTCAGGACAAAACTGCGTGCCCGTTTTTGCGAACAAGAGCCGCAAGAAATGGTAAACTTCTGTAACGGTCGCGACAGTCGATTTGCCTCCGCCACGCGTTACACGTTGCTCGATAGCGACGGTCGGGGGCAATCCGGTCACTAGATCGACATCGGGTTTTTCGAGTTGCTCCACGAATTGCCGTGCATACGGCGACATGCTGTCGAGAAACCTGCGTTGTCCCTCGGCGAACAGGATGTCGAACGCGACCGTCGATTTGCCTGAGCCGCTCAACCCGGTGATGACCACCAGTTGTCCCCGCGGGATTTTCAGATCGATGTTCTTGAGATTGTGCTCACGCGCGCCGTGAACATAGATCGCGCCATTCTTCTGCGGATTGGGAAGCGCACGCGGCTCGCGTGCACCGTTAGATGGCTGGCCTAACGGCTCTTCCGCTGCGCGTAAGGCGGGCTCGTTGTCGCCATGTGTGTACACGCTTGTTGTGGTTTTTGGCGGGCCGCCAAAAACAGCACGCGAGCCGCGTGCGCTCCCCAGCATCCGCGCGAGAAACTTTCCGGTGTGCGAGCGTTCGACGCTTACGATGTCTTCGGGCGTTCCGGCTGCCACGACTTCACCACCGGCTTCACCAGCTTCCGGGCCGAGATCGATAATCCAATCGGCGCTTTTGATCACCTCGAGATTGTGCTCGATCACCACCAGCGAATGTCCGCGATCCACCAGCCGCTGGAATAATTGCAGCAGCATCGCCACATCGTCGAAATGGAGTCCTGTGGTTGGCTCGTCGAAAATGAACAAATTACGGGTGTCGGAAGCGTCCGATAAATGTCCGACTAGCTTCAGCCGCTGCGATTCGCCCCCGGACAGGGTGTTCAACGGTTGACCCAGCCGCAGATAACCAAGTCCAACTTCGCGGAGAACTTTGAGGCCGTCGGAAATTCGTGCGCCGCTGTCCTCGACCGTTTGCGCAAAAAAATCGATGGCTTCGCTGATGGTGAGTTGGAGGACGTCATGAATCGATTTTCCATAAAGTCGCACCTTCAGCACGTGCGGTTGGAAACGTTTGCCTTCGCACTCCGCACAGCGCACATAAAGATCGCTTAAGAATTGCATCTCGATCTTTTCGTAACCTGTGCCGCAGCAACGTTCACACCGCCCATTACCAGAGTTAAATGAAAACGCGCCTGCGGTAAGTCCCTGCGCCATCGCCTCCGACTGTGCGGCGAACAACTCGCGGACTTGATCAAATACCCCAAGGTAAAGAATCGGCGTTGAACGCGGGGTGCGAGCAAGCAGTGACTGATCGACCATCACCACATCGCCAATTCGGTGCGTGCCGGTGATCGATTTACAGGCGCCAGATTCCTGATCTGACGATTGTCCCTTTGCACGCAGCAGGTTCCGGTAAAGCACATCGTGAATCAGAGTGGATTTGCCGGACCCCGACACTCCAGTCACACACGTGAAGACGCCGAGTGGCAATTCGACATTGATATTTTTCAAATTGTGTTCTCGGGCGCCGAGGATCTTGACTGATGAAGCCCATTTTCGCCGCGTTTTTGGAATCGGAATGAATTTGCGATTGGTCAGGTAATCGCGCGTTAAGGATGGAGCCGGCGCGCCTTCGCGCCGGTTACCAATGACTATTCGGCGCGAGGGCGCGCCGGCTCCATTCAAAAATTCGTTTAACGGTCCATTCCAAACTAATTCGCCGCCGTGCTCACCGCGACCTGGACCGATATCGATCAAATTATCCGCTGCACGAATGATTTGTTCCTCGTGCTCGACGACGAGCAATGTGTTCCCTTTGTCGCGCAGATTGTGCATCACGCGCACCAGTTGGCCGACATCGCGTGGGTGCAATCCAATGCTCGGCTCGTCCATCACAAAAAGTGTGTTTGCGAGCGAAGCGCCGAGGCAGGTGGTGAGATTTACGCGCTGTACTTCACCGCCGCTCAATGTGCGGGTGGATCGGTCGAGCGTGAGGTAACCAACGCCGACCTCGCAGAGATAGTTCAGGCGCGCGCAAATTTCGTCGCGCAACATCTGCGCTGTTTTGTCGTCAGGGGAGACTTCGATTGTGCGCAGAAGATCACGAGCGTCGGAAATCGAGAGTGCTTGGAATTCGGGGAGAGTCAGAAGAGTTTCCGGCGAGCCGACAGAAACAGCACGCGAGGCCGTGTGCGCTCCCTTAATTTTAAAATTTCGCGCTTCGGCTTGGTAGCGACCACCGTTGCATTTAGGACAGGTGACGTATGCGCGGTAGCGGCTGAGCAACACGCGCACATGCATTTTGTAGGTCTTGCTTTCCAGCCACCGAAAAAAGCCCCGCACGCCATACCAGCGATCATCCTCGTAATCTTCGTCGGTGTATTCGCTTGATCGCTTCTCGCCTTCGATGACGAAATCCTGATCGGCTCTGGGTAATTCCTCGAACGGTAGATTGATATCGATGTCTTCGCGGGAACACGCGCGGAGCAAATCCTTCTGTGATTCACCGAACTCGGCGCCGCGAAAAACGCGCACCACGCCTTGTTTAATGCTGAGACTGCGATCAGGAATCGCCTTGTTTAGATCAATCGCGATCGTTCGCCCGAAGCCGCGGCAGTGCGGACATGCCCCGAGTGGATTATTAAAACTGAAAAGGCCGACCGTTGGCGGGCGAATGTCCAAATCGCACCAGGCACAGTGCCAACCGGTGGAGAATGGAAATTCGAGGTTAGGCGTTGGGCGCTGGGCGTTTTCTGAAATTTGAATGACGTTGATCTTGCCTTTCCCAAAGCGCAGCGCGGTCTCGATTGCTTCGACCAATCGCGTGCGATTTTCACCAGTGATCGCGATGCGATCCTGAACAACCTGCACACGTGCCCCGAGTCGTTTAATTTTTGAATTCGTGTCGTCGGCACGAACCATTTCGTTATCGATCCAGAGGCGCAGGTATCCCTGCTGCTGGAGGAAATCGAAAAATTTTCGCGGCTCCGTTCCGGATGGAACTGCTACCCAGAATGTGACGAGAATGGTTGCCGCTAACCTGTCTTTGTCATCCCGAGTGGATCCCGCGCTCGCGGGACGAATCGATTGGCCCCGTTGAATTACTGATGGGTTTCGCAGCGGGATTTGAAAGCCGGGACTCGCCGCCTCTGGCGGCTCCGTTGCAGCTCGACTCCGCTCGAAATGACAGAACACTTGCTCCGCAATCGATTGCGCTGTTTCCGGCCGAATTTCACGATCGCAACTCGGACAGAACGCCTGCGCAATGCGCGGCCAAAGAAGCTTCAAATAATCATTGATCTCCGTCATTGTCCCGACGGTCGAGCGGGAAGTTTTCACGGGGTTCGACTGCTCAATTGCGATCGCGGGCGGGATGCCGCGGATGTCGTCAACGCGCGGCTTGTCCATTCGATCCAGGAATTGCCGCATGTACGGACTGAATGTCTCGACGTAACGTCGCTGGCCTTCAGCGTAAATTGTTTGGAAGGCGAGACTCGATTTACCGCTGCCGCTCGGGCCGGTGACGACGGTCAATTTTCCCAAGGGAAGATCGACGTCGATGCCTTTGAGATTGTTCTGGCGGGCGCCGCGAATCTCAATGCAATCATTCGGCGCCGGAGGAATAACCCGCTGCTTGTTCCCGATCTTCGAACCCACTGGAGACAGTTCCAGATCGCTGCTCGCTTCGCAAATTTTCGAGGGAGCGCACGCTTGCAGCGTGCTGGTCGCCGCATTTTGCGGCGACAAACTTGGATTGAACGCCGCCGACTATCAAGTGCATTAGTCCACATCGATCCGACGGGTTCATTGGAAGTTCGTGAAGGCAGAATGCCTTCACCAGCACGCAGAATGCGTGCGCTCCCCAGAGGTTCGCAGCGTTGCTACAGATCAAATCCCGCGGCTAGTTGCTCGCGTTGTTTTTGCAATTCCTCTGGCACTACGCCGCCTAACGAATCGAAAAATTCTTTGTGAGCGGCGATCTCTTTTTGCCATTCCTCGTGATCGAGCCCAAGAAGTTCATCAACGGCATTGTGATCGATGTGTAGCTCAGCGAGATCGAGGTCGTGCGGACTTGGCAGCCAACCGATGGGCGACTTGAGTGCACCGCCGTTTCCTTCGCACCGGTCGATGATCCATTTGAGCACGCGCATGTTTTCACCGAAACCGGGCCAAAGGAATTTTCCGTCCGCACCTTTGCGAAACCAATTCACGTTAAAAATCAGCGGCGGATTGGTGAGCTGCTTTCCAATATCGAGCCAGTGCTGAAAATAATCGCCGATGTTGTATCCACAGAAAGGCAGCATCGCCATCGGATCGCGCCGCACTCGTCCTACGGCACCAGTGGCCGCTGCGGTCGTCTCCGAGGCCATTGTCGAGCCTAGATATACGCCATGGTCCCAATCGAAGGCCTGATAAACCAGCGGCACGGTATCACTGCGACGGCCACCGAAAATGATCGCGCTAATCGGCACGCCTTCACCTTTCTCGACATCAGGGTCAAGCGCAGGGTTGTTGCGCATTGGCGTGGTGAAACGGCTATTCGGGTGCGCAGCTTTCTCGCTTGATTGCGGCGTCCATTCGTTTCCACGCCAATCAATCGCATGTGCGGGTGGTTCGCCATCTTTGCCCTCCCACCACACGTCGCCATCGTCGGTAAGAGCCACGTTGGTATAGATTGTGTCGTGCGCGATGGATCCCATCGCATTGGGATTGGATTTATAGCTTGTTCCGGGCACGACGCCGAAATAGCCATTCTCCGGATTGACCGCGTACAAACGGCCGTCGCGGATTTGCATCCAGCCGATGTCGTCCCCAACAGTGGTCACCTTCCAACCTTGGAAGTGCGCCGGCGGAATGAGCATGGCGAAATTCGTCTTGCCGCACGCGCTGGGGAACGCAGCAGCCACGTAATGCTTGCGGCCTTCCGGTGACTCGACGCCCAGGATCAGCATGTGCTCCGCCATCCAATTCTGTTTGCGCGCCAGGTATGAGCCGATCCGCAAGGCCAGGCACTTCTTGCTCAACAAAACGTTGCCGCCATAACCTGAGCCGACCGAGATGATCGTGTTGTCCTGCGGAAAATGACAGATGAACCGGCGTTCCGGATTTACATCCAGCAACGAGTGCACGCCGCGGTTCCATTCCGCGCTCGGATCGTTGCCGAGTCTTTTCAGGGCAATTTCGCCCATGCGCGTCATGATCCTCAAGCTGAGCACGACATATTTGGAATCGGTGATCTCGAAACCGATCTTGGCCAGCGGCGAATCCGCCGGGCCCATCAGGTACGGA
>Ga0207651_10001064_pt1 | contig 12172 bp, 8 predicted proteins | sample KBSM23metaG_FD_184328 | JGI IMG/M metagenome (GOLD analysis project Ga0207651, IMG submission 184328) | Miscanthus rhizosphere microbial communities from Kellogg Biological Station, Michigan, USA - KBS M2-3 metaG (SPAdes) (version 2) | ecosystem: Host-associated > Plants > Roots > Rhizosphere >... | reverse complement strand
TATGGCGAAGACGCCTTCTCCGCCGGGATTGGCGCCGAAGCCGTCAAGCAGATGCTGATCGACCTGGATCTCGCGGGTGAGAAGGAGCAGCTGCTTCAGGAGCTTGCCGAGACCAAGTCCGAGCTGAAGCCGAAGAAGATCATCAAGCGCCTGAAGGTGGTCGAGAGCTTCCTCGAGTCCGGCAACCGGCCCGAGTGGATGATCATGGAAGTCATTCCGGTCATCCCGCCCGAGCTGCGCCCGCTAGTTCCGTTGGACGGCGGACGCTTCGCGACGTCGGATCTCAACGACCTGTATCGCCGGGTAATCAACCGTAACAACCGCTTGAAGCGGCTGATGGAACTCCGCGCTCCGGACATCATCGTCCGGAACGAGAAGCGCATGCTTCAGGAGGCGGTCGACGCGCTGTTCGACAACGGCCGTCGCGGCCGCACCATTACGGGCGCCAACAAGCGTCCGCTGAAGTCGCTCAGCGACATGCTCAAGGGCAAGCAGGGACGCTTCCGCCAGAACCTGCTCGGCAAGCGCGTCGACTATTCGGGCCGTTCGGTCATTGTGACCGGTCCGGAGCTGAAGCTTCACCAGTGCGGCCTGCCGAAGAAGATGGCGCTCGAGCTGTTCAAGCCGTTCATCTACTCGCGCCTCGACGCCAAGGGCCTCAGCATGACGCTGAAGCAGGCGAAGAAGTGGGTCGAAAAGGAGCGCAAGGAAGTCTGGGACATCCTCGATGAGGTGATCCGCGAGCATCCTGTGCTTCTGAACCGCGCGCCGACGCTCCACCGCCTCGGCATCCAGGCGTTCGAGCCGGTGCTGATCGAAGGCAAGGCGATCCAGCTTCACCCGCTGGTCTGCGCCGCGTTCAACGCCGACTTCGACGGCGACCAGATGGCCGTTCACGTCCCGTTGAGCCTCGAGGCGCAGCTGGAAGCGCGCGTCCTGATGATGTCGACCAACAACATCCTGTCGCCCGCCAACGGCAAGCCGATCATCGTTCCGTCGCAGGACATGGTCCTCGGCCTCTACTACCTCAGCCTCGAGAAGGAGGATGAGCCGGGCCAGGGCATGCTTCTCTCCGACATGGCCGAGGTTCACCAGGCCCTCGCCGCGGGCGCAGTGACGCTTCACTCGAAGATCGTCAGCCGCGTCCCGCAGACGGACGAGCAGGGCAACACCTACATGAAGCGGTTCGAGACGACCGCCGGCCGCATGCTGCTCGGCGAGACGCTCCCGAAGAGCCACAAGGTGCCGTTCGAGACCGTCAACAAGGTTCTGACCAAGAAGGAGATCGGCGACGTAATCGACATCGTCTATCGCCACACGGGTCAGAAGGAGACCGTGCTGTTCGCCGACGCGATCATGCAGCTCGGCTTCCGCCACGCCTTCGCCGCCGGCATTTCCTTCGGCAAGGACGACATGGTCATCCCCGCAGCGAAGGAGAAGCTGGTCGAGGATACGCGCACGCTCGTGAAGGACTACGAGCAGCAGTACCAGGACGGCCTGATCACCCAGCAGGAAAAGTACAACAAGGTGATCGACGCCTGGTCCCGTTGCGGTGACCAGGTTGCTAGCGCCATGATGAAGGAGATTTCAGCCACTCCCAAGCGTCCGGACGGACGCCAGGCGGACCTGAACTCCATCTACATGATGGCGCACTCCGGGGCGCGTGGTTCGCAGGCGCAGATCAAGCAGCTCGCCGGCATGCGCGGCCTCATGGCCAAGCCATCGGGCGAGATCATCGAGACGCCGATCATCTCGAACTTCAAGGAGGGCCTAACCGTCCTTGAATACTTCAACTCGACCCACGGTGCTCGCAAGGGTCTTGCCGACACGGCACTCAAAACGGCGAACTCTGGTTACCTGACCCGCCGTCTCGTCGACGTGTCCCAGGATGCGGTGATCATCGAGGAGGATTGCGGCACCGAACGAGCGCTCGAGATGCGCGCGATCGTCCAGGGCGGCGCAGTGATTGCCTCGCTCGCCGACCGCGTGCTGGGCCGCACCACCGCCGAGGATATCGTCGACGCGAAGAGCGGCGACGTGGTCATCGAAGAGGGTGCGCTGCTCGACGAGGCGATGGTCGCCAGGATCGAGGAGATTGGCCTGCAGGGCGTCAAGATCCGCTCGCCGCTGGTCTGCGCGTCCAAGCAGGGCGTCTGCGCCAAGTGCTACGGGCGTGACCTCGCTCGTGGTACGCCGGTCAACATCGGCGAAGCCGTCGGCGTCATCGCCGCTCAATCGATCGGTGAGCCGGGCACGCAGCTGACGATGCGGACCTTCCACATCGGCGGCGCCGCGCAGCTCAACGAGCAGTCAAACCTCGAGGCGCCGGTCGACGGCACCATCGAGCTTCGCGACATGCCGACGATCGTCGACCCGCGCGGACGGCACCTGTCGCTGTCACGTTCGGGTGAGATCGCGATCCTCGATATGGACGGTCGCGAGCTTTCGACGCACCGCGTGCCTTACGGCGCCCACCTCCTGTGCGAGAGCGGGCATATCGTCAGCCGGGGTGATCGCATCGCCGAGTGGGACCCGTCGTTCAGCCCGGTCATCACCGAGAAGGGCGGTACGGTTAAGTACCAGGACCTGATCGAGAACCGGACGATGACCGAGATCGTCGACGAATCGACAGGCATCGCCCAGCGCGTCGTCACCGACGACAATGCCAAGTCGAAGAAGGACACGCTTCACCCCCGCCTGACGCTCACGGGCGCCAAGGCGCAGGAAGCGGGCGTCTATCGTCTTGCCGCCGGCGCCATTGTGGCGGTCGAGGACGGGCAGCAGGTCGAGGCCGGCGAAGTGCTGGCGCGCATGCCGCGGGAAGCTGCGCGTACGCGTGACATTACCGGCGGTCTGCCGCGCGTCGCCGAGCTCTTCGAGGCACGCAAGCCGAAGGAAAATGCGATCATCGCCAAGGTGTCCGGCAAGGTCACCTTCATGCGCGACTACAAGGCCAAGCGTAAGATCGCGATCGTCCCCGACGACGGGTCGGAGCCGGTCGAGTATCTCGTGCCCAAGTCGAAGATGATCGAGGTCCAGGAAGGCGACTTCGTGAAGCGCGGCGATAACCTCGTCGGCGGCTCACCCGATCCGCACGACATCCTGGAAGTGCTCGGTGTCGAGGCGCTCGCGGAATATCTCGTGAGCGAGATCCAGGAAGTCTATCGACTGCAGGGCGTGAAGATCAACGACAAGCACATCGAGGTGATCGTTCGCCAGATGCTGCAGAAGGTTGAGATCACCGATGGCGGCGACACGACCCTGCTCGCTGGCGAGCAGGTCGACCGGGATGAGATGGATGAGAACAACTCCAAGCTCGAAAAGAAGCAGAAGCCTGCCGTCGGCAAGCCTGTGCTTCTCGGCATCACCAAGGCGTCGCTGCAGACCCGCAGCTTCATCTCGGCTGCGTCATTCCAGGAGACCACCCGCGTCCTCACCGAGGCGGCGGTCCAGGGCAAGGTCGATACGCTCGACGGTCTCAAGGAGAACGTCATCGTCGGCCGGCTGATCCCGGCAGGCACGGGTGCGGGCATGAACCGCCTACGCGTTGCCGCCACGTCGCGCGACACCGCGCTTCGCGCGGCTCAGCGTCGGATGGCGGAAGCGCTGATCGCGCCGGACTCGGCGGAAGAACTTCGCGCTGCCGAGCTCGCTCGCTCGCCCCGCGACGACGCCGGCACCGGTGACGATCCTCTCGCTGACGTCGTCCCGAGCGGTCATGGCCTCGATGCCGACGCTGGAGACTACCTCCAGGACTAAGTCGAGAACCTGGCCCAAAACAAAACCCCGCCGGAGCGATCCGGCGGGGTTCTTTTTGTCGCAGTCTCTAGCGAGTGCGGATGCTCAGCACTTTCCGCCGTGCATCGTATTCTCGGTGCAATTGGCGGCGGACCCTACGTCCGCGGCCGCACCGCGCACCGTGTTGCACGCCGCGATCGTGAGGCACGCACCCACCAACAGCGCTGCAGCCAATTTCTGAATCATCACCGCTCCTCCACTTGGGTTCCGGAACGACAATGAATCACTGAAACGGCTGTCTGTCTACTGAACGTTTAGTGGCAACCCTGCCCGTTCATCGTGTTCTCGGTGCAGTTGGCGACCGAATTGACGTCCTTTGCGGCTCCGCGAACCGTATTACAGGCCGCGAGCACCAGCGCGGTGCCAATCAGCAGCACCGTCGTGACTTTCTGAAGCATGATCCTCTCCTCGTCTGTGGAAAGAAGTAACGCTGCGCCGCCGAAACGGCTCCAACGACGGGGCAGATTCCAATGCCTTCAGACCGCGACGGGCGCGGCAATATGCGGGTGCGGATCGTAATTTTCGAAGACGAAATCCTCGGCTTCGTAATCGAACAAGCCCTGCCCGCGGTCCTTGATTACCAGCTGGGGCAGCGCGCGTGGCTCGCGGCCAAGCTGCAGCCGGGCCTGTTCGAGGTGGTTAGAGTAAAGGTGGCAGTCACCGCCGGTCCAGACAAACACCCCCGGCTCAAGCCCGCACTCGCGCGCCAGCATGTGAGTCAGCAACGCGTAGGAAGCGATGTTGAAGGGCACGCCCAGAAAGATGTCGGCGCTCCGCTGATAGAGCTGCAGGTTGAGCCGCCCTCCGGCTACCTGGGTCTGGAACAGGCAGTGGCACGGGGCTAGCGCCATTCGGGCGATCTCGCCCGGATTCCAGGCTGTCACGATCTGCCGGCGCGAATAGGGGTCCTTGCGGATCAGCTCGACCAGATTGGCGATCTGATCGATGTGGCCTCCGTCAGCCGTTTCCCAATCACGCCACTGCTTCCCGTACACGGGACCAAGGTCGCCGTTCTCGTCGGCCCACTCATCCCAAATCCGGACGTTGCGGTCCTTGAGCCAACCGATGTTGGTGTCGCCGCGTAGGAACCACAGCAACTCGACGATGATGGAGCGCAGGTGAAGCTTCTTCGTGGTTAGCAGCGGGAAGCCGTCGGCGAGGTCGAAGCGCATCTGCGCGCCGAACCACGACAAGGTGCCCGTTCCGGTGCGATCCTGCTGCTCGACACCCTCGTCGAGGATTTGCTGCATCAAGTCGAGATATTGGCGCATGCTCGGACCCTAAGCCGGCTCTGCCCGGTGTCCAAGACCTATAGCTTCATCCAACACGGACCAAAGCTGCTGCATTGCCGATTCGGTTCTGGTGGCCGCTCGCCGCCGGCTGCCATAGCTAGGCGGGCATGCGCTATCAGCGTGCCGAAATCTCCCTGAAAATCGACGGCTTGGCTGCAGCTCGCACCTTCTTCGCCGGCTGCATCGCCGATTCGGACCCGCAGCGGGAAAGCCTTTGGGTTGCTCACGTCGACGATCAGTCCCGTTGCCTCCACGTCTCGCGCCATGAAGGCGACGAGTGCACGGTGGACTTTCCCTTGCGCGAAATCATCAAGGACGCGGCGCTTCACGGAAGTGCCGGCATCGTGCTCGCTCACAATCATCCGAGCGGGGACGCGCGGCCGAGTGACCGCGACTGCCGGGCCACTCGCCGGCTTGCCGCTGCCGCCGAGGCGCTCGACTGCACGATCCTCGACCATCTCATCTTCGGCGGCGCCGACTGCTCCAGCCTCAGGCAGTTGGGGTATCTCTAGGCCCCACAAGCCTTGATCTTGTCCGGCGCGGGCCGCGGCCTCGCCAGCTTGAAGGCGACAAGATAATTTTCGCGGCTAGCCAGCATTGCCGCCTTGACGGGCTCCATGCCGAGCGCCTCGAATTCGCATTTCAGCGATGCTGGAGGCATGCCGTGCTGCCGGACTGACCGGTTGGCCTCGACAACCACTACCAGCCCATCAGGCTTCAAGGCCTCGCGCAGGTGCCAGAGGAAGGCATAGGGCGACTGAACCTCGTGATACATGTGAACCAGGAACAGGCGATCGAATGAGCCCGCGGGGAGCATGGGGTTCTCGGCGGTTCCAAGCTTAACGGCGACATTGTCGAGCCGCTCGCGCTGGACGCGATCGCTGAGCTGGTCGCGCACTGCCGGAACAATATCCTCGGCGAGGACACGGCCCCTGGGGCCGACCACACGTGCCAAACGTACCGTATAATAGCCCTCCCCAGCCCCCACGTCGGCGACCGACATGCCGGGCTTCAATCCGGCAAGCACCATCACCTGCTCCGCCTCGCCCAGCCGGTCGCGCGCGTCCTCGGTCGAGAAGGTGTCGCTGACCGTCGGCGCCACATCGCGATGCGCGGCGGGAAATTGTGGCTCGGTCGGCTGCGCTCGGCAGCCGGCGAGGATCAGGAAAGCGGCTATGGCCGCCCTATTCCACATCCTCGACCTCGACCGTTTCGCCGGTCACTCGCTGCGACAGCGCCGCAGCCATGAACCGGTCGAGGTCCCCGTCCAGCACGTCGCTTGGCGACGTCGACGTGACGCCAGTGCGCAGGTCCTTGACCAGCTGGTAGGGCTGCAGGACATAGGATCGGATCTGATGGCCCCAGCCGATATCGGTCTTGGCCGCGTTGGCGGCATTCGCCTCTGCCTCACGCTTCTGAAGCTCCGCCTCGTATAAGCGCGCCTTCAGCTGCTTCATCGCCGACGCGCGGTTCTTGTGCTGTGAACGCTCGTTCTGGCAGGCGACCACGATGCCCGTGGGGACGTGCGTGATGCGGACGGCGCTGTCGGTCGTGTTCACGTGCTGCCCGCCCGCTCCTGACGCTCGATACGTATCGATCCTCAACTCGGATTCGTTGATCTCGATAGCGATGTCGTCATCGACCTCCGGATAGACCCACACGCTGGAAAAGCTCGTGTGGCGCCGCGCGTTGGCGTCATACGGGCTGATCCGAACCAGCCGATGGACGCCGCTCTCGACCTTTAGGTTGCCGTAGGCGTTCTCGCCCTTCACCAGGATGGTCGCTGATTTGATGCCGGCCTGCTCGCCCGAATGATGATCGATCAGCTCGACCTTATTGCCGCGGCGCTCGCCCCACCGCGTGTACATGCGAAGCAGCATCTCGGCCCAGTCCTGGCTCTCGGTGCCTCCTGCCCCCGCGTTGATCTCGATATAAGCGTTATTCGCGTCGGCCTCGCCTGCGAGTAGTGCAGCGACCTTGTCGCGATCGGCGCGCTCGGCGAGTTCTGCGAGGCTGCGGATCGCATCGTCGACTAGGGCGTCGTCGCCTTCCGCCTCCGCCATCTCCATCAGCTCCGACGTATCCGCCAGCTCGCGCTCGAGCGTACGCGTCGCGCCTATTGCCTCTTCAAGCCGTCGCCGCTCCCGCATCACCTCCTGCGCTGCCTTGGGATCATCCCACAACGTCGGGTCTTCGACGCGCGCATTCAGCTCCTGCAGGCGCTTCTGGGCGCGATCCCAGTCGAGGAACCGGCGCAGCAGCGCGGTCGCGGCATTGATCTGGTCGATATGGGCCTGCGCTTCGGCGCGCATGGTCAGGCTTTCTTTGAACCGGCGTTGCTTAACGGCACTATTAGAGCGCGTTCTGGGTTGGCAAGCCAGCCGCACGCGGCCCGGCGGGCGGATATGAGACAGTGGGAGGCGGTGTCGCCGTGGGCGCGGCGCTGTTCGAATTCTCGTTTTGGCGCTGCTGCTGCAGTTGCAACTGCTGTTGCTGCCACGCCGCAATCGCCTGCTGCTGGGTCGCGGCGTTGTACGGGTCGCCGATCGAGCTTCGGGCTATGCGCTGCTCCTCGGTTTGCGGCTGGAACGCCTCCCAGATGACGTCAGATTGCGCTTCCTCGCTGGTCGGGAAGGCGCCGAACACGGGCTTGCCGCTCGCTCGGTCGATCCGCACCCAGCGGATGCCTGGCGGCGCAACGAACGGGACCTTTGACTGGTCCTTAAGCGCGGTCAGCGCCCACTGCTTCCAGATCGGCGCCGAGATGCGCCCGCCCTGTGCATAGCCGCCCAGCGAGCGCGGCTGGTCGTAGCCCAGGTAGACGCCGGCGACGATATCGGGCGTCCCTCCGACGAACCAGACGTTGGTCGGCCCGTTGGTCGTACCGGTCTTGCCGAACAGCGGCCGGTTGAGGTCTCGAAGCACAGTAGCCGTACCGCGCTGGATCACGCCTTCCATGATGTGGACCATTTGGAAGGCTGCCATGGCGTCGATCAGCTGGCGGGTCCGGTTCGGCGGCCGGGGCATCGCGCTGCCATCCCAGTCGGGAGCGTTGCAGTTGCCCATCACCGCGCAACGGTTGTCGGTGCGGTAAATGACCTTGCCGCTGCGATCCTGGACATAATCGATGGTGGATGGTTTCACGGAGCGGCCCTGATTGGCGAGCACCGCATAAGCGTTGGTCAGCCGGAGGACTGTCGTGTCCCCCGCACCCAGGGCGAACGACAGGTAGTTGCCATAGTCGCCGACGCCGAGCGTGCGCGCGGTCGCGGTGATCTTGGGCATGCCGACGGTCGACGCCGCGCGGACCGTCATCAGGTTGCGCGACTGCTCGACGCCCCATCTAAGCGTGTGCGGACCGGCCGAACGCCGGTCGAAGTTGACGAAGCATTTCTGTCCCAGGCCTGCGCCCTGCCAGACGCAGAAAGGTGCATCCATCTCGATCGTCGCCGGCGTGAATCCATTCTGCAGCGCCGTGACGTAGACGATTGGCTTGAAGGCTGAGCCCGGCTGCCGCAGCGCCTGGATCGCGCGGTTGTAGCTGGAGCCGACGACGTCGAAGCCCCCTTGCATTGCCATCACCCGCCCCGTGTGCACCTCTTCGACCAACATCCCGCCGGAGACCTCGGGGATCGAGCGCAGCGCGTAATTAGCTCCGTTGATCGGCTTGACGATGATGACCTTGCCCGGTTCGAGGAAGTCGAAGGCGCGTCCGCCAACGCCCCGCTTCGGCATTGCAGCGTCGCCGGCGTTCAGAACCCCTGTGGTGCCGTTGGCGAACCCGATCGTCGCCTGCGCATCGCCCTTGTTGAGCACGACGGCCTTTCGCCAGTCCGGATAGCCAGTGCCGACCGGAGCCATGTCGAGCTGTGCGGCCCAATTCTTCCCCATATCGATCTTCATGTTGAGGTCGGACCAGCCGCGGCCGCCGTCGAACCGTGCCAGCCCGTCTCGCAGCGCCTGTGCCGCCGCGTCCTGGCTCACTGGGTCCATCGAGCTCCTGACCCACAGCCCGCCGCCGTAAAGGCTGTTCGGGCCGTCTTTGGAGTCCTCCCCAAAGCGCTTGATGAGCTCGCGGCGGACTTCCTCCATGAAATAGCCGCCCTGCTGGCGGAACTTCTCGTTGCTGCCGTAGCGGATCGTGCCGAGCGGCGTGGCGGCTGCCGCCTGCTCCTGCGCCTCTGTGATGTACCCGTTCTTGTACATCTCGCGAAGCACATAGGCGCGCCGATCCAGGGCTTTCTGCGTCGCCCGCTCCGGATCGTAATTGGCCGGCGCTCGGGGCAGCACCGCCAGATAGGCCGCTTCGGGCAGCGTCAGATCGTTGATGTCCTTGTCGAAATAGGCGCGGGAGGCCGCCTGAATTCCGTAGGCGTTCCGGCCGAGGAAGATCGAGTTGAGGTAGATTTCGAGGATCTGCTGCTTCGAGAGCGTCGATTCGAGGCGGAAGGCGAGGATCGCTTCGCGAACCTTGCGGCCGATATTGTAGCTCGAATCCTTCAGCAGGTACTTCGCAACCTGCTGCGTGATCGTCGATCCGCCGGGCACTCGGCCCGGCCGTCCGACGTGCACCGTGTAGTTGAACACGGCCTTCATTGCCCCCGGAAAGTCGATGCCTGAGTGGGTGAAGAAGCTCTTGTCCTCGGCCGAGATGAAGGCGTGGATGACGAGCGGCGGGAACTCGTCATAGGACAGCTCTACCCGCCGCTCGCGAGCGAAGGTCTGGACGGGAGCACCATCGTAGCCGCGGACGTTCGTCGGCAGTGGAGCCTGGTAGGCTAGCAGCGTTTGCGACGAAGGAATGGTCGAAGCGACATAGGTCCAAACGACTGCAACGAACATCAATGCGGCGAACGCTGCCCAGGCAAGCCTACGTAGCCAGCGCCGCTCGAAATACGGATCGACGGCCGCGTGCACCCTCTCATTGAAGGCGACGAGGTCGGGCAGTGGCCAGTTGGAAACGTTCAGACGTTCGGACAGCATGTTGCGGGAAGCGTCTAGCCTGTCGGTTCGGGCGCGGGAAGGCGGTTAATGTCGGGCGTGCGCGGCGACATCGGCCTCGATCGCCTGGGCCAGCGCGAGCACCATCTTCGCGCGCTCGGCCGGGTTGCGCAGAAGCAACTCATCGTCGGCGTTGCTGAGATAGCCCGCCTCAAACAGAACTGCGGGCGCGTCGGCACGGCGCAAGACGTGGAAAGCGGCGAAGCGGTGGGGATTGGGTCTCAGCTCGACCCGGCCCGCGGCCTTATTCACGAGCCTCGACGCGAGGTCCGCCGACGCGCTCATGTGCGATCGCATTGACAGATCGGCGAGCATCATCTGGACCGCGTCGCCTCGCGCATTCTGGTCCTCGCCGGCATTCTCCCGAGCCGCCAGGCCCGCTGCCTCGGCGTCCGAAGCGACGTCCGACAACGAATAGACGCTGGCACCGCGCGCGAGCGGGTTCGCCGCGCTGTCGATGTGGATCGACACGAACATCGCGGCGCTGAGGCGCCGGGCCACCGCCGCGCGATCCTCGAGCGTCAGATACCTATCGTCGTCTCGCGTCATCGCGACCCGCACCCGGCCCCGCTTGACCAGCTCGTCGCGCAGGGCCTGGGCCAGGACGAGCGTCAGCTCCTTCTCCCGGACCTGCCCCGAGACGCTGATGGCGCCCGGGTCGCGTCCTCCGTGACCGGCATCGATCACCACCAGCGGACGTCCTTTCGCGGCGGGCGAAGCGTAGATGCGATCGCTCGCTGCAGGGGGCAGGTTGACCGTCAGGCTCGATTGGGCGGCGGCATCGCTGCTTCGGCTCGCGGCGGCAAGCACGAGGGGCGTCGCGACAGCAGCAGCCACCGCAACGCCGGCAATTGCCCTGCCCTTCCCAAGCTTCGTCATCGCACCATCAAGTGATTGAACCCAAAAGGCTTATATCAGGCAATGCTTACCAATGGGAACTTGCTTCAATGCGAGTGAGCCAATCGAAGTTGCGCCGGTTGCGGTGCGGACCCACGAATGCTAACCGCCTTTGTGATCTTCGGCTTATTGCTGAAGAAGCCGCCGCGGCCGGTGCGATGGACCGCGGCTCCACGAGGTTGACGTTCGAATGACGCCACAGAACGCCCATCGCCCGCTCCGACAAGCAGCGGCTGGCGCGTTCCCCGCGAATATTCGCGGGATGGTTCATCGGACAGAGGCGCTTTCCATTCATCCTGCCCTCGCAAGGAGCGAGGCCATCATTATTGCGCGCCGCAGCGCCGTTTCGCTGCCCACGCGCGCCCGGAGAAATTTAAATGTCCATGCGCATGCTGATCGATGCGCGCCACCCGGAAGAGACCCGGGTCGCGGTCGTCAAAGGGAACCGGATCGAGGAGTTTGACTTCGAATCCGCTGAGCACAAGCAGCTCAAAGGCAACATCTATCTCGCCAAGGTAACCAGGGTAGAACCGTCGCTCCAGGCGGCGTTTATCGACTATGGCGGCAATCGCCACGGTTTCCTGGCCTTCAGCGAAATCCACCCGGATTACTATCAAATCCCGAAGGCCGACCGCGAAGCCCTGCTCCGAGAGGAAGCCGAGCACGCAGCGGAGGAAGAGCGGCTGCGCGCAGCTGAGCTCGACGACGACGACGCTTACGACGCCATCGAAGCCGAGGCTGACGACGAGGAAGCTAGCGACATCGGCGAGAGCGATGCGAATGGCGACGGCAGCGGCGGCGATGACACCGCCGAGGCTGGCACCGGATCTTCGCGCTCACCGGTAGATGAATCCGCCGCTGACGAGCTCCGCCGCAAGCGCCAGAACCTGCGTCGCCGCTACAAGATTCAGGACGTGATCCAGCGCCGCCAAGTGCTGCTGGTCCAGGTCGTGAAGGAAGAGCGCGGTAACAAGGGCGCGGCCCTCACCACCTACCTGTCGCTCGCCGGCCGCTATTGCGTGCTGATGCCGAACACCAGCCATGGCGGCGGCATCTCCCGGAAAATCTCAAACGGCGCCGACCGCAAGCGCCTGAAATCGATCATGTCGGACCTAAATCTGCCCTCGACCATGGGGCTGATCGTCCGCACCGCAGGCCTCTCGCGCACCAAGGTCGAGATCAAG
>Ga0207651_10001058_pt1 | contig 12192 bp, 6 predicted proteins | sample KBSM23metaG_FD_184328 | JGI IMG/M metagenome (GOLD analysis project Ga0207651, IMG submission 184328) | Miscanthus rhizosphere microbial communities from Kellogg Biological Station, Michigan, USA - KBS M2-3 metaG (SPAdes) (version 2) | ecosystem: Host-associated > Plants > Roots > Rhizosphere >... | reverse complement strand
ACAAGCTGTTGCGCGGTCCCGGCGTCGGCTTCCTGCTGGTGCTGGTGCCCGAGGTGGCGGCGATCGACGAGGCGCTGTATTTCCACGACCGCCTGCGCACGGCGGGGATCGGTCTATCGGGGTTCGTCGCGAACCGCATCCACCTGCCGCCGGGCCTGGACGAGGCGGGGGCGCTCGCGTCGGCCCTGCGCGGCGATCCGGCCGCCGCCGCGCTGCCGGCGGCCACCGTCGACGACGCGGCGGCGCGGCTGGCGCCGGTGGCGCACGCGTTCGCGCTGCTGGCCGCGTCGGAACGGCGCGAGCTTTCCCGCCTGGGCCAGCGCGCCCCCGGGGTGCGCATCACCGAGGTGCCGCTGCTCGATCACGACGTCGACAACCTGACCGAGCTGCGCACCGTGGGCGAGCACCTCGCGGCGACGCCGGCGCGCGCCTGACGCCGGGCGCGGACGGCGCTCCCGTCGAGCTCAGAGCTTGCCGCGTCCGCGCTCGCCGGCGGCGAGGCGCTCGGCGTGCTCCTCGGCGACCTCCGCGATCTTCTCGTCGGGCGACAGCGCGTCGCGGTCGGGCTCGGGCAGATCACCGACCGCTTCGTCTTCCGCCGCGCGCTCGACCGCGTCGCTGACGTTGATCGGGGTGTTGCCCTCGGCGCGATCGGCGGCGCGCTCGGCATCGGTTCCGGGCGCGTCCTCGACCTCGTCGCCCTTCCACGGTTTCGGTTGATGCTTGCGGCCTTTCGTCGGCATACGGCGAAGGTGCCCACGCCGGAGCCTTCTACAAGAGGGGTTTTCGCGATCAGCCGCTGCCCGACGACGCGCCGTCGAGCCCGGCGTCCGCGAGCAGCGGGCTGGGCGCGCCGGTGGCCACCAGCCAGAGCTGGTAGGCGGCGCGCGTGACGCCGATGTGGAAGAGGTGTCGCGATTCGTCGTCGCGGCCGTAGCTGGTGGCGTTGGCGTCGAGCATGACGACGTAGTCGAACTCGAGGCCTTTGACCTGGCGCACGTCGGTCACCTCGACGCCCGGGCGGAACGCGAACTCCTGGGCGCGCACGCGGCGGAGCGCCGGCACCTCGGCGCGCCGCAACCCTTCGTAGGTGCGGTCGGCCTGCTCGGGATAGCGGGCGAGCAGCGCCACCGTCGCGCGCGGCTCACGCGCGGCGAGGTCGCGCAGCGCCTCGGCGAGGAACGCCACCGCGGCCCCCACGCCCGGGAAGCGAAACACCTCCACGGGCGCGCCGTGGCGCGGGGCCTCCGGCGCTTCGGGATCGGCGAGCGGGCCCATCGCGGCGCGCGCCACCGTCATGATCTCGCGCGTCGACCGGTAGGCGATGCGCAACGGCTCGACGGCGACGTGGGCGAGGCCGAGGTGCGCGAGCACGCCGCGCCAGTCGCCGAAGCCGTTATCGAGAAACAGGCGCTGCGAGGTGTCGCCGGCGAGGGTGATCGACGGGACGCTCGTACCGCGCGGCACGCCGCCCGCGGTCCGCCCGATCAGCACGGACAGCTTCAGCGGCGACAGGTCCTGCGCTTCGTCGACGAACAGGTGCGCGAACGGATCTTTCGCGCCGCGCAGGAGCTGGCTGGCGCGCAGCAGGATCGCGACGTCGTCGGCGTCGAGCGTGGGCAGGTCGTCGTCGGTCGGCAGGCCGTCGATGCCGGTCGCGCCGCGCACGTTCTGATCGTCGTCCGCGTCGTCGCCGCCTTCCACGCGGCGGACGCCCTCGGGCAGATCGCTGTCCACCGTGCGCTGCCCCGGTTTTTGCGCGAGCCCCATCGCGGTCCAGTGCATGTCGGGCGACAGCGACGGCTCGGGCGCCGCCGCGCGCTTGCGCCGCCCCTTCGCCCGCGCGCGCCGGGCGTCCTTCTTCCCCGTCTTTTCCGGTTTGGCTTCGCTGCCCTCGCGCGGATCGCGCGCCAGCACCGCCGCGACCCGATCGGTCATGATCGCGTGCGCGTCGATCACGTCGCGCTCGGACAGCGGCATCTCCGCGGCGTCGCGCAGCAGCGCCAGCAGGCGCCCGCGGTCGGTCAGGAGATCCGCCCACAGCTCCACCGCGGCCCGCGATCCGCGCTTGCCCCGGTAGCCGGCGGCGAGGTGCTCCAGCTCGTGCAGCAGCGCCGGGTGGCTCTTCACGCGCGTCACGGCGGGCGGCACGTCGTCGACCACGGCCGCGCGCAACCACGGGATCTCGGCGCGCAGCGCCCGCGCGGCCAGGCCGCTGAAGGTCGCGGCGCGTACGCCCGCCACGCCCAGCGACGGCAGGACCTGTCCGATGTACGCGGCCAGCGCCGCGCCGTGGGTGATCACGGTCAGCCGGCGGGCCGGAAAATCCGACGGGTACGTGAAGGCGAGGTAGGCGAGGCGGTGCAGGCCGACGGTGGTCTTGCCGCTGCCCGCGCCGCCCTGGATCACCACCACGCCCGAGCCGCGCGCGGTGATCACGTCGAACTGGCGCGGATCGATGAGCGCCGCGATCTCGGGCAGGCGGCGGTCGAGCGCCTGGCGGCCTTCGGGCGCGGCGCCCAGCACGCCGCGCGCCGGACGCGCCGCCGTGTCCTGGCCGCCCGCGAGCGCGTGCGCCGGCAGGTCGGTGCGTTGCCAGGGCGCCGCGCCGTTCGCCCGCCCCCACACACCCTGCGGGCACGCGACGCGCAGGAGCACGCCGTTCTCGATGGTCAGCGTGCGGCGGGCGATGACGTCGCCTTCGACGTCGCGATCGCCGAAGCGCTCTTCGTAGTCGCTGCCTTCGCTGTAACGGTAGAAGAGCTGGCTCACCGGGGCGTGCCGCCAGTCGACGATGTTCACGCGCGCGGCGGCGTCGACGAACGTGGCGCGGCCGATCAGGACGTCGCGTTCGACGTCGCCGCGGCCGGCGACGCGCTCGCGCAGGCGCAGGTGGCCGAAGTAGGGCGACGCCGGGTCGACCAGGAACGTCTGCAGATCGCCGCGCGTCGCCGCCACCTCCTGCAGGCGCTCCATCTGCGCGACCAGCGCGGGGACGTCCTCGAGGCGCGCCTCGGCGATCTCGTCGCGCAGGACCACCATCTGGTCGGCGTAGGCGCGCCGGCCGTCGGGCGCGGGGCGGGCCGAGGTGCCGCGCGCCTCCAGGCAGGCGAGCACGCGCGCGAGCATCCGCTCCTCCTCGGCGGCAATGTCGATGTCCGCCGCGTCGTCGTCGTCGGGTCGCATGCGGTCTCGCTAGGGGACGCGGCAGCCGATGCGTGAGGTGGCGACGACGACGTCGTCGTAGAGGATGACCTGCGCCTCGGGCGCGCCGGCGGGCAAGGTATCAACCTGGTAATACGCGTCCAGCGTCACGCGCTTGAGCAGCACGTCGGCGTCGGAACGGAAGTCGAACCCTTCGAAGGCCTGCTCGTCGGTGAAGTACTGGCCCCAGCTGTAGAAGTTGTCGCGCAGCCAGCGCCCACGCGGGGTGCCGGGCTTGTATTCGCCGACGAGAGCATCGTCCTTCCACAGCGTCAGCTCGCCGTCGGACTGGCCGACGGTGCTGGCCTTCGCGCGGATCTCCAGGCAGAACCAGCTATCGGCCGGGAACGACGCCTGGCCGGCGGGATTGAAGTTGTTCCCGTAGTAGTAGGTGGTGCCCTGGTCGCCCGCGCAGCCCGGCGTCGCGCTGCCGTCGTTGCAGCGGCCCGAGCGCATCTTGTACCAGTAGACGTAGAACGCGAGCGTCTTCGTCTGGCTCGCGTCCAGGTCGAACCAGAAGCCCTGGTTGCCCGGCGGGACGGTGTTGGCGAGCCCGTCTGACTGGTAGCCCGGCGTGCCGGCGGCGACGCGCACCCAGTGGTGCGGCGAGGCGGTCTGGCCGACGAAGCGGGTGTGAAAGCGCCAGTAGACCTCGGGCACGCGCGTGGCGAAGTCGTATTGCGCGTTCGCGGAGATGTTCTGGTCGGCGGCGAGCTGCGTTCGCGTCACCTGCGCGCGCAGATATTTGCTGCCGGCGTGGGCCAGCGTCGCGTTCGTGACCACCGCGATCCGATCGGTGTTGTTCGTATAGCGGGTCCAGCCGGTGAGGCCGTTCTCGAAGTCGGAGGCGAACAGCACGCGGGCGTCCGACGCGATGCCGACGTCGCGCGGATATTGCGTGCTGATGAAGCCGGCCGCGCCGCCGCCTCCCGCGGCGCCGGTCGTACCGCCGCGGTCCCCCGCTGCGCCGCCGGTGCCCCCCGCCATCCCACCGCTGCCGCCCCGCGCGCTGCTGCCGCCGCTGCCCGCGCCTCCGCCGGTCCCGCCGCCGGGACCGCTCGCGTTCGAACCGCAGGCGGCCGCGCAGAGGACGAGCCCCGCGAGCGTGTGACCGGCCGTCCAGGCGCCACCGTTCAGCATGACGACGCGACCATTGTACTTCGCCGGCCCCGATTCGGTTTCGGGCGTTGGCTGGCGCTTCCGCGTCGCCAGTCAGGTCCATATTGCAAGAGTGCGGTCAGATGGGGGGGAGTCTGCCAACGACAACGCGACCGTCGACGCTGCGAGACCGGCGCGCGAGACGCTCGAGCTCGTTTCGGAGATGGGGGCGGCCCTCGCCACGGCGTCGGGCTACGACCGGGTGCTGGCGGCGGTCGGGTCGGTGGCGGTCCCGGCGCTGGCTGACGTGTGCGTCGTCGACATCCTCGAGCAGGGCGCGCTGCGGCCCGTGCATGCATCCGGTGTCGACCCGCGGATCGCGGCGGCGCTCGAGAGCCTGCACCGCGCGTACCCCGCTCACGCCGAATCTCCTCAGCCACGCGGCCGGGTCCTGCACTCAGGCGACGCCCTGCTGATCGCTGACGTCAGCGACGAGGCGCTCGGTGCCGGCGAAGTCGGCGAGAGCTATGGCGTGGCCGTTCACGCGCTCGCGCTCCAGTCGGCGATGTTCGTCCCGCTGGTGGCCCGCGATCGGATCATCGGCGTCCTCACGCTGGCGACGCGGCCGCCGACCCGCCATTACGGGCCGGCCGATCTGGTGACGGCCGAGGCGCTCGCGCGCATGATCGCGCTGGCGATCGACGACGCGAACCTCTATCGCGACCTGAAGGACGCCGTCGAGGATCGCCGCGAGCGCGACAGCACGTTGCGCCTGGTGTTCCGCCGCCTGCCCGGAACCGTGTGGGCCGTCGATCGCGACTTCCGCTTCACCTACGCCACCGGCCGGCTCATCGACGTGGCTGGGTTGAAGCCCGGCGACGTCGTCGGGTCGACCATCTACGACTTTCGCGGCACGCACGACGCCACCGAGCCCTGGATCGCGCACCACCTGATGGCGCTCACGGGCGAGCGGCAGTCCTTCGACTACGAGTTCAGGGGCCGCTGGTACACCGTGCTCATCGATCCGCTGCAGGGTGGCGAGGGGGCGATCATCGGCTGCGTGGGCGCGGCCTTCGACATCACGGAGAAGCGGGCGGCCGCGGGACAGCTCAGCGAAAGCGAGGCGCGCCTGGCGGAGGCGCAACGCACCGCCCACGTCGGAAGCTTCGAGTGGAACATCCACTCGAACGCGGTGACCTGGACCGACGAGCTTCACCGGATCTACGGCGTCGAGATCGGACGCTTCGGCGGGACGCTGGAGGCGTTCCTGGGCATGGTCCATCCCGACGACATGGAGGCGTCGCGCGCCGTGGTGTCCGACGCGCTCGCTCGCAAGGGCCCGTTCAGCTACGACCACCGGATCGTGCGCGCGGACGGCAGCGTTCGCATGCTGCATACGCGCGGCGAGGTGTTCGGCGACGCCGCCGGGAACGCCGTCCGGATGGTGGGAACGTGCTGGGACATCACCGAGCTGTCCGAGGCCACGGCGACGCGCGAGAAGCTGCTCTCGCTGCTGCAGGCGACCGTCGAGGCGACCGCGGACGGGATCCTGGTCGTCGATGATCGCCAGGTGGACCGCGGCCGCGATCGTCAGGTGGTGGTGCGGAACCGGCGGTTCTCCAGCCTGTGGCGGATCCCGCCCGAGCTCGCTGACGCCAGCGAAGAGGAGCGGTTGCTGACCTGGATGGCGGCGCAGACGGAAGATCCGGAGGAGTTCCTGCGCGGCATCGACGAGCGCTACGCCACCAGCGACTCGGAGAGCACCGATCTGGTTCGGTTCAAGGACGGGCGCATCTTCGAGCGCTACACGGGCCCGCAGATGATCGGCGACACCATCGTCGGCCGGGTGTGGAGCTACCGCGACATCTCGGAGCGCGAGCGGCTGCTGCGCAGCGCGCTGTTTCTGTCGGACGCAACGCGCCTGCTCGCCTCGCTGGACGTCGAGCCGGCGCTGGACGCGGTCGCGCACCTGGCGATTCCGTACCTGGGTGACGGCTGCGCGATCGATCTGTTCGAGAGCGGCGGCCCGCGCCGCCTCATCGCGATCTCGCGCGATCCGCGCGCGCCCATGTCGCCCGAGCTGCACCCGACCGTGCTGGGCGGTCACTCGCTCATCTACCAGGTCGGGTCCATCGCGTATCTGGCGGCGCCGCTATTGATGAAGGACCGTCTGGTCGGCGCCATCACGCTGTGCGCATCGCCGCACCGGAAATACATCGCGACCGACCTGGAGACCGCGGAGGAGCTGGCGCGCCGCGCGGCGCTGGCGCTGGACAACGCGCGCCTCTTCCGGCGGGCCAACGAGGCGCTGCGCGCGCGCGACGAATTTCTGTCCGTCGCCGCGCACGAGATCCGCGGGCCGCTGACGGCGATGCAGCTGTCGGTGCAGGCGATGCGAAAGGGAAAGGTCCGGCCCGAGAACGCGCCCAAGCTGTACGAGTCTGTGGAGCGGGAGAGCCGGCGTCTGGCCCAGTTCGTCGACGAGCTGCTGGATCTGGGGAAGATCCGCGAGGGGCGGCTGGCGTTTCATTTCGAGAACGTGAGCCTGGGCGAGGTGGTGCGCGAGGTCGCCACCCGGCTCGATCCCGAGCTGATCCGCAGCGGTTCGTCGCTGGCGCTGGTCACCGAGGAGAACGTCGTCGGCAAATGGGACAAGTTCCGCATCGATCAGATCGTCCACAACCTCCTTTCGAACGCGATCAAGTTCGGCCTGGGCAAACCGATCGAGGTGACCCTCGGCGTTCGCGACGGACACGCGTTGCTGGTCGTGCGCGACTCCGGCCTGGGGATCGAACGCGATGCGATCCCGCGCCTGTTCAAGCCGTTCGAGCGCGCGGTGTCCCAGCGTCACTACGGCGGCCTGGGCCTGGGCCTGCACATCACGAGGACGATCGTCGAGGCGATGGGCGGTTCGGTCAACGTCGAGAGCCAGCCCGGCAAGGGATCGGTCTTCACCGTCGAGTTGCCAGCAGAGGAGGCACCCTCCGATGACAGCCCAGCGCATCCTGGTGGTTGAAGACGACGACGACATCCGGGACACCCTGCGCGAGGTGCTGGCCGCCGAGGGCTACGACGTCACCGAAGCGAAGGACGGTGTGGATGCGTTCGCGCGCCTTCAGGACGGCGCCGATCACGTCTCGCTGATCCTGCTCGACATGATGATGCCGAGAATGGACGGCGAGACCTTCCTCGCTTCGATGAAGCAGAGGCCCGACCTGGCGGGTGTCCGGGTCGTCGTCATCTCCGGCAACGCGCAGGCGCGCGACCGCGCTCGCGAGCTGTCCGCGACGGCCTGCCTGGTCAAGCCCTTCGACCTCGAAGACCTCCTCGGCGTCGTCCACCGCTTCGCCTGATCTTGTCCCCTCTCCCCGCGCAGCGGGGAGAGGGTTAGGGTGAGGGGTCCGCGACCTACCTTGGACCGCGGAGGCAACGGACGGCCCCGCGCGACACCGCGGGCGTGCGCCCACGCCGGCGCCCGTCACCCTTGGACGCCCGCCAGCTTTCCAGCGTGCCCTCGAGCGCCGCGGGCGCGAGATCGGGCGGGCCCAGGAACAGCGCGACGGCCTCACCCCGGCGCTGCACGTGCGCGTCGCCGGCAACGGCCTCGGCGGCGCGCGCGAACTCGTCCGCCTCGCCGCTGTCGTCCCAGACCGTCAGCCAGGCGAGCGGCGGTTGCAAGATCACCGGTGCGCCAGCGTCGGGGCGGACGGTGATGGTGGCAGCCGCCGCGTAGATCCCGGCCCGATCGCCGCCCCAGCCGGCGGCCGCGCGTTCGGCGGCGTCGGGGGCCAGCGCCGTCGACAGCCAGGCGCGGATCGCCAGCTCGCCCAGAACGTCGCTCGCCTTCGGCCGATCGAATCCCGGCACCGTCGGCAGCACCGATTCCGGTACCGCGATCGGCGGCTCGCACGTCTCGTATTTATCGCGGTGCAACACCTGCTCGGAGGAATCGGGCGGATCCCGCCACAGCGCATCGACGGCGGACCACGGCTCGCGCGCCCGCACCCGCGCCGCGAACAGGAGTCCGTCGACGTGGACGAAACCGCCCAGCGCGGCCAGCCAGGGCGGCCGCCCCTCGCCGGCCTCGACGCGCAGGCGTTCGGCGAGCGTACGGAGCGCGGTCGGGCGCAGGAACGCCAGCGTCGGGTCGACGACCTCCAGCGCCGTCAGCGTCGCGTCGCCCTCGACCAGCGCCAGCCGGGCGCGGGTCGCGTCGCCCTCCAGCGGCGAGGGCGGAGGCGGCGTCAGGAACTGCCGCAGATCGAAGCGCCGGTCGGCGACGGCGTGCGCGATCTCGTGGATCAGCGCGACGCGCTGCTCGTCGAGCGGCACGAAGTCCGGGACCAGCAGGCGCTGCATCGACGGATCGTAGGTCGCGACCGGCGCCGCGGTCGGGCCCGACGCCCACAGCTTCGTGTAGTCCGCCCCGGAGGCGATCAACCCCAGCCGTTTCAGGATCCGTTCCTCGGCGCCCAGGTTCGATGATGTGAGGCGCGCGGCGAGCGCCGCCCCGATCTGGGCCTCGACCGCGTCGCGCGTGACCGCGCGCGCCGGCAATGTCCCGCGGAAGGACAGGTGGCGCACCGCCGCCACCTGCGGGACCAGCCGATCGACCTCCGTGCGGACGGCGGCGTCGGTGACAGGGGTGATCGCGAGCGCCGCTGCGGCCGCCACCGCGAGCGTGGTCATACCAGCCACGGGGCGCAGTTTGAGGTAAATACGCCCCTCCTTCAATGAACGAAGTGTCGACAGGACCGGCAGCGACGGCGGCGCAGGAGCCGCCCCGCCACGGGTTTGCGTCGGCCGTGGAGGAGATCCGATCGCTGCTGGCCGGGCCGGCGCGAGCCGTCGAGCTCTACGGCGCCAGCGGCGCGCTGGGCGCCGCCATCGCGTGCTCGACCTCGGAGACGACGTTGCTCTACGTCGTCCCCGACGAGGAGACGGCCGAGACGCGAAGCAGCGATCTCGAATTCTTTCTATCCACATTGCCGGCCGCGCACGCGGGTGACGACCCGCTGGTGCCGCCGTCCGTGCTCGAGTTGCCGGCGCCCGATTCGTCGCCCTACGCCGACGTGCAGGCCGATCGCCGGACGACGCTGCGCCGGATGGCGGCGCTGTTCCGCCTGTCGCAGGGGTTCGCGCCGCGCGTGCTGGTGGCGTCCGCGGCGGCGCTGTTCCGGCGCGTGATTCCGCGCGCGCCCTTCGATTCGCTGTGCGAGGTGATCGCGGCGGGCTCGACGCTGGATCGCGACGCGACCATCGCCGCGCTGGTGCGGGCGGGCTTCTCGCGCTCGCCGGTGGTCGAGGACGCGGGCACGTTCGCCGTGCGCGGCGCGGTCATCGATCTGTTCCCGCCCATCTACAAGCACCCGATCCGCATCGAGCTGTTCGGCGACGAGGTCGAGTCGATCCGGCTGTACGACGGGGCGACGCAGCGGACGCTGCGCCCGCTGGACGCGGTCTACGTGCACCCGGTGCGCGAGACGATCCCGACGGCCGGCGCCGATCCGCGCGCGCGCATCCTGGCCGCTGCCGACGCCGCCGTGTTTCCGTCGTCGAAGACGCGCCGGCTGCTCGAGCAGATAGAGGAGGGCGAGCAGTTCTTCGGCATCGAGGCGCTGGCGCCCGCGTTCCACGCCCGCATGGTGTCGCTGTTCGACTACCTGCCCGAGGGCACCGCGTGCGTGGTCGAGGAGCCCGAGGCGGTGATCGACGAGGCCCGCCGCCAGGCCACGCGTCTGCGCGAGGCGGCGTCGTCGCGTCACGTCGAGCACCGGCTGGCGCTGCCGGCCGAGGACTTCGTGCTGGGCGAGGACGAGGGCGCGGCGGCGCTGGCGGCGCGGCGCCGCATCGAGCTGCGCGCGGTGGAGGTGATTCGCGTCAATCCGGCGCCCGACGCGCCGCCGCGCATCCGCGTCGAGTCCGAGCCGCACACGACGCTGCGCGCGGATCTGCACCAGGCGCGCTCGGCCGCCGTCGGCGCCAGCGTTGGGTCAAAGGGCGAGGTCGACATCGGCGCGCCGCTGCGCGATCGGCTGCGCGGGTGGCTCGATGCGGGCCATCGCGTCCGCGTGATCGCGCCCAACCGGACGCACGCCGATCGCCTGGTGGCGCTGCTGCGCGCGCTCGGCTTCGCCACCGACGCCGCCCCGCCGCGCGCCGGCCACGAATTGTTCGCGGGCGGGGGCGCGCCGCTGGCCGTGCTCAGCGGTTCGCTGCGCCGCGGGTTCGTGCTGCCCGCGGATCGCCTGGTGGTCGTCGCCGAGGAGGAGATCTTCGGGGCGCGCGCGCTGCGCGAAGCGCGCCACACCAAGGCGGCGGCGCTCGGCGATCTGGGCGAGATCGCCGAGGCCGACGCGGTCGTCCACGACGAGCACGGCATCGGCCGTTACCGCGGCCTCAAGAAGCTGACCGTGCGCGGCGTCCCCGCCGACTTCATGCACCTGGAATACGACGGCGGCTCGGTCTACGTGCCGGTTTACCGGATCGGCGCGGTCCACCGCTACCTGGGCGGCGAGGCGGGCGAGGTCAAGCTGGACAAGCTGGGCCGCGCCACCTGGCAGGAGAAGCGCCGGCGCGTCTCCGCCGAGGCGAAGAAGATCGCCGAGGAGCTGATGCAGCTCTACGCGCAGCGCGCGGCGCTGGAGGGGCACGCGTTCCCGGGGCCGGACGCGGTGTTCAGCGCGTTCGAGGAGACGTTCCCGTTCGACGAGACCCCCGATCAAGCGAAGGCGATCGAGACGGTGCTGGGCGACATGCAGAACGGCGTGCCGATGGATCGCCTGATCTGCGGCGACGTCGGCTACGGCAAGACCGAGGTCGCGCTGCGCGCCAGCCTGCTCGCGGTGCTGGGCGGCAAGCAGGTGGCGGTGCTGGCGCCGACCACGGTCCTCGCCGAGCAGCACTTCGTGACGTTCTCGGACCGGTTCGCCGACTTTCCCGTGCGCGTCGCGGTGCTGTCGCGCTTCCGCAGCAAGGCCGAGCAGCAGAAGACCGTGGCGGCGCTGCTCGAGGGCAAGGTCGACGTGGTCGTCGGCACGCACCGCGTTTTGTCGCGCGACGTGCGCTTCCGCGACCTCGGCCTGCTGGTCGTCGACGAGGAGCAGCGCTTCGGCGTCGGCCACAAGGAACGCCTGAAGGAGCTGCGCACCCAGGTCGACGTGCTGACGCTGACCGCGACGCCGATTCCGCGCACGCTGCAGATGGCGATGGGCGGGCTGCGCGAGATCTCCATCATCGCGACGCCGCCGGCCGACCGGCTGGCGATCCGGACGTTCGTCTGCCGCTGGGACCCGGCGCTGCTGGGCGACGCGATCAAGCGCGAGCTCGGGCGCGGCGGTCAGGTGTTCGTCGTTCACAACAAGATCGAAGACATCGGCACGCTGGCGAAGAACGTCGCCGAGATCGCGCCCGAGGGAACGCGCATCGCCATCGGTCACGGCCAGATGCCGGAGGGCGAGCTGGAGAAGGTGATGGTCGACTTCGTCGACGGTCGCTACGACATCCTGGTCTGCACGACGATCATCGAGTCGGGCCTCGACATCCCGCGCGCCAACACGATGATCGTCAACCACGCCGATCGCTTCGGCCTGGCGCAGCTCTACCAGCTGCGCGGCCGCATCGGCCGCTCGCGCGAGCGCGCCTTCTGCTACCTGGTCGTGCCCGAGGACGCGCGCATGACGCCCGAGGCGAAGCAGCGTCTGGCGGTGCTGCAGCGGTTCACCGAGCTGGGCGCCGGGTTCCAGGTGGCGACGCACGATCTCGAGATCCGCGGCGCGGGCGAGCTGCTGGGCGAGCGGCAACACGGCGCGGTGGCGGCGGTCGGCTTCGAGGCCTACGCGCGCATCCTGGAGGAAGCCGTCGCCGAGCTGAAGGGCGAGCCGATCAAAC
>Ga0207651_10001056_pt1 | contig 12206 bp, 10 predicted proteins | sample KBSM23metaG_FD_184328 | JGI IMG/M metagenome (GOLD analysis project Ga0207651, IMG submission 184328) | Miscanthus rhizosphere microbial communities from Kellogg Biological Station, Michigan, USA - KBS M2-3 metaG (SPAdes) (version 2) | ecosystem: Host-associated > Plants > Roots > Rhizosphere >... | reverse complement strand
GATGAATTGCCGCATCACGCGGTCGATGGTCTCCACCACCTCCGGCGCCGGCGCATCCGGCGCCCGTGGCATCGAGTCGGGAACAGCAAAGCCTTCGACCGTCGCGCGGAGGAACGCTTCCTCATCGCGATCGCCAGTGAGAACCTCGACATGGGGGCCATCGGTCGCGGGGACTGATTCCGGCACCGCGCGCGCAAGCTCGTTCTCGAAGCCTTTCAAGACGTACCCGCGCCCCTGCAGCTTCGCGACGAGATCCGTGGAGACGAGCGGGCACAGCTCGATCTGAATCGGACACTCGCGCTCGTCGTAGAACACCTCGAGCGCGTCGAGATCCTCGTCAATCACGGTCACGCCCAGCCCAAGGCCGAGGACCTTGTTCATCGGTGAGCCAGGCTGGCCGCAGACACCTCGGCCGCCGCCGACCTCGATCGACGCGGCGCCGCCAGGAACCCCGACACCGGCGCCAACGGCGCAGAAATCGATCTCCGTTTTTTCGACTCGCTGTGCCAGCGCCAGCGTGGCATGAAGCATGCGCATAAACTTTAGTCGATGAAAGTTGCCACGTGGAATGTGAACGGGATCCGGGCGCGGGACGCGGAGGTCCACGAGTTCATCGACAAAGAGCAGCCCGACGTCCTCTGTCTCCAGGAGATCAAAGCCTCGCTCGATCAGCTGCCGGTGTGGCTGTGCGATCTCGAGGGTTACTGGTGCTACTGGCACGGTGACAAAGGCTACTCGGGCGTCGGCCTTCATGTGCGCAAGGCGAGCTTTCCCGAGCGCCCCGAGTTCTCGCATCCCGCGTTCGACTACGAACGGCGCATTGCCGCGGTCACCCTGCCGTGGGCAACCGTGGCATCGATCTACGTGCCGAACGGCGGTAAGGACCTGGACGCGAAGATGCGCTTCCTCGAGGCGATGGTCCGCTACGCCGCCGAGTTCGAGCAGAAAAGCCAGCCGCTCATTCTGTGCGGCGACATGAACGTGGCGCGCACCGACATGGACGTCCACCCCAAGGAGCGCAAGCCAGGCATCATTGGCCAGCGCGCCGACGAGCGCGCGCTCATCGAGGCCGTCCTGGGCCACGGGCTCGTCGATGTGCACCGCACGCTCGATCCGAGCAACGCGGATCTCTTCACGTGGTGGGCGCCCTGGCGGAACATGAAAGCGCGCAATATCGGATGGCGGTTGGACTACGTAATCGCGAGCCAGGCGATCGCGTCGCATGCGACATCGTGCGTGGTGCAGAGGGAATTCGGAAGCAGCGACCACGGCCCCGTGATCGCGGTCTTTGACTAATCCTCGACCACCGACCAGGCTTTGGCCAGGTCTTCGCCCACCGCAAGGTGGTTCAACGCGAAATCAGCCTGGCGAAATGCTTCGAGGAGCGACTCACGATCGAGCGGACGCGCCGCACTGCGGCACTGGCGCGCCGCTTCAACGCGCACGAGCGCAAGCGCCGCGTCCAGTCCTCGGACGATCGTTTTCACGCCGCGTCCTTGATAAGCCGTCCACGACGCGAACGCCTTTGCGGCGAGAAACCGATTCACTGGCGCCCGATGCTCGTGCCACGATTCGCGCACGTAGTTCGTCCACGCGTCATCAAGGCCCTCTTCATCAGCGGCCGGCTTGAGATCATCGGGGACGGCGGCCATCACTTCGTCGCGCAGGTGCAGGCTGGGCGCCAGCCCCTCGTCCAGCCTCGCCTCGACCACGTCGTGCGGCAGCTCCCATACCGCCTCTGACAACGTGAGAGTACCGGGCCGCCACCGACGCAGCAGATCGGCGTCGCGCATCAGCGTGGCCAGGACCGACTCCGGCGGCTCTTGCACGTCCGCGCAACGGCCGACCATGTGCCGCTCCCACGCCGTGTAGCCATCGAGATCCATGAGCACACGCGGATGCAGCAGCGGCGGAAGGTCGTCGGGCGTGACGATGAGTCCGTCGTAATCGATATCAGGAAACGCCGGCGGCTCGGCGACGATCTCGATCGGCGCGTCGCTGAACAACATCGACGCCGCCGTCGGACAGAAGTGCGAGAGGGACACAAACGTCCCGCGTCGATCCTGGACCGACACGCGCGGAAAATGCCGGCACGTTGTCGGCAGATAAGGTTCGCCGAGATCGCGATGGACGATGCAGCGCCTCGCCGTGGCTTCGTAGAACACACAGCGGCCGCGATCATCGCGATCGAGCATCGCGGCAGTGCCGTCCGGTAGTCCGGCTCGACGATGAACGGGTAGATCGCGCCGGCCGTGGGTGCGACGCGCAAGCGGCCCCCTACCAGTGCGTCGCTGAGAGACCGATAAACCGGAAGTTCAACCGGCACATCCCAGTCGGCGGTGCAACACGCGCCGGAGTGTCGGCAGCCGTAATCGGCGTGAAAAGCCAACGCGAAGACATTCTTTGAACCCATTGAGCTGATTGAGCTTATCTCTTCGTACAGAACTATTACAGTCGGTCGGCCGCGGCCCTGCTATGGTTTGGCGATTTCTCTGACGACAACAAGCAGGAGGATCTCTCCGTCAATGGCGACACCGATGCTTATGTATGGGCGCAAACATCAGCATGGCCTGAACTGGATTACGGCCATCGCGATGACCGGCTTTCATATCGGAGCTGTGGCCGCGCTCTTTTATATCGACTACGGCGCGATGCTCGCCGCATTCATTCTCTACTACGCGGGCGGCATGCTCGGCATCGGCATGTCGTATCACCGGTTGCTCACGCACCGCAGCTACAGGACGACCAAGTTCATCGAGTACTTTCTCACAATCTGCGGCACGCTCGCACTCGAGGGCGGACCGATCTTCTGGGTCGCGACGCATCGCATCCATCACCAGAAGTCGGATCAGGAAGGCGATCCGCACACGCCGCGTGAGGGCGCGTTCTGGGCGCATATGGGCTGGATCCTCATGGGCGAGGGTCTTCATCACGACGCCTCGGTCCTCGCGAAGTACGCACCCGACCTCAGCAAGGACAAGTTCCACGTCTGGCTCTCCAACTGGCATTGGCTCACCAATGTCGTCGTCGGCCTCGCTCTGCTCGCGTATGGCGGCATTCCCTATGTGCTGTGGGGCATTTTCTTCCGCACGACCGTCGGCCTGCATGCCACCTGGTTGGTGAACTCGGCGACGCACCTGTGGGGCCGGCGCCGTTTCCAGACCCGCGACGATTCCACCAACAACTGGTGGGTCGCGCTCCTGACCTTCGGCGAAGGCTGGCACAACAACCATCACGCGCATCCGACCAGCGCCCGCCACGGTCTGGCCTGGTACGAGCTCGATCAAAACTGGATCGGCATTCGCGCGCTGCAGATGCTCGGCCTGGCCTGGGACATCAAGGTCGCAAAGATCAGGCAGCCGCTTCCGGAAGAAGCCGTCGTGCCGGCGGATGAAGCTGTCGCGTAAGACAGACTCACAAGTTAGACACATCTCACGGGGTGGATGCCACAGGGCGTCCACCCCGTTTTTGCGTGTCTCGACCTAGAATCAGCGAGTGACCCGCCGGCAGAAGGCGATCGCGTTCTTCGTTCCGTTATGCGTGCTGCTCGTCGCAGCCGCAATTTCACTGAACATTGGCTGGATCATCGCCAATGCCGGACGTATCACCCCGATCATCCTCGGCATCGTCCTGTTCGGCCTCATCATCGCCGGCCTGATCGTCTACACCGTCTTCCTTGTCCTCGAGATCAGGCGGAACGAGGAACACGACAGCTTCATCAACGCGGTCACGCACGAACTGAAGACGCCGATCGCCTCGATCAAGCTGTATCTGGAGACGCTGCAGTCGCGGTCCGTACCGGAGGCGAGGCGACAGGAGTTCTACAACATCATGCTGGCAGACGCGGCGCGGCTCCATCACACCGTGGATCAGGTGCTGAAGGCGGGTGTCGTTCGTGAGAAGCGCAAGACGGTGGCGCGCGGGCCAGTGGACATGGCGGCACTCACCGCCGAGTGCGTGGAACTCGCCGTCGTGCGGCACCACTTGCCGTCCGACGCCATCGTGCTCGAGTCGCCAGACCGCGCGCCGATGGTCAGCGGCGACGCCGAGGACCTGCGCACCGTCGTCACCAATCTCCTCGACAACGCGGTGAAGTACTCAGGACAAACAGTGCGAGTGACTGTGGCGGTCGCGGCGCCCGCACCTGATACCGTCTGGGTGCGCGTGCAGGATCGCGGCGTCGGCATCCCGAAGAAACAGCTGAAGCGCATTTTCAATCGCTTCTATCGCGTGCAGGCGCGCGGCCTTCGTCACATTACCGGCACCGGTCTCGGCCTCTACATCGTCCGGTCGATCGCGCGGTCGCACGGTGGTCGCGTGTTCGCGCAAAGCGAGGGCGAGGGCCGCGGCTCGACGTTCACGCTGGAACTGCCGCGACTCACGACATGAGTCGAATCCTGATCGTCGAAGACGAACAGCACATCTCGGACGGCCTCAAGTTCAACCTCGAAGCCGAAGGTCATGACGCGGTCGTCGCGCCTGATGGCGAGCAGGCACTCGACCTGCTCCTGAAGGAGCGGCGCGTCTTCGATGTCGTGGTCCTCGACGTGATGCTGCCGGGAAAAGATGGCTTCACGGTTGCCGCCGAACTCCGAGCGGCGGAGCAGTTCCTGCCGATCCTCATGCTCACGGCGCGCGGCCGTCCTGAAGACGTGCTGAAGGGATTCGAGGCGGGTGCGGATGACTATTTGCCCAAGCCCTTCGAACTCACCATCCTGCTCGCCCGCATTCACGGACTGCTGCGGCGACGGCGGTGGAACGAGCAGGATACGCCGCAGCCCGACGAGGCACAGGTCGATGTCTATTCCTTCGCCGGACGTACGCTCGATTTCGGTGCGATGGAAGTGCGCGCGTTGGGCAAGGCACACCGGCTGACGCAGATGGAGTGCGATCTGCTCCGCTATCTGGTCAAGAACGCCGGACAGGCCGTGTCGCGCGGGACGATCCTCGAGGACGTGTGGGGACTGCACGAGAGTACCGATACACGGGCGATCGACAACTTCATCGTGCGGCTGCGGCGCTACCTCGAAGACCGTCCCGCATCGCCGAAGATCCTGTTGACCGTCCGCGGAGTCGGCTACAAGTTCGTGGCGGAACAGCCTGCGTAGGGCTCAGCTCAGCCGGTAGAATGGCTGGTCATGTCTTCGAGCGACACCATTGAAGCGCAGGGGCACCTCATCGACTCCGGCCTGCTTTCCGCCCTGTTCGACAAAATCATTGAATTCAGAGGGTCCTACGAGATCCTGGCGTTCGACATCGGCCGTACCAATGACGACCCGTCGCGCATCCAGATGCGCATCACGGCGCCCGATCGCACATCGCTCGACGACCTGCTGCAACAGATCACGACATTCGGCGCACATCCGGTCCGCGAGCGCGATGTTCTGATCAAACCGGCTGAAAAGGACCGCTGCGTTCCCGACGACTTCTACTCGACGACCAACCATCGGACCCACGTTCGACTTGGCGGCCAGTGGATAGACGTTGAGAGCCAGCGCATGGACGCGGTGATCGTGGTCACGGGACAGACGGCCTCCTGCCGCAAGCTGCGCGATGTGAAGGCCGGCGAAGGCATCGTCTGCGGTCATGACGGCATACGCGTGACTCCGGAGTTCCGCGAACGGGATCGGCTCGGGTTCGCCTTCATGAGCAACGATGTGTCCTCGGAGCGGCGGGTCGAAGGCAGCGTCGCCCGGATCGCGCTGATGATGCGCGAGGTCAAAGCCGCTGGCGGACGCATCGCCGTAGTCGCGGGTCCGGTCGTCGTTCACACCGGCGGGGTCGAGCATTTCGCCTCGTTAATCCGACACGGTTACGTCGACGTGGTGCTCGCGGGCAACGCCCTGGCCGTCCACGACATCGAGTTCGCGCTCTCAGGCACCTCGCTCGGCATCGACCTGGTGGCGGGCGCGCCGGTCGAACAGGGCCACCGCAATCACATGGCGGCCATCAACACGATCAACCGCGCCGGCAGCATTCGGAGTGCCGTCGAAAGCGGGGTGCTGAAGTCGGGCGTGATGTACGAGTGCGTGAAGAAGGGCGTGGAGTTCGTCCTCGCCGGCAGCATTCGCGACGATGGGCCGCTGCCCGAGACGATGATGGATCTGGTCGAGGCGCAGGAGCAGTATGCGGCAGCGCTCTCGCGCAATGTGCACCTGGTGCTGATGCTCTCGTCGATGCTGCACAGCATCGGCGTCGGCAACATGCTGCCGTCCTGGGTCCGTGTCGTCTGCGTCGATATCAATCCCGCGGTCGTCACCAAGTTGAGCGATCGCGGATCCCAGCAGACCGTCGGCGTCGTCACCGACGTCGGGCTTTTCTTGCATCGCCTTGCTGAAGCGCTGGATTCGTCGAGTTAACGGAGAGCACGGAGGTCACGGGTTAACACGGAGAAGCGGAGAAGCGGAGGATGGACCGAAAATCAGACTCCGTTCGGCTCCGTTGCTCCGTTACTCCGTGTGATCCGTGAGCTCCGCCGTCCTCCGTTCTCTCACACAACAGCACGCGCCGCGGGTACGCGATCGTTTAGGCACTCTGCAACCCGTGTCAGCGCCTGCTCGAGGCCGGCGCGCGTACGCGGCGTGCCCAGGCACAGTCGAACCGCCTTCGGGTGCTGATCGCCCACCGCAAACTCCGATGACGCGTTCAGGACGACACCTCGCGATCGCGCCTGCGCGACGAAGCCATCGGACGACCATCGCGGCGGCAATGTCAGCCACAGGTGATGGCTCTGCGGATGCGTCTGATAGCGCTCACCGGCAAGCAGCCGCTTCGCCATGACCTGCCGCGCCGCACCTTCGTGACGCTTCCAGTCGGCAATGCGCGCCGCCGTCCCATCCTCGATCCATCCGCTCAGCAGGTCAGCGCCGATCGGCGACGTGCTGATCATCGTCGTCCACACCATGCCGGCGATTTTCTCGAGAAACGCCGGAGGCGCGACGACGCTGCCAAGCCGCAGACCCGGAAACAGGCTCTTCGACAGGCTGGTCACGAAGAGCGTGCGATGCGGAATGAGCGGCGCGAGCGGTGTGCGCTCCGGCGACAGAAATCCGTAGGTGTCGTCCTCGATCACGATCAGGCGGTACTTCTCCGCGATGGCCGCGATCTGGCGCCTTCGGCGTTCGGACATCACGGACGATGTCGGGTTCTGCATCCTCGGCATGCAGTAGAGCGCGCGAGCGCGAGTCGAGCGGCAGGCGGTTTCGAGCGCGTCGGGACGAAGCCCTTCGGCGTCCATCGCGACGCCCCGCATTTTCAACTGCATCTGCTGCGCGATCATCCGCGCACCCGAGTAGGTCAGCTCCTCCATGAGGAGCGTGTCGCCGGGGGCAAGCACCGAGCCTAGCGTCGTCGTCAGCCCGTGCTGCGCCCCGGCGGTGAGCACGATGTGCTCCGGGTCGGCCGGCATCCCGAGGTGCTTCAACCATGCGGCCATCGCCTGACGATGCCGCAGATGGCCGCGTCGAGGCGCGTAGCCAAACAACTGCGTCCACGGCAGCGCGCGTCGCTGGAAGAGATGGGCGCCAAGCGCCGCGACCTCTTTGTCCGGCATCAGGAAGTTGATGCTCAGGTCGAGCACGCCGTTCTCGCTAGTCGCGTCGTCGTACGGCTCCTGCCCGCGGATAAAGGTGCCACGGCCAACGTGGCCGTTGATCAGGCCGCGCCGCGCCGCCTCGGTGTAAGCGCGGGTAATGGTCGTCACGGTGACACCGAGATGGTCGGCCAGGTCACGATGGGGCGGCAGCTTCGACCCGGCGCGGAGTGCGCCGCTCTGCACGTCCTCGTCGATGGCGTCGGCAATGGCCCGGTAGACGGGCCCTTTTCGCGACTCGAGATTCGGCAGCCACATTGTCATTGCAGCAATATACGTATTGCTGCGCTATCAATCCACTTGTCCTACTCACACAATCGGTGCTCAGCTGGTTCGGAACGCAACGGCCTCGCCCGGCGTCCTACCCGAGTGAGGTGCTATTCTCGAACCATCATGGGTAAACGGATTTTTCTGTTTCTCCTTATCAATCTTGCCATCGTCCTCACGCTGACCGTCGTCGTCTCCGTGCTCGGCGTCGCGGGCGGTCCTGATCTGGGCTCGCTGGCGGTGATGTGCTTCGTCTACGGCATGGGCGGCGCGTTCTTATCACTGCAGATATCGCGTTGGATGGCAAAGCGCGCCACTGGTGCCCACCTGATCGACGGTCGCAGTGGCAATGCTCAGCTCGATTGGCTGTATCAGACCGTTGAACGGCTGACCCGCCAGGCGAACCTGCCCATGCCGGAAGTCGGCGTATACGAATCCGATGAAGTGAATGCGTTCGCGACCGGCCCCAGCAAGAGCCGCAGCCTCGTCGCGGTGTCAGCGGGCCTGATGCGCGCCATGCGGCAGGAAGAGATCGAAGGCGTGCTCGCGCACGAAGTCTCGCACATCGCCAACGGCGACATGGTGACGATGACGCTGCTCCAGGGCGTCATGAACGCATTCGTGATGTTCCTCGCACGCGTGATCGCGTCGGTCGTTACCCGCTCAGACGACAACCGCCGCGGCGGTGGCGGCATGTACTTCCTCGTCGTCATCGTCCTGCAGATCGTGCTCGGCATCCTTGGGTCGCTGATCACGGCGTGGTTCTCGCGTTCTCGCGAGTACCGGGCAGACGCCGGCAGTGCGCACCTGGCCGGACGTGAGCCCATGATCGGCGCGCTGCGCCGGCTGATCATCAACCGCGACGCCGTGGACATGAGCCACCAGGCGCTCGCCACGATGAAGATCAACGGCGCGCCCGCGTGGCTGGCGCCGTTCCGAACGCACCCGTCGCTCGAAGAGCGCATCGCGGCGCTGCAGAATCAGCGCTAACAAGACGGCCGGTCCGAAAGGACGGGCCCTACGCGACCACCGTGCACACCACCATCGTTTCCACGGACACTCTTGCCGAGCATCTCGCGGGCAGCTGGGTGCTCGTGGACTGCCGCTTCGATCTGCAGAACGAGCAGTGGGGTCGCGACCAATATCTGACGTCGCACATTCCCGGCGCCGTGTACGCCAGCCTCAGTCACGATATGGCCGGACCCAAGACCGGCGGCAACGGCAGGCATCCGCTGCCATCGATCGATGCCCTGAGCGCGACGCTGGGCCGCCTCGGCATCGCGCGCGGCACTCAGGTGGTGGCCTACGACCAGGACTCGGGCATGTACGCGAGCCGCTTGTGGTGGCTGCTTCGTTACGCGGGCCACGATGCTGTGGCGGTGCTCGATGGCGGCTGGGCGAAGTGGACCCGTGAGGGCCGGCCGGTGCGCGATGGCGAAGACACACGTCCCCCGGCGACGTTCGTCGCGGCGCCGCGACCTGAGATGCGCGTCAGCGTGGACGAGGTGAGCGCGCAGCTCGGCAACCCGAAGACGCTGCTCGTAGACGCCCGTGCCCCTGAGCGATACGAAGGCCGGACCGAGCCCATCGACCGTGTGCCCGGTCACATTCCCGGGGCCGTGAACCGGCACTACCGATCAAACGCCGGCGACGATTTCACGCTGCTGCCCCCGCAGGATCTGCGTGACCAGTTCCTCAAGGTGCTGGGTTCGCACGAGCCGTCGCAGGCTGTCATGTACTGCGGCTCGGGTGTAACCGCGTGCCAGAATCTGCTCGCCATGGCGCACGCGGGACTCCGCGGTGCCAGGTTGTACGCCGGCTCGTGGTCCGAGTGGTCGGCCGATCCGGCACGACCCGTCGAAAAAGGTCCAACCCGCTCGTAAACCCCTCGCCCGCGTATTCCGTCCAAGAGGGCCGGAGGATGTTATGCCCCCTTCGACTGCGCTCAGGGCAAGCCGCGTTTGGGTTATGACCGCCGTGCTGCTGATGGCTATGGCGTCGGTTGTACCCGCCCAACGAGATCGCGATCGTGATCGCCCCTTCGGACTGTCTCAAGAGGAATGGTGCCGTCAGGATCGCCGCGCCGACTTCTGTGAGGTGCGCGAAGAAACGCTTCGCAACCAGAGCACGATCGATCTCGACGCGCGTGGCAACGGCGGCGTGTTCATTCGTGGATGGGACCGGTCCGACGTCCAGATGCGCGCACGCGTGACTGTCTGGGACGACAGCCGTGATGCCGCCGCACAGGTTGCCAAGCAGATCACGATCACCACGACCGGCGGACGCATCAGCGCCGACGGCCCACGGGACGGCCGCGATCGCCGCCGGTCCCGCGACTGGAACGATGACCGCTACTGGTCGGTCGCGTACGAGCTGCAGGTGCCGCGCAAGGCTGACATTCGTGCGGATGCCACAAACGGCGGCATCGTCGTTGAAGACGTCCGTGGCCGCATCGATGCGCATACCGTGAACGGCGGCATTGTGCTCGGCGACGTGAACGGCGACATCAGAGGCGAGACCGTGAATGGCGGTGTACGCGCCGACCTGTCCAACGAAAAATGGGATGGACCAGGGTTGGAATTGAAAACCGTCAATGGCGGCGTTGCGCTGGCGGTACCGAACGGGTTCTCGGGTGAGCTCGACGCGCGCACGGCCAACGGCGGCATCTCCGTGGACTTCCCGATCACCATCAGCGGGCTGATCAACAACCGTCGCCAGATCAGAGGCACGCTGGGATCTGGTGGCGCCAGGATCAGCCTCTCCGCTGTCAACGGCGGCATTTCGATCTCGCGCCGCTAAGTCAAAGGGCAAAGGTCAAAAGGCAAAGGCGAGGTGGTCAGCTAGGATGTGCGGGCTTGACGTCCATCCTGGTACCTGACACCTTTGACCTGGACCTTTAACCTGAACCTAGCACCTCGCTTTTGCCCTTTGACCCTTGCCCTTTGACCTTCAGAATTCTTTCCCTCGCCCTCGTCCTGACCATCTACTTTGCCAGTGTCTCCGCACAGAGCGGGACCGCCTTCGATCGCACCGCGGCGCAGCGGGACACGCTCGCCCTGCTCAAGGAACTAACTGCGCTCGACACCCAGAACCCGCCGGGCAACGAAGTCATCGTCGCGCGTCACCTCGATCGCTTCCTGAAAGGCGTTCCTGGCATCGAGACGCGGATTCTCGATCCCGGCGACAGCCGGGCCAACTTCATCGCCCGGTTGCGCGCGACGAAGCCGACCAGGCGCGCCGTCCTGGTAATGGGCCACATGGACGTGGTTGGCGCCGACGCCACGAAGTGGACGTCGCCGCCGTTCCAGCCCACCGAACGTGACGGCTACCTGTACGGGCGAGGCACAATCGACGACAAAGGCGCGCTCGCGGCGACCGCCGTCGCCATGCGATTGCTCGCGGCGCGGCGCGACTCGCTCGATCGCGACATCATCCTGCTCGGCACGGCCGCGGAAGAAGGCGGCGACCAAGGCATCGACACCGTCATCGCGAAGCACTTCGATCTAATCAAGGACGCAGAGTTCGCATTAAACGAAGGCGGACGCGTCCGCGCCCGCGACGGGAAGGTCTTCTCGATCAACATCCAGGTGACCGAGAAAATCTCGTATGTCGTGACGGCGACCGCTCGCGGCACATCGGGCCATGGGTCGGTGCCATTGCCGGACAATCCGATCGCGGCGCTGTCGCGAGCGCTCGCGCGCGTGCACGACTCGAAGCAGCCAATACGCGTCAGCGACATTACCCGCGCCTACTTCGGTGGGCTGGCCAAGGTCGAACAGGATGCGGCGATGCGACAGGCGATGCAGACTGTTGGCAGCGCCCGCGCCCAAGCGGAGATCGACAAAGCGGCCGCCGTTCTCAGCCGTGACCCGGTGCACAACGCGGTGCTGCGCGATGCGGCGTCGATCACGATGGTGAACGGCGGGATTCGGGCGAACGTCATCCCGTCTGAGGCGACGGCGACCCTCAACGCGCGCATCCTACCGGACAGCGACATCAGAACTTTCGTCGCCGACTTGAATCGGATCGGCGGCGAAAAGCAGGTGACCTTCGCCATTCGGGCCGAGCCCCAGAAAGCGCCGCCGATCTCAGGCACGAAAACGCCGCTCTATCTGGCAATGGAATCGGTTGGTGCGGCGATGGCGCCAGACGCCGCCGTCGTACCGATGCTCTCGACAGGCGCGACCGACGGCGCCGCACTGCGGGCCGCAGGCATTCCCACGTATGGGATTCTGCCTCTGCCGCTCGAGCAGGACGACGAGCTCCGCATGCACGCGGATAACGAGCGCGTGCCGATCGCCTCGCTCGGCTGGGGCACGGAGTATCTCTACCGCGTGCTCTCGACCGT
>Ga0207651_10001049_pt1 | contig 12241 bp, 10 predicted proteins | sample KBSM23metaG_FD_184328 | JGI IMG/M metagenome (GOLD analysis project Ga0207651, IMG submission 184328) | Miscanthus rhizosphere microbial communities from Kellogg Biological Station, Michigan, USA - KBS M2-3 metaG (SPAdes) (version 2) | ecosystem: Host-associated > Plants > Roots > Rhizosphere >... | reverse complement strand
CGGCGCGCCCTCGTACGAGACCACCGTGCGCTCCAAGAAGCCGCCGCCGGCGGTGACGCGCTACGAGCTGGCCCAGCCGGAGCTGAAGCTCGTCCCCGGCACGTTCGGCGATCCGCTGCGGGTCGTGCAGAACCTACCGGGCGTCGCGCGCTCGCCGTTCGGGCTGGGCGCGCTGATCATCCGCGGCTCGTCGCCCAACGATTCGGGCATCTTCGTCGAGGGCCACCGGATCCCGATCCTCTATCACTTCCTGATCGGGCCGGGCGTTCTGGCCCCCGAGCTGATCGATCGCATCGATTTTTTTCCGGGCAACTTCGGCGTCAACTACGGGCGCGTCACCGCCGGCGTCGTCGACGTCGGCATCCGGACGGCGCCCGCGCCGCGCCTGCACGGCGTCGTCGATGTGAACCTGCTGCACTCGGCGGCCTTCGTCGAGGGGCCGCTGGGCGGCGGGTGGTCGGGATCGATCTCGGCGCGGCGGTCCTACATCGACCTGATCCTGCCGTTCGTGCTTCCGGACAGCGTCACCACCGCCGCGCCCATCTACTGGGACTACCAGGCGGGCGTGAACCGCAACCTGTCGGGCGGCAAGCTGTCGATCTATGCGTTCGGCAGCAACGACTCGCTGAAGGTCATCTCCACCGATCCGCGGCAGGGCAACATCGACCTGGGGCTGGAGATCGGGTTTCACAAGCTGTTCGCCGTGTGGACGCAGGCGCTGGGCAACTGGACGAACAAGCTGTCGCCCGCCATCGGCTACGAACGCCTGCGGTTCGGCGCCGGACCGTTCGGGATCAACTCGGCGGCGAAGGTGCTCGCGCTGCGCGACGACGTCTCGCGCGCGTTCGGTTCGCGCCTCACGCTGCGGTTCGGCGTGGACGCCGAGGCGCGGTACAGTTCGATCTTCTTCAACATCCCGCTGGTGCCCGAGACGCGCCTCTACGGCATCGTCGTGCCCGAGCTCGAGCCGCTCACCATTCCGCTGGATACGATGGCCGCCGGTCTCTACACCGACGCGACGGTGGATCTCGGCCACGGCGTGACCCTCATTCCTGGCCTGCGCGGCGACGCCTTCCGCTACGTGGGCCAGAATCGGTTCACGTTCGATCCGCGGGTGGTCGTGCGCTGGAAGCAGACCGACCGTCAAACCTGGAAGGCGGGCGCGGGCATCTACCACCAGATGGTGGATCCGCAGCTCCTCAACCCGAACCCGCAGCTCGGGAACCCGAACCTGCCGCCCATCTGGGCCGACCAGTATTCGGTGGGAATGCTGCGCCAGCTCTACGACAAGATCACGCTGGACACGACGCTTTACTACGTGCGCCGGCACGACCAGCCGGTGCCGCCGCCGCCGTTCAAGACGGGTGGCCAGGGCCGCTCGTACGGCATGGAGCTGATCCTGAAGCACGAGTTCACGGAGCGCTTCTTCGGCTGGGTCTCGTACACGCTGTCGCGGTCGGAGCAGACCGTCTACGCCGTCAACTCGCCGATGGCCCAGGCCCCCGGCGCCCTCATGGATCCCACCCAGACCCAGCCGAAGTGGTTCCCGACCGATTTCGATCAGACGCACAACTTGATCACGGTCGCCAGCTACCGGCTGAAGAGCTGGATCCTGGGCGTCCGTTTCCGCCTGGTGTCCGGCGCGCCGACGACGCCGATGCTCGAGGGTCCTTTCGACGCCGAGGAAGGCCACTACGCGTGCCGGATCGGGCCGACCAATTCGATCCGCAAGCCGACGTTTCACCAGCTGGACTTCCGCGTCGACAAGACGTGGACGTTCAAGGCGTGGCAGCTGGGCGTCTATGCCGACCTGCAGAACATCTACAACGCGGAGAATCCGGAAGGGACGATCTATGATTATCGGTGTCGAACGTCGACGCCGATTCGCGGCGTGCCGTTCTATCCGATCCTCGGGATCAAGGGGATGTTTTGAAAGTCCTGCTGACAGCCGCGTCGATTCTCGCGCTGGGCGCCTTCGTCGCGTGCGGCGAGCTCCCGGCGGAGTCGAACGTCGTCGACCTGCGCGTGCTTGCCGTGAAGAGCGAGCCGGCCGGCTTCCTGGTCGATCCGAACAACCCGGGCGCGGCGACGGACGACCAGCTGAGGGCGCAGATCACCGCGCTGGTCGTCGATCCCAGCGGCGCCGGCATGGAGCTGGAGCTCACCGCCGCGGTGGGCTGCCCCGACTACATCGACACGATCACCGCCGCTTCGCAGCAGGCGAACGCCTCCAAGCTTTGTCCGCCGCCGGATGCCGTCAACGGCCTGCCGCCGGACATCGCGGCGGTGTTGATGACGCAGCCGATCGCCGCGCCCGATCCGAACCCGGTGCCGCCGGCGGGCCCGGATGGTTTTCAATGGACGCCCACGGTCTCGTTCGGCTTGTCGCAGATGCAGATCGAGGCGTTCTTCGCCAAGGACACGAGCACGCTGCCTCCCGCCATCGCGTACAGCATCCTGTTGAACCGCGAGTTCGGCCTGGCGGGGATCGTCAACCTGAGCTTCGCGGTGAACGGGCAGACCGTCGACGTGATCAAGCGCGTCGTGTACTGGCCGCAGCTGGGCTATCCCGGGGAGCACGTGAACACGAACCCGACACTGGGTGATCCCGCCGATCCGAGCGTGCCCCAGATTCGCTTCTACAAGCACCGGGACGAGACGACCGGCAATCCGGATCAGCCGCTGCCCGACGACATGCCGCCGCGCCTCTCGATCGCGGCGGGCGACAAGCTGTACGTCGAGCCGAACTACCTCCCGGCGGCGATCGACAGCTATCAGATCAAGATCCTGAACACGGCGACCAACACCTTCGATACGAAGGTCGTCGACAAGGAGCTGCTGCGGTTCCAGTTCTACGCGACCGCCGGGAAGTTCGACCCCGAGATGCAGTTCAGCGAGCTCAGCCCGATCCTGGTGGGCGGCATGCTGCACACCGACAGCGAATACGTCCTGCCCAAGGAGGTGCCCGGCCCCGGCGCGATCGTCACGATCTGGCTGGTCACGCACGACGAGCGCGCCGGCAGCGACTGGGCCACCCGCACCGTCATCATCGACCCGTAAATCGGGTGGCGGCTAGAAGACGCTGCCGACGCCGCCCAGGGCGGCGACGCCGACCGCCGTGCTGGTGCCGGCCAGCTTGAGCACGCTGGGGCCGGCCTGAGCGAACAGCGCCACCGGTCCGACCGTCGCGGCGGCGAGCGGGCCGGCCAGCAGGTCGAACCTCGGTTCGGCCTGGGCCATGGCGCTCTTCTGGGTGCCGATGGCGAAGCGCAGGCGCGAGTCCACCCCGAACGTCCAGCGGCCCGCCGCGTACAGCGAGGCGAAGCGCACCTCGCCGTCGCGCTCGTTGCCCTCGGGATCCTGGCCGTAGACCAGGTTGCCGAGAACGGTCAGGCGATCGAAGCGACGGCCCAGCGACACGAAGGTCTCGATCTCGCCTTCGGGCTCGGTGAAGCCTTCGGGGCGGTAGAAGACGCTCAGCGAGCCGTCGATGCCGTGCCGCTCCTGATGCAGCAGCTGGACGCGGCCGCCGATCGTGGGGCGCGGCTCCTTGCGGACGGGCGAGTACTCGGCGCCGCCGCGCAGCGCGAACGGGCCCCAGACGCGAACCTCGGCGGTGGCGCCGCCGATCGCCGACGAGCGGGCGCCGTCGTAGCCGGCGAACCCGAACGCCAGGGCCGGAGTCGCGCCGACGCGCGGCGCAAGCGTGGACGGCAACAGCGCGCCCTCGCGGACCGCGGTGGCAATCGCGGGGGCCGTCACCGGCGCCTCCACGTCCGCGTCCTGTTCATCCGCGCGCGCCGCCGCGGACGTTCCGAGGATGAGTGCGAACGCGATGGCTGCCGGCGCTTTCATGGCTAGCGAGTTTATGGCCGGCGCGGCCGGATCCCAGAGAAAAATCAGTCGGGGCGGTCGGCCGGAAATGCAGGAAGCGCGCCCAGATCGACCCAGGGAAGGCGGCTGCTGGTCTGGGTATGGTCGCGTGGCGCTAGATCCGCGGGCTCGTCGAGCGAACAGATCGTCACGTCGATCTCGTCGGGGCTGTGCGTCGACTGGAAGGTTACCTGTGTGCCGCAGCGCGGGCAGAACGTGCGCGTTCCATGGTCCGACGAACGAAAGCTGACCGGCTCACCGGCCAGGAACGTGAAGTCGGCCCGCCGAACCGTGAACCAGGCGACGAACGGCGCGCCGCTGGTGCGCCGGCAGATCGAGCAGTGACAGTTCGTCTGGTGAAACGGCGCGCCGTCGGCCTGATATCGGATGAACCCGCAGAAGCAACGTCCGTGCATCGGCGGACGCTAGCGCACCGCCGCCGGGACACCCAGGGGTTACACGAACGGATCGGCGTCGACGTCGAAGTTGAAGCACTTCGACCAGGTGCGGTTGGCCGCCGCCGGCGAGACCCGCGACGTCAGCTCGGAACGCAGCTGGTGCTTGAAACCGCGCAGGACGTCCAGCACCGCCTCCGTCTCGAGGCTCTCGCGCAGCTGTTCGCTGGCCCTGTCCTCGTTCTTGCGCACGGTGACCGCGACGCCGCCCTCGTCCAGGCGAAAGCGCATGCCGTAGCCGCCGATGGCGTGGGTGTCGACGATCATCTCGTCGCGCTCCTGCGGCACCGCCAGCCAGTCGCGCAGCGCGCAGATCTTCTCGGCGAAGCGGTGCAAGCCGACCCACCGGCCGTCGCCGTCCTGCAGCTGGATGGCCCGGCCGGCGATCTCCAGCTCGATCTGGGCGGACACGTGGATGTAGTCGACCGGCGCCATGCCCTCGATCTCCTTCGGCTGCTCGCCGATGCGTTGCAGGCGCAGGTCGTGGAGGGTGAGCTTCATGGTCGTCCGCCGGCTAGGGTCCGACTTCGGGCGCCGGCTGCGGCTGCGGGATCGCCTCCGCCGCCGTCACGCCGGTCGGTTTGTCCCATTCGAAGGCGGGCAGGCGCGGGCTGGACTGCGGGCGAATCAGCATCAGCACCGCGGGCAGCACGATGATGGCGGTCACCAGGCAGGTGACCTCGCCCAGCACGGCCAGCACGCCGAACAGGAACAGGCCGACGTTCTTCGCCACCAGCAGCGAAGAGTACCCGACGATGGTGGTGAACGAACAGAGGGCCACCGCGCCGCCCGTGCCGCGCACGGCGGCCGCGACGCTGCGCCCGCCGTCGCGCAGGTACCGCCCCATCACGTTGACGGCGTAGTCGACGCCGATCCCGAACGTGATCGGGAAGGCGATGAAGTTGACGAAGTTGATCTTGATGCCGGCGCGCATGCTCAGCGCCAGCAGCCACAGCACGCCGACGATCAACGACCCGATCACGAACGGCGTCGCCAGCCCGCGCCGGAACAGCAGCAGCACCGTCAGCGCGACGCCCGCGAACGCCAGGCCGGACGCCAGCGGCCCGTCGTGCTCCATCGAGGCGATGATGTCGGAGGACAGCGCGGGACCGCCCGCCACCCGCGCCTCGCGGCCGCCCAGCGCGACCGGGGCCTGCGCCGCCGCGCGCAGCTCGCGCACGAACGTCGTGATCGTCTCGCCGCGCCACCAGGTGCTGGCCGGGTTCGGGTAGACGAGGATGGCGCGTCCGACCGATCCGTCACGCTCGCGCAGGCCGCGCGTCAGCACGTCCGGGACGTCCTCGGCGCGGATGTCGAACACCTTGTTCGTCTCGGCGGCCGTTTGATCGGCGGGGCCGATCAGCCGTTCCAGCTTGTCGCGGTCGGCCTTGGTCATCTCTTCGCGGATGTTGGCGGTCAGCTTGCGCCGGATGACCGCGACCTCGGCGGCCTTCTCGCGGGCGTCGGGCGGGACCAGATCGTCGTAGCTGCGAATCGACGCGATCATGTCCTTCAGCGGCGGTCCGGCCGCGCGCAGGCGCGCCTCGACCGCGTCCGCCTCGGCCCGGCTGTCCGTCAGGATCGCCGTCGGCGTCAGGTAGCGCTGCAAGAGGCCGTCCATCTTCTTGCCCCAGTAGCCTTCGCCCGATTCCCAGGTGTCGTGGCGGCGCAGGCGCGAGAAGTCGTACTCGAGTTGCTCGCGCCCGAAGCCGCGCACCTCCCAGGCCGCCGCCAGCGTCAGCCCCATCGCCGCCGCCGCGAACACGCGCGGCCTCGCCGCCACCGCGCGCGCCACGAACGACATCAGGCTGCGCGCCTTCGGGCGCGGCTTGGGCGCGAAGCGCCCGTGGTCCAGCCAGACGATGAGCGGCGGCATCAGGACGTAGGTGGCGGCCCAGGCCAGCACCATCCCCAGCCCGCCGATGACGCCGAACTGGCGGAAGCCGCGGAACTGCATCGCGATCAGCGAGGCGTAGGCGACGCCGGCCGCCAGGGCGGCCGACAGCGTGCCCTTGCGCGTCGCCCACAGCGCCAGCGCCAGCGAATCCTCGACGGTCTCGCCGTGGCGGCGCGCCTCCACGTAGCGCGCCAGCTGGATGATGCCGAAGTTGATCCCGTTGCCGATGATGATCGACCCCAGGAACGCGGTGTTCGAGTTCAGCTCCGTGATCCCGAACGGCGGCAGGCTGGCGAGCGCGAACGCGTAGACCGTCCCGACCGCCAGGGGCAGGAACAGGGCAGGGACGCTGCGGCCCCAGCCGTAGAACAGGACGATCGCCGTCAGCACCGCGAACACCACCAGCAAGGACGACAGCGTCAGGTCATCGACCAGCGCGGCCGTCTCCTCGGCGGAGATCGCGACGTCGCCCGTGAAGCCGGCGTGCATGCCCGGCGCGTAGTGGTCGGTGCCGCCCAGCGCTTGCATGTCGGCGCGCACGCGCTCGATCAGCGCGGACGACTGCGCCGCGCTGGTCGAGAAGCCGCCCACCTCGACCAGCATCAGCGTGACGCCCAGCTTCTTGCTGGAGAAGCGCGTCCCTTCCAGCGCGGAGCCGCCCAGCGCGGTCGAGTACTTCTTCTCGACGTCCGAGAAGTCGAGGGGCGGCGCCGGCTCCTTGTCGTCGAGCAGCGTGCCGGTCTCCTTGGCGTATTCCCAGTGCAACCGATCCTCGATGCGCTGGCGGATCGTCTTCAGATCCTCCAGGTCCAGCAGCGCGGCCCCGTGGTTCTCGACGAACGCGCGCTCGGTCGCGAAGCCGGTGCGGACGTCGCTGACCTCGGTCTGCGGGTACGCGCGGACGCGGGCGGAGAGATCGTCGAGAAACTTTTCCCCCGCGCCCAGCCGGTCCGGGCTGCCCACGTCCACCAGCACGCCCAGGTACTGAAGCCCGGCCATGCGGTGGCGCAGCTCATCGATGGCGACGACGCTGGGTGCGGAGCGCGGCAGCAGCTCCTCGATCTCGCTGCGCAGGTGGCGGTACAGCGTGGTGGTGCGCCAGGTCGCCGGGATCGCCAGCAAGAGGGCGATCGCCCACAACAGCTTTCCGTGGCGCACCGTCCAGGAGACGAAGCGACGGGTGATCGCGCCTGGCGCGGATGCGGTTTCGGGAGACACGTCGAGGAATGTGGATAGGTCGGCCGGCGGTCGGGCCTCATGATAGCCGACAGGGGCGCCCGGCGCGCGTGTTGGCGGGCACAAATCCGCCCCGGTCGAGGCCGCAATGCTATGGTGTCCGACCCATGGGTTTCGTGCCGGATCGCGCCGGGTTTCTCGACCTCGCCCGCCGAGGCCGGCTCGCGTTCGTGTACCGGGAGGTCCTGGCCGACACCGACACGCCCGTGTCCGCCTACGCAAAGCTCGGGCGCGGGCCGTATTCGTTCCTGCTGGAGAGCGTGGTGGGCGGCGACAAGTGGGCGGCCTACAGCTTCGCCGGCGTCCGGCCCCGCGCGGTGGTGCGCGCGCGCGGCGCGGCGGTCGAGGTCCTGCAGCCGGCCGACGACGGCACGTTTCGCGTCAGCGAGCGCGTCACCGCGGCCGAGCCGCTGCGCTTCCTGGACGACTACCTCGCGAAGCTGACGCCGGCGGTTCCGCCGGGCTTGCCGCGCTTCTTCGGCGGCGCGGTTGGCTGGCTGGGCTACGACATCGTCCGCAGCTTCGAGCGGTTGCCCAGCACGAAGCCGGACGACCTCGGTCTGCCCGAGCTCTGCTTCGCGATCACCGACACCGTCGTGGTGTTCGACAACCTGCGCGGCACCGTGAAGGTCGTCGCGTCCGTCGACGTCGGCGCCGCCGCCGGCACCGACATTGGCAAGGCCTACGACGACGCCTGCACGCGCATCGAAGCGGTGATGGATCGCCTGGCCCGCCCGGCGCCGCCGCTGCGCCCGCTGGATCCGTCGCTGGCGGCGGCCGCGGTCGCGCCCGAGGCGACGGTGACGCGCGAGGCGTTCGAGGCGGGCGTGCGCCGCATCCAGGAGTACATCCTGGCCGGCGACGCGTTCCAGGTCGTCTATTCGCAGCGGTTCCCGGTTCCGCGCGGCGACGTCGACCCGTTCGACGTCTACCGGGCGCTGCGCGTGATCAACCCGTCGCCGTACATGTATCACCTGGAGTTTCCCGACGGCGTCGTCACCGGCGCGTCGCCCGAGGTGCTGGTGCGCCTGGACGGCGGCGAGATCGAGGTGCGCCCGATCGCGGGCACGCGCCGCCGCGGCAAGACCGCCGAGGAAGATGCGGCGCTGGAGGCCGAGCTGCGCAGCGATCCGAAGGAGCTCGCCGAGCACACGATGCTGATCGATCTCGGCCGCAACGACGTCGGGCGCGTGGCGGTGCCGGGCACGGTCCGCCTGACCGAGTGGATGACCACCGAGCGCTACTCGCACGTCATCCACCTGACGTCGAACGTGCGCGGCCGCGCCGCGCCGGGCACCCGTCCCGCCGACGTGGTGCGTGCCGCGTTCCCCGCGGGGACGCTGAGCGGCGCGCCCAAGATCCGCGCCATGGAGATCATCGAGGAACTGGAGCCCGCGCGACGCGGGATCTACGGCGGTGCGATCGGATACATCTCGTACACCGGCAACATGGACCTGGCGATCGCGATCCGGACACTGGTCGCGAAGCAGGACACCATTTACCTGCAGGCAGGAGCGGGCATCGTCGCCGACAGCGTTCCGGCGCTGGAGTTCAAGGAGTGCGCGAACAAGGCGCGCGCCGTGGTCGGCGCCGTCGAGGTCGCCCGGCGCGCCTCCAGGGGGACCTGATGTTGCTCGTGATCGACAACTACGACTCGTTCACCTACAACCTCGTGCAGTACCTGGGCGAGCTGCGGCAGGACGTGCGCGTGGTGCGCAACGACGAGATCCCGGCGGCGGCGATCGCCGAGCTGGCCCCCTCGCACATCGTGATCTCGCCCGGGCCGTGCACGCCTAACGAGGCCGGGATCAGCCTGGAGGTGATCAAGTCGTACGCGGGCAAGATCCCGATCCTGGGCGTCTGCCTGGGGCACCAGTCGATCGGACAGGCGTTCGGCGGCAAGATCGTGCGCGCCGCGCGCGTCATGCACGGCAAGACGTCGATGATCGAGCACGACGGCAAGGGCGTGTTCAGCGGGCTGCCCAACCCGTTCGAGGCCACGCGGTATCACTCGCTGCTGATCGAGCGCGAGAGCATCCCCGACAGCCTGGAGATCACCGCCCGCACCGCGGAGGGCGAGATCATGGCGGTGCGGCACAAGACGTTGCCGGTCGAGGGCGTGCAATTTCACCCCGAATCGTTCCTCACCAAGGCGGGCAAGGACCTGCTCGCCAACTTCATCGCGAAGGGAGGCCGCCCATGAGCGAACTGGGAATCCGCGATGCGCTGGCGCGTGTGATCGAGCGGCGCGACCTGACGGCGGACGAGATGGCGTCGGTGGTCGGCGAGATCATGGACGGCAAGGCGACGCCCGCGCAGGTCGGCGCGCTGCTGGCGGCGATGCGCATGAAGGGCGAGACGGTCGAGGAGGTGGTGGGCGCCGCGCGGGCGATGCGGGCGCGCATGACGGCGGTGCCGTTCGTGGCCGAGGCGATGGTCGACACCTGCGGCACGGGCGGGGACGGCTCGCGGTCGATCAACGTGTCGACGATCGCGGCGTTCGTGGTCGCGGCGGCGGGCGTGGCGGTGCCCAAGCACGGGAACCGCGCGCAGTCGTCGCAGTCGGGCGCGCACGACGTGATCGAGGCGCTGGGGCTGAACCCGGCCTCGCCGCCCGAGCTGTCGGTGCGCTGTCTCCAGGAGGCGAAGCTGGCGTTTCTGTTCGCGCCCGCGCACCACGCCGCCACCAAGCACGCGGTCGGCCCGCGCAAGGAAGTCGGGTTCCGCACGCTGTTCAATCTGCTGGGCCCGCTGACGAATCCGTGCGGCGTGCGCGTGCACGTCAACGGCATCTTCGCGCGCGATCGCTGCGAGCTGCTGGCCAAGGCGCACGGCGCGCTCGGGTCGCGGCGCGCGCTGGTCATCCACGGCGCGGGTGGGCTGGACGAGTTCGCGCCGGCGGGGGCGACGTTCGTCGCCGAGCTGGCGGACGGCAAGGTGAAGACGTACGAGGTCCACCCGGCCGACTTCGGGCTCTCGGACAGCGATCCGGCCGGGCTGGCGGGCGGCGCGCCGGCCGACAACGCGCGCATCGCGCTGGAGGTGCTGGGCGGGAAGGGGCCCGAGGCGGCGCGCAACGCGGTGGTCATGACGGCCGCGGCGGCGCTGTACGCCAGCGGGGTCGCGTCCGACTTCAAGGCGGCGGCCGGCCGCGCGACCGAGGCGCTGGCGGGCGGCGGCGCCATGGGCGTGCTGGAGACGCTGCGCCGGATCGCCCCGCGGCCGACGCCTCCGTCATGATCCTGGACGACATCCTGGCGCGGACGCGCGCGGACCTGGAAGTGCGCAAGAAGGCGCAGCCGGCGCTGGAGTTCTACGAGGAAAATTACCAGCGCGGCGCCAAGCCGAAGAGCCTGGCGGCTGCCCTGCGACGGCCGGGCGCGATCGCTTGCATCGCCGAGTTCAAGCGGCGGTCCCCGTCGGCCGGGTGGATCAACGAGAAGGCCGACCTGGAGACGACGGTGCGCGCCTACGCGGCGGGCGGGGCCAGCGCGCTGTCGGTGCTGACCGACGAGCCGTTCTTTGGCGGGCGCCTCGGCGACCTGAAGCCGGCGAGCGCGGCCAGCGGCCTGCCGGTCTTGCGCAAGGACTTCATCGTCGATCCGTATCAGGTCGCGGAGGCGATCGCGGCGGGCGCGGACGCGATCCTGCTCATCGTCGCGGCGCTGGACGACAAGATGCTGGCCCGGCTGCTCAGCCTCGCGCGCGGGTTCAAGATGGACGCGCTCGTCGAGACGCACGACGAGCAGGAGGTCGCGCGCGCCGTCGCCGCGGGCGCCGAGATCATCGGCATCAACAACCGCGACCTGCGCACGTTCAACGTCGATCGCGAGCTGGCGGCGCGCCTGCGGCCGTCGATCCCGGCCGACCGGATCGTCGTCGCCGAGTCGGGGATCCGGAACGCCGCCGACGTGGCGCGCCTGCGCGACGCCGGCGTCGACGCCATCCTGGTCGGCGAGACGCTGATGCGCGCGCCCGATCCGGCGGCGGCGCTGCGGGGCTTGCTGGCGGGCTAGGCGATGGCGCGGGTGTTCGTGAAGATCTGCGGCGTGACGACGCCCGAGGACGCGGCGATGGCGGTGGCAGCGGGCGCGGACGCGATCGGCGTGAACTTCTGGCCGGGGTCGAAGCGGCACGTGACGCTCGACGCCGCGCGCGAGGTGCTGGCGGTCGTTCCGGCAGGCGTCCTGAAGGTCGGCGTGTTCGTCGACGCGCCCGTCGCGGACGTCGAGCGTCACCTCGACGAGCTGGAGCTGGATCGAGCGCAGCTTCACGGCGACGAATCGCCGGCGCTGTTCGACCGGCTCGATCAGCGGCTGATTCGCGTCGTGCGCGTCCGCGACGAATCTTCGTTCGCAAGCGAGACCGGCTGGTCGCCCGCGCTGTGGCTGTACGACGCGCACGTCGAGGGCTACGGCGGCGCCGGCGTCCCCGCGCCCTGGCCGCTGATCGCCGCGCGCGCGCGGCGTCCGTTCCTGCTCGCTGGTGGGCTGACGCCCGAGAACGTCGCGGCAGCGGTCGCGCAGACGCGACCGGACGGCGTCGACGTCGCCAGCGGCGTCGAGAGCAGCTCGCGCAAGAAAGACCCCGCCAAGGTCGCCGCGTTCATCGCCGCCGCGCGCGGCGCCGGCCGGACCTAGGAGTCCATCGAGACGGCGTCCCAGGTGACGTCGCCATCGAGCATCCAGCGCAGGCCGCGGATGCGGGCCTCGGTGACAGCGGAGACCGCGCGTTGCTCGGGCGGCGTGAGCGCCCCGTAGGGCTTGCCGAAAACGACGAA
>Ga0207651_10001042_pt1 | contig 12275 bp, 8 predicted proteins | sample KBSM23metaG_FD_184328 | JGI IMG/M metagenome (GOLD analysis project Ga0207651, IMG submission 184328) | Miscanthus rhizosphere microbial communities from Kellogg Biological Station, Michigan, USA - KBS M2-3 metaG (SPAdes) (version 2) | ecosystem: Host-associated > Plants > Roots > Rhizosphere >... | reverse complement strand
CTTATGCCGATCACGCTGCGGATATGGAGCGGCTGGCGTCGGTCTCGCTAACACGAAAAGAACGCGAGACGCTGATTCAGCTTTTAAAGCAGATCGGATTTGCCGCGACCGCAGAGTGTTCGGCTCAAACGAAAGCAAAAAGAGTGAAGTAAAGAGGTAAATCTAATATGTCCATCGTAATTGAACAGGAAGATACTCAGGCAACGGCAACAAGAACCGAAGGCCGCAGTGTAGCGGGAATTGTTAATAGCATCGAGACCTTGGAAGGCGGCGGTTTCCTAGTGCGTCGTCCATTTCCGAAGTCGTCATTTTCAGAATTCGATCCGTTTCTCTTATTGGATGAAATGGGACCAATGGAAGTCGCTCCGGGCGAAGCCAAGGGCGCGCCCGATCATCCGCATCGTGGCTTCGAGACGGTCACCTATCTCTTGTCCGGAGAGATGGAGCACAAAGATTCGCGCGGACATGCAGGGCGTTTGCGTCCGCGCGACGTGCAGTGGATGACTGCCGGCGCCGGGGTGGTCCATTCAGAGATGCCGAGTCAGGAATTCCAGCGGACCGGCGGAAGCATGCATGGATTTCAGCTTTGGGTGAATTTGCCGCGCAACGAAAAGATGACGAAGCCTCGTTATCAGGAAATCCCGCGCGAACGAATTCCGAAAGCCACCTCCGATGATGGGCTCGTGACCGTCAGTGTGATCGCTGGCGAAGCCTTGGGCCAGAAGGCGGTGATTGAAACGCATACGCCGATTATGTATTTGCATTACTCGGTTAAGCCCGGCGGCGTGGTTAACCAGCCGGTGCCTTCTGACTACAACGCTTTTGGCTACATCGTCGAGGGTTCAGGATTGTTCGGTAAAGAACGTGAAAGAGCAGTGGACGGTCAGATGGCAATGTTCGCGTCGGATGGTGACACCCTGCGAATTGAGAACGCCTCGAGTTCAGACGAAACCTTGGAGCTGTTGCTCATTGCCGGCGTTCCCTTGAATGAACCAATCGCGCGCTATGGTCCATTCGTGATGAACAGCGAAGCAGAGATCTATCAGGCCTTTGAAGATTATCGCAGGGGCCGGATGGGATCGATCGGTTAAGAGACTTGGTTAGCCTGAGTTGAAAGTGTCAGGCGAAGGAGAAGGGAAATATGGTTTCTGAAGTTAGGGTTGAGAGTCGTTCAGCCGTCGATGTTGCGCTGCTGATTGCGCGCATAGTCGTCGGTATCGTTTTCATGGCTCATGGCGCGCAGAAATTGTTCGGCGCGTTTGGTGGCCCAGGACTATCGGCGGTTGTGCAAATGATGGGACCGCTCGGTTATCTAGTCTCAATAGGAGAATTCTTTGGAGGTTTAGGTTTGATCGTCGGATTCCTCACGCGATTTTCCGCGGCTTCGATAGCGGTGATCATGTTGGGTGCGATCGCGATGGTTCATGGAAAGGTTGGATTCTTTATGAATTGGACTGGCAAGCAAGCCGGTGAAGGTTTCGAATATCATTTGTTGGCGATTGCTTTGCTGTTGACGATTGTTATCTCCGGCCCAGGCCGTTTTGCGGTTGGCCGCTTTCTGCCTTTGCCGAAATCAAAAGGCGAAGACCGGCCTTTGGCAATAGTCGAGTAGCTCGGTGAACCCGCCAAAGCGATCATACGTCTGAAAGTACAAGGGGGAAAAATCAAGTCATGGACATGATTCGTGAGCTGGAGCTGCTGAATAACGAGCAACTCTCAGGCGAGGATGTGGAGACGATCAAAGATCGCACCACAAATTCGCCAACTGATGATGAACTGCTCGATACCTATTCACGCGCCGTCATTACGGCCGCTGAGAAAGTTAGCCCGTCGGTCGTATTTATCGAAGTCACGCACCCAGTGCGCGCGAGAGGTCGCGGGCCGGCACGTGGTCCGCGTGAAGCGCGAGGCAGTGGCTCAGGTTTTATCTTTACGCCCGACGGATTCATTCTAACAAACAGCCACGTAGTGCACGGCGCCACGCGAATCGACGTTACTCTGCTGGACGGACATAAGTATCAGGCTGATCTGATCGGGGATGATCCGGATACGGATCTGGCCGTGATAAGGATCAACGCGCCTAATCTTGTTCCGGCCAAGCTTGGTGATGCGCAAAACATTCGCGTAGGTCAGTTGGTTTTGGCGATTGGCAATCCTTACGGTTTTCAGTACAGCGTTACCGCGGGAGTCGTCAGTGCGTTGGGCCGATCGCTGCGCTCGCAGTCCGGTCGCTTGATGGATGCGGTAATTCAAACCGACGCGGCACTGAATCCAGGAAACTCCGGCGGGCCGCTCGTTAATTCGCGCGGTGAGGTAATCGGCGTGAACACGGCAATGATCTTGCCTGCGCAAGGGATCTGCTTTGCGACTTCAATTGACACTGCCAAGTTCGTCGCCAGTCGTCTGATTCGAGACGGCAAAGTTAGTCGTAGCTACATTGGTCTCGCTGGACAAAATGTGCCGTTACCGCGGCGCATCGTTCGCTATTACGACCTTCCGGTTGAAAGTGGAATTCTGGTGGTCTCATTTGAAGACCATAGTCCCGCGCAGCGTGGTGGCGTGCGCGAAGGCGACATCATCATCGGCTTCGACGATCAGCCGACAAAAGGCATCGACGATCTTCACAAGGTTCTTACTGAAGAGCGCATAGGTCAGGAATCGTCGCTGGTTATTATTAGAGGTACACAGAAACTAAGCATCCCCGTTGTGCCCGAGGAGTCAAAGACAGCAATCAGCGGTTAGCGCATCCACCGAATCGGCGTTCTTTTAAGATCATCGGATCGCGTTTGAGATCTTTCTCGTTGACTCAATCCACTCTCGATGTCGAATCCAACCAATCATTCGATGACACTCTGCATCGCGCGATGGTAGCATGCACCGGTCACAGGTCTGCTAAGAACAATCGGTTGCTTCATTGGTGAACTTTGCGAACCAATCCTGCTTGATTTCCAAAACGATCGGAAACTCAGCAGGTCCGTAAACCTAAAGTTATCGGTTCTGCAAACGTCGATTTTTCGCACGTGCAGCGCAATGCCTGCGCTGAAGTTCTTGTCTTGTTGATGCATGACGCTGCAGCTACTCGAATAGCACTTTAGTAAAAACCGAAAGGATAATCCGAAATGCGGCCAGGCGAACGAATGGTCTCGACACTACCGATTCTTAGAGTAGATCTTTGGAAGGGTTTCGTACTCAGCGCGGTGCTCTGTCTGTCTTCCGTCTATGGGCAACAAGCTGCCACTGCAACGCTCAGCGGCACGGTTAAAGATGCGACCGGCGCGTTGGTGCCAGGCGCGAGGGTAATCGTAAGACAAACCACCACGGGATCCTCTCGCGAGACGAACAGTAATGCGGACGGGTACTTCGTCCTAACGACTCTTCCAGCTGGGAACTTTGAAGTAAGAGTGCAAGCCCAAGGATTCGCCGAGAAGGTGTTTCCCCAAATCGATTTGCAGGTGGGCCAGACTGTATCGCTCGATGTCGCCTTATCCGTCGGTGAACAGAAAACAGAGATTGTAGATTTGGACGACAGATTTAACTATGAACTTGTGAATACGAACGATTCGGTCGTTGACGGAGTAGTTCGCGATTTTGAGATTCAAAGACTGCCGCTCAACGGCCGCAACTTCCTGGAGCTGGCTTTGTTGGTTGCCGGCAATTCACCCGCGCCGAATTTCGATCCGACGAAAACGAATACCGTCGTGATTTCATCTGCGGGCCAGTTCGGGCGCGGTGGCAATGTCACCGTGGACGGCGCCGATGATAATGACGACGTGGTCGGTGGCGCCGTGCAGAACATTTCGCAGGATGCAGTGCAGGAATTCCAGGTGGCCACGAACCGATTTACCGCGCAGTTGGGCCGGTCCGGCTCAGCAGTAGTAAACGTCGTGACTCGTGCCGGCACGAATTACCTCCACGGATCGGGTTCCTTTTACTTTCGGAACAAAGGATTACAGGGGCTGCCGGCGACTTTTGATCGGCGCTTTGGGCAGACGCCGCCGTTTCATCGCGAGCAATATGCTTTCACTCTCGGAGGTCCGATCAAGAAGGACAAGGCATGGTTTTTTGGCTCGGTCGAATATAGAAATCAGAAAGGCGCAGTGCTTGTTGGAACACGGAACGTGGCCACGCGGTCAATTGTGAGAAGCTTCGCCGATGCTCCGTTGCACGACACGCTAAATACTGACCGTGTCGATTGGAGGCCGACGGACCAGGATCACATCAGCGGTCGCTATTCGCTGCAATGGGAGGACGATGTGAGTGCGAGCACGTTGATTCGTCAGATTGGTTCAGCGTCGCAGCGACAGTCGAGCTCTAACCATAGCCACTCCGTGTTGATTAACTACACGCACGTTTTGAACCCGCGAGACATTAACAGTCTCAACTTTAGTTTTAACGATTTCATCAATCGGACGGTGCCCGTGACAGCAACGCCGCAGCTCACGTTTCCGAGTATTCAGGACGGCGCTTCGTTTCGCGTACCACAACAAACTAAGCAGCGTCGTTATCAGTTCAACGACACTTTCACAATGGTGCGCGGCAGCCACACGATGGCGTTCGGAGGAGAATTCCAACGCGTTCTTGCGGACTTTAACCTGGGAGTTTTTCAGCAGGGCCGGATCGAATTGATCGAAGACTTTCCGGATTTTGATCGTAACGGCGACGGTCGAGTTGACGATAATGACTTGTTGTTCGCGGTAACACTTCGCAGCGCCAAACCTTCGACCCCGCTCATTATTCCCAACGCTGATAATAGCTACATCGCAGGCTTCATTCAGGATGATTGGCGCGTGCGACCACGGTTGAGCCTTAATCTGGGGCTTCGCTATGAAGTGGATACTAACGTCAAAAACATTAGCGGCGTAGATCAACTGAATCCACTAATCCTTCCTTTCCTGCACGGCACCCGAGCCGCTGATAAGAACAACTTTGGACCAAGGGTTGGTTTCAATTACTCAACCGCCGATGGACATACGAGCGTTCATGGGGGCTATGGCATTTACTATGATCGCGTGGTGTTGGAGATTCTATCGCTCGAACGCGGCCTCGACGGGCGCGCGTTGCCGATTGAAGTACGCGCCGGAAATGTATTTTTCATACCGCCACCATGCCTTTTCAATCCAGCATGCGGCCAGTTTCCGCCGCCGGCGCCGACGCTAGCAAACCCGTTCACGGGATTTGTACTCACGGGCGCAGGCGCTGGGGGAATCAACATCATCGACAACGGTCTGCAGAATCCCATGGTCCAACAGGCGAATATTGGAGTGCAGCACGAAATTGGGCGCAACTTTGTCCTGCGTGCGGATTACCTGCATAACTACGGCACGCACTTCATCATTGGCCGCACGATTGGCAGCGTCTTTAATCCGGTTGTCGGCGGTCCCGATTCAGTGAAGAACCTGGAATCGAGTGTGAAGACTAAATACGACGCATTGCTAGTGAGCGTCGAGAAGCGCTTGTCGCATCACTATCAGTTTCGAGCGGCATACACACTCTCGAAGATGTTCAACTACGCGAATGACGATCAGATCCCTTTCTCGAACGGTCCTATCGATCCAAACAATCTGCAACTGGAGTACGGGCCCGCGCCGAACGATCAGCGTCACCGATTTGTTTTTTCGGGGGCATTCGACCTCCCGCATGGATTTTCCGTGGCGCCCATCTTCACGTTGGCGTCGGGCGTGCCGATGGACATTCTTCTGCCTGACGGTAGTTCGCGTATTCCTCAGCTTCAGCGCAACGCCGGTGGCCGGTTGTTTCGCACCGCCGCCGAACTGAACAGCTTCATTACTCGAGTGAACGCCAATACCGGATTGAGTGCGCCGTTGCCTCTGGTTCCAGGTGATGCGCGGTTCACAGACAACTTCAGTTCATTGGATTTGCGCTTATCAAGACCATTCAAGATTGGAGAGCGGTTCGCGATCGAACCGATCGCGGAAGTGTTCAATCTTTTCAATGTAACTAATGTGCTTGGCGTGTCCAACGTTAATTACTCCGGGTTCTCGAACGTGTTGGTCCGCGACAGCAGCGATCCAACCAGCCCGGGCTTCCTGCGATCGTCAAGCTTCGGCCAGCCGGTGACAACTGCGGGTGGCGTATTTGGATCGGGTGGGCCCCGTGCTTTTCAATTCGCCGCGCGCGTTACATTCTGAAAAATTGCCACAACAAAAGCCGCTGACTTCAGCGCATGACACTCAATGATCTATAGAAACCTCACAACAAGACGAATCGAGATCTGTCGTACAATGAGTTCAAAATGCAACCGGGCCTACTTAGCAGAAAGTGGAGTGCTTATGTAGTAGCAGGGTTGAGTGTGTTTGGATTAACGCTCCTCCTAAAACTCGCAGGCGGACACATTAATGCCGCGACGGTATCGCTGGCGCTGCTTCTTAATATTCTGTTCATCGCAACGTGGTGGGGCAGTTTGCCCGCTCTCTTCGCGTCCCTCCTCGCAATGCTTTGTTTTAACTTCTTCTTCCTCCCTCCTTTTGGAACTTTTACGATTGCGGCTCCGGACAATTGGATTGCGCTGCTTGCCTTCCTGCTGACCGCCGTTACTGCGGGACAACTTTCAGCCCGCGCCAAGCGCCGCGCCGAAGAAGCGGAAGTTGGGAAGCGCGAGATCGAACGTCTGTACTCGGAGTTGCACGATGCATTCGATCGTGCAAGTCACGCAGAAGCTTTAAGGCAAAGTGAAAAGCTAAAGTCCGCACTACTCGATGCGGTTACCCATGACCTGCGCACGCCGCTCACTTCTATTAAGGCCTCAATCACAACTCTGCTGGACGAAAAGCATGGCCGGGGAATGATGGAAGACGCAGTAGCACTCGATGAGGACTCGAAGCTTGAGATGATGGAGGTAATCGACGAGGAGAGCGATCGGTTAAGCCGATTCATCAATGGACTTATTGAATTGGCCCGCATTGAGGCAGGCGAACTACACTTGCGCCGCCGGTGGGGAGTGGTTGACGAGATCGTTTCGACGGCGCTGTCCCGGGCAGAATCCGTCACACGTGAACACAAAGTTGAATTGGATATTGAAAAGGAATTGCCTGGCGTTCGTGTGGATGAAAGAGCAGTGAGTGAAGTCGTCTACACGCTCATTGACAACGCAGCAAAGTATTCGCCTAAACATTCAAGCATTCGAATCATTGCGCGACGTGCGGGCGACGAACTAATCCGGATGGCCGTAGAGGATGAAGGCCAGGGCATTCCTGAAGAGTTACGGGAAAGGGTGTTTGATAAATTCTTCCGCGCCACTCGTGACGGCGATGTCAAGACACTCGAGCCGTCAGGTACTGGTATGGGACTAGCCATTGCAAAAGGCATCATTGAGGCACACGACGGGCGGATCTGGATTGAAAATGGAACGAATGGCGGGACGCGCGTGGTCTTTACATTGCCTATTGGGGATGACGATTCCCCGGAGTTGTCTGCTGAAGGCGATGCGGTTATGAGGAATGAGTTGATTACAACCGTTCACGGTAATGATCAATGAATGAAAAGCCGCGCATTTTGGTGGTCGACGATGAAGCGCAGCTTACGCGCGTCTTACGAACAGGGCTTACTTCACATGGCTACAATGTGCGCACAGCGGCGGACGGACTATCAGCGTTTGAAACTTTCAGCGACTGGAATCCTAATCTGGTAATCACCGATCTGGCGATGCCGAATATGAATGGATTGGAACTCTGCCGGCGGCTGCGAGCGATTTCGCAGGTTCCAATCATTGTTCTTTCAGCGAAGGGCGAAGAGAAAACGAAAATAGAGGCACTTGACGATGGTGCCGACGATTTTGTGACCAAGCCGTTCGGCATCGACGAACTTTTGGCGCGCGTGCGGGCTTCACTTCGCCGCGCCACAACGCCTTTGACTACAGAAGCCGCGCCCACGGTTCTGGAGGCTGGAGATTTTCGCGTCAATCTCGAATCGCGCAATGTTCGGGTCAGCGATCGTGAGGTTCACTTAACGCCCAAAGAGTTTGACCTTCTCACTTACTTTTTGAATCACTCAGGAAAGGTGCTCACACACCGCACTCTCTTAGCCGCGTTATGGGGCGGAAACTATGTAGAGCAAAACGAGTATTTGCGTGTGTTCGTTGGCAATCTGCGTAAAAAGCTTGAACCAGATCCGTCCGTGCCACGCTACATCATTACTGAGCCATGGATTGGTTACCGCTTCAATCCACAGGGTACGTAACTCGCCGCCTTCATCTTTACAAACTTTTTATAAGCTTCTTACACACTCTTTATTTGTGAAATCGTAATTTGGTTTCATGAACGAGCGAAACGCTGGCCGCGCTTTTGATTGGGAATCATTGGGCGCGGTCTTTAGCTTTATCGGATTCGCCATTGCAGGTGTATTAGGTATCCTGCTCACAACCAGCTGGATAGTAAATTCCGCGTTACATCCACACGCGCGCGGGATCGGCGTCGTCCTCCTTTTAGTCGCCTTTCCGCTTTTGATTTGTGGTGGCCATTGTCTCGACCTAATGGACCGCCGCGCTAAACAGCTTCGCGAACAAGAATTTCATAAACGGAACCACGCGAGTATTCCGGCAGCCTGCATTGTTGCCGCCGCAACCATACTGGGCTTCACGTTCATGCGACCTGCGGGAGTGCGCGCGCAACAAACTATCTTCAACGTGCCTTCAACTGATGTTCTCGATCGCGGCAAGATTTACGCGGAGTTAGACGTCAGCTTCAAACCAAACGACTCAATCGTACTAAGCAAATTCTCTTCGTTTGTTCCACGCGTAGTTGTCGGCGCAGGCAGCCATGTTGAGGTTGGCTTGAATGTGACCGGTAACATTCAGCCTGGCGCTGATACCACTACATTGGTGCCGACAGCAAAGTGGAAGGTGTATCAAGCTAAGGATAACGGTCTGGCCTTTGTCGTCGGCGATAGCTTCTTCATTCCGGTTAGAAATCGCAGTTACAACGCGGGTAATTACTTTTATGCAGAAGTCAGCAACACGTTTAACGCGGGGACTCGGATCACCTTCGGTGGCTATGACTTTACGCACGATGTCGTTTCCACCGCGAATCGCGGCGGGGGCCAATTCGGGTTTGAGCAGTCGCTGAATAAGAAAGTCACGTTCGCTGCCGATTGGTTCACGGGCAAACATAGCGCCGGGTATTTCACGCCGGGCGTTGCATTCAAAGTTGGCCCGAAAGTCACCAGCTACGCAGGCTACTCTCTTGGCAATCAAAACCTATCGCATGGAAATCATTTTTTTCTTCTGGAGGTTGGCTACAACTTCAATTAGCGAACAATCTTCATGCTGGCACTCAAACAAAATCAGTCGGAATCACAACTTGAATTGAGAAAGTTCAACTCGCGCTGGGAAGTCGTGGTCAAAGACCTGAGCTTACTGTTTTCGCTTTGGCTCGCGCACTTTCTAGTGTGGCGCACGCTTCGGCAACGTCGCAGGGAACATCACGCTCGACGTAAGCAGTTCCGGCTCGTTCGGAGCCGTCGAGCTGGCGACCGAATGATTCCACTGACAAAACAAATTCGAGGATCGAAATGCTAGATGTCGTCTTCGTTGTCTTAACAGTCGTTTTCTTCTTACTCACAGTGGCCTACGTGCGAGCATGCGAGAAGTTACGGTGAGGAATGGGAATGAGTATCGAATCCATTGTCGGCTTAGTGATTTCCGCCTTACTCCTTTTCTATCTCGCTTACGCGTTGTTGCGGCCAGAGAAGTTTTAGAGGCGAACATCTGAAATGACACTCAATGGCTGGCTACAAATTGTCTTCTTTGCGATTTTGATATTCGCGGTTACAAAGCCGCTAGGCTTGTTTATGGTGCACGTCTTCAACCGCGAGCGCACATTCCTCGATCCCCTTTTGCGACCAATCGAACGATTTATTTATAGGCTCACGCGCGTTAATGCAGAGCGCGAGATGGCGTGGACCGAATACGCAGTGGCGATGCTTCTGTTCAGCCTCGTTTCAATCTTAGTCCTGTATTTTCTTCAGCGACTCCAAGGCCTCTTGCCTATCAACCCACAGCATTTGCCCGGCGTCGATTCCGCCAGCTTCACCGGATTGTCCTTCAACACTGCAGCTTCGTTTACGACTAATACAAATTGGCAGGGCTACGTTCCTGAGACAACGATGAGTTACCTGACACAGATGGCAGGTCTCGCATATCACAACTTCGTATCTGCTGCCGTCGGAATTGCGCTCGCTATTGCTTTCATACGCGGTATCGCTCGTCGTGAGATGCAAACCATTGGGAACTTCTGGGTCGATTTAGTGCGCGCTTCGCTTTGGGTGCTGCTCCCGTTTTGCGTTGTCGGTGCGTTGCTGCTGGTTTCGCAGGGAGTGGTGCAGAACCTGAAACCGTACGACACAGTGCAGTTGCTTGAAAAACAGAATATCGATCTCGATAAGAAGGACGCATCCGGCAACGTCATCTTCAACGCGAACGGTACGACTGCTAAAGAGATCCAATCGGTAAGCGAGCAAACTATTGCTCAAGGGCCCGTGGCATCGCAGGAAGCTATTAAGGTGTGGGGCACAAATGGCGGCGGTTTCTTTAACGCAAACAGCGCACACCCATTCGAGAATCCCACTCCTCTTTCAAATCTTCTGGCGATGTTTGGAATTTTTGCCGTGTCCGCAGGACTCACGTACACGCTCGGAAGAATGACAGGCTCCCAAAAACACGGGTGGGCCGTGTGGGCTGCGATGACGGTTCTGTTCATCGCTGGTGTGACTGCAGCGTATTGGTCTGAAGCTCGTGGTAACCCCTTAATCGCACAAGCTGATCAGGCTGCGAGCGAGATGCAATCAGGCGGGAACATGGAGGGCAAAGAAGTGCGGTTCGGCATCGCCAACAGTGCTTTGTTCGCCACTGCAACTACCGATGCTTCGTGTGGTGCGGTTAATTCGATGCACGACAGTTTCACACCCCTCGGCGGCCTCGTACCGCTCGCCAATATTATGTTGAGCGAAGTCATTTTCGGAGGCGTAGGTGCAGGGCTGTACGGCATGCTGATTTATGTCGTGCTTGCTGTTTTCATTGCGGGCCTGATGGTCGGACGGACGCCCGAATACCTTGGCAAGAAGATTGAAGCTTATGACGTGAAGATGGCGATGCTGGTGGTCCTGGTTTTTCCGCTAACGATTCTTATCTTCTCTGCGGTCTCACTAATTGCGCCATCGTTCGGAACCTCACAACTGAACAATGCCGGACCGCACGGACTTACAGAAATCCTTTATGCATTTGCGTCCGGAACGGCGAACAACGGTTCCGCGTTTGCCGGAATTTCGGCCAACACTCTCTGGTACAACACGACGATAGGTATCACCACCCTGATCGGGCGCTTCTTCATGATCATTCCAATGCTTGCGATAGCAGGAAACCTCGCAAAAAAGAAATTCGTCCCCCCGAGCCTGGGCACGTTTCCGGTGAGCACGCCGTTGTTTTCGGTGCTGTTAACAAGCGTCGTCGTGATCGTTGGAGCATTGACGTTTTTCCCGGCTGTAAGTCTTGGGCCAATAGTTGAGCATTTGCTGATGAACGCAGGAAAGACATTTTGAAGAGAGGTCTTGGGCCTTTGGTCTTTGGTCTTTGATTTTCGCCCTCGCGAATCGACCACTATCGGAAGACAAAACCAAGATAAAGACCAAAACGAAAACTAAGTACGAACGAGAATGAGAAAGACTTCAAACAAGCAAGCTATCTGGAACACTCAAATCTTAAGACGAGCGATCATTGATTCGTTCGTCAAACTCAACCCTCGCAAAATGATCAGCAATCCAGTGATGTTTGTAGTCGAAGTGGGAAGTGTACTGGCAACGCTGCAATTTCTTAGGGGCATCTTCGCGCCGATCCCAAATGTTACTCATACAGGATTCGAGTTGCAGATCACCCTGTGGCTTTGGTTCACAGTTCTCTTTGCAAACTTTGCCGAGGCTATGGCGGAAGGACGTGGAAAAGCCCAGGCTGACAATCTGCGCAAATCGAAAACCGAAACCATTGCTCATCGACTCAGGCCAGACGGTCAAACGGAAGAAATAAACGCGCCGCAGCTTCGCAAAGGCGATGTGGTCTTGGTCAGCGCCGGCGAGTTTATTCCGGGCGATGGCGAGATCATCGAGGGCGTGGCTTCTGTTGACGAGTCGGCCATCACCGGCGAGAGCGCGCCAGTAATTCGCGAAGCCGGCGGAGACCGTTCGGCTGTGACCGGCGGCACACGAGTCCTGTCTGATTGGATTAAAGTCCGCATCACTTCGAACCCGGGCGAAACCTTCATCGACCGAAT
>Ga0207651_10001040_pt1 | contig 12276 bp, 5 predicted proteins | sample KBSM23metaG_FD_184328 | JGI IMG/M metagenome (GOLD analysis project Ga0207651, IMG submission 184328) | Miscanthus rhizosphere microbial communities from Kellogg Biological Station, Michigan, USA - KBS M2-3 metaG (SPAdes) (version 2) | ecosystem: Host-associated > Plants > Roots > Rhizosphere >... | reverse complement strand
GCTGCGCGCGCGCATGGAGACGCTGAGACTCGGCTCGCCGCTCGACAAGTCGGTGGACATGGGGGCGATCGTCGCGCCCGTGCAGCTCGAGCGCATCCGCTCGCTCGTCGACGCCGGGAAGGCCGAAGGTGCCGAGATGTGGCAGCCCACGTGGGCATGTCCGCAGGACGGCTGCTTCTATCCGCCCACGCTGTTCACGAACGTGCAGCCGTCGTCGACGATCGCGCAGGTGGAGATCTTTGGACCCGTCCTCGTCGCCATGACGTTCCGGACGCCGAGCGAGGCGGTGGCGCTGGCGAACAACACGACGTACGGCCTCGCCGCGTCGGTGTGGAGCGAGTCGATCAACCTCGCGCTCGACATCGCGCCGAAGATCAAGGCGGGCGTGGTGTGGATCAACTCGACGAACCTGTTCGATGCCGCGGCAGGGTTCGGCGGCTATCGCGAGTCGGGGTTCGGCCGCGAAGGGGGACGCGAGGGGATGTACGAGTACCTCGTTCCCGAACGTCTCTCCGAGACCGACGATCTGGCGGCGGGGCGCGCCGCCCGCGCCGCGTCGAAGTCCACGAGGGGCAGCGGTGCGGTGCGGCCGCTTCGCCGCGCCGCGGAGCTCGATGATCCGGATCGCGGCGCGCCGCCCGTCGATCGCACGCCGAAGCTGTTCATCGGAGGGAAGCAGGTGCGTCCGGACTCGGGCTACTCGATCCGGATCATCGGCGCCGATGGCCGCGCGCTCGGCGAGGTGGGCGAAGGCAATCGCAAGGACATCCGCAATGCCGTCGAGGCCGCGCACGCCGCGTCCGCCGGATGGTCGAAGGCGACGGGGCACGCGCGTGCCCAGATCCTCTACTACATCGCCGAGAATCTGAGCGCGCGGGCAGACGAGCTGGCGCGCCGGCTCGATGCGCTCGGCGTCGGCGGCGCGGCGGAGGTCGAGGCCACCGTGCGGCGCCTGTTCACCTACGGCGCGTGGGCCGACAAGTACGACGGGCAGGTGCATCAGGTGCCCCTGCGCGGTGTCGCGCTCGCGATGAACGAGCCGATCGGCGTCGTCGGCGTCGCGTGCCCCGAAGAGCATCCGCTGCTCGGCTTCGTCTCGCTCGTCGCGCCGGCGATCTGCGCCGGCAACACGGTGGTCGCGATCCCGTCCGAGCGCGCGCCCCTCGCCGCGACGGACTTCTATCAGGTGCTCGAGACGTCCGACGTCCCGAGCGGCGTGATCAACGTCGTGACGGGAGTGACGGACACGCTCGCGCGCACCCTGGCCGAGCACGACGACGTCGATGCGGTGTGGTACTTCGGGTCGCCGGAGGGAGTGAAGGCCGTCGAGCTGGCGTCGGCGGGCAACATGAAGCGGACGTGGTGCGAGTTCGACCGTCGCGCCTGGCTCGACTCGCGCGAGGGCGAGGGTCGCGAGTTCCTGCGACAGGCGACGCAGGTGAAGAACATCTGGATCCCCTACGGCGAGTAGCTGCGCGCCGGCCGCAACGCACGACGCCCGCCGATCGAAGCCGATCGGCGGGCGTCGTGTTCATGGCTGGAGCGCGTGGACTTACGGCGCGACCACCGTGTTGCGGGTCGCCGCGTCGACCTGATTCATGTCGGCGCCGATCTCACGGCCGTCGTAGCCCTTGCCGGCGTACGGGCTCGACGGGCTCAGACGGTAGTTCCCACTATTGATGTCGACGAAGCCGACGTTGGCGAGCGTCGCCGGGAAGAAGTTGTTGGCGGGATACGCCGACGCCTCGCCGCCGTCCGCGATCGCGTTGTTCGTCACCAGGGCGGTCGGCGCATAGACGTTCAGCGTCGCCGTGCCTTCGGCGTACGAGTCGCCCTTGATGCCGGAGTTGGCATGAGCGAACACGTTCGAGTGAACGACGAGACGCGGGAGCGTCGGCAGCGCGCCGAAGTAGATGGTGGCGGAGTTGCCGCCGGCCGCGCCGACCATCGTGTTGTGCATCGTCACGACATCGGCGACAGCGCCGAGGAACTGGAAGATGCGGCCGTCGCCCGTGTAGGGTGCATTGCCCACGTTCTCCATCACGTTGTCGGTGATCACGAAGCGTGAGGCGGGCACCGCGGCCGTGCCGGACGGGTTCGCGGCGATGTTGAAGCCGCTGCCGACGTTACGGATGCGGTTGTAGCGGATCGTGATGTCGCTGGTCTCGGTCCACGGCGTGTCGAGGTTCTGGTTCTCCGACTTCGCCACGAACGCGAAGCCGACCTGCCCATCCAGCCAGGTGTTCTCGATCACGTTGCCCTCGATGAGCATGCGGCGAGCGTGCTTCAGCTCGATCAGGTTCTTGACCTGCCACACGCCCTTCCAGCTCGTCGGCCGCGTGATGTGATTGCCGCGGAGCGTGATGTCCGACGGAGATGCGCCCTGCGTCGTCATGCCGCCGCCACCGAACATGACCACCTCGTGACCACCCTCGAGGTAGTTGTTCTGGATGAGGAACGGACCCGGGCCGTTCCAGCCGATGATCGCCTGCGAGTCGCCGTCGTTGCTGTGGCAGGCGGAGACCCACGAGTCGACGACCGCGGTGCTGGCGCTGTTCAACATGACGCAGCGCCGCACGGAGCCGTCCGACTGGCCGTGAACGTACGTCCGGTCGAGGATGAGGTTGTTCGCCGTGGTCGCGGCGTTGTACTGGATGTTCGTGTTCTCGCCGAACCGCACGAGCGTGTTCTGGACAGTGCCCGTCGTCGTGCCGATCTCCACACCGGTGAAACGGTAGTGGTGCGCCGTGAGGTCCGTCGTGATCGTGGAGTAGATGTTCGGCGTCATGATCTTCGCGAGGTTCGCGCTCGCGGCGCGGCTCGGCGTCATACGAGTACCCGGCGCGCCGATCGCGCCGTCGGAGAGATCGGTGCGGATCGTGATCCAGGCCGAGCTCGAGCCCTTGTCTCTCAGATAGAAGTTGCCGACGTAGCTCGCACCGGGAGCGAGCAGCAGCTCGTCACCGGGCTGCGCGGCGTCGATCGCCGCCTGGAGATCTGCACCGGCGGGGACGCGAACCTGCCGGAGCGGCGACGGGTACGACGTGTTCACGCTCGCCCGGGGAAGCGCGGCCGGCGTCGCGGAGCCGTACGAAGCGCCCGAGGCGCCGCCGGGCGCCGGCGAACCGGAGGCCGTGGTGCTGGCGGTGTCGACCACGGTGATGACGATGGAGCGCACCGTGGTGTCGGCCTTGGCGTAGAGGGTCGCCGTGCCGGCGCCCTTCGCGGTGACCAGTCCGGCGGTGGAGCTCGTGCTGGCGACCGTGGCGACCGTCGTCGGCGACGTCGACCAGGTGATCGGCACGTCGGGGATCGGCGTGCCGTTGACGTCGCGCACGACGCCCGACACCTGCGTGACCTCACCCACCTTGAGCGTGGTGGTGTTCGCCGTGATCGATGTCATGTGCACCGCGGGACCGACCGGCGTGGTCGTCGCCGAGTCCGGCGTCGCCGACGTGGTATCACTCTCCGTCGTCGTCGTATCGCTCGTTGTCGTCGTGTCCCCCGGCGCCTCAGGGATCGGATTTTCGACCGTCTCGTCGGGGGAGACGAGGACGGTCATCGAGCCCGAGATGCCCTCCACCGTGGCGGAGATCGTCGTCGTGCCGGACGTCGTCCCAGCGGTGACGAGGCCCACGGACGAAACGTCGGCGATGTCTTTCGACGCCGCGGACCACGCGATGTCGGCCTTGCGAATGAGGTTGCCGCGCTGGTCCTTCACGGTGGCTTTGAGCTGAACCTGCTGCCCCGGGCCGAGCGACGAGTCGGGCGCGGAGAGTGCGAGGGTGGCTGCATGACGCCCTCGTTGCTCGCTCGCTGTGAGGCCGTCGGCTGAAAGAGGGTCGAGGGTGCTTGAGGCCTCGCAGGAGATGACCAGGAGTGCCTGGAGCCCGAAGAGTACGGGCGCGATGGTACGGTACGAGCGTTGAGGTGGACGCATCGAAAAAGTGAATCTCTCTCGTGTTGCGACGAACGCGCGAGAGTACGCATCACTCCGAGAGGAAGCGACGCTACCGTGTTGCGTTGTCGGTTGTGTGGGGTCGACGACGTTGTGGGGAATACGTCGTACGCGAGGGTGACCGCGTCAGCGCGCCAGTCGCATGGGACGATAGTTGGCGTGCAAACAATGCGCTGTGCGGGCCGTCACAGTTGTGATCGTTTTCTGAATTTTCCCTATGGGAATTCAGTGATCACTGCGTACATACACGAGCTCGCCGAAAACTTCGCCCGAAGATTTGTGACGCGGTTGGCATGAGCTCGTTCCACGTCGCTCGATGAACGACGGAACGCGGTGCTATGGCAGCCGCGTGATCTTCCCCATGAACAGGATCGTCCCCGACAGGCGCTCGCGCAGCACGAAGACGAAGGGGCGGTCGACGATGAACGGACGGCGCACGGGCATCGACGTCAACGAGACGCCGACGTTGGTCACCGCGGCGGCCTCGGTTCCTTCCTCGTTCACGTCGACATACGTCTTCTGCTTCACGAGGCTGATGAAGAGCTGGGACCCCAGTGTCGACATCCGGCTGAAGTCCGCTCCACCATCAATGAATGCGGCGCGCATGCCGAGCGCCTGCAGATCGGGAATGAGCTCGCGCGCCCATTCGAGCTTGAAGCGCGGGAGTTGGAGCTCGACGTCGGCGTCGTTGAACTGGCCCATCCAGGTCGTCCACGCCGACGCCTGGAGCGACGCGGCCACGTCGTCCACGCGCTTTCCCGCGGCGGGGAGCACCACCGTCAACGCGTAGGCGCCGTTTCCATATGGAAGGTCGACCGCCTCGAACTCCGGCGTCTGCAACCAGCGCATCGTTCCGTCGCGGCGCATCAGCTTCGCGGGCTGATCGCCGCCGACCGCATGGAACGGCGCCGTGACGGTGCGCGACGGATCGAACTGCGTGCGCCAGCTGCCCTTGAAGTAGATCGCGTTGATCAGGAACATCACCTGATCGCCCTCGATACGGTCGAGGATCGTCGGGATCTTACCCGCGGTCGAGGTGCTGACCCAATCGTTGATCGTGGAGACCGCGCTCGGGCTGGAAAAATCGAGGGCGCTCGCCCGGGCGTCGAACCAGTTGCGCCCCCGATCGAGGAACCCCTGATCGACGGGGAAGCCGGTGCGATACCAGATCGAGTTCGCGATCCGGAAGTCGACGCTCGGATCGAGCCCACGCAGCAGCGCGATGAGTGACTTGTAGCTCTCGCCGATCTCGCTCTCCGTCGCGCCCGCGCCGAAACCGAGGGTGGCGCGCATCTCATCGTATGTGGTGCCGGCCGCGCCGTTCATCGCCATGCCGAGCGCCATCGACGCGCTGAGCGGCGACGTGAAGACGTTGCTGTCCGATCGCGCGGCGCTCAATCGCCGGAAGAGCGCGAAGGAGAAGTCGTTCGCCGCACCGATCACCTTCTGCTCTCCGCCGGTCAGCGCGCGCGGAAGGGCGTCGAGCGCGGGGCTCGGCTCGTCCGAGCCGGGCTCGGTGCTGCTCGAGCAGGCCACACCGAGGGCGATCGCGGCGATGGCGCAGAATCTCGGGAGAAGGCGAGTGGACATGATCACCGTGGGCTGAATCCGGACCGTTGCACCGGCAGAACCCGAGTCGCGCGAGGCGAGTCACCGGCCTGTCGAGGCGGCTTCAGACGTCCACTGCCACGACAATGACGCCTTGGTGACGTACGGCACTGCGCCTGATTCTCGGCTCGATTAGGTTCCGTTTTCTCCGGGCCCCCCGGTGCTGCAGACACGCACCGGGGTTTGCTACGTCCGACGGTGTGACGAGCTGATGGCCGGAACGCAAAACATATGTGTAGCAACGACTTACGTGCGTTACCCGCGCGTGGAGTCGGGCGTCGTTCACCGAAGGCCAACAACTCACTACGGCGGGATCGGGGCCCTCAGCCAGAGGGTCACGACAAGGGCACACCCGGCGAAAGCCGGGGCCGCAAAGCCGAGGGGCCTAGGCGCGCGCAGAAGTGCGTGTCGCCAAGCCGGCCGGGCTGCCGAAAACACGAGGGAAAGTACATGCCACACTCGATCCCAGTTGGTCGGCACACGCGTCGTTCGGCGTGGCTCACTGCAGTCGGATCCGTCGCGATGTCGCTGGTCGCCTGCCAGGACTTGGCGGCGCCAATCAGCAACGCCGCGGACAGTGACGCCGCGACGAATGCGCAGAACCCGCAGGCCGCACCGAGCATCGACGGCAATTACATCGTCATCCTGAACCCCGATGTGGCCGACGTAGACGCCAGTGCGAGCGCCCTCGAGAAGGTGAACGGCGCAAACCACAGGTTCACGTACAGGGCGGCGTTCAAGGGATTCTCGGCCCATATGTCGGCCGACGCGGCGGCGGCGATGATGAACGACCCGCGCGTCCTCTCGGTGGAATCGGACCAGGCCGTCTCGCTCGCTGACACGCAGACGGGCGCGCCGTGGGGCCTCGACCGGATCGACCAGGCCGGGCTCACGCTCGATGGGCTGTTCAATTATCCCAACAACGGCGCCGGGGTGAACGTCTACATCCTCGACTCCGGCATTCGGCACACGCACTCGCAGTTCGGCGGACGTGTCGTGCAGGCGTACAGCGTCGTGAACGACGGATACGGTCCGGATGGGTGCTACACCCACGGCACGCACGTGGCGGGCATCGTCGGTGGATCTACCTGGGGCGTCGCGAAGGGCGCAACGCTCCACTCCGTTCGAGTGACGGATTGCGCGGGTACGGTGACGACGAGCGGGTTGATCGCCGGCATCGATTGGGTCACGGCGAACCGCGTGCGTCCGGCCGTTGCGAACATGAGCCTCTCGAGCATCTCGTCGAGCGCGCTCAATCTGGCGGTGACGAACGCGATCAACGCTGGAGTGACGGTTGTTGCTTCTGCCGGAAACATGAATGGTGACGCCTGCAACTACTCGCCGGCGAACCTCCCGGCGGCCATCGCCGTCGGAGCGATCGGCGGGCTCGATGCACGCGCCAACTACAGCAACTACGGTCCGTGCGTGGACCTGTTCGCGCCGGGAACGCAGATCTATTCCGCGGGCAACACCGATGATCTTGCGTACTACCTCGACAGTGGAACGTCGCAGGCGTCGGGCTTCGTCGCCGGGGCAGCGGCACTCTATCTCGCATCCAACCCCGGGGCCTCGCCGGCCGAGGTCTCGTCGGCGCTGTTCTCCGGCGCAACCGCCGGCGTCGTGACGGGACTTTCGAGCGACACACCCAATCGTCTTCTTCGCATCATCGGGGGTTCGTCGGGCGGCACGACCACTCCGCCGCCGCCGCCGCCGCCGACAAACACGGCACCCACGGCGAGCATCACGTCGAGCTGCCAGAAGGCGACGTGCAGCCTGGATGGCTCGGCATCGCGCGACGACGCCGGCGTCGTGAGCTACTCGTGGAACTTCGGCGACGGTAGCACGCTCACGACCACGACGCCCATGGTCAAGCACACGTACGCTGCAAAGGGCAGCTACTCGATGACCGTCACGCTCACCGTCGCCGACGCGGCGGGGCTGACCGGCTCGACGCAGAAGACGCTGAGCATCAGGAACAACGGCAAGTAAAGACCGACGGCGCGTCGCTCGAGCGCCGACACGATACGATTGCGGGGCGGTGGAGAAGACTCCACCGCCCCGCAATCGTTGCACCCTTTCCAGCGTCGGTTTTCGACTTGCGGTCAGGCCCCCGGCTTCGCACGCGCGAGCTCGCGCTCGATCGCCGCGTCGAGCACGGAGAAGGGCACGGACCCGCCTTCGACGGGCGTGCCGTTGAGATAGATGGCTGGCGTGCCGGTGACGCCGGCGCGCTGGCCCTCCTTCTGGTCGTTCTGGACCTGTTCGACATACCGTCCGGTGTCCATGCACGCGTCGAACTTCTTGCCGTCTATGCCGAGTTGCCGGGCCGTCTGCTTGAGGTCACTGACCGCCAGCTTCTTCTGGTCGGCGAACATGGCGTCGTGCATCTCCCAGAACTTCGACTGCTCGTTCGCGCAGAGGGACGCCTCGGCGGCCTTGAGCGCGAAGGGGTGCAGGTTGGGAATGGGGAACTGTCGATAGACGATGCGCACCTTGTCGCCGTACTTCTTCTCGACCTGTTTGATCGTCGGGACAGCGCCCTGGCAGAAGGGGCACTGGAAGTCGGAGAACTCCACCAGGGTGACCGGCGCGTCGCTCTTGCCAAGGCTGGGCGCCTTGTCGTTGTTGAACTGGAGCCGGTAGGGGTCGTAGGTCACCGCGACCTTCCGTTCCGCTGCGAGACGCGCCTGGAGCTTGTTCGCCGCGTCCCTCCTGCGTTCGGCCCGGAGCAGCTCGACGATGTTTGGGCGCAGCTGTTCGAGTGTCCGTCCGCTGGTGCGGTTGGGATTCGCCTGATACCACGCGGCGACGTTCGCCTCGGATGGCGTCAGCCCCTCGGCTCCTGCCTCGGCGGCGATCAGCTCGTCCACCGATTTACCGGTGCGCTTCGCTTCGGCGTTGATCGTCTTGTCCAGCAGAATGGAGTCGAGGGCCGTGCGCACGATCCGACTCTTGGCCAGCTGATATTGCGTCTCGAGCTGGTCGAGTTGGTCGCCGGCACGGTTGCGGACATCCGCCATCGTGACCTTCTCGTCGCCGACGGTGGCCACGACCGACGTGCTGTCCGCGCCGACGGCCGCAGTCGACCGCACCGGCTCCGACTTCGCAGCGCTCTCCTTCGTACAACCGGCCGCGAGCCCGAGCAGAACCGTCATGCTGATTCCCACCAGACCCAGCATGGGGTGTCCGGTGTGCAGCTGCTTCTTAAACGTCTCCATCTCATCCTCACGAGGTGAATTGACTTCTGCCTTCGACGGCTGGATAGAACTTCCGAGGAGCACCGGACCGTGGGCCTCCAAAGTACGGCTGCCGCGGCAGTTCGAACAGCGAGATCCTTTCTGTGCCGACCGCGACCGCGGATCCGGGCCTCATGTCACGAGTCGGCGGCGAGACGAAGGGGGAGCCCACGGGTGGTCTCCCCCTTCGTTGCCACCAGTCCTTCAGGTCCTAGTCCTGCTCCTGCGAGTTACGGCAGCGTGTTCCAGTAGGCCAGGTCGGCCAGCGACTTCGCCAGCTTGCCGTTCGCCGAGACGCCCGGGGTGAAGACGCCATTGTCTCCACTCTCGTTGAAGGCAGCCATTGCACTCATTGCCGCCTTGATCGCGTCGATGTCGTTGCCGCAGTACGCGTCCTTCGCCTGCTGGATGCTCACCGATCCACTCGGCACTGAATTGAATACCGAGTTGTTGAGGATCGCGGCGAGCAACTGCTGCACGAGCTGCATCCGCGCCTGATCGATCGCGGTCCGTTTCGAGGGGTTGGTCGTCTTCTGGGAGATGTTCGCCCAGAAGCCGCCCAGAACCCGACCGAGCGTGTTCAGATCCTTTGCCGGGCCCGCACACAGGGTCTTGTCGCTCACTCCGGTGAACGTGTTGCCACCGATGCTGCCGCCGAACCACGCCTTGTTCGTGAGGCTGGAGTGCGTGGCCCAGAAGCCCTGGGTCCGGGTGGTGTTGCCGGTAGTCCTCGCTTCGTTGATGAACGTGCAGGTGACCGTTCCCCCGTTGGTGAGTGTGACGTTGACTGTCTTCGTCACCGCCGGATCGTAGGTTCCGACTGGCTGGTTGTCGCAGCCCAGATCGGTCAGCACATAGTTCGGTGCCGGATCGGTCTCGCTGACGCTGAGCGCCACGCCAGCCGAGAGACCGGTGAAGGTCTTGCTATCGGTCGCGTCGGCCAGTGGCGAGAGGGTGAAGTTACTCAGCCCGGAGCCCGTGGTCGTGAACGGGAACGACGCGCCGGCGCCCTTCACCTGCTTGATGATGATCAGCGTGGCCGGTTGATCGTCGTTCGTGATCGTGCAGACCGCAACCTCTCCTGCCGCGAGCTGGACCGAACCCGCACTGAAGGTGTTGACCACCGTTCCGGCCACACCCGTGCACGACCACGTTCCCTCGTCGTAACCAGTGACGTTGTTCTCGGTCAACGTGTACGTCCCTGGAACCACGGTGAGCTGGTTGCTGGTGTACTTGAGGATGTTCGTACCGTCGGCCGTGCCTGAGCCGAACGTCAGCGAGCCAGCGTTGGTGGCGAGGCCGAAGTCACCGACGACCTTCGTTCCACCGTGATCGTTCTGAATGCGCTTCACGATCGTCAGCTTCGGCCGCTTGGTGTTGGTGTACGTGCAGGTCACCGACTCGCCGGCCGCGAGGTTGATCGTGGCCACACCCGTGGCCTTGACGCCCGAGGAGTTCGTCGTCGGATCGACGCACGTGATGTCCGTCAGATCCCAGCCGGACGTCGCGCCTTCGGTGACCGTATAGGTGCCCGGCGTGACGTTGTTGATCGTCTGCGTGTTCGACAGCGTACCGTCGGCGTCGTCATCGAGATTGAACGACGCGTTGCCGGCGATGTTCGACGTGAACCCGAAGTCCTGCGCGTCGTTCGGCACCGCGTCCTTCACGATCACGATCGTGGCCTTGCGCACGTTGGTGTACGTGCAGATCACGTCGTCGGCCGGCTGCAGCGTGATGTTGTTCGGGCCGAGGCTGGTGCCGGTGCCGCGTGAGGCACCGCCGACGCGATTCACGCAGGAGTACGACGAGGTGTAGTTCGCCGTCGTGAAGTCGCCTTCGCCGAAGGTGTGGACGGCGCCCGGGTTGACGTTCGTTCCGGCACCGACCTCGCGTGAGCCCGTCGTGCCGCCGCAGCTCACGTTGTTGGCGAACGAGTTCGAACCGTCGATGAGCAGGTCGAACGTGCCGTTGTCGTTCGACGGCGTGCACGCCTTCACGACTTCGAGGTGCGCGACACGGTTGACCGTGATCGGGACGTCGAAGCCGTCGCAGTTACACTTCGACTTGTTGGCGTAGAGTGTGCCCCAGCGGAAGCCGTTCTCGGTCGCGCCCTGACTGGCGAGCGGGCAGGCGACGTCGGCGCCGGGCTCCTTCCACCCCAGGCACGAGCCGATGTGGAGCAGCGTATCGGTGGGCGTTTCCGTTCGGCAGATCGCGTCGATCACGCCGAGCGGGAATGACGGAACGACCGCACCCTGATCCAGGTCGCCGCACGAATCGTTGTCCGGATTCGTGACGCCGCCACTTCCAGGGACGAGGTTGTAGTGATTGCACGCGCCGGTGATCGCGTTGCCGCCGTCGGTCGCGATCCAGATGCCGATGTCCGACCGCGCCGAGTTGGCGGTCTCCTCCAGCCTCGCATTGATGTTGAGCTTGATCGGATCGCCATCGTTGCACGCCACGGTCCCGCCGCTATAGGGGATGGGCGCCGTGAATCCACCCTGCCCGTCCGGGAGCTGGTACGAGACCAGCGTGGTGGTCGCAATGGCCACGTCGTTCGACGTGCAGTTCGTCGCCGTCAGCGGACTGTCGCCGTTCTTGACGCCGTCGATCGTGCCCGTCGGTGCCGCTACCGCGTCGTTCGCCATGCACACGCCCGGGCCGTTGAGCGGTTCCGTTGCGGTGAACGACGGGCCCGAAGGTGCCATCCCACTCTTGGGACTTACGGTGTTCTCGCCGCACGAGGCGAGCACGCCGAGCGCCCCGATCGCTCCTATCAGTGTACAACTGCGGAAGAGATTTCGATTCATTGTCTTGCGCCTCCGTCGGCAGATGGAATGAGCCTGCTGCGCTCCGTGTCCCATTCCTCGGCAACCTCGCCGTCTCGCGCACGAGACCCTCGGCTTTGCGGACCGACCTCACGATCGGGGTGCTCTTGTCGGAACAGTGTGTGATGCGGGTGTCTCTCTCGTCCGTGCTGCCGATGCCGGGTGGTCGACGAGCAGTCATCCCGGCCTCCATGCCCAGCGAGCCAGACACCGGCTCGGAGCTTTGCGCCCTTCACTCGCCTATCGACGTGAGCACCTCCTGAAAGACGAAATACGCGACTCGGATCCGTCACTGGATCGCTCGTCACGCGAATGGCTCGGCACTATCGGGGACCGACTTTCGTGGGGCAGAACATCTGTTCACTTCGTGCTGACCACGCGCGTCTCACGGGGCGTCGCATGTGGGCGGCGGGCTTTTGTGATGTAGTGGCAACAAAAGGGGTGAGGTGGCGCACTGAATCACGAGGCGCTATGTTAGCCGACCTCGGTTAACGCCGGGTTATTTCGCGGTTAGCTGCGACGCCGCACTGACCCCTTCCCCGTAACGAACGTGTACACCCTCACCACGCTCGGCGGACTCTCCATCGTGGGCCCGGCGGGCCTGCGCACGCGCCTCGCTCCCCGCAAGCGCGCGCTTGCCCTTCTC
>Ga0207651_10001037_pt1 | contig 12286 bp, 7 predicted proteins | sample KBSM23metaG_FD_184328 | JGI IMG/M metagenome (GOLD analysis project Ga0207651, IMG submission 184328) | Miscanthus rhizosphere microbial communities from Kellogg Biological Station, Michigan, USA - KBS M2-3 metaG (SPAdes) (version 2) | ecosystem: Host-associated > Plants > Roots > Rhizosphere >... | reverse complement strand
CGGCGCGCCCGAGATCATCGTCAACAACGAGAAGCGGATGCTGCAGGAGGCCGTCGACGCCCTCTTCGACAACGGCCGCCGCGGCCGTCCCGTCACCGGGCCCGGCAACCGGCCGCTGAAGTCGCTCTCCGACATGCTCAAGGGCAAGCAGGGGCGCTTCCGCCAGAACCTGCTCGGCAAGCGCGTCGACTACTCCGGCCGCTCGGTGATCGTCTCCGGCCCGAGCCTGAGGCTGCACCAGTGCGGCCTGCCCAAGCTGATGGCGCTCGAGCTCTTCAAGCCGTTCATCATGGCTCAGCTCGTCGAGCGCAAGGCCGTGCAGAACATCAAGGCGGCCAAGAAGATGGTCGAGTCGATGATCCCCGAGGTCTGGGACGTGCTCGAGGAAGTCATCCACGAGCACCCGGTGCTGCTCAACCGCGCACCGACCCTGCACCGCCTCGGCATCCAGGCCTTCGAGCCCGTGCTGGTCGAGGGCAAGGCGATCCAGGTCCACCCGCTGGTCTGCCACGCCTTCAACGCCGACTTCGACGGCGACCAGATGGCTGTGCACGTGCCGCTCTCCGCCGAGGCCCAGGCCGAGGCGCGGATCCTGATGCTCTCGGCGAACAACATCCTCTCGCCGGCCCACGGCGCGCCGCTGGCGACGCCGACCCAGGACATGGTGCTGGGGATCTACTACCTCACCTACGGGCCGCCGGCCGACGAGCTGGCGAAGCTCGACGAGGAGCTCAAGTCGGGCAAGGCGGGGAAGCTCAACGGCAACGCGCCGAAGGTCTTCCGCTCCGCGCAGGAGGCCGAGCTCGTCTACGAGAACGGTGGCTGCAAGCTGCACGACCACGCCGAGTACCGGCGGGCCGGGCACGAGCACTTCCTCACCACGGTGGGCCGGATCATCTTCAACGAGAAGATCGAGCGGGCCCTGGCCGACGCCCTCGGCGAGGACTTCGACGCCGAGCAGTTCGAGTTCGTCAACCACGCGCTGAAGAAGCGCAACGTCAACGAGATGGTCTCCGACCTGGTCGACGCCTACGGGGCGCCGGCGGTCTCGCAGGTGCTCGACGCCTTCAAGGACCTCGGCTTCCACTACGCCAGCCAGGCCGGGATCACAGTCTCCAAGAACAACGTCGTCTCGCCGCCCGACAAGGAGAAGATCCTCGAGCGCTACGAGAAGCAGACGGCGGCGATCCAGGAACAGTACGACGACGGCTACATCACGGCCGAGGAGCGTCACGAGGCGATCACGTCGCACTGGAACAACGCCACCGACGAGGTCGCGCAGGCGATGGAGGACAACCTCGACGAGCTGAACCCGATCTACATGATGGCCAACTCGGGCGCCCGCGGCTCCTTCAAGCAGATCCGCCAGCTGGCCGGGATGCGCGGCCTGATGGCCAACCCGAAGGGCGAAATCATCGAGCGGCCGATCAAGGCCAACTTCATGGAGGGCCTCTCGGTCCTCGAGTACTTCATCTCCACGCACGGCGCCCGAAAGGGGCTCGCCGACACGGCGCTGCGCACGGCCGACTCGGGCTACCTGACCCGGCGCCTGGTCGACGTCGCCCAGGACGTGATCGTCCGCGAGGAGGACTGCAAGACCAAGGACCACATCGAGATGCCGATCCGCAAGGACGACAACTCGATCAACGACAACCTGGCCGGGCGCCTGGCGGCGAAGAAATTCGAAACCAAGCGCGGGCGCGAGCTGCTCAAACGCAACCAGGAGATCACGATGGCCGACGTCGAGGCGATCGCCGAGGCATTCGGCGACGAGGACGTCATGGTCCCGGTGCGCTCGGCGCTCAAGTGCGACGCCGACTCGGGCGTTTGCCGCGCCTGCTACGGCGTCGCGCCGGCGACCGGCTCGACCGTCGACATCGGCGACGCGGTGGGCATCATCGCCGCCCAGTCGATCGGCGAGCCCGGCACGCAGCTGACCATGCGCACGTTCCACACCGGCGGCGTCGCCGGCCAGGACATCACCCAGGGCCTGCCGCGGATCGTCGAGCTCTTCGAGGCGCGCAAACCGAAGGGCCTCGCGCAGATGGCCGAGGCGGCCGGGAAGGTGTCGGTCGAGGAGACCGAAAAAGCGCTGAAAGTGATCGTCACCGAGTCGAGCGGCGAGGAGCACGCCTACAGCTTCCCGCCCCGCACCCGGCTGCACGTCAAGGACGGCGACAAGGTCGAGGTCGGCGAGCAGCTCAACGAGGGCTCGCTCTACCCGGCCGACCTGCTGGCGATCCGCGGCCGCACCGAGACCGAGCTCTACCTCGTCGCCGAGGTGCAGAAGGTCTACCGCGCCCAGGGCGTCGACATCAACGACAAGCACATCGAGCTGATCGCCCGCCAGATGCTGAAGAAGGTGCGGATCGAGTCGAAGGGCTCGACCAGCCTGCTGCCGGGCCAGCTGGAAGATCGCGGCGCGCTGAAGCGGCTGAACAAGAAGACGAAGGAAGAGGGCGGCACGCCGGCCAAGGCCGAGGAGGTCATCCTCGGCATCACCAAGGCCTCGCTTGCCACCGAGTCCTTCCTCTCCGCCGCCTCCTTCCAGGAGACGACCAAGGTCCTCACCGACGCTGCGCTCGAGGGCAAGCGCGACAAACTGGTCGGCCTCAAGGAGAACGTGATCATCGGCAAGCTGATCCCGGCCGCCACCGGCCTCAAGCACTACCGCACGCTCGCGGTCGAGCCGGCGGTGCCGATCGAGCCGCCGAGCGAGGAAGGGCTGCTCGACGAGGAAGAGCTGGCCGCCGAGCTGGGGCTCGACGGCGACGACGCGCCGGTGGAGAGCTTCGGGCCCTCGTTCGCGGAGGAGCTCGAGGAGCTCGCGCAGGAGATCGAGCAGACGTCTGAGGAGTCTTCGTAGAGGGGAGGGGCATGGCCTTCCTCCCCCGGAGGCCGTCGCGCAGCTGAGTCGTTCGCCGCGCTTCGAAGCGTGGTCACATGAGCCTCCTGGGAGGAAGGCCATGCCCCTCCCAGCCCCGGCACATGGCGTGGCCTGTCTGCTCTCGCGAAGGCGCAGGGGCGTGGTACCTTCAATGGGCTATCAGGGGACGGGGGAAAGGGAGATCTGTGATGGCGCGAGTTGGCGTCCTTGCTGTGGCGCTTGTGCTGCTGATTGCCGCTGACGCCTCGGCGGCGACGCGGACGTGGGACGGCGGCTGCGGCGCCGACACGAAATGGAGCTGCGCGGCGAACTGGAGCGAAAACACCGTGCCTGGCGGTGCCGATACGGCAACGTTCAACACGACGTCGACCGGCAACTCGACCGTCGACGCCGGCTTCGCGGGAGTGGTCGGGGGCGTTGCGATCAACGCTGGCTACACAGGAACGATCTCGCTATCAAAAAGCCTCTCGGTCATCGGCAACTTCTCGCAGGCGGCGGGCTCCTTCAACGCAGGCAGCCAGGCGCTCAGCTTGAAGTCGGTCATGCTCACCGCCGGCACCTTCACCGCTTCCAGCGGGACAACGTCCATCTCGGGCAATCTGAAGATCACGAAAGGCGTTTTTCAGGCCAACGGTGGCACCCTCAGCTTCAACGGCGGCGGCGGCACCCTCAACTGCGGTAGCGCGACGTTCAACCTCGTCACCTTCACGAACACGTCCGGCATCAAGAGCGTCAATGCCAACTGCACGATGCCGCTGGGCAAAGATCCCAAAGCCGACAGCGGTGGCTCGATCACGCTCAACGGCGTCCTCTCCGGCTCCGGGACGCTGACGACCGCTGGGACGCTGACCCTGGGCGTGACTGGCGAACTTTCCGGCTTTACCGGCCTGTTGGCTCGCAACCTGACCGTCAAGGGCAGCTATGACTTCGACGCCTATGAACCCTTCGACGTGAGTGGCCCCTTCATCGTCAAGCCGGAAGGCTTCTTCAGGGCCCCGAGCGGAGCGGCCTCGTTCGGCAAGAACTTCACCGTTGCCTCCGAATCGATCTTCGACCCGAACGAAGGCACGATCGTCTTCGACTCCCCGACCACGTTCAAAGTCAGCTGCGGAGGCAAGACGCTCGAAAACGTGAGCTTCGAATCGAAAGGGCACAAGACCATCGCCGGCGACTGCGACCTGCCGCTGGGTGAAGATCCGAGCCTCGGCACGGCTGGAGGCACGACTTTGAACGGCAGCATCTCTGGCAACGGCACGTTGACTCAGATCGGGACCTTCACGATCGGCAGCGACTCTCCCGGCCTCGATTCCTTTACCGATGTCGTCGACGAAGGATCGTTCCTGGTCTCCGCCGGAGCCGCCGTCACGGCGCCGAGCGGGACTCTCACGGTCCAGGGCAACTTCTCGCTTGGCTCCGGCGCCACCTTCGATCACAACGAAGGCACCGTGAACTTCCAGGCGGTGCCCAAAACGACCAAGACGATCGCCTGCGGCGAAGCCGAATTCAACCTCGTCGAATTCACGAACACCTCGAAGCAGGTCGTCGGCGCAGATTGCGTCTTGCCACTCGGCGCGAATCCGAAAATCGGCAACGGCGGCCAGATCGTCGTCAACGGCGAACTCACCGGGTCCGGGACGCTGACCACGAATTCGCTGCTCCTCACCCTGGGGTCCACCGGCGATCTGTCCGGCTTCCCCACCCTCTTGAGCGGCGCCCTCCTCGTCGAAGGGACCCACGACTTCAGCGCCTACGAAGGGCTCGTCGTCGGGGGTGACTTCACGATCGCGGCCGGTGGAAGCTTCATCGCCCTGGAAGGACCGGCGACCTTCAACGGGGATTTCGTCAACAGGGGCGAATTCGATGCCAACGACGGAATGGTGAAACTCGCCGGCGCCGACCAGTTCGTAGGTGGGGATACGACGTTCTACGGGCTGTCGGATACAAGCAGCGGCGGTACCGACACGTTTGAAGCCGGCTCCACCCAAACCGTGGAAGGGACTTTGATGTTGGACGGCGGGGCCAAACTCTTGAGCGCGGTGTCGTCCAAACCGGGGACCCCCTGGCTCATCGATGTGACGGGGTCGCAGCTGGTCAAACACGTCGAGGTCTCTGACAGCGCAAGCATCGGAGCCGAAATCGTCGCCACCGAAAGCGTCGACGCCGGCGGCAACACCGGCTGGTCCTTCCCGTAGTCCTGGCCAGGCAGCCAGTCGAGTAGATTGGGCGGCCGTGACGGCCTCCGCCCAGAAGGTTTGCGTGATCGGCGCCGGGTCCTCGGGGATCGCGGCCTGCCAGGTGCTGAACGCCCAGGGAATCGCCTTCGACTGCTTCGAGAAGGGCTCGGAGATCGGCGGCAACTGGCGCTACGAAAACGACAACGGGATGTCCTCCGCGTATCGCTCGCTGCACATCAACACCTCGCGCGGGCTGATGGCCTACCGGACCTACCCGATGCCCGACGACTATCCGGACTACCCCGACCACTTCCAGATCGCCCGCTACTTCGACGACTACGTCGACCACTTCGGCCTGCGCGAGAAGATCCGCTTCCGCACCGAGGTGAAGAGCGTCGTCCCGGTCGACGGCGAGTGGGAGGTCACCGTCGAGGACGCCGACGGCGGGCGGGAGACGACTCGCTACCGGGCTGTGCTCGTTGCCAACGGCCACCACTGGGACCCGCGCTGGCCCGAACCTCCCTTCCCGGGCTCGGAGGAGTTCGAGGGGGAGCAGATGCACGTCCACCACTACCGGGAGCCGGACGCCCTGCGCGGCAAGCGTGTCCTGGTCCTGGGCATCGGCAACTCGGCCACCGACATCGCGGTCGAGGCCTCGCGGATCGCGGAGAAGACGATCCTGGCGATGCGCCGCGGCGCCTACGTCATGCCCAAGTACCTCAACGGCAAGCCGACCGACGAAGCGGCCTCGAAGCTGCTGACGATGATGCCCCTCCCGCTGCAGCGCTTCGTGCTCGCGCGGATGCTGGGAATGACGGCGGGCGACATGACCGCCTACGGGCTGCCGCAGCCCGACCACAAGCTGCTCGAGGCCCACCCGACCGTCTCGGCCGAGCTGCTCTCGCGCCTCGGCCACGGCGACATCGAGGTCAAGCCCAACATCGACCGCTTCACCGGCGGACGGACCGTCCGCTTCGCCGACGGCAGCGAGGAGGACGTCGACCTCGTCGTCTACTGCACCGGCTACAAGATCACCTTCCCGTTCTTCGACGATGATCTGGTCGCGGCCGAGGGAAACCGGCTGCCGCTCTACCGGCGCGTCGTCTCGGTCGAGCATCCGGGCCTCTACTTCGTCGGCTTCGTGCAGCCGCTGGGGGCGATCATGCCGGTCGCCGAGGCGCAGGCCGAATGGGTCGCCGATCTGCTGGGCGGGCGGGGGACCCTGCCCTCGCCTGGAGAGATGAGAGCCGAGATCTCCTCAACCGAATCGAAGATGCGTAAGCGCTACGTGGCCTCCAAGCGGCACACGATCCAGGTCGACTTCCACCCGTACCTGCGGGAGCTCAAACGCGAGCGGAAGAGGGCGGCTCAGCGGGTGTAGCGGAGCGCGGGGCGCCTCTCTCCCGGACAAGCGGCTCGCTAATTAGCTCGCCGCTTTGAGTATCCGCCCGTTCGAGAGGCGCCCCGCGCCGCCGCCGCACGCGCTCTGTTTGCCCTTGAGCTGAGACGCCGCTGCGCTGGAGGGGCACCCCGTCCCCTCCGTAGGCTCGCCGCGCCTCCGCCGGGACCATGGTCGGGTCGGCGGGGATAGGGGGAGGGGCGCCAGCGGTTGAAGCCCTCGCCGGAGTCGTCGCCAGCTGTATCGGGTTCGGGGGAGCGGGAGGCCCACCAGACCAGCCAGAGGGCGCCGAAGACCGGGATCTTCAGAACGACGAGCAGGAAGAAGATTGGCCAGAACCCCTCCACGGTTGCTCAGTCTAGAGACAGGGCCCAGCTGCGCAAGACCTCGACATGGGCCTCCTCGATGCCGAGGTGGGGTTCGGTCGGGACCAGCAGGGTCGGCTCCTCGCGCTCCTCGGCCCATTCGTAGCAGCCCTCGTTGAAGTTGTCGTCGATCCAGGCCAGCGCCCGCCCCTGCGCGAACTCATCCAGTGGTCCGAGCTTCCAGTGCGCGGAGCCGAAGCGAGCGGCGCCGTCGAAGCTGATCACCGGCAACTCGGGAATTCCCAGCAAATCCGGCAAATAGAAGTTCGCCTTCTCCTCCCATCCCGTCGCCCAAACCAGCTCGAACCGCTCCTCCAGCCTCCTCAACCTGTCGCCGGCCACCAGAGAGATGCAATGCACCATCCCGTCGACGAGCTGAAACCTCGCCCGGTCCCTTGCCGGCGCCTCCTCGAACCCGAACAAGGAGATCACCCCGTCCACATCGACAGCCAGGATCGGTCTACTCATGCTCGAAATTTACGCCTGGCACGGAGAACTGGCGGTCCCGTGATCCCGCCGGTAGAGGGCGGTTGAGGGTCTCTCGAACGGGCGGATACTCAAAACGCCGGCCTAATTAGGCCGGCGTTTGTCCGGGCGGGAGACCCTCAACCGCCCTCTACCACCGGTAATGCGCAAACGCCTTATTAGCCTGCGCCATGCGGAAGATGTCGTCCTTCCGCTTCCACGCCCCGCCCTGCTGCTGCGTCGCATCCTGGATCTCGCTCGCCAGGCGCTCGGCCATCGAGTACTCCCTGCGGTTGCGCGCAAAATCGACGAGCCAGCGGATCGCCAGGGTGCGGGCGCGCCGGGCCGGAACCTCGACCGGCACCTGGTAGGTGGCGCCGCCGACGCGGCGGGAGCGAACCTCGAGCGCCGGGGTCAGCTGCTTGATCGCCGCCTCCAGCGTCTCGATCGGGTCCTCGCCGGAGCGCTCGCCGACGATCGCCAGGGCGTCGTAGACGATCCGCTCGGCCAGCTGCTTCTTGCCGTCGTGCATCACCTTGTTGATCAGCTGCTGGACGAGCCGGTTGCGGAAACGCGCGTCGGGCTCGACCGGGCGGATCTGTGCTGCGGAGCGGCGCGGCATTAAGAGGCCTTGACGCCGTAGCGGGAGCGGGCCTGCTTGCGGTCGGAGACCCCGGCCGCGTCGAGCGTGCCGCGCACGACCTTGTAGCGCACGCCAGGCAGATCCTTGACGCGACCACCCCTGACCAGGACCACCGAGTGCTCCTGCAGGTTGTGGCCCTCGCCGGGAATGTAGGTGGTGACCTCCATCCCGTTGGTCAGGCGCACACGGGCGATCTTGCGCAGGGCCGAGTTCGGCTTCTTCGGCGTTACGGTCGCGACGCGGGTGCAGACGCCGCGCCGTTGCGGCGCGGCAACGGCCTTCTTGCGGCCCTGCCCCGACTTGAGGCCCGGGGTCGTCGTCTTCTTCTTCGGGCGCTTGCGACCCTTCCTGACAAGTTGATTCGTATTCGGCACGGCCGCGCAGTGTAGAGCAGTCCGCCGAGAACCAGCCCCGCCGCCGCCGCGAGCTGGGCGTAGAAGGCCGGCTCCAGGACCGCCGTGGCGCCGGAGAAGCGGCTGGCCTGGACCCCGGAGTCGAGACCGGCGGGCATGTCGACGATCAGGATCACCCCCACCGAGAGCAGTCCCAGCCCGACGACGACGCGGGCCAATCCGCGCCTGCCGGGCCGCAACGCCAGCAGGCCGGCCAGGCCGGCGAGCACCGCGACCGCCACCAGCAGGTAGGCGCTCGCCTCTCCAGCCGTCTTCTCGGTGCCGACCGTCGGCGGGGCCGCCGACGGCAGGCCTGCATAGCCGGGCTGCCCGACCTCGATGCTGCGGTAGGGGACGAACTGGGCGACGGCAAGGCAGACGGCGGAGGCGAGGATGACGGCGCAGATCGCCCGTCGCGGCGTCACCACGGCGCTGGCGCGGGTCGCCCAGCGGGTAGCCGCCGCCGCGGCGCGGCGCAACAGCCGTTCGGCACGCGAGAAGCCGCGCAGGAGAAGGATCGCCGCCGGGCGCAGGCGACGCCCGGCGGCGCGGGCGAGCTTCGTCGCCTCGACCCGCGCCCGGGCCGCCCAGCGCACCAGGACCGGCCGCAGCTTCTCGATGCGGCTCGCCGCGGCGCGGTCGACCTGGCGCGTGCGCTTCTCCGCCAGCGCCCGCATCGCGCCCGCCCGACGCCGCACCGCTGCTATCATCGCGCGTCGCTCAGGCAGTCTCTTGGTGTTCGCAGTTCGCTTCGCCGGGCCCGCCAGGGCCTTTTTCATGCGCCGATCCCGGCCTTTGCCAGATCGACCGCTTCCGTTTCGTCCCCGTTTCACGACCAAACCCTTACCTTAAGAACCATGGCACGCACATTTCCACTCGAGAAGACGCGCAACATCGGGATCATGGCGCACATCGACGCCGGCAAGACGACGACGACCGAGCGCATCCTCTACTACACCGGCCGCACGCACAAGATCGGCGAGGTCCACGAGGGCGCCGCTGTCATGGACTGGATGGAGCAGGAGCAGGAGCGCGGGATCACGATTACCTCGGCGGCGACGGCCTGCGAGTGGAAGGGCCACCGGATCAACATCATCGACACGCCCGGCCACGTCGACTTCACGGTCGAGGTCGAGCGCAGCCTGCGCGTCCTCGACGGCGCGATCGCCGTCTTCGACGCCGTCGCCGGCGTCGAGCCGCAGTCGGAGACGGTCTGGCGCCAGGCGGACAAGTACCGCGTGCCCCGCATCGCCTACATCAACAAGATGGACCGCACCGGCGCCGACTTCTTCAACTCGGTCGAGACGATGAAGGACCGGCTCGGCGCCAATCCGCTGCCGATCCAGCTGCCGATCGGCAGCGAGGACGGGTTCAAGGGGGTCGTCGACCTGATCGAGATGAAGGGCCTGGTCTGGACCGACGAGCTCGGCGCCGAATTCGACACGATCGAGGTGCCCGACGACCTCAAGGGCCAGGCCGAGGAATACCGCACGCAGCTGATCGAGGCCTGCGCCGACTACGACGACGAGCTGATGGAGGCCTACCTGGCCGAGGAGGAGATCCCGCACGAGCGGATCGCCAAGTCGCTGCACCGCGCCTGTCTCGACACCAAGGTGACCCCCGTGCTCTGCGGCACGTCGTTCAAGAACAAGGGCGTGCAGCCGCTGCTCGACGCGATCGTCGAGCTTCTCCCCTCGCCGCTCGAGGTGCCGCCGGTGACCGGCGTCGTGCCGGCTGGCAAGGGCCAGGCGGAGGACTCCGAGGACGAGCGTCCCGCCACCGACGACGCCCCCTTCTCCGCCCTCGCCTTCAAGGTGATGACGGATCCCTACGTCGGCAAGCTCACATACTTCCGCGTCTACTCCGGCAAGCTGGAGAAAGGCGGGCGGGTGCTCAACACGAAGACCGGGAGGACCGAGCGCATCGGCCGGCTGCTGATGATGCACGCCAACAGCCGCGAGGAGATCGACGAGTGCTACGCGGGCGACATCTGCGCCGGCGTCGGCCTCAAAGAAACCGGCACCGGCGACACCCTCTGCGCCCCCGACGCGCCGATTGCCCTGGAGAGCATCGAATTCCCCGAGACCGTTATCGCCGTGGCGATCGAGCCGAAGACCAAGGCCGACCAGGAGAAGATGGGCAACGCCCTGCAGCGGCTCGGCGAGGAGGACCCGACCTTCCGCATCGAATCCGACGAGGAAACCGGCCAGACGCTGATCCACGGCATGGGCGAGCTGCACCTCGAGGTGATCGTCGACCGCATGCTGCGCGAGTTCAAGGTCGAGGCCAACGTCGGCAAGCCGCAGGTCGCCTACCGCGAGACGATCCGCAAGCGGGTCGACAAGGTCGAGGCTCGCTTCGTGCGGCAGACCGGCGGCCGCGGCCAGTTCGGCCACGTCGTGATCAACGTCGAGCCGGCGCCGGAAGAGGGCTTCGTCTTCGAGGACAAGATCAAGGGCGGCGTCATCCCCAAGGAGTTCATCGGGCCGACCCAGCAGGGGATCGAGGAGGCGCTGGAGAACGGCGTCAAGGCCGGCTACCCGATGGTCGACGTCAAGGTCGAGCTGGTCGACGGCTCCTACCACGACGTCGACTCCTCCGAGATGGCCTTCAAGATCGCCGGCTCGATGGCGATCCAGGACGGCGCCCGCAAGGCGAGCCCCGTCCTGCTCGAGCCCGTGATGGCGGTCGAGGTCGTCACTCCCGAGGACTTCCTCGGCGACGTGATCGGTGACCTCTCGCGCCGCCGCGGCAAGGTGCAGGGCCAGGACCAGCGCGGCAACGCCCTCGCCGTCCAGGCCTTCGTGCCGCTCGGCGAGATGTTCGGCTACGCCACGGAACTGCGCTCGATGACGCAGGGCAGGGCCACCTACACGATGCAGTTCGAGCGCTACGAGGAGGTCCCCACGAACATCGCAGAGGAGATCGTCGAGCACCGCGCCGGGGAGCCGGTCGGAGCCACCTCATGATTCTGGCTATATTTCCGAGGTTCGCCTGGAAGCAGACAAATAACCCCAACTTCGAAAGGTAGAGCGGAGAGAGATGTCAAAGGAGAAGTTCGAGCGCGATAAGCCGCATGTGAACGTCGGCACGATCGGTCACATCGACCACGGCAAGACGACGCTGACGGCCGCGATCACCAAGACCCTCTCCACGAAGGGCGGCGCGGAGGCCAAAAGCTTCGAGGAGATCGACAACGCTCCGGAGGAGAAGGAGCGCGGGATCACGATCGCGACCTCACACGTCGAGTACCAGACCGACAACCGCCATTACGCCCACGTCGACTGTCCGGGTCACGCCGACTACGTGAAGAACATGATCACCGGCGCCGCCCAGATGGACGGCGCGATCCTGGTGGTCTCGGCCGCCGACGGCGTCATGCCGCAGACGCGCGAGCACATCCTGCTCGCCCGCCAGGTCAACGTCCCGCACGTCGTCGTCTTCCTCAACAAGGTCGACCAGGTCGACGACGACGAGCTGATCGAGCTCGTCGAGGAGGAGGTCAAGGACCTGCTCAACGAGTACGACTTCCCGGGCGACGAGACCCCGATCATCAAAGGCTCGGCCGAGTTCTACCGAAACTTCCCCAACCTACAGAAGGGGGAGGATGGCAAGTACCACATCCACCACATCAACAACGGCGAGAGCGGGTGGGGCGCGAGCGACACGCCCAACGAGATCAACGGGATGCGGGTTGCGTTCTCGACCGCAATCGCGGTGTCGAAGATTCTTGAAGTGGATGCCCAGCTCATACCGAAGTGGCAGGAGATGCTGGACAATCTCGCCGCGCCGAAAGATCCCGGGCGTGGCCGGCGTCCGCCGCGTCCCACTGGAGGCGATGCGGGAACGCCTGGTGGCGCAGCGACAGCGCCGACGACATCATCTGTTGTCGGACTCGCGACGACTCGCCCAACCAGCGGTCCATCGAACGAAGGCGGCGGCCCCCGCGAAGGCCGTCGCG
>Ga0207651_10001036_pt1 | contig 12292 bp, 10 predicted proteins | sample KBSM23metaG_FD_184328 | JGI IMG/M metagenome (GOLD analysis project Ga0207651, IMG submission 184328) | Miscanthus rhizosphere microbial communities from Kellogg Biological Station, Michigan, USA - KBS M2-3 metaG (SPAdes) (version 2) | ecosystem: Host-associated > Plants > Roots > Rhizosphere >... | reverse complement strand
GGCCCGATCGCCCACTCGCGGGCGCGGGGATCGACCTCGCGCGCGAAGGCCTGCAGCCACCGGCCCTCGACGGTGTCGATCGCGCAAGCCCAGGCGCCGGGGGCGCGCGGCTCCTCGTGGTGCGGCCAGTCGTACGGCGGTCGCGGCCACCCGGGGGGTGGGACGGGACTTGCAACGTCGTGGGCAATCGGCATGGGGCTGGGGGGGCGCGCCTCTCGTGCCCCATTGTAGGACTCGAGGGGCTCACGCGCTCCGTCAGCGCAGCGGCGCGAAGCGCCCGTCGCGCACCTGCGTCAGGTGGAGCGCACGCCGGGCATCACCGAAGGCGTCGAGGGAGAACTCGCCATCCAGGCTCGACCACGTGCCGGGCACCGACAGCGTCGCGCGCAACGGCCTCGCGCCGCGCCGCTGGACGGCATGCACGCCCAGCATGACGGCTTCGTAGCTCTGCACCGCGGGCGTGGCGGGCGGCTCGCCGAAGCGCGCCCGATACCGCGTGACGAAGTCGCGCATGCGAGGCAGCGGGCTCTCGAGGTCGACGGCCTGCAGCGCGATCGTCCCCTCGGTGGCGCGGCCGCCGACCTGGAGGAACTGCACGTTCGCGCCCCACGGCGACAGCGCGATGACGACGTGCGGGGAGGAGCGGCGCAGGTGCTGCGTGACGATGGCGGCGTCGCCCGGACTGGTGACCAGGATGGCCGCATCGCAGGGCTCGCCGACCACCCGGCGCATCACGTCCGCGAAGTCGAGCGAGTTGCCCGACCGATACGCGATCTCGGTGGCCTTGGCCCCCGGCAGGCCGCCGAACTCCAGCGTCGCGGCATGGCCGAAGCTCGCCGAGTAGGCCCGGTTGGCGGTGTCCATCAGCACCACGATCGAACGTGCGCCGCGAGCGTGCAGCAGGCGGGCGAGCTGGCGCGCGCCGGCCGGGGCATCGGCGGCCACGCGGAAGAAGAAGTCGTCCTTGGCCGAGAGTTCGTCCGTCGTCGCGGTCGGCGAGATCAGCACGACGCCCTTGCGATTGGCCTCGGGGACGGCGGCGACGGCCATCTCGCTGGTCATCGGGCCGACCGCGAAGGCGACGCCGCGCGACGCGAACGACGCCACCGCGGCCTGCGCCGCCTTGGCGTCGTTGCGGTCGTCCTCCAGCAGCAGCTCGTAGTGCACGCCGTGTTCGGCGTTGAGCGTCTCCACGGCGAGTTCGGCGCCATTGCGTCCGCCGACGCCGAGCTCGGAGATCAGGTCGCCCATGAATCCGATGCGGACGCTTTCGGAGGACCGGCAGCCGGCGCCGGCCGCCAGCGCAAGGGCGGCGGCAAGCACCGCGGCGGCCGATCGAAACGAAGTGCCTGGGAACATGCGTTCAATGTGCCGCATAGTCCCCGCGCGGACAATGGGGGCGGAATCTGCGAACGGATCCGGCGTGACGGATTCGTTCGCGGATTTGCTAGAGGGCGATCACCCGCTGGCCCTTGATGGCCGCATCGATCGCCTTGCCCTTGCGTGCGCGCTTGCCCACGTGCGAGGCGAGCGCCGCACCCTTGAGGTCTTCCTCCTTGGGCTTCTGGCCGCGCCCCACGCCGAGGACCTTGATCGCGTTGGCGCAGGTCGCCACCGAGACGAGCGGATCCTTGGCGTCGACGTCCATCAGCGTCAGGCCCTTGCCGCCGTTGGACTGCAGCTTCAGCTCGTCAAGCGGGAACACGAGCAGGCGACTGCTGAGGCTCAGGCAGGCGACCTGTGTGTGGCCCGCCTGCAGCGGCACCGGCGGCAACAGCCGATCCGCATCAGCGACGCTGAGAAAGCTCTTGCCGCCCTTCTGGCGGCTGGTCATGTCGCCCACCTTCGCGAGTAGGCCGAAGCCGCCGGTGTTGGCCAGCAGCAGCGTGGCGTCGGCCGAGGCGGCGAAGTAGTGCAGCGGCTGCGTGCCGGCCTCGAGCTCGATGAGCGTCGTGATCGGCGTGCCGTCGCCGCGCGCGCCGGGCAGCCCGCTGACGGCCACGGTGTAGACGCGGCCGGTGCCGCCCTGGTTGCTGCCGAACACCAGCAGCGTGTCGACGGTGCGGCACTCGAAGGTGCCGTACAGCCCGTCACCGGACTTGAACGCGAAGCCGCCGGCCTCGTGGCCATGGCCCTTCATCGCGCGCACCCAGCCCTTGAGGCTGACGACCACCGTCACCGGCTCGTCGACGATCCGGACTTCGACGACGGCGCGCTTCTCGGCCTGGATCAGCGTGCGGCGGTCGTCGCCGTGGGCCTTGGCGTCGGCCTCGATCTCCTTGATCACCGTGCGCTTGAGTGCGGCAGGGCTGGACAGGATGTCCTCGAGCTTCTTCTGGCGATCACGCTGCTCGGCCAGTTCCTGCTCGATCTTGATTGCCTCGAGCCGCGCCAGTTGGCGCAGCCGGATGTCGAGGATGTCGTCGGCCTGGCGCTCGCTGAGCTTGAACTCCGCGATCAGCGCGGCCTTGGGCTCGTCGGCGTTGCGGATGATCGCGATCACCCGGTCGATGTTGAGCAGCACCAGCTGCCGCCCCTCGAGGATGTGGATGCGATCGAGCACGTTGCGCAGGCGGTGCTCGGTGCGCAGCCTGACCGTGTGCTGGCGGAACGTCGTCCATTCGACGAGGATCTGGCGCAGGCTCTTCAGCGTGGGACGGCCGTCGCCGCCGATCATCGTGAGGTTGATCGGCGCGGAGCTCTCGAGGCTGGTATGCGCCAGCAGCGTGTTGACCAGCTCCTGCGGCGCGATGGTGCGGCTCTTGGGCTCGAAGACCAGGCGCACCGACGCGTCGCGATCGGACTCGTCGCGCGCGCCATCGAGCACGGCCAGGATCGTCGCCTTCAGCTGCAGCTGCTCGGCGCTCAAGGCCTTCTTGCCAGCCTTGATCTTCGGATTGGTCAGCTCCTCGATTTCCTCGAGCACCCGCTGCGTGCTGGCGCCGGGCGGCAGCTCGGTGACGATCAGCTGCCACTGGCCGCGCGCGAGATCCTCGATCTTCCAGCGCGCGCGCACCTTGAGGCTGCCGCGGCCGGTGGCGTAGGCGTCGCGGATGTCCTGCGAGGGGCTGATGATCTGGCCGCCGCCGGGGAAGTCGGGGCCGGGGATCGCGGCGTAGAGCTCGTCGTCCGTCAGCTTGTCGTTCTTGAGCATGGCGACGGCCGCGTCGGCGACCTCGCGCAGGTTGTGGCTGGGCACCTCCGTCGCGAGGCCGACGGCGATGCCGCTGGCGCCGTTCAGCAGCACGAAGGGCAGGCGCGCGGGCAGCAGCTTGGGCTCGACGGTCGTGCCGTCGTAGTTGGGCATGAAGTCGACGGTGCCCTCGTCGATCTCGTCCAGCAGCAGGCGCGCGATCGGGTTCAGGCGCGCCTCGGTGTAGCGCATCGCGGCGGCGCCGTCGCCGTCGCGGCTGCCGAAGTTGCCCTGGCCGTCGATCAGCGGGTAGCGCAGGCTGAAGTCCTGCGCCATGCGCACCAGCGCGTCGTAAGCCGCGGTGTCGCCGTGCGGGTGGAAGTTGCCGAGCACGTCGCCCACCACCTTGGCGCTCTTGCGCGGCGCCGGGCCCGCGGCCGACGCGTTGGTGAACGACAGGCCCATGCGGTGCATCGTGTACAGGATGCGGCGCTGCACCGGCTTGCAGCCATCGGAGACGTCGGGCAGCGCGCGGCCCTTGACGACGCTCAGCGCGTATTCGAGATAGGCGCGCTCGGCGTAATGGGCGAGGGTCAGCGCGTCGCCGCCATCGCCGCCGCCGCCGAACGCGAGGGGGGTCTGTTCCATGGTCAAAACGGGATTCCTTTGATCACCGGGCCGCGCCGCGTCGATGCGCGTCGGCCGCAAGGGCGCATTGTCGGTGCTGGCGGACGCGCCGCCGGCTCCAAGCCCTGAACAATCTCAAGGAATTTACCGTGACTGGCGGGCGGCGCCGTCCGGCCGGCCCGCGCCGCGGCTCAGCGGCCGCAGACTTCGGCCGCGCAGGACACCACCTCGACGCCGTGGGCGTGGTGCGGCAGCTTGCGCTGCAGCAGCGCCCAGTACAGCTCGAGCACCATGTGCACGTGGGCCTCGGTCTCGGCGATGTCGGGCATGTGGCCGCCCGCCTTGCGCACCGTGCCTTCGCCGGCGTTCCAGGCGGCCAGCGCGATGTCGATGCCGCCGTAGCGGCGCGTCAGGTCGGCCAGCATGCGCGCGCCGGTGAAGACGTTGGTGCGGGCATCGAGCATGCGGCGGGCTGCCGGGGTCTGGCGCTCCTGCCGGGTGCCGTAGCGGTCGGCCGTGGCCGGCGTCAGCTGCATCAGGCCCACCGCGCCGCGCGGCGACACCGCGCGCGGGTTGTAGTTCGATTCGACGGTGATCACCGCCTTCAGCAATTCCTCGTCGACGCCGGTGCTTCGCGCCGCCTCGTCCAGCACGGGCTGCAGCGCCTTCACGTCGGGCGAGATCTCCAGCCAGGTGAGCAGGCCGTCGGTGCCCTGCGTCTTGCCCGCCACGCGGTGGTCGCCGGCCTCGCGCAGCACCTGGTCGTAGCGCGAATCGATCTGGCTCGTGGCGAAGTGCGCGACGCCCGCGCCGTCCACATAGCCCCAAAGCACCGGCTTGCCGGCGACGGGGACGACCGGAGTGTCGGAGGCCGCGGGCGACGCCGTGGCCAGCGAGCGCGCCGTGCGCACATCGGGCACCGCGTCGCAGGCCGCCATGGCGCCGCACACGAGCGCGATGACGGCGCAGACGATCCGCAGCGGGCGCCTCACGCGGATCCTTCCGCGAAGGGCGTCTCGAGCCCCGCCTCGACGCGCTTGTCGTATTCGCGATCGAGCAGCGACATGACGACCACGCTCTCCCAGCCCGACGTGTCGTCGGTGCCCACTTTCAGGCAGTCGCGCAGCCGGCCTTCCTCGACGAAGCCTTCGCCGCCGTACAGCCGCAAGGCACGCGCGTTCAGCGAGCGCACGTCCAGCCAGAAGCGATGCGCGTGCAGGTCGCGGAACGCCATCTGCTTGAGGATGCGAACGCAGGCGCGGCCCAGGCCGCGGCCCGGCGTCTGCAACACCATGCGCTTGAGTTCGACGGACCGGTTCGGATTGCGGCAACCCTGCAGGATCACGAAGCCGACCTGGCCCCAGTCGTCACCGGCTTCCACGATGAAGTGGCGGGAGTCCGGAAACCGGATCGCCCCTTCGTGCTGCGTGCGCTCCCAGGGCGTGATGAAGGCGAGGTTGCGTGCGTCCTGCTCCACAGACACCACGAAGTCGAGGTCGGACAGCATCGTCGGACGAATCCGCAGATGGGCGCTCTCGGCAATGGCGGGCGTGGACATGGGTCAGGACGGCGTTCGACGCGCGAGCGTCGGAATGGACGGCGGCAAGGTCTCGATCTGCCCCTGCCAGGGGCCGGCAGGGAGCGTGGATTATGGAAAGGATCGCAGAACCGTGCCTTGGCGAATCCCCGATGAGGGCGGGATTTCTGCACGTTTTGAACCCTGCCGGGATAGGTTGCGATCGCCCGCCATAGGTTCCCGCCGCCGCGTTGCCTTGGTGTAAGCAGATGAATCGCCGCGCCAGGATCCCTGGCGCCTCGACACCAGGCTCAGATATCGATTTCCACCGCGTCGCCGCGCAGCTCCATCAACTCGCGCCGCGCATGCGCCTCGCCCTTGCCCATCAGGCGGGTGAACGAGCCTTCGGTCTGGACGAGGTCGAGCTGGCCCAGCTCGACGCGAAGCAGGCGCCGCGTCTCGGGATTCAGCGTGGTCTCCCACAACTGGTCGGCGTTCATCTCGCCCAGGCCCTTGAAGCGGCCGATCTTCCAGGAGTCCTCGCGGGCCCCCTCCTTGCGCAGCTTGTCGAGCGTGGCATCGCGCTCGCCCTCGTCGAGCGCGTAGATCTTGGCCGCCGGCTTGCGCCCGCGCGCGGGGGCATCGATGCGAAACAGCGGCGGCTTGGCGACGAACACGTGGCCGCGCGCGACCAGCTGCGGGAAGTGGCGGAAGAACAGCGTGAGCAGCAGCACCTGGATGTGCGAGCCGTCCACGTCCGCGTCCGACAGGATGCAGACCTTGCCGTAGCGCAGGCCCGAGAAATCCGGCGTGTCGTTGGGCCCGTGCGGATCGACGCCGATCGCCACCGCGATGTCGTGGATCTCGTTGTTGGCGAACAGGCGGTCGCGCTCGACCTCCCAGGTGTTGAGCACCTTGCCGCGCAAGGGCAGGATCGCCTGGGTCTCCTTGTCGCGGCCCATCTTGGCCGAGCCGCCGGCCGAGTCGCCCTCGACCAGGAACACCTCGTTGATCGACAGATCGCGGCTCTCGCAGTCGGTGAGCTTGCCGGGCAGCACGGCCACGCCGGAGCCCTTGCGCTTCTCGACCTTCTGGCCGGCCTTCTGGCGCGCCTGCGCCTGGCGGATGACCAGCTCGGCCAGCTTGCGGCCGTATTCGACATGCTGGTGCAGCCACAACTCCAGCGCCGGCTTCGTGTAGGCGGACACCAGTCGAAGCGCATCGCGGCTGTTGAGCCGCTCCTTGATCTGGCCCTGGAACTGCGGGTCGAGCACCTTGGCCGACAGCACGAAGCTGGCGCGCGAGAAGACGTCCTCGGGCATCAGCTTGACGCCCTTGGGCATCAGGCCGTGCAGCTCGATGAAGCTCTTGACCGCGGTGAACAGGCCGTCCTTCAGCCCGGACTCGTGGGTGCCGCCCGCCACCGTCGGGATCAGGTTGACGTAGCTCTCGCGCACCGCGGCACCGTCGTCGGTGAAGGCGACGCACCAGGTGGCGCCCTCGCCTTCGGCGAAATTCTCGGACTCGTTGGCGCCGGCGAAGCGCTCGCCCTCGAACAGCGGCACCACCGGCTCGGCGGTGAGCGTCTGCTGCAGGTAGTCGCGCAGGCCGCCCTGGTAGGTCCAGGTGAGCACCTCGGGCTCCTTGCCCGCCTTCTCCAGCGTGAGCGACACCGTGACGCCCGGCATCAGGACGGCCTTGCTGCGCAGCAGGTGGATGAGCTCCCCGCGGGGCAGCTCCGCGCTTTCGAAATAGCGTGCGTCGGGCCAGACCGTGACGCGCGTGCCGTGGCGGCGCTCGCCGGAGGCGAGCTTGCGCACCTCCAGCGGCACGGTGACGTCGCCGCCCGAGAACGTGAGCGAGGCGAACTGGCCGTCGCGATAGACCGAGACCTCGAGCTTCTTCGCCAGCGCGTTGGTGACGCTGACGCCCACACCGTGAAGGCCGCCCGAGAAGCTGTAGGCGCCGCCGCTGCCCTTGTCGAACTTGCCGCCCGCGTGCAGCCGGGTAAAGACGATCTCGACCACCGGCACCTGCTCCTCGGGATGCAGGCCGAAGGGAATGCCGCGGCCGTCGTCGTCGACGGTGACCGAGCCGTCGGCGTGCTGGGTGACCGCGATGCGCTTGCCATGGCCGGCCAGCGCCTCGTCGGCGGCGTTGTCGATCACCTCCTGCACGATGTGCAGCGGGTTGTCGGTGCGCGTGTACATGCCCGGCCGCTGCTTGACGGGCTCGAGGCCCTTCAGGACGCGGATGGACCCTTCGGCGTATTCGCCGGCTTGCTTGGATTTGGCGCCAGCGGCGCCCGGTTTCGTGGCCATGGCGTGATTCTAGGAGCGAAGTCCGGACGGCCCGCGCGTATTTTCTGGATATAAACACAGTCTTTTCCGCGGGCGGATTGCGGCGGACACCGTAGAGTCACGCCATGGATCACTCCTCCCCGCCAGCCGCCCACGCCAGCGCGCCGCCCTCCGACTGGGTCGTGCGCTGGACTCCCCTGCTGCCGCCCGGCGCGCGCGTGCTGGACGTCGCCTGCGGCCACGGACGCCACGTGCGCTGGCTGGCCCGAGCCGGCCACCACGTCACGGCGGTCGACCGCGACCCGTCCCTGCTCGAACCGCTGGCCGGCCTGGCCACGACGCTGGTGGCCGACCTGGAGGCCGACCCGTGGCCGCTGCCGGGACGCACGTTCGACGCCGTGGTCGTCACCAACTACCTGTGGCGCGCCCTCTTTCCGGCGCTCATGGCGGCCGTCGCGCCCGGCGGGTTGCTGATTTACGAAACCTTTGCACAGGCCCACGCGGCCCTCGGGCGGCCGCGCCGGCCCGAATTCCTGCTGCGTCCGGGCGAGCTGATCGACGTCCTGCGCGCTGGCCGAACGGTGCCCGCAACCGACCCGCCAGCGGCCCATTCCACCTCTGAAACGTGGCATGTGATCGCGTTCGAGGAAGGCCGCCTGCCGGCCCGCGGCGACGTGCCCGAACGCGAGGTGCAGCGCATCGTCGCGCGCCGCGCGGGGGGCCACTCCGCACACCCCGACCTTCTCTCGCCTCCGGGCTAAAATCGTCGGATTGCCGGCGCCGCGCGCACCCGGCTCCAGAATCTCCGAGGAATGCGAATGGAAAGAATTGTCGGCAGCATCGTGGCGCTCGTCACCCCGATGCACGAAGACGGCAGCGTCGACTACGACACGCTGCGCGCGTTGGTCGACTGGCACGTCGCCGAGGGCACCGACTGCATCGTCGCCGTCGGAACGACCGGCGAGTCGGCCACGGTCAGCGTCGAGGAGCACGGCGAGGTCATCCGCGTCTGCGTCGAGCATGCCGCCGGCCGCATTCCCATCATGGCCGGCGCCGGCGCCAACTCCACGCAGGAAGCCATCGAGCTGTCCCGGCACGCGAAGAAGGTCGGCGCCACCTGCACGCTGCAGGTCGTCCCGTACTACAACAAGCCGTCGCAGGAAGGCATCTATCGCCACTTCGCGAAGATTGCCGAGACCGTCGACATCCCGATGGTGCTGTACAACGTCCCCGGCCGCACGGTGGCGGACATGCAGCACGACACCGTCGTGCGCCTGGCGCAGGTGCCGGGCATCGTGGGCATCAAGGAAGCCACCGGCAGCATCGAGCGCGCAGGCTGGCTGCTGCGCGCGCTGCCCAAGGACTTCTCGGTCTATTCCGGCGACGACAGCACCGCCGTCGCCCTGATGCTCCTGGGCGGCCACGGCAACATCAGCGTCACGGCCAACGTCGCGCCGCGGCTGATGCACGAACTTTGCAAGGCGGCGCTGGCCGGCGACGCCCGGCGCGCGAGCGAGCTGCACCTGAAGCTGCTGCCGCTGCACAAGCAGCTGTTCTGCGAACCCAGCCCGGCCCCGGCCAAGTGGGCGCTGTCCAGGCTCGGCCGCTGCCGTCCCACCCTGCGCCTGCCGCTGGTGGAGATGACGGAAGCCGGCAAGGCCACCGTCGACGCCGCCCTGGCCGAATGCGGCATCGCCTGAGCCGCACCGCCCCCCTTCCCCGACAGCCGCGACCCGCGGGCGGCCGCCGCCCAGGCGGTGCCAGGCCCGCCCCGACGTCTGCGACAATCCCCGGCCCGGACACCTCCGGCCTGACCTCGAACCCGATGCACATGACCACCCATTTCCCGACGCGCCTGCTCCATCCCACGCCCCTGCGCGTTGCCACCGTGACGCTGTGCCTGACGCTGGGCGGGTGCACGGTCGTCGGAGATTGGTTCTCCCATGGCGATACCGACTACAAGGGCGCGTCCAAGCGCACCCAGCCGCTCGAAGTCCCGCCCGACCTGACGCAGCTGCAGCGGGACTCGCGCTACCTGCCGCAGGGCGGCGTGGTCGCCGCGTCCGACCTCGGCAAGCCGGCCGACGGTTCGGCCGCCGCCCCGGGGCAACCGGGCCTGGCCCCCGCGCCGGCCAACCCGCAGGTGGCCCTCAACGCCGCCGGCAACCTGCACCTCGAACGCAATGGTGACCAGCGCTGGCTGACCACGCAGGAGGCGCCCGAGAACGTGCTGCCCAAGGTGCGCGCCTACTGGCAGTCGCAGGGCTTCACGCTGACCGTCGATGAGCCGAAGACCGGCATCCTCGAGACCGACTGGAAGGACAGCCGGAACAAGCTGCCCTCCGAAGGCATTCGCGGCATCTTCTCGACACTGGTCAACAACCTGTCCGACTCGGGCCTGCGCGATCGCTATCGCACGCGCCTGGAGCGGCGTGCCGACGGCGGCACCGAGATCCACGTCACCCATTTCGGCGCCGTCGAACAGCTGACCGGCAAGACCACCAGCGTGCAGACGGCGGACGCGACGTGGGTGCCGCGCCCGGCCGACCCGGATCTCGAGGCCACGCAGCTGAGCCAGATGATGCTGAGCCTGGCGGGCCTGGCGGACACCAACGTCGCCGTGGCCAAGCACAGCATCTTCCACTTCGGCGAAGACGACGACACCGCCGCCAGCGCCCCTGCCGGCACGCGCCCGATTCCGAGCTCGACCACCAGTCGCCCGAGCGTCGGCGGCACCGGCCCGAACGGCGCGCCGCGCGCGCGCATCGTCACGGGGCAACCCGGAGCCACCCTGGAGGTCGAGGACAACTTCGATCGCTCGTGGCGCCGCGTCGGCCTCGCGCTGGATCACGGCGGCTTCACGGTCGAAGACCGCGATCGCGCGCAAGGCCTGTACTACGTGCGCTACGTCGACGCCAAGGAGGCCGCGCGCGAGGAGCCGGGCTTCTTCTCCAAGATCACGTCGTGGTTCGGCAAGAGCAACACGTCGGCCGTCGGCAAGTACCGCATCTCGATCAAGGCGCCCGGCGACACCGCCACCGTCACGGTGCTGAACGACCAGGGCCAGCCCGACAACGGCGAGAACGCGCAGCGCATCGTGGCGCTGCTGGTCGACGAGCTCAAGTAGCGCGACCCGCGTCGACGAAAGGCCGCCCTCGGGCGGCTTTTTTTTGGCTCCGCGAGCACCCGGTTATCCGGCCTCGCGTCAATCCCCCGCATGCACCATTGACAGTTTCGGAAGGGCACCTCGCCCCACGGTCCGAAATTCAACTTGCGTTCAGCGGCCGGAATGCAAAAAGCCGCCCGAAGGCGGCTTTCGAATCTCGAGACACTGCGCTCGCGGGAGCGCAGATCCGGAAATTACTTGCTGGCGGCGGTCATCGCGGCGGTGGCGGCCGACGAGGCGGCGGCCATCGAGCCGGTGGCAGCGGCCGAAGCGGCGTCAGCAGCCGACGAAGCGGAAGACATGGCGGCGGAAGCCGACGCGTCGGCGGCCGAAGCGGCAACGGTAGCGGACGAAGCGGCAGCCGAGGCGGAGTCAGCAGCGGCCGGCGTGGTGTCGGCGGGCTTGTTGCAAGCGGTCAGAGCAGCGACGGCGACCAGGGAGGCCAACAGGAGCGACTTGTTCATGAATTTCCTCGAAGAAAAATTTTGGGTTCGAACCATTACCGGTAATCCAGACACTCGCCCTCACGGCAAGTATCCGAGCAAAAGACAACAGGCCAAGCTCGAGCATTTCCTGTGCCTAGCCCGCCATTATACCCATCCATACGGAACCTTTTCAGAGTCCCAGTGTCACCGCCGCGAAACCCGGGCCGGCGCGTTGCAAAATCGCATCAAAGTCCTCCCTGGCGCGTTGGCGATCGACCCGGTCGAAGCCGATGCGGCCGCGCAGGTGTTCGCGGTCGAACACGCGCAACGCCTGGTCGCCGGAGTCGATCCACAGCGTCGGCAACGTCTCAGTGCGCGTCTCGTCGGGCACCATGCATTGCACGACGTGGGCCCAGTCGCGGCGCCAGGCCGCGAAGCGCGGATGACGGCGCTCGATGACCGAGTAGTCGCGCGCGACCATCACCAGTTCGCGCCCGCCCACGCGCGCCCAGCGCGTCAGCTGCTCGATCCAGTCCGACTCGCCGAGGGGCCAGGCGGCGAAGTCCTCGTCGCACCAGCAGAGGCGCCGCGTGTGCTGCTCGCCGGCGTGGGACATCGCGTCGCGCAGGGCCTGCGCGCATTCCACCGGGCCTTCGAAGCCGCGGCCGCCGGTCGGCGGCTGCGCGTCGCGCAGGCCCGTGTGGTCGTCCATCGAAGGCGGCCGCTGCGCCGCGTCGTCAATCGTCATGTGCCCACCCCTGCGCCACCCAGTCGGCCACGACGGCCTGCGCACCGGCCGTGAGCCGGTCGCACTGAGCCGCCGTCAGCCGGCGCCCATCGGCCAGCTCGCGCATCAGGCGCGCGTCGCGGCCGGCCGCGTTGAACGACTCGCCGTTGATGAAGACGTGGCGGTCGTCGTACATCATGCGCGTGCGCCGGTCGAGCCGCAAGCCCGCGCCCGCGCCCCGCTCGAGGCCCGCGTCGAACCAGACCTCGGGCTTGGGCTCGGTCATCACCTCGCCGAGGGCGCGCGCCAGTTGCGACGGATCGCGCAGCAGGCGGTCGACGGCCTTGCGCGCGAACGTGTCGAGCGCCGCGGGCATGCGCGCCGGCGTCTCCGTGGCG
>Ga0207651_10001028_pt1 | contig 12324 bp, 8 predicted proteins | sample KBSM23metaG_FD_184328 | JGI IMG/M metagenome (GOLD analysis project Ga0207651, IMG submission 184328) | Miscanthus rhizosphere microbial communities from Kellogg Biological Station, Michigan, USA - KBS M2-3 metaG (SPAdes) (version 2) | ecosystem: Host-associated > Plants > Roots > Rhizosphere >... | reverse complement strand
AAATTCTGGATAAAACTTCTTGAGTGGCAAGCCCCCGACAATCTTGTGTCCGAGGAGCCGCGAGTTGATCGCGTAAGGGTCTTCGCTGGTTTCAACGACGAATTCGTTGAAGCGCGGCGAACCGGAAAACAAGACCTTGGCGCTTTGTCCGAAACGGTCCGCGGCATAGGCAGCCTTGGCCAGGTTTTGTTTCGCAAGCTCCTTCAATCCAACCTTCCCGTAGATGGTCATGAAGATATTGACCATGAGCGCGACCAGGGCTTGGTTTGTGCAGATGTTTGAAGTCGCTTTCTCGCGGCGAATGTGCTGCTCACGGGTCGCCAGAGTTAAGACAAACCCTCGCTTTCCGTTGCGGTCAACGGTTTGCCCCACAAGCCGTCCCGGCATTTGGCGGACATATTTTTCGCGGGTTGCAAGTACACCGCAATACGGTCCGCCGAAGCCCATGGGGACGCCAAACGACTGTGCTTCCATGGCGACAATGTCAGCCTCTCGCGGCGGTTCGACAATTCCAAGCGAAACAGCCTCCGCGATCGAGACGACCAGCAGCGCGCCGTGCTTATGGGCGATGTCCGCGATCGCCGCAACGTCTTCGATCGTGCCAAAGAAATTAGGCGATTGAATCAAGATGCAAGCCGTGTCTGCCGAGATCGACTTCTCGAGTTCTTTCAGGTTGACGCGGCCTGTGTCCGCGAACGGTACGGTGGCTACCGGCATTCCCTGGTGCCAGGCATACGTCGCGAGGACCTCGCGATATTCCGGATGTACGCTGCGCGCGATCAGAACGGAATTGCGTCCGGTGATTCGGACCGCCATCATGGCAGCCTCGGCTGCCCCAGTCGATCCGTCATACATCGAAGCGTTCGCCACTTCCATGCCGGTCAATTCGGCAATCATGGTCTGAAATTCAAAGATTGCCTGCAGCGTTCCCTGCGCAAACTCGGCTTGGTAAGGCGTATACGCGGTGAGAAATTCGCCTCGCGAAATTAGTGAATCAATGATGACCGGGCGGTAGTGCATGTATGCGCCCGCGCCCAGGAAGCTGATGTATCCGTCGCCATTTTCTTTCGAGCGCTGCTTGAACCAGTCGACGATTTCCGATTCCGCCATTTGGCGAGGGATATCGAGGTCTCGAGTGAGGCGATACTCAGCTGGAATTGGCGCAAAAAGGTCATCGACAGAGCGCACGCCAATGGTTTTGAGCATGGCTTGGCGATCAGCAGGAGACTTTGGAAGATATCTCATAAGGAAATAGCCGATTTGCGATTGCCCCGTGGAGCCTGTGCAATACGCATTATTGATTTTAGGTTGTTGAGTATTGACTCGGCAGAACAAGAACGGCATTTCAAGCGCGTCTCAATCGTCACTGGGCAATCGGCAACCGTCAATTTTCTACTTTCCACTCTCTTCGTTCACAAATTTTTCGTAGTCAGCAGCGGAGAGGAGCGCGTCTAGCTCACTAGGATTCTTAAGAGTCACTTTGATGATCCAGGAGCCGTGCGCGTCCTTATTGATTTTTTCAGGCGCGGTGGTCAAGTCGTTGTTAGTCGCAGTCACAGTGCCGGATGCAGGCGCGTACAAATCGGAAACGGCCTTCACTGATTCAACCGTTCCAAAGGTCTTCCCAGCGGCGATCTCGGCGCCAACTTTTGGCATGTCGACAAAGACGATGTCGCCCAGCGATTCTTGGGCGTAGTGAGTAATGCCGATCGTTCCGTCCGAGCTGATCCATTCGTGTTCTTTGGTGTACTTGCGGTCGGCGGGATAGGACATGATGGCGCGGCTCCTGGATATTGGCTTCTAGGATCTACCTTAAAAACTTAGTTCACTAACTATGATCAAACCTTTTTCGGGCGCTTGTAGAACGGCGTCGGCACAACCATTGCCTTCACGCCTTGTCCGCGAATTTCAACCTTAAGTTCCTGGCCCAGCCCGCCGAACTCGGGAGGCACGTATGCCAGCGCAATGTTTTTCTTCAGGAACGGCGCAGGAGAGCCGCTCGTTACGTATCCAATTTCCCTTCCGGACAGATCCTGGACCTTATAGTCGTCGCGCGCGATTCCGCGCTCCATCATCTCTAGCCCAACCAGCATCCGTTTTTGGCTCCCAGATTTCGATTGCTCGAGTGCCGCGCGACCGCTGAAGTCGGCCTTTTCCATTTTGCAGAACCGGTCGAGGCCCGCTTCCCAGACATTAATGGTGTCGGAGATTTCGTGTCCGTACAGAGGAAGTTTGGCTTCCAGGCGAAGAGTGTTGCGCGAACCCAATCCACAAGGAACAACCTTCGATTCCTTGCCAGCTTCCAGGATTTCGTTCCAGACGCGGACGCTGGTAGCTTCGTCCGACGGAATATAGATTTCAAATCCGTCTTCGCCGGTGTAGCCGGTGCGGCCCATCAGCACGTTCGGCAGTCCGCAGACCTTGCCGCGCGTGACCCAGTAAAACTTCACCGCGCTCAGGTCGGCGTCGGTCAGCTTCTGAAGAAGATTCACTCCTTTGGGCCCTTGGATCGCGATCTGGGTAAAATCGTCGGACAGGTGCTCGACTTTGCAATCGAACTGACTTGTATTGTCGCGCACCCAATTGAAGTCTTTTTCGCGTGTGCCGGCATTGATTACCAATAGATACTCATCCTCGCCAAGGCGATGGACGATCACGTCGTCGACAAATGTGCCCTGCGGATAAAGAAGGGCCGAGTACTGAGCCTGTCCGACGGCGAGACGCGAAGCGTCATTCATCGAAATATGTTGCACGGCGGAAAGCGCTTCCGGGCCAGCCAGGCGGATGTCGCCCATGTGACTGACGTCGAAGATGCCGACGCCGGTTCGAACCGCCATATGTTCGTTGATGATGCCGCCGCCGACCGAGGCGGGGTATTCGACCGGCATATCCCATCCGTTGAACTCAACCATGCGAGCGCCTAAGGCGCGGTGAGCAGCGTTCAACGCGGTCTTACGGACTGTCGGCGTGGTGGCAACTACGGACAAAGACCTTTCCTCGAGCGGACAGTGGCTGGGCTGCCGGGGTCTGGAACTCATTAACGTATCACGCAGTTCGGGCGAGCATCAACCGCGGGCGAACTGCGGGAAACAGTCCCGCTACCGTCACGCAATCGGGGATCGCCCGCGAAGGCCCGATACGGTTACTACCGTTACGTTTTACCAACTGCCTGGGCGCGATAGAGTTTCACCCATGGCCGCACCTGGAAAAGCGAAAGTCGTTTGTTTGCAGTGTGAGCAGGTTGAAAGCCGCTGCGAATGCGAAAAGTATTGTTGTCTTTGCCAGTCGCAAATCGATCCCCGCATGTGCCATGACGGATTGTGGTATTGCGACCCGTGTCGTATCGCGTGCGACTATAAGACTGTGGACTAGCGGGGATTCTGCTCCCATTAGCCCTGACCGCAAACCCAATTCAGCGTGACCACAACGGTTCCGCTCCGGTCCAACCAACCTTCCGAGAACACAACCACTGTTGCTAACAATTGATTGAATCTTGCGTCAACCAAATGGTTCCGCATAGATTCGTCCGGCGATATGATCGACAATCCATCCACTACTAGGCATCAATCACCTCGGAGCAGAGTTTGGGCGCCAACGGGGAAACAATTCGATTCCGGCCGCTGACTCCAAAGAACTGGAGCGACCTTGAAGACCTTTTCGGTCCGCGCGGCGCGTCTGGCGGTTGTTGGTGTATGTGGTGGCGCTTGAAACGTTCTGAGTACAATAAGAAGAAGGGCGCGGGTAACAAACGCGCATTCCAGAAAATTGTCGCAGCAGGCGCATCCTCAGGCGTGCTTGCCTATGTCGGTGGGAAGGCCGTCGGTTGGTGCGCTATCGCCCCTCGTCGCGATTATCCGGTGCTCGAACAGTCACGAATTCTAAAGCCCGTCGATGACTTGCCGGTTTGGTCAGTGACCTGTTTCTTCGTACCGCGCCTGTATCGTAGGCAAGGCTTGACCAGCAAGCTGCTCGTCGCGGCAGTCGAGTTGGCGCGAAAGCAGGGTGCGACGGCAGTCGAAGGATACCCACAAGATCCAAAAGACACGAGTATGGTGGAGGCATTCGCCTGGACCGGTTTCGCATCTGCCTTTAAGAAGGCGGGCTTCAAGGAAGTAGCAAGACGATCACCTACACGGCCGGTGATGAGAAAACTTTGTTAGCTTTCTAAATAACCACAGCTTCTTTGTACTCGCCGTATACCTTGCGCATTGCGTCTGAGATTTCGCCGACCGTCGCGTTGGCTTCCACAGCCGCAAGTATTCTCGGCATTAGGTTTTCACCGCTCCGGGCCGTGTCTTCAACATCCGCAATCGCGCGTTCCCACGGTTTACGATCTCGCTTCGCCCGCAGTGCCTTCAGCCGCTCGATCTGTTTGCGTTCGAGCGCTTCATCGATTCGCTGAATCGGGATCGCCTTTTCTTCCTCTATCGTAAAGCGATTCACGCCTACGACAACGGCGTCCTGATGATCGACCGCCTGTTGATATTCATAGGCGGCGTTTTGAATTTCCTGCTGCACATATCCGCGCTCAATGGCCTTCAGCATTCCACCCATGACTTCAATCTTTTCGAGATAGGCGTTCGCTTTGGCCTCGATTTCGTTCGTCAATGACTCGATGTAGTACGAGCCCGCCAGCGGATCGATGGTTTGAGGCGCACCGGATTCATAGGCGATGACCTGCTGCGTGCGCAGCGCGATTCGCGCGGATTGCTCCGTGGGCAAAGCCAACGCTTCGTCGTAAGAATTGGTATGAAGCGATTGAGTCCCGCCGAGAACGGCTGCCATCGCCTGAATGGCGGTGCGTACGATGTTGTTTTCAGGTTGCTGGGCAGTCAGGGTCGATCCGGCCGTCTGTGTGTGGAAGCGAAGCATCCAAGACTTAGGATTTTTTGCTTTGAAATTGTCGCGCATAATGCGCGCCCACATCCGGCGCGCCGCCCGGAATTTCGCGACTTCCTCAAGAAAATTATTGTGCGAATTGAAGAAGAAAGAGAGCCGCGGCGCAAATTTGTCGATGTCGAGACCTGCATTGATGGCTGCCTGAACATAGGCAATACCATTGCCTAATGTAAAGGCCACTTCCTGCACGGCGGTCGATCCGGCCTCGCGCATGTGATAGCCCGAAATTGAGATCGTATTCCAGTCGGGAACGTTATCGTTCGTCCACGCAAAAAGATCCGTAATGATTCGCATCGCCTGTTGCGGCGGATAGATATACGTTCCGCGCGCGATGTACTCCTTGAGTACATCGTTCTGCACGGTACCTGACAACCTTCTCACTTCCCCACCCTGCCGCTTGGCGACAGCCACGTAGAGCGCTAGCAGGATCGACGCGGTCGCGTTAATCGTCATCGAGGTTGAAATTTTTGTGAGGTCGATGCCATCGAACAGCCGCTGCATGTCCTCGATGGAGTCGATGGCCACGCCGACTTTTCCAACTTCACCTAGAGCGAGGACGTTGTCGGAGTCGAGCCCAATCTGGGTAGGCAGATCGAACGCAACCGACAAACCAGTGGTTCCGTGCCCGAGCAGATATTTGTATCGCTTGTTCGATTCCTCGGCGTCGCCCATTCCCGCGTACTGCCGCATGGTCCAGAGGCGTCCGCGATACATGGTTGCTTGCACGCCACGGGTATAGGGAAACTGTCCGGGGAATCCGATGTCGCGGTCGTAGTCGGACGACGCGAGATCGACGGGCGTATAGAGCGCCTGAACGGGAAGGTGCGACGACGTCTGCGTCTCGGGAGCCTTCCCCTTTGACTTGTGGTCCGGCCGAACCGTTTTGGTCACGTCAGGCATTGAAATTTAGAACGATGGAAACTCCGCGGCGAAGTTTTCTATTTGCGAGCCTGGCCCTTTCTACGAACTCTCCAGAAAGAACTGAGCCCAAAATAAGCAAAGGTCAGGCAAAAGCAAAGCGCGATGAGCACACGCGCAGGACCTTGGTTGCCGGCTTGATATTTTGCGTACTCCCGCAGCACCGCCGATCCGCCGATGAGCGCCAATGCAAGGAAAACAAAGCCTGTTACCTCGAGCCATAGCTGGTGCAGAATGCGCGCAAACGAACTGGCCGTCGCGCGCAAACCACTGAGTGCAGCAGCGCCGAAACGCGTTTTTCCGGCCTGTTGTCCCAGCACACGGGCGAGAATGCTCGCTTTTCGAACTGTGGAGAGATTAGGCAACGGACGATTTTAGCAGCCTCAGGAAGTCCACTCCGAGGTTAGAATAGGGGCGCGAGGGTGGCCGTCCGCAACTTTGGAATTGTTGTAGCATCGAAAGAGCAGGCGAGTGCGAGACGAGGCGCGGCCAGACGCAACGAGGAAATGCGATGGATGACCAGTCGGGGGGTCAGGTGGACCAGCAACTGAAGCAGCTCATGAACGAACTGGGCGCAGCTATCAACGAGTCTCTGGCCGACTCAGAGCAGATCGCCGAGGTGGTGTCCCGCATTAAAGACGGCGGCTACGATATCTTCCTGGTACTTGAAGCTACGATCGGCGTGAGCAAGCAAAGCGACAAGTCGACCGAAAAAACCTCGCTTGTGACGACACTGAGCAGCAATGCTGACTTGAAAATCAGCGAGCAGGATCTGAAGTTTCTCAAGTCTCTCCGCATCAAGCTCGACGAAGAAGAAAAGAAGCCTTAACACCGGTCGGCAAGTTTGAAGGAGTCGTTTTTTCGACGAACCCCTCTCAGCCAAAACCCGCGTCAGATCTGGGATTTACCCACGCACTGCAACCTTTTGCAACTTCTTTAAATTAATCAAAAAAACCCACGTGTTGCTTGACGCCACCTGTGCGACATAGCACAATACGCCGAGCATCTGTTTCCCGGGGTACAGATGCAGCCTTTCGCTGGCGCAGCGCTCCCACGTTGCTCCCCTGCCGGCCAATCGCAAGTCTTCAAGGACCACTGAAGAACAGATGTGTGTCGTGCATCCTCGCGCCCCAGGGATGATCGTTGGCCACGGGACCCTAAGACCACCTGTGGATTGTGGTTCAAGAGTTTAAAGAGGAGAGACGCACCCATGTTGTCTCAGAAAAATTTTGCCACGCTCGTTGCGATGGCATTGTTGTCTGTCTGCATTTCAATCCCAGCGACTGCCCAACTTGCATTCAATGATTTCAGTAGTACAGCCGGCCTTACCCTGAAAGGAACAGCGGTTCAGGCGACCAATGGCAACAAGCAGGTATTGCGACTAACCACCGATGGACAGCAACACGTGTCCGGTGCAGCCTGGGGTACTTCGCAGCAGTCTGTGGGGAGCGGTTTTACAACCGCATTCACATTTCAGATTTCGCATTCTCCAACCACCGGTCCCGGGCCGGCGGATGGCTTGGCGTTCGTCATACAGAATTCGCAAAACGAAACGGCGAGCGGTGTGAACGCCCTGGGCGGATCAGGCGGCGCTATCGGTTATGGAATACCTAACCTGGACGGTGGTACGGACGATTCCGGCACCCCGATCGATAACAGTCTCGCGATCGAAATCGATACCTATCAGAACGGTTGGGATCCGGACGCCAACCACATCGCCGTGCAGAGTTGCGGGACGGGAAACAATTCCGAAGATCACAACGCAACCTTTGGCGACAGTTCACCCTGCAACCTTGGACTGGTTTCGAATCCGCGAGGTGTCAATCTCTCCGACGGCCAGCCGCACACGTTGTTCGTGCAGTACGATCCGGGTACGCTTCGCATTTGGCTCGATGATCCGGCCAGCGAACCCATACTCACGATCTCAGTAAATCTTTCTACGCTCCTGAACCTCAACACAGCAGAAGATGGATCGAAGACTGCCTTCGTTGGTTTTACGAGTGCAACAGGACTGTTCAGCGAAACCACCGATGTTGACAGCTGGACGTTCAGCCCTGGCACAACCCCCACAACCATCACCCAAGGCCTGCCTCAGGTGACGAATCAGCAGACCGACATCAACTTTGTTTACGGCAGTTACAACCACAAAGTGGAATATTTCAATTCGACGTCGGAGAACGAGCTCTCTGTAACAGCGATCCCGATTGACCAGCTGGAATTCCATAACACTCGGTTGGCCGGAACCCCATTCTCGGGCGCGGACTGCGCCATCTATCAAGGCACCGGCGGCAAGTGCGTGCTGTTCCGAGTGCAATGCACCGAGGGCAACGACTGTTCCACTCTTGACTACGATGTATTCAACAACTTCAACTCCGATTTCACGATTACAGGGGCGGGCGTTTTGAAGGCGCCGATTGGCACCAATACTTGGCAAAACATCATCAAGGCGTTCGTTCAGTCGCGGCTCGACCCAGGAACTAGGTCGGGCAGCAAGGGCTTTTCGGATTTCATCGTGGTGCAGAACGCTACGGCGGCTCCGACGGTGACTTTCACCTCTCCGGCTTCCGGAGGCTTCTATCCCGCGGGTACAACAATTCCGGTGAGCTTCACCTGCGTACCCGATCCCACCGCACCGCTAGTCACGCCGGTGGATTGCAACGGTACGATTGACGGTGTCGCCGTTACCAATCCCGGCACTTTTACGTCGAACACTTTAGGACAACATACTATCCAGGTAACGACGTCGGACAGCGTGTTGAACAGCGTCGTGCGGACCGCTACGTTCACGATCGGCACTGTGCCGGCGTTCACTAGCGGCAATACCACCACGTTCACGCAAGGCGTTTCCGGTACCTTTACAGTCACGGCTTCCGGTTCGCCAGTCCCAACAATTACGCTTTTGAGTGGAACGCTGCCTTCGGGCGTTTCGTTCAACGGAAGCACCCTAAGTGGAACTCCAACCCAGAGCGGTACGTTCCCGTTGACCTTCAAGGCAACGAACGGCGTTGCTAGCGTTACACAGTCGTTCACCTTGATCGTGCTCGGACCGCAGGCATCGATCTCGCCGACAAGCTTGAACTTCGGCACGGTAAAGTTCCTCACCCTGTGGGCGAAGAACGTCACCGTTAAAAACACAGGTACCCAGCCACTGAAGATCAACGGCGTGCAAGTGATCCAGGGTACGTCGGACTGGGATGACTACTTCTTTGTCAACTTCTGCCCGTCGACGTTGGGCGCCGGCAAGAGTTGTCTGATTACGGTCTTCTTCTTCGCAGACGATCTTGGCGTGAGAACAGCAACGCTGAACGTTTACAACAACTCTTCTACCAACCCGCTGCAGGTCAGCCTGACGGGCAACGTAGTCAAGAAGTAGACCTACAGATTTACACGGCCGGACCCTTCGGGTCCGGCTTTTTTTTCTAACGAAATCAAACACGACTCCTTCTAATGTCGTCGCGATCGCTAATGCCCTGCCCCCTCTCCCCCAATGGTGATCTTTGAAAGGGCGTGCCTTTGCCCGTTGTATCTCCCGTCGCAACGAATAAGTAAGCAGGGAGAAACTTCGCAATGATCAAACAGGATGTTCTCGACAAGGCGATCGCTACACATGCAGGCTGGAAAGCGCGCTTCAGAACAACCGTGAGTGCTGGCAAGTCTGATGTACCGCCAGCACGGTAAAGGCCGACAACCAGGGTAACTTCGGAAGTGGCTTAATGGAACGGACCTGTCAGCAGCAGAAAAACAGACGGACATTTGCCGGGAAGAAAAGCCTCTGTACGCCACATTTCACCAGCAAGCTGAGCGTGGCAGCATCGGGACGGAAGGCAGAAGTTGAAAAGGCAATCGGCATCGGAGGATCGGATTCCCAAGCTTCGAGCGTGCTCACCGAAGCGATGATTCGATGGCGCAGCAGTAATAAAATGAAACTTGCTGGCTTGGCGCTGAAGGCCAGTGAGGTAGACGCCAGCCCAGCAATAACCGCACCACCCCTTCTATTCCCCGGCTTGCTTTTGCGCGTCGTTGTACATCTGCGCCAGGTCGGCACGGTTGAGGAAGGATTGGCTCGAGGCTTCTTTTTGCTCATCGGCCCAACGGCCTAGAGCTTCGCGGAAATATCCAGCCGCTTGTTTCGTGTCACCTGACTCTTTCGCAGCGACGCCAAGCAGGTAGTTCGCGCGTGCTTCGAGCCCGCCTAGACCGAATTTCTGAGCCCGAGTCAGAGCGCGATCCAGTTCTTGCCGGGCGGCGGGAATCGACTTGCCCTTCAGCAGTGATTCTCCAAGATCGAGGGACGCTTGCACAGCTTCGAACTTAAGACCCTGGCTGTCGGCTTGTTGCGCCAAGCCCTTAATTGCGGCGGAACCTCTTCCTTGAATCGCGTCAATACGGGCCATCGCAATTTTGGCAGCGAGAATTTTTTCAGGATCTTTGCCTTTGGTTGCTGTTTGCAGGGCCAGCTCGTAAAGCGAGCGGGCGGACTTCAGATCTCCGCGGTAAAACGCGAGATCGCCGGAATAGAGCTGCACTTGCGCGATCAGGGCTTGATTCTTGAGTTCCGTCGCTAGAGACATTGCTTGTTCAAGACTCTGTTTTGCTTCGTCACTGCGACCAACCTGCGCCAAGGACAAGCCGTAACCGCTGAGAATCTCCGCCATCCAATAGCTGCGATCTTTAAGGTCCCGGAAAGTTTTTAACGCGTCTTCGCGCGCTTTGAGAGCCGCACCATAACGACCTTGATACTGAAATACGGTCCCCATGTCATACGACGCAATCGCAGCATCGCGCGTATCGCCAGAACTGCGCCACGTTTCAAGCGCCTTCAGGTACTGCTTCAGCGCTTCGTCGAACTGCCCCATTTTTGTGTTCGTGGCGGCGAGGTTGCGGACCGTCTCTGCCACATCCTCTGGTATCTTCAGCTTCTCGCGCATCTGAAGAGCTTGCGTGTAGTTGGTCAGCGCGTCTTCGTACTGCCCCTTGCTGAAATAACTCGTGCCGATATTGTTGAGCAAACTTGCCTGGGCCAATTCGTTCTTCAACTCATTACGCTGGATGGTCAACGCTTGCTGATAGAGCTGTAGCGCCTTGTCTTGCTCTCCGCGATCTCCATAGAAATTTCCCATGTCCATCAGGGTGTCCGCGTAGCCGCGGCGATCGCCGATATCCTGCCGAATTTGGAGAGCTTCTTTGTAGTTCGCCTCGGCTTGTGGAATTTGACCGAGCATCACGTGTGCTTGCGCACTCTCATTCAGGCTGACGGCGATGCCGCGTTTATCCCCCAGTTCCCTTTTTATGTCGAGAGAACGTTTGTAATTCTCTAGCGCGTCTTGTGCCCGGTTGCTCGAGCGGTAAGCCACCCCAATGGCGTGCAGAATCGCGGCTTGCTCAACTTTGTTGCCTTGAATGGTGGCCAGACTCTGCGCTTTATTCAGATCGTCGAGACTGTCAAGAGGTTTTCCGGCCTTGATCTGAACTCGTCCGCGCGCAAGCAACGCATCAACATATTTCGGATCCTGTTCTAGGACTTTGCTGTAGTGCTGGGTTGCTTTATCGAAGTCGTTATTGTTTTCATACAAGCTACCCAGCGCGAACTGAATGTCAGGATCTTGCGGCGCGGCTTTCTCCAGGTTCGTATACGACTCAATCGCTTTGTCCGTGTCCCCTGCAATTCGCGCATTCGTGGCTGCGATGAAGTAGCGCTCGGAGACCGGCAGGTTCTGACTGAGGTTCACGGCCTGCCGAGAATTCTTTTCCGCTTCCGTGTCGTAGCCCTGGTTCGAATACGCCTGGCCGAGTCTTGCATAGGCCAGCGCAAACTTATCGTCTGCCTGAGTTGCTGCTTCGAATTGCTTTTGCGCCTCGAGATTCTTGCCTTGGCGCATCAGGTTCATACCTTCGTTGTAGGCTCTGAGGGCTTCAACCGATGAGGAAGATGGGCGGAACGCTTGCTCTTGCAGTTCCTTTACGATTTCTGGCGACAGCGCGAGATTCTCGCGCACTTTTTTCGCCAACTGATCAACGGCCGCCGGCAAATCTTTCTCCGATGCCGCTTCGACATCAAGAGGAATGATGTTGGCTCCGCGTTTAAAGTCCTGAAGCTTGGCGTCGATCCTTATACGTCCATTCGAGCGCGTGAACTGTCCCCAAATCAAAGTCTGCGCGCTGCTGTTCGAAGCAATGTTTCTCAAGGTTCCAGGATCAAGAGGCGAATCGCTGGTAAACCGCAAGTCGTTCAGTACCTGATGAAGACGGTCTGCCGATACCGTCCTCAAGCTCGCCGATTGGCCAATGTCATTCGGCAGCAACTCGGCGAGGTTGGAGCCGATCCAATCGAGCCCAGGGTCGCCCGACGCGTTCCGAAACGGCAGCACGGCGAGCGAGTTCACTGGTCCCTTTGCAACTGACGTGGATGTCGTCGCAGGAAGACCGCTGCGCCAGAGCCATCCACCGACACCGACGGCGATGGCAAGGATCGCCGCGCCAACCCACATCCACGGCAACTTTGGGGTC
>Ga0207651_10001021_pt1 | contig 12366 bp, 9 predicted proteins | sample KBSM23metaG_FD_184328 | JGI IMG/M metagenome (GOLD analysis project Ga0207651, IMG submission 184328) | Miscanthus rhizosphere microbial communities from Kellogg Biological Station, Michigan, USA - KBS M2-3 metaG (SPAdes) (version 2) | ecosystem: Host-associated > Plants > Roots > Rhizosphere >... | reverse complement strand
GGCTTCCACGAGCGCAAGTCCAGCTATGTCGCCGACATCCGCAGCTGCGAGGTCCTGCCGCGGCCGGTGAGCGACATGCTGCTGCCGCTGCGCGAACTCGTGGGCGCGATGCGGGCACGCGACCGGCTGCCGCAGATCGAACTGGCGGTCGGCGACACGACGACGGCGCTGGTGCTGCGTCATCTCGAGCCGCTGTTGGAGGAAGACCTGGAGCGGCTGCGCCGCTTCGCGGCAACCCATGGCGTCGAGTGGTGGCTCCAACCCAAAGGGCCGGACACGGCGCACACGCTCGACGGCGCCGCGTCCGCCCTCGACTATTCCTTGCCGGAGTTCGGCATCCGCATGCCGTTTCGTCCGACCGACTTCACCCAGGTCAATCGCGACATCAACCGCGTCCTGGTGTCGCGCGCCGTGCGCCTGCTGGGACCCGAGCGCGACGATCGGGTGATCGACTGGTTCTGCGGTCTCGGCAATTTCACCCTGCCGCTGGCGACGCGGGCGGCGGCCGTGCTGGGGATCGAAGGCAGCCCGGCGTTGATCGCCCGGGCCCGCGCCGCCGCAGACCTCAACGGCCTTGCCGGGCGCACCCGGTTCGAGGCCAGCAACCTGTTCGAAGTGACGCCGGAGAGCCTGGCGGCGCTCGGTCCGGCCGATCGCTGGCTGGTCGACCCGCCGCGCGAAGGCGCGTTCGCGATCGCCAAGGCGCTCGCCGACCTGGCCGAGCAGCCGGTGGCCGGCTGGACCGCGCCGCGACGGATCGTCTACGTGAGCTGCAACCCCGCGACGCTCGCCCGCGATGCCGGGCTGATCGTCCATCGTGCCGGCTATCGCTGCAGCGCCGCCGGCGCGGTGAACATGTTCCCGCACACGACCCACGTCGAAAGCCTGGCAGTCTTCGACCGCCCCTGAAGAACAACAAGGCCCCGATCGGGGCCTTGTGGATTCAGCGAAGCGTCAGGATCTTCTAGCGCTTACTCCCGGCTGGTCAGGCCGAAGATCGACAGCAGGGCCGAGAACACGTTGTAGAGGCTCAGGTAGACATTGAGCGTGGCACTGATGTAGTTCGACTCGAGGCCGTTCTTCACGCGCTGCAGGTCATAGATGATGAAGGCCGAGAAGATGCCGATCACCAGCACCGAGAGGGTGATCATCAGCGAGGCCGACTGCATCCAGATGTTGGCGATGCTGGCCACCAGCACCAGGATGGCGCCGATGAACAGGAACTTGCCCATCGTCGACAGGTCGCGCTTGATGATGGTCGAGAGCACCGCCATGCCGAAGAAGACCAGGCCGGTGCCGGCGAAGGCCATCATGATCAGCCCGGGACCGTTGGCCAGGCCGAGCACGAAGCTCAGCATGCGCGAGAGCATCAGGCCCATGAAGAAGGTGAACGCCAGCAGCACCGGAACGCCGGTCGCCGAGTTCTTGGTCTTCTCGATCGCGAACATGAAGGCGAACGCGCCGCCGAGGAAGACGATCGCGCTCATGCCGGCGCCGAGCGTCGCCAGCGCGCCGGTGCTCACGCCGATCCAGGCGCCGAGTACCGTCGGCAGCATCGACAGCGCGAGCAGCCAGTAGGTATTGCGCAGAACCCGGTTGCGTTGGTCGACGCTGCCGACTTCGCCGACATAACCGCCACCGACCGGTTGCAGAGTTTGAGCCATTCGACCTCCGAAGGTTTGACCGAAACAGATAACCCAGGACTGAGAGTATCGCGGCGGATTCTAGTTCCCCCGAGAGCCCTTGCGAACCTCGGCTGCATGCGGGCCGCCAGGGACGGAAATGCGGCCTCGCGCCGCAATTGCAATACCGGCGGCGATACCCGACGGCGATTCTTCTGTGGTCGTCCCCGAGCCGGCCCTCGGCCAGGAGTCGGGGCTCGGCCGGCTACAATTCGCCGCCTCGGCCCGCTCTCCCCGGGTCGGCCGAAGCGGCCGCGACGATGGCCCCGGACGGCGGGCCTCGCTCCGCCAGACCCGCACCGCCGCCTCGCCTCGATCCGGAGTTCTTCCCTTGTCCCCGCAACTGCTGCCCGACCACGCCCAGGCCCTCCTGGCACTCGCCGACGGCACGGTATTCCACGGGGCATCGATCGGCGCCGCAGGCGAGACCACCGGCGAGGTGGTCTTCAACACCGCCCTGACCGGCTACCAGGAAATCCTCACCGATCCGAGCTACTGCCGGCAGATCGTCACCCTGACGTATCCGCACATCGGCAACTACGGCTCGAGCCCGGAAGACGTCGAGTCGCGACAGGTCTTCGCCGCCGGGCTGGTGGTGAAGGACGTGCCGCCGCTGGCCTCGAATTTCCGCAGCACGGCGTCGCTCGGCGAGTACCTGCGCGCCGCGAACACGGTGGCGATCGCCGGCATCGACACCCGCCGCCTGACGCGCCTGCTGCGCACCGGCGGCGCGCAGAACGGCTGCATCGTCGCTCTGGCGGACGGCGAGAAGGCGACGCCGGCAAGGGTCGAGGCGGCGATCGCCAAGGCCCGCTCGGCGCCTTCGATGGCCGGGCTCGACCTGGCCCAGGTGGTGAGCGTCGAGCAGCCCTACGAATGGCAGCAGACGACCTGGGCGCTGGGCCGCGGCTACGGCGCGCTGGCTGCGGCGAAGCGCCATGTCGTCGCCTACGACTACGGCGTGAAGTTCAACATCCTCAGGATGCTCGCCGACCGCGGCTGCCGGATCACGGTGGTGCCGGCAAAGACGCCGGCGGCCGAGGTCCTGGCGATGCGACCGGACGGCGTGTTCCTCGCCAACGGCCCGGGCGATCCCGAGCCCTGCGATTACGCGATCGCCGCCACCCGCGAATGCATCGACCACGGCGTGCCGACCTTCGGCATCTGCCTCGGCCACCAGATCATGGCGCTGGCCTGCGGCGCCCGCACCTACAAGATGAAGTTCGGACACCACGGCGCCAACCATCCGGTGAAGGACCTCGACAGCGGCCGGGTCTCGATCACCAGCCAGAACCACGGCTTCGCGGTCGATCCGAAGTCGCTGCCGGCGACGCTCCGGCCGACCCACGTCTCGCTGTTCGACGGCACGCTGCAAGGCCTGGCGCATGTCGACAAGCCGGCGTTCTGCTTCCAGGGCCACCCCGAGGCCTCGCCCGGGCCGCACGACATCGGCTACCTGTTCGACCGCTTCGTCGCCCTGATGGACAACGCCGGGAGGGCGCATGCCTAAGCGCACCGACCTGCACACCATCCTGATCATCGGCGCCGGGCCGATCGTCATTGGCCAGGCCTGCGAGTTCGACTACTCCGGCGCCCAGGCCTGCAAGGCCCTGCGCGAGGAGGGCTACCGCGTCGTCCTCGTCAACAGCAACCCGGCGACCATCATGACCGACCCGGAGATGGCCGACGCGACCTACATCGAGCCGATCACCTGGAGCATGGTCGAGAAGATCATCGCCAAGGAGCGGCCCGACGCGGTCCTGCCGACGATGGGCGGGCAGACGGCGCTCAACTGCGCCCTCGACCTGCACCGCCACGGCGTGCTGCAGAAGTACGGCGTCGAGATGATCGGCGCCAACGAGAAGGCGATCGAGAAGGCCGAGGACCGGCTCAAGTTCAAGGACGCGATGACCGGCATCGGCCTGCATTCGGCCAAGTCGGGGATCGCCCACTCGATGGACGAGGCGCTGGCGGTGCAGCGGCGGATCGCCCACGAGATCGGCGGCAACGGCTTCCCGATGGTGATCCGGCCGAGCTTCACCCTCGGCGGCACCGGCGGCGGCATCGCCTACAACCCCGACGAATTCGAGGAGATCTGCAAGCGCGGCCTCGACCTCTCGCCGACCAAGGAGCTCCTCATCGAGGAGAGCCTGATCGGCTGGAAGGAGTTCGAGATGGAGGTGGTTCGCGACAAGGCGGACAACTGCATCATCGTCTGTTCGATCGAGAACCTCGACCCGATGGGCATCCACACCGGCGACTCGATCACGGTGGCGCCGGCGCAGACGCTGTCGGACAAGGAATACCAGCTGATGCGGAACGCCTCGATCGCGATCCTGCGCGAGATCGGGGTCGAGACCGGCGGCTCGAACGTGCAGTTCGCGGTCAATCCGAAGGACGGCCGGATGGTCGTCATCGAGATGAACCCGCGGGTCTCGCGCTCCTCGGCGCTGGCATCGAAGGCGACCGGATTTCCGATCGCCAAGGTCGCGGCCAAGCTCGCCGTCGGCTACACCCTCGACGAGCTGAAGAACGACATCACCGGCGGCGCGACGCCCGCGAGCTTCGAGCCTTCGATCGACTACGTGGTCACCAAGATCCCGCGCTTCGCGTTCGAGAAGTTCCCTGCCGCCGACTCGCGCCTGACGACGCAGATGAAGTCGGTGGGCGAGGTGATGGCGATGGGCCGCACCTTCCAGGAGAGCCTGCAGAAGGCGCTGCGCGGCCTCGAGACCGGCATCGACGGCCTCTCGGAGCGCAGCAGCGACCGCGAGGAGATCGTCCAGGAGATCGGCGAGGCCGGGCCCGAGCGGCTGCTCTATGTCGGCGATGCCTTCCGCGTCGGCATGAGCGCGGCCGAGATCTTCGAGGAGACGGCGATCGACCCGTGGTTCCTGGCGCAGATCGAGGAGATCGTCGGCGCCGAGAGGGCGCTCGCCGGGCGCAGCCTGGAAAGCCTGTCGATCGCCGAGATGCGCTTTCTCAAGGCCAAGGGCTTCTCCGACCGCCGCCTGGCCCGGTTGCTCGGCAGTCGCGAGGCGGAAGTGCGCTCGCAGCGCCATGCCCAGGACGTGCGTCCGGTCTACAAGCGGGTCGACACCTGCGCCGCCGAGTTCTCCACGCAGACGGCCTACATGTACTCGACCTACGACGAGGAGTGCGAGGCGGAGCCGACCGATCGGAAGAAGATCATGGTTCTCGGCGGCGGGCCGAACCGGATCGGTCAGGGCATCGAGTTCGACTACTGCTGCGTCCACGCCGCCCTCGCCATGCGCGAGGACGGCTACGAGACCATCATGGTCAACTGCAACCCCGAGACCGTGTCGACCGACTACGACACCTCCGACCGCCTCTACTTCGAGCCGGTGACGCTCGAGGACGTGCTCGAGATCGTCGCCAAGGAAAAGCCGGTCGGGGTGATCGTCCAGTACGGCGGGCAGACGCCGCTCAAGCTCGCGCTCGAGCTCGAGAAGGCCGGGGTGCCCATCGTCGGCACCTCGCCCGATTCGATCGACATCGCCGAGGACCGCGAGCGCTTCCAGAAGCTGCTTCACGAGCTCGGCCTGAAGCAGCCGCCGAATCGCACCGCGCGCACCGAGGAACAGGCGCTTCTGCTCGCCCAGGAGATCGGCTACCCGCTGGTGGTGCGGCCCAGCTACGTGCTCGGCGGTCGGGCGATGGAGATCGTCCACGGCGACAAGGACCTCGAGCGCTACATGCGCGAGGCGGTCAAGGTGAGCGAGAAGTCGCCGGTGTTGCTCGACCGCTTCCTCGACGACGCGATCGAGGTCGACGTCGACTGCATCAGCGACGGCGAGGAAGTGATGATCGGCGGGATCATGGAGCACGTCGAGCAGGCGGGCATCCATTCCGGCGACTCGGCCTGCTCCCTGCCGCCGTACTCGCTGCCCAAGCGGCTGCAGGACGAGATGCGCCGGCAGACCACGCTGATGGCCAAGGCGCTCAACGTCGTCGGCCTGATGAACGTGCAGTTCGCGATCCAGGGCGACATCGGCGGCGACGGCAGCCAGGCCGTCGTCTATGTGCTCGAGGTGAACCCGCGGGCGTCGCGAACCGTGCCCTTCGTCTCCAAGGCCACGGCCCAGCCGCTGGCCAAGATCGCTGCCCGCTGCATGGTCGGGCAGAAGCTCTCCGGCCAGCCGTTGGTGCGGGGCGAGGTGATCCCGGACTACTTCTCCGTCAAGGAGGCGGTGTTCCCGTTCAACAAGTTCCCCGGCGTCGACCCGATCCTCGGCCCGGAGATGCGCTCCACCGGCGAGGTGATGGGCGTCGGCCGGAGCTTCGGCGAGGCGATGCTGAAGAGCCAGCTCGGCGCCGGCTCGCGCCTGCCGACCCAGGGCACGGTCTGCATCACCGTGAAGAACAGCGACAAGCCGCGCGCGGCCGCGGTGGCACGCGAGCTGCACGCGCTCGGCTTCCAGCTGGTGGCGACCCGCGGCACCGCGGCGGCGATCACCGAGGCGGGCGTGCCGGTGCGCGCCGTCAACAAGGTCAAGGACGGGCGTCCGCACATCGTCGACATGCTGAAGGCGAGGGAGATCCAGCTCGTCTTCACCACCGTCGACGAAACCCGGACGGCGATCGCCGATTCGCGCCACATCCGCCAGGCGGCGCTGGCCCATCGGGTGACCTACTACACCAGCATGGCCGGCTGCGAGGCGGCGGTCGAGGGCATGAAGCATCGCGACGACCTGGCCGTGATGTCTTTGCAGGAACTGCACGCCGAACTGCACTAGACTGATCGCATCCCAGCGCCGCCGCCGGAAGCTTCCGCGGCGGCTTTGTTTTTGTTCCCCGAGGTTCCAAGAAGATGGCCACGATTCCGCTCACCCGCCGCGGTGCCGACAAACTGAAGGAAGAGCTGGCACGGCTCAAGTCGGTCGAGCGCCACGCCGTGATCCAGGCGATCAGCGAGGCGCGCGCCCAGGGAGACCTCTCGGAGAACGCCGAATACGAGGCGGCCAAGGACAAGCAGGGCTTCATCGAGGGCCGCATCCTGGAGATCGAGGGCAAGCTCGCCGCCGCCCAGATCATCGATCCGTCGACGCTCGATGCCGAGGGCCGGGTGGTGTTCGGCTCGACCGTCGACCTGGAGGAAGAGGAAACGGGCGCGAAGGTCACCTACCAGATCGTTGGCGACGACGAGGCCGACCTGAAGCTCGGCCTGATCTCGATCAGCTCGCCGATCGCCCGGGCCCTGATCGGCAAGACCGCCGGCGACATCGCCGAGGTCCAGGCTCCGAGCGGACCGAAGAGCTACGAGATCATGGCCGTCCGCTACGCGTGAAGGCGGGGCTGCCGGGCCGCGTCGGCGCCTGGCTGGCGGGCGTGTGGGCGGGCGTGATGCTCGGCATCGGCGGCATCGCCGCGTCGACCCTGTTCCAGCTCCTGCCGCGGGCCGAGGCGGGCCGGATTGCCGGGCGGCTGTTCTCCCTGGAAGCGACGGCAGGGGTATGCATTGGCGCCGTGCTGGTGCTCGTCGCCCTGCAGCTCGGACGCGATCGGGCCGAACGCGGCCGCGGCTCGCGCTTCGGCGTCGAGCTCGTCCTGGCGCTGGGCGCGGTCGGCTGCATCGTCGCCGGCCACTACGCCCTGCTGCCGATGCTGGAAGCCGCGCGCGCCGGGCAGGGGAGCCTCTCCTTCGGCGCCTTGCACGCCCTGTCCTCGGGGTTCTTCGTGCTTCGGCTGGCACTTGTGGCCGCGCTGGCCTGGCGCCTCACGGCACCGCCGCCGGCCTGACGCTCAGCCCTGCTGCAGCTTCTTGACGCTGGTGGCGCGCTTTCGGGCGCGCTTCAGCTCGCCGCCGGCCGCAAGGCGCATATTGCCCAGGACCTTGACCTTCTTGACCTGCGGCCGGTGGTTGCCGCTCTTCGAGAACTTCAGGACCTTGACGACCTTCGGCCCGGGCATCCGGTCTTCGCGCTCGGTCTTCTCCTTCGGCCGGGGCTCGCGCCAGAAGACCAGGAGCTTGCCGATGTGCTGCACCGGCGCCGCGTCGAGCGCTGCGCTCAGCTCGCCGAACAGCGCCTCGCGGGCGGCGCGGTCGTCGGAGAACACCCGCACCTTGACCAGGCCGTGGACGCCGAGCGCCGTGTCGAGCTCGCGCCTTACGGCCTCGGTGGCGCCGTCGGCGCCGATGGCGACCACCGGGTTGAGGTGATGAGCATCGGCGCGCTTCTGCTTGCGCTCGGCGGGGGAGAGGAGAAGGGCAGTCACGCCCCTATTATCGGTGCGAGGAAGGCGAGGACGATGGCGACAGCGCGCAAGGGCAAGAAGCTGAACAAGGCGTGGCTGCACGATCACCTGACGGATCCCTATGTAAAGCAGGCGCAGCGGGAGGGCTTTCGAGCCCGCGCCGCCTACAAGCTGAAGGAGATCGACGAGCAGCTGCACCTGTTGCGGCCGGGCCAGTTCGTCGTCGACCTGGGCGCCGTGCCTGGGGCCTGGAGCCAGTACGTACGGCGCAAGTTCGGGCGCGGAGCCGCCGTCGGCGCCGACGAGGCCGGCCCGCTCCAGGGCACGATCCTCGCGCTCGACCTCCTCGCGTTCGAGCCGATCGACGGCGTCGACTTCGTCCATGGCGACTTCCGCGAGCCCGAAGTCCTGGCCGCGCTGGAGGCGCGCCTGGGCGGGCGCAAGGTCGACGTCGTCCTCTCGGACATGGCGCCCAATCTCTCGGGCATCGCCGCGGCCGACGCCGCCCGGATGTCCGAGCTGGTGGAGCTGGCGATCGAGTTCGCCCGGGCCCACCTCGTGGCCGAGGGCGCCCTGGTTTGCAAACTGTTTCACGGCAGCGGCTACAGCCAGCTCGTGAAACGGTTCAAGGACGAGTTTCGGACCGTCAAGCCGATCAAACCCAAGGCCTCCCGGGCCAAATCCGCCGAAACCTTCGTCGTGGGTATTGGCCTCAAGCCGCGTGCATCCGGGTCGGATATTCACGCGTAGCCCTTATTTCCAGGGCGGTATACCGGACGCGCCCTGGGGTTGACTCGACTAAAATCGGCCGCAGATGCCGTGGGTAACGGCCAGGGGCTCGGCCGGGCCTTTCGCCCACCCCTTGAAATGGAGTCACGGTGAACAATCAATGGTTTTCCAAGGTCGCGGTCTGGCTGGTGATCGCACTGGTCCTTTTCACCGTTTTCAAGCAATTCGAGCGGACCGGGGCGCAAGGCGGGGCGATCGGATATTCCGATTTCCTGGAAGAGGTTCGCGGCAAGCGGGTCCGCAGCGTCACGCTGCAGGAAGGCCCGGGCGGCTCGACCGAGATCCGCGCCAAGACCAATGACGACAAGGAACTGCGCACCACCGCGACCTACCTCGATCGCGGCCTGGTCGGCGACCTGATCAACAACAACGTCAAGTTCGACGTCAAGCCGCGCGAGGAACCCTCGTTCCTGCTCTCGATCCTCGCTTCCTGGGGCCCGATCCTGCTCTTGATCGGCGTCTGGATCTACTTCATGCGGCAGATGCAGGGTGGCGGCAAGGGCGGCGCCTTCAGCTTCGGCAAGTCGAAGGCACGCATGCTCGACGAGGCCAACAACACAACCACCTTCGCCGACGTCGCCGGCTGCGACGAGGCCAAGGAGGAGGTCAAGGAGCTGGTCGACTTCCTCAAGGACCCGCAGAAGTTCCAGAAGCTCGGCGGCCGCATCCCCCGCGGCGTGCTCCTGGTCGGGCCTCCGGGCACCGGCAAGACGCTGCTCGCCAAGGCGATCGCGGGCGAGGCCAAGGTGCCGTTCTTCTCGATTTCGGGCTCCGACTTCGTCGAGATGTTCGTCGGCGTTGGCGCGGCGCGGGTGCGCGACATGTTCGAGCAGGCGAAGAAGAGCGCGCCCTGCATCATCTTCGTCGACGAGATCGACGCGGTCGGCCGCCATCGCGGCGCCGGCCTCGGCGGCGGCAACGACGAGCGCGAGCAGACGCTCAACCAGATGCTGGTCGAGATGGACGGCTTCGAGACCAACCTCGGCGTCATCGTCATGGCCGCGACCAACCGGCCGGACATCCTCGACCCGGCGCTGCTGCGTCCGGGCCGCTTCGACCGCCAGGTCTACGTGACCCTGCCCGACGTGCGCGGCCGCGAGCAGATCCTCAACGTGCACATGCGCAAGGTCCCGCTCGGCCAGGACGTGCGCGCCGACATCCTGGCGCGCGGCACACCCGGCTTCTCCGGCGCCGACCTGGCCAACCTCGTCAACGAATCGGCCCTGTTCGCCGCCCGCCGCAACGGCCGGGTGGTGGAGATGGTCGACTTCGAGAAGGCGAAGGACAAGATCATGATGGGCAGCGAGCGCAAGTCCATGGTCATGGACGAGGAAGAGCGCCGCAACACCGCGTACCACGAGTCGGGCCACGCCCTGGTCAGCTGCCTGCTGCCCAAGACCGACCCGATCCACAAGGTCACCATCATCCCGCGCGGCGGTGCGCTCGGCGTGACGATGACCCTGCCCGAAGGCGACCGCTACAGCACCGACAAGGTCCGCATGGAGAGCCGGATCGCGATGCTGTTCGGCGGCCGCATCGCCGAAGAGGTGTTCATGGACCAGATGACCACCGGCGCGAGCAGCGACTTCGAGCGCGCCACGCAGATGGCCCGCGACATGGTGATGCGCTACGGCATGAGCGAGGCGCTCGGGCCGATGGTCTATGCCGAGAACGAGGGCGAGGTCTTCCTCGGCCGCTCGGTCACCAAGACGACCAACATGTCCGAAGAGACGATGCAGCGGGTCGACGCCGAGGTGCGCCGCATCATCGACGAGCAGTACGCGGTCGCGCGCAAGCTGATCGAGGAGAACAAGGACAAGATGCACGCGATGGCCAATGCCCTGCTCGAGTGGGAGACCATCGACACCGACCAGGTGAAGGACATCATGGAAGGCCGCCCGCCTCGTCCGCCCAAGGACTGGACGCCGGCCCCCGTGAAGCCCTCGGGCGGCGTGCCGCCGGTGACGCCGGGCAACGCGCCCGCGGCGGCGTGACGGTTGATATCTTCGATTCGACGACGGGGCTTCGGCCCCGTTTTTCATTGCCGTGACGCCCTGGAAGACCAGCCGGTTCGAGATCGATCTCGCCGAGCCGCGGGTGATGGGCATCGTCAACCTCACCCCCGACTCGTTCTCCGACGGCGACCCGACGCTGACGCCGGGACGAGCGCTCGCCACCTGCGAGCGGCTGCTCGCCGAAGGTGCCGACATGCTCGACCTGGGCGGCGAGTCGAGCCGCCCGGGCGCTGATCCGGTCGACCTCGAGACCGAGCTCGGGCGGCTGCTGCCGGTACTGCGCGAGGCCCTGTGCATGGGCTGTCCGGTTTCGGTCGACACCGCCAAGCCCGAGGTGATGCGCGCCGCGCTCGACCTCGGCGCCGACATCGTCAACGACATCGGCGCCTTGCGCGCCGCGGGCGCGCTCGAGGCGGTGGCGGCGCATCCCGCTTGCGGCGTCTGCCTGATGCACATGCGGGGCACGCCGCGCTCGATGCAGAGCCAGACCGACTACGCCGACCTGATCGGCGAGATCGGCGCCTTCCTCGGCGGGCGCGTCGCCGCGGTCGAAGCCGCCGGCGTGGCGCGCGAGCGCATCGTCGTCGACCCGGGCGTCGGCTTCGGCAAGACCCAGGCGCAGAACCTGGAGCTGCTGTCGCGCCAGGAGGAACTGCTCGCGCTCGGCCTGCCCGTCCTTGTCGGCTGGTCGCGCAAGTCGACCCTGGCGCGCCTCGCCGGGGTCTGGGCGACACCGCCGGCGGATCGCTCGGCCGGGCAGCGGGCGGCGCTCGACGCCGCCAGCGTCGCCGCCTCGCTGCTCGCGGTGCAGCGCGGGGCGCGGATCGTGCGCGTCCACAACGTCGCGGCGATGGTCGCGGCCCTGGCGGTCTGGAAGGCAGCGCCCGGGGCGCGCGGATAATCGCCGCGCACTGACCCTTCCCAGGCGAGCGGCGCCCGACGCGCATCCCATGAGCAGAACCTACTTCGGCACCGACGGCATCCGTGGCACGGTCGGTACCTCGCCGATCACGCCGGACTTCATGCTCCGCCTCGGCCATGCGGTCGGCCAGGTGCTGAAGTCGGGCGAACACCGGCCGACGGTGCTGATCGGCAAGGACACGCGCATCTCGGGCTACATGATCGAGTCGGCGCTCGAGGCCGGCTTCGCCTCTGCCGGTGTCGACGTGCTCCTCACCGGGCCGCTGCCGACTCCCGGCGTCGCCTACCTGACCCGGGCGCTGCGCCTGAGCCTGGGCGTCGTCATCAGCGCCTCGCACAACGCCTTCCCGGACAACGGCATCAAGTTCTTCTCGGCGCGCGGCGAGAAGCTGCCCGACGACTGGGAGCACCGGGTCGAGGCGGCGCTGGAGACCGAGCCGCGCTGGGCCGGCTCGGCCGAGCTCGGCAAGGCACGCCGGCTCGACGACGCCAGCGGCCGCTACATCGAGTTCTGCAAGAGCACGTTCAGCCACGACCTGTCGCTCAAGGGCCTGAAGATCGCCGTCGATGCCGCGCACGGCGCGGCCTATCACGTCGCCCCCGGCGTCTTCCACGAACTCGGCGCCGAGGTCACGGCCATCGGCTGCCAGCCGGACGGGTTCAACATCAACGCCGGCTTCGGTGCCACCGCACCGGCAGCCCTGGTCGACGCGGTCCGGACCAGCGGCGCCGACTATGGCGTC
>Ga0207651_10001019_pt1 | contig 12393 bp, 14 predicted proteins | sample KBSM23metaG_FD_184328 | JGI IMG/M metagenome (GOLD analysis project Ga0207651, IMG submission 184328) | Miscanthus rhizosphere microbial communities from Kellogg Biological Station, Michigan, USA - KBS M2-3 metaG (SPAdes) (version 2) | ecosystem: Host-associated > Plants > Roots > Rhizosphere >... | reverse complement strand
GACGATCTCCTGCTACGAGGCCGAAGACGAGCTGACGCCGGCCCGCGCCAAGCTCTACTCGCGCCTGCACCCGCGCTGCGGCACCAGCTTCCTGCTGATCGTGATGGTGCTGGCGATCTTCGTCTTCGCGCCGATCGGCCTGCCGGCCTGGTACTGGCTGCTCGCCTCGCGCATCCTCGGCATCCCGCTGATCGCCGGCCTCTCCTACGAGGTGATCAAGTGGGCGGGCAAGAACCGGCGCAAGCGCTGGGTGCGCGCGGTCATGTGGCCCGGGCTGATGCTGCAGAACCTGACCACGCGCGAGCCCGACCTCGACCAGCTGGCGGTGGCGATCGCCTCGCTCGAGAAGGTGCTCTCGGAGGAGTCGCCCGAGGCGGCCGCGGCCGAGCAGCAGATCGAGATCGTCGCCTAACGGCTCTGGCTTCGCGGCTAGTGTTGTCTTCGTGATCGATTCTCTGGTCGAGCAGATAGAGGCGCGATTCGTCGAGCTTGAGCAGCAGATGTCAGACCCTGCGGTCATCGGCGACAGGCAGCGCTATGCCGAGGTCGGGCGCGAGTACCGGGAGCTGCAGCCGGCGCAGGCTCTGGCCGTCGAGTACCGCACCCTGAAGGACGATCTGGAAGGGGCGCGGGAGCTGCTCGAGGAGGACGGGGAGGATCCCGAGCTGCGCAAGCTGGTCGAGGAGGCGCCGGCGCGGATCGAGCAGCTCGAGGAGGAGATCCGGCTGGCGATGGTCGAGCGCGACCCCAACGACGCCAAGAACGTGCTGATCGAGATCAGGGCAGGAACGGGGGGCGACGAGGCGGCTCTCTTCGCCGGCGACCTCTACAAGATGCTCAGCCGCTACGCCGAGGAGCGGGGCTTCTCGACCGAGACGCTCTCGCAGTCGAGCGCCGAGGTCGGCGGCTTCAAGGAGGTGACCTTCGAGATCAAGGGCGAGGGCGCCTACTCGGTCTTCAAGTACGAGGGCGGCACCCACCGCGTGCAGCGCGTGCCGGAGACCGAGTCGCAGGGGCGGATCCACACCTCGACCGCGACCGTCGCGGTCCTGCCCGAGGCCGAGGAGGTCGAGGTCGAGATCGACCCCAACGACCTGCAGATCGACGTCTACCGCTCCTCCGGCCCAGGCGGCCAGTCGGTGAACACGACCGACTCGGCGGTGCGGATCACCCACAAGCCCTCCGGGATCGTCGTCTCGATGCAGGACGAGAAGTCCCAGCTACAGAACAAGGAGCGCGCGATGCGGGTGCTGCGCGCCCGCCTCTACGAGCGCGAGCTGGCCGAGCAGCAGGCGAAGATCGCCTCCGAGCGCAAGGCCCAGGTCGGCACCGGCGAGCGCTCGGAGAAGGTGCGCACCTACAACTTCCCCCAGGGCCGGGTGACCGACCACCGGATCAAGCACACCTCGCACAACCTCGACGGCGTGCTGGGCGGCGAGCTGAGCGAGTTCACCGAGGCCCTGGCCGCCGAGGAGAAGCGCCGGCGCCTGGAGACCGCCGCGGTCGGGTGACGGGCGAGGCGCTGAGCGCCGCCGCCGACGCGATGCGGGCGGCCGGCGTCGAGGACGCGCGGCTCGACGCCGAAGTGCTGCTCGCCGCGGCGACCGGCTGGGACCGCGCCGAGCTGGCCGCGAATCACGATCGCGAGCTCCCGCCGCCGGCAGCGCGTGGCTTCGGAGAGATGGTGCGTCGCCGGCTGCGGCGCGAGCCCGTCGCCTACATCGTCGGCCGCAGGGGGTTTCACGGGATCGAGCTGGCGGTCGACCCGCGGGTTCTGATCCCGCGACCGGAGACCGAGCTGCTGGTCGAGTTGGCGCTCGCGGAGCGGCCGCGGCGCCTGCTCGACGTCGGCACCGGCTCGGGGGCGATCGCGCTGGCCGTGGCGAGCGGACTGCCGGAGTGTGAGGTGGTCGCGACGGACGCCTCGGCGGCTGCGCTCGAAGTGGCCAGCGCCAACGCCGAGCGCCTCGGCCTGACGGATCGCGTCGAGTTCCGCGAAGGGACCGTTCCCGAGGATTTGGCCAATTTCGACCTCGTCCTCGCCAACCTTCCCTATGTGGGCGAGGCGGAGTGGCCGGATCTCGAGCCCGAGGTGACCGAGTGGGAGCCCCGCGGGGCGCTGCTCGCCGGCCCCGACGGCCTCGACGCGATCCGCGCCTTTCTCGCCGCCGATCCGCCGGGTCGTTGCCTGGCGCTCGAGGTGGGCGAGGGGCAGGCGATGGCGGTCGGTGAGCTGATGGGCAGCGCGGGCTTCGGCGAGATCGAGGTGCGGAAGGACCTGGCGGGAATCGAGCGCGTGGTGGTCGGCCGTTCCAAATCAGCTGACTTCGTCTTTTCCGGTGCCATAGACCCCAAAACGACGAAGTCAGTGCCGGATGGGTGAGGTCGTCTCAATTCAGAGAGATGGTGCGGGTGCCGCAAAGGCAGCGCTCGAGCGCTGCATCGCGGCGGGGGGCGTCGCGATCTTCCCCGCCGACGGGCTCTACGGGCTCGCCTGCGACCCGCTCGACGCCGGGGCGATCGCGCGCATCCACCGGATCAAGGGTCGCGACGACGGCAAGCCTTCGGCGGTCCTCTACTTCTCGCCGCTGGCGATGCGCGAGCTGGTCGAGGGGCTCGGACCCCGCACCCGGGACGCGGTCGGCGCTCTGCTCCCCGGCCCGGCGACCCTCGTCGTCGCCAATCCGGACCGTCGCTATCCGCTCGCCTGCCGCGAGGACCCGGAACGGCTCGGCGTTCGCCTCCTCGGCGGGCCGCTCGGCGGCGCGATGTGCCCGCTCTTCCAGACCTCCGCGAACCTCAGCGGCGAGCCGCCCCCCGCCTCCTTCGACGAGGTCCCGGCCGAGATCATCTCCGCGGCCGACCTGGCGATCGACGGCGGGGCGCTGACGGGGCAGCCTTCCACCGTCGTCGACCTGACTGCCTTCGACGAAGACGGCGACTGGCGCGTGCTCAGGGCCGGGGGCATGGATCCGGCCGAGCTGGCCACGCGCCTGGCGGACCTAACCTCGCGTTAACCGACGCGCGCCGGAGCCGGAAGTACGCTGCTCCCCGATGAGCGGCGCGGGGGCCCTCGAGGAGACGACGAGCAGGCGGTTGCCGTGACGCGCGCATGGCTGCCGGCCAAGTCCGCCTTCGAGCAGGTGGGGGAGATGATGATCCTCACCGCGAGGACGATCGTCTCGGCGGTGCGCCCTCCCTATCCCTACGGCGAGGAGCTCGTCTGGCAGTTCCTCTTCGTCCTCAAGCTCTCCTGGTTCCCGCTGCTGATCTCGACCTTCGCGCTCTGCCTCGGCGCGCCGGGGCTGCAGGCGGCGGGAGTGCTCTCGCTGTTCGGCGCCCTAGACCGCCTCGGCGGCTTCTTCGTGCTGACGGCGATCCGCTGGATCGGCCCGCTGGTCACCGCCGTCGTCGTCTCGGGCGTCGCCGGGACCGCGATCACCGCCGACCTCGGCGCCCGCAAGATCCGCGAGGAGCTCGACGCCCTGCAGGTGCTGGGGGTCGACCCCGTGAAGAACCTGGTCGTGCCGCGCTTCCTCGCGCTGATGGTGATCACCGGCCTGCTCGACATCTTCGCGATCGTCTTCGGCCTCACCGCCGGCATCGCCGCCGAGCTGCTCTACAAGCAGTCGCTGGGGGGCTTCTTCGCCACGCTCTTCGCCAACGCCTCGATCACCGACATCTGGGGCTCGGTCCTGATGTGCACGCTGTTCGGCGCGATCATCGCCGTCGTCTGCTCCTACAAGGGGATGACCGCATCGGGCGGGGCCGCCGGCGTCGGCCGCGCCGTCAACCAGGCCGTGGTGGTCGCCCTTATGGCGGTCTTCTTCTTCAACTTCGTCTTCACCGCCGTGCTGCTGGCCACCAACCCGGAACTGCAGAGCATCCGGTGATCGGCTGGCTCGACGCCCCTCGCAGCTGGCTCGACGCGATGGGCGAGATCGCCCGCTTCGGCTCGCGCATGGCCAGCCTCGTCTACAGCGGCCGCGCGCTCAAGTACTTCGGCGAGGGCCTGCGCCAGGCCGGGATCCTGATCCTCGGCTCGGCTCTGGTGATCTGGGCCTTCGTCTTCATCCTCGGCCTCCAGTGTGGCCTGCAGGGGGCTTACTTCAACCGCTCGATCGGGGCCCCCTCGCTCGCCGGCCTCTTCTCGGCCTACTGCGATCTGCGCGAGGGCCTGCCCTACGCCTTCGGCTACATCCTCTCCGCCAAGGTGGGCACCGGGATCGTCGCCGAGATCGGCGCGATGCGGATCTCCGACGAGATCGACGCGCTCGAGGTGATGGGGATCGAGCCGGTCACCTTCCTCGCCGCGACCAGGCTGCTCGGCGCCTGGATCGCCCTGCCCTTCCTTTACCTGGTCGGGATCGGGGTCGCCTACTTCGCCAGCTACTTCTCGGTCGTCCAGCAGGTGGGCGACGTCTCCTCGGGTGGCTACCTGCTGATCTTCTGGATGTACCAGGACCCGCTCGACCTGACCTTCAGCCTGATCAAGGGGATGGTGATGGCGACCGCGATCGTGATCGTCGGCTGCTACTACGGCTACACCGCCTCCGGAGGCCCGGTCGGGGTGGGCACGGCGACGGCCCAGTCGATGGCGGTGAACATCGTCCTCGTCCACATCATCGGCATGCTCGGCACCGTCGTCTTCTGGGGCTCGACGCCCCGCGCCCCGATCGGCGGCTGATTCAGCAGCCGACGTCGCCGCGGAACGGCAGGCGTACGAGGCGACGCGAGGCGTTGTCGTCCTCATTCGACTCGTAGAGGAGGCCGCGCGGGTCGACCCGCATGACGAAGGCGAAGCAGCCGCGCAGGCCCTTGACCGGGATCCACTGCTGCGAGTAGCCGGCGGGGTAGATGTCGGACCAGCCGACCGAGGTGCCGAGGGCGACCCTGTCCTGGAAGGGGTTCTGGTTGCAGCCGGGGTAATGGGGAGCGGACGGCGCGCGGCGGCCGGGGCGGGTCAGCTCGAGGTCGCGCAGGCAGTAGTTGAGCTTGGGGCCGGTGCGCACCCTGCGCACGAGCCGGCGCCGGCCGTCGACCGCCCAGAGCTCGAAGCGGGCGAGCTGGTGCACCTTCCAGTAGCGGCCGCCGAAGTAGCTGCCGACGTTCGTGAAGCGCAGCGAGGCATGCGTCCGCAGCGTGATGTGGCCCCCGCCGACGCGGTAGATGCGCTGGTTTGCCCGCATCGAGCGCGGGCCGTTGCGGTGTCCGCGCAGCTCCATCGGCCCCCGGCCGCGGCTCTTCACGTTGCTGGTCGCACGCAGCAGGACCCGGCCGCCGCCGCTCTGCAGGTAGAGCTCGCTCGGCGGGGCGATCCTCAGGTTGGGGCAGAGGAGGCGCTTCGCTTCCGGTCCGGCGCACGGATTCTCCGCCGCTGTCGCCGTTGCGGCGGCGGTCGAGAACACCAGAAGCGAGGTCGCGATCGCGAGTAGTTTGCGGTTCATCGGGTCGGTCAGGCTATCCCTCCCCGTTGGTAAGGTCGCTCAACCATGAGCGACCTGCCCGAGAACTTCCAGACCGCCCCGCTCGCCGAGGTCGATCCCGAGATCGCGGCGGTGCTCGAGGGCGAGCTGCGACGCCAGCAGGGCACGCTCGAGATGATCGCCTCGGAGAACTTCGTACCGCAGGCGGTGCTCGACGCGGCCGGCTCGGTGCTGACCAACAAGTACGCCGAGGGCTATCCCGGGCGCCGCTACTACGGCGGCTGCGAGGAGGTCGACGTTGCCGAGCAGCTGGCGATCGACCGCGCCAAGGAGATATTCGGCGCCGAGCACGCCAACGTCCAGCCCCACTCCGGAGCGCAGGCCAACAACGCCGTCTACATGGCGCTGCTCGAACCAGGGGACACCTTCCTCGGCCTCGCTCTCGACCACGGCGGCCACCTCAGTCACGGGATGAAGATCAACGTCTCCGGCACGCTCTACCACCCGGTCCCGTACCACGTCCGCAAAGACGATCTGCTGGTCGACATGGACGAGGTCGCCGCGCTTGCCGAGGAGCACAAGCCGAAGCTGATCGTCGCCGGCTGGTCCGCCTACCCGCGCCAGCTCGACTTCGCCGCCTTCCGTGAGATCGCCGACTCGGTCGGCGCCAAGCTGATGGTCGACATGGCCCACTTCGCCGGCCTCGTCGCCGCCGGCGAGCACCCGAACCCGGTCCCGTATGCCGACGTCGTCACGACGACGATCCACAAGACCCTCTGCGGCCCGCGCAGCGGCATGATCCTCTGCAAAGAGGAGCACGCGCAGGCGATCGACAAAGCGGTCTTCCCCGGCCAGCAGGGGGGGCCGCTGATGCACACGATCGCCGCCAAGGCCGTGGCCCTGAAGATCGCCGCCGGCGAGCAGTTCCGCGCCCGCCAGCGGCAGACGATCGCCAACGCCCAGACGCTCGCCGCGGGCCTGCAGGACGCCGGCGTGCCCGTTCTCACCGGCGGCACCGACGTGCACCTGATCCTCGTCGACCTCACCCCGAGCGGCCTCGACGGCAAGACCGCCGAGGCACGTTTGGAGGAGGTCGGCATCACGGTCAACCGCAACGCGATCCCCTTCGACGAGCGGCCGCCGATGAACCCCTCGGGCCTGCGCATCGGCACCCCGGCGCTGACAACCCGCGGCCTCGTCGAGGACGACATGACCGAGATCGCCACGGTGATCGCCACGGCGCTCTCGGACGACTTCGACGCGCAGAAGGACTCGCTGTCCGAGCGCACGCGGGCCCTCATGGAGCGCTACCCCCTGTACCCGCAGCTAGCGAGCGTCGCGGCCTGAGGGTCTGGGTCGACTGCACGGCGGCGGCTCATCCGCTCGTGCTGAAGCCGATCGTCGAGCGGCTCGAAGCTCGCGGTCATGAGGTCTTCCTCACCGCGCGCGAGTACGGGCAGACGCTTGGGGTGCTCGATCGTCTGGGTATGCTGTACGAGCCGGTCGGGAGTCACGCCGGCGCCTCGAGCCTGAAGAAGGGCGTTGCGGTGGCCGGCCGCTCGGCAGCGCTGGCGCGGCTGGTCTGGAAGCGGCGGCCCGACCTGGCTCTCGCCCACGGTTCGGTCGACCTGGCCCTGGTCTCCACTCTCTTCCGCATCCCCTCGGTGCAGATGCAGGACTACGAGTACGCCGGCCTGCAGCGGCAGGTCGCCTTCCGGCTGGCGCGGCGGGTGTTGATGCCCGACTCGATCCCAGTCGAACGGCTGCGCAAGATAGGCGCCAAGGAGGGCAGGCTCCTCCGCTTTCCGGGACTGAAGGAGGAGTACTACCTCGCGGGGTTCGAGCCGGACCCTGCGGTGCTGGGCGAGTTGGGACTCGACCGGGAGAAGGTGCTCGTCGTCCTCCGTCCCCCTCCGGAGACCTCGGCCTACCACGAGCGCAACGACCTCTACGGGGCCACGATCCGTCGCCTCGCCGAGACCGAGGGCGTCCAGGCGGCGATCGTTCCGCGCACCCCGGAGCAGGGCGCCGCGGTGCGCGCGATGGGCGCCGCCAACCTGGTCGTCCCCGAGCGCGCGATCGACGCCCAGAGCCTGATCGCCCTCGCCGACCTCGTCGTCAGCGCGGGGGGGACGATGAACCGCGAGGCCGTCGCCCTCGGCACCCCGGTCTTCACCACCTTCGCCGGTCGCATGGGCGGGGTCGACGAGGCGCTGATCGCCGAAGGCCGCCTGCACGTGCTCACCAACCCCAGCGAGCTGCCGCTGCAAAAGCACGAGGCCCCAGTCGGAGTCCTCAATCCGCGCGACCCCGAGCTTCTGGTCGAAGCGGTACTCAGCGCGTTGGAGGCTGATCATGGCCCTGTGGGCGGGCTATCCCGGTAGGGGTGGAACGTCTTGTACTTTTTCCGTGGAGAGGTTCGCGGACAGCCGCAACGAATCTTCGGAAAAAGTTAAGTGGAACCCCTACCGGGATAGCCCCTAAGTGCCTACCGGGATAGCCCCCTAAGTGGCAGCGACCACCGACGCCGTCCTCGCCTTCCTCGTAGCGGCCGCGATCGCCTGGCTCACGGTTCCCTACGCCGAGCGCCTCGCCTACCGGCTGGGGGCGATCGACCTGCCCAAGGAGCGAGGCCTGCACGACCGGCCGATGCCGCGGCTCTCGGGACTGGCGATCTTCGCCGGGATCGAGGTCGCCGGCTGGATCTGGCTGCCGAGCGACGGCGAGAGCCGCTCGATCCTGGTCGGCGCCGCGGCGATCGCCGCCGTCGGCGTGGTCGACGACGTGCGCGGGCTCCCGGCGCTGCCGAAGCTGACCGGCCAGGTCGGCGCGGCGCTGATCCCGGTGCTCGGCGGCGTCCGCGTCGACGTCCTCACCCTGCCCTTCGTCGGCGGCTTCGAGCTCGGCTGGCTCGCCTACCCGCTGACCGTGATCGGGATCGTCGCCGTCGTCAACGTGATCAACTTCATCGACGGCGTCGACGGCCTCGCCGCCGGCGTCTGCACGATCGCCGCGATCGCCCTGGCGGTGATCGCCCTCTCGCTCGACCGCAACTCCGCCGGCGTTCTCGCCGCGCTCACCGCCGGCGGCGCCCTCGGCTTCCTCCGCCACGGCTTCCCGCCCGCCTCCAGCTTCATGGGGGACACCGGCTCCAACCTGCTCGGCTACCTGCTCGCCGTCGCCTCGGTCCAGGGCGCGCTCAAGACCAACGCCGTCGTCGCCCTCGTCTTCCCCCTGGTCGTGCTCGCGGTGCCGATCCTCGACACCGGCTTCGTCGTCGCCAAGCGGCTCAAGTACCGCCAGCCGATCTACCAGGCCGACAGCTGGCACTTCCACCACCGCATGGCCAACATCGGCTTCTCGCAGCGGCGCACGCTCGCCTACCTCTACGGCTGGACCCTTGCCCTCGCCGCCCTCGCCCTCGCCCTGCGCTTCGTCCCCTACAGCGACGACCACGGCCACTTCGACGCCTTCTGGACCGCGGTGGTCGTCGCCTTCGGCGTGCTCGCCCTCGCGACCAGCGTCTACCTGATCTACGTGCTCGAGATCCTCAAGCTGCGCCGCGTCAGCAAGATCGACCCGGAGACCGGCGAATTCGAGGCCCTTCAGCCCGCCGACAAGACCTCGTCCCGGCGCACTTAGTAACAGGTTGTAACAAGGCTCACGAACTGGCTCTAGAAAGCCGATCGTCGGGCCTTTCGGATATAGTCGCGAGTCCGCCCGCCTGCCGAAGACGGGCGCATTTTATGTCTCCTCCCAAGTACGTCGACCTTCTGGTCCTAGCCGCCGCCCTCGCCGTCTTTTTGATCGGCGGGCTGCCCATGCTCGGCTTCGCGGTCGGGGCCGGTGTCTGGCTGCTCCAGCGCGGAATCCAGATGCTCGCGGTGCGCCGCGCCGACGCCGAACTTGCGGCCGGAAATCGCCAGCGGGCAATGGCGATGATCGGTGTATCCACCCTCGGCCGCGTCGGGCTGATGGCGATCGCGGTGCTCTGCGCCGGCCTCGCCGAACGGGAGGCCGGTCTCACTTCCGCGCTCCTCGTCCTGGTCCTCTTCACGGTCTCGATGGCCGCCCAGGGGATCGCCCACCTCTTCGACGAACCGGAGGCGGGCAAGGCATGAGCACCAAGGCCAAGGTCTTCATCGGGCTCGGCGTCTACTTCGCGATCGCGATCCTGATGCTGCTGATCTTCCCCAGCAGCGGCAAAAACGAACACTTCCAGCCGCAGAACGAGTTCAAGCTCGAACCGTGGATCTCGCTGCACCTCGGCGGCATCGACTTCAGCATCAACAAGGCGGTGCTCTACCTCGTCCTGGCGAGCGGGCTGACGATCTTCGCCATGGTCTGGATCAGCCGCCGCATGGCCGAAAAACCGAACCGGACGCAGACCGCGATCGAGGTCGCCTACGACCTGACCAAGAACAACATCACGGGGGGGAACCTCGACACGGCGACGGCGACGCGCTGGTTCCCCTTCCTCGCCGCCCTCTTCTTCTGGATCTGGTTCTCGAACATGATCGGCTTCCTGCCGCTGCCGACCAACACCGAGCACACGGTCGACGTCTTCGGCGTGGCGATCCCCTCGTTCGCGATCTACGCGGCGACCGCCAACCTCTCGATCCCGCTCGTCCTCACCCTCGTGGTCTGGATCTCCTACCACGTCGAAGGCATCCGCTCGAAGGGCCTCTTCAAGTACCTGGCCAGCTGGCTGCCACCCGGCCTCGAGGACATGAACCCGATCGCCAAGGGCTTCATCTTCGTGATCGAGGCGATCTCGCACTTCGCCCGCCTGATCTCGCTCTCGGTGCGGCTCTTCGCCAACATCCTCGCCGGCCACCTGCTGCTGCTCTTCATGGGCGGCGGGCTGGCGGTGCTGCTCGGGATCGCGGCGCTCGGCGCGCTTACGTTCCCGCTCGCCTTCTTCTTCTTCATCCTGGAGGTCGGCCTGATCGCCACCCTGCAGGCGTTTATCTTCTCGACCCTGACGGCTATCTACCTCGGCGGAGCGACCTCCGCGAGCCACTAGAAAAGGAGCGCTACCTCAATGGACCTGTCCCCTGTTGCCGCCGCGATCTCAGACGAAGGGATCGAAGCCGCCGGTAAGGCGATCGCCCTCGGCGTCGGAGCCGGCCTCGGCTCGATCGGTGCCGGCATCGGCATCGGCATCATCTTCGGCAAGGAGATCGAGTCGGTCGCCCGCCAGCCCGAGATGAAAGACGAGCTGCAGAGCATCCGCTGGCTCGGCTTCGCGCTGACCGAGGCCGTCGCCTTCTACACCTTCATCTTCGGCCTGATCGCCTTCTTCCTCTAGGTCGGATCGCGTGGAGCTATTCGGCCACATAATCGGTCTGATCCCGCTCGCCGCGGAGGCGACGGAGGAAGAAGGCGGCAGCTTCCTGGTCTCGCCGGGCCTCGGCCTGATGATCTGGACGCTGGTCCTCTTCCTCTTCACGATGTGGGTGCTGAGCAAGGTCGCCTTCCCGAAGATCCAGGAGGCGCTCGACAAGCGCGCCAAGACGATCGCCGAGTCGATCGAGGCGGCCGAAAGGCAGCGCAAGGAGTCCGACGAGCTGCTCGAGGAGTACCGCAAGCGCCTCAGCGAGGCCCGCGAGCAGGCGGACGACATCATGGCCCGCGCGCGCAAAGCGGCGGATACCGCGGAAGCGGAGGCCACCGCGTCGGGCAAGGAGAAGCGCGAGGAGCTGGTCGCGGCCGCCAAGCGCGACATCGAAGCCGAGACGCGGCGCTCGCTCGAGCAGATCCGCAAGGAGGTCGCCGACCTCACCGTGCTCGCAACCGAGAAGGTGACGCGCAAGGCGCTCAGCGAGGACGACCAGCGCCGCCTCGTCGAGGAGGCGCTCAGCGAGGTCGATTTCACGGCCCTTTCTGCCGCGGAGGGTTCCGACAACTGATGTCCGAGGCAGCTCGCGTATACGCCGAGGCGCTCTTCGACGTCGCCAGGGAGAAGGGCAAGCTCGACGCGATCCGCGACGAGCTCGGCCAGTTCGCCGACGCCGTCGAAGGCGATCGCGATCTGCAGGTCTTCTTCTTCAGCCCTTACTTCTCCTCGGCGGAGAAGGCGGCTGGGCTGAAGCGGGCGGTGAGCGGCGCCGACCAGGAGCTACTCAACTTCCTCGAGCTGCTGATCGAGAAGCAGCGCATGCCGGAGGTCTTCCGCATTCGCGGCCAGCTCGACGAGCTCTGGAAGAAGGAGAACCGTCGCATCGAGGTGACGGTGACGAGTGCCGTCGAGCTCGAGCCGGCGGTGGTCGAGAAGGTTGGCGAGGAGATCGAGCGCCAGACCGGCCAGAAGGTCGAGCTGGCGAGCCGGGTCGACGGCGAGATCCTCGGTGGCATCGTCCTGCAGGTCGGCAACAAGGTCCTCGACGCGAGCATCCGCGCTCGCTTGGAGAAACTTCGAAAGAGCGTCGCCCAGGCGGCGTAAGGAGGCAAACCGCAGTGGAGATCAAGCCAGACGAGATTGCATCGATCCTCAGGGAGAGGATCGAGGGACTGGACACCGAGTCGGCCGACCTCGCCGAGGTCGGCACCGTGCTCTCGGTCGCCGACGGGATCGCGCGCATCCACGGCCTCGACAACTGCATGGCGCTGGAGATGCTCGAGCTGCCGCACGGGGTCACCGGCCTCGCGCTCAACCTCGAGCAGGACAACGTCGGCGCCGTCCTCTTCGGCGAGTGGGACAAAGTCGTCGAGGGAGACACCGTCAAGCGCACCGGTCACCTGTTGCGGATCCCGGTCGGCGACGAGCTGCTCGGCCGCATGGTCGACCCGCTCGGCCGCCCGCTCGACGACAAGGGCGAGGTGGCGACGACGCAGACGCGCCCGGCCGAGTTCAAGGCGCCCGGCGTGGTCCAGCGCCAGCCGGTGACCGAACCGGTGCAGACCGGCCTGATGTCGATCGACGGGATGATCCCGATCGGCCGCGGCCAGCGAGAGCTGATCATCG
>Ga0207651_10001014_pt1 | contig 12408 bp, 11 predicted proteins | sample KBSM23metaG_FD_184328 | JGI IMG/M metagenome (GOLD analysis project Ga0207651, IMG submission 184328) | Miscanthus rhizosphere microbial communities from Kellogg Biological Station, Michigan, USA - KBS M2-3 metaG (SPAdes) (version 2) | ecosystem: Host-associated > Plants > Roots > Rhizosphere >... | reverse complement strand
CCGACGCGCAGCGGCTTTCGCAACCTCGAAAACCGGCTCACCCCCCGGAAAAAGCCGATTTTCCGGCTTCCGCGAAGGTAGGAAGGGCCCGCTACGGCCGAGTTAGCCGCTCGTAGATGTCCTGGCCACCGACGACGCAGTCGGGATTGCTGATGACGCCGGTCGCGGAGCCGTCGTCCACCAGCACGTGGCCGTTGGCCGTCCCCACCAACTTGGCCTGCGGGGCGCCGTTCGCACCCTTGTCGGCCTGCAAAGTGAAACTCCATCCCGCCTGCGGCAGCACGATAAAGAAGGCGGGCAGCGAGGCGCCGGAGGTGGCCGTCACGCTGAACGGGATCACGCAGCCGGGCGCGTCGTCGACGTAGGGATCCGGATTGGGAAGCGTCGCGGCGTTGCCCTTGATGTTGTAGTTGAGCGGCGAGCAGTTGCCCGACGTCTCCGTCAGATCGGTGAGCACGCCGTGCTCGAACGTCAGCGTCGGCCAGATCAGAAACTGCGGCTCGGCCGGAGGGGGCGGGACCAGGAAGGTGAAGTTCGGATCCGCGCAGCTGATCGTGAATCCCGTCGCCGACGTGTTCGCCGTGGGCGACACCTGGTACCACCGCCCGATGAAGCTGTCCGCCGGGCCGCCGCCATCATCACCACCGCAACCCGCCGCCAGTCCACCCGACAAGACGAGCACCAGCGCAGCGATCGCGGCGGCGCGTGAACCAGTTTGGCTATGCATCGACGCCCTTCCTTTCACGGGTGCGAGAGTACTGCGAAGGTACTGCACATTCCATTCGTGGTCACGCCATTGGTGGTCACGCGAACCCCGAAACCTTCACGTCCGTTTTGACCGACTGCGAAACGAAGCAGCCGTCGTGCGCCTTGTGGTGCAGCTCGGCTTCCTGTTCGTGCGTGGGGCGCTTGTCGCCGCCGTAGACGATCGTCGGGTTCAGGGTGACGACGGCCACCCAGGCCACGCCGCGTTCGTTCTTCGCCATCTCGCCGACCGCCTCGTCCGCGTAGCTCTCGATCTGGAAGCCGGCCAGGCGCGCCACGTGAAGGAACGTGAGCATGTGGCAGCTGGAGATCGACGCGACGAACGCCTCCTCGGGATCGACGTTGGCGGGGTTCGACCAGGGCGCGGGCACCACGGCCGGCGCCGCCGACGCGGGAACGCTGACGCCGCCGTCGAAGCTCCAGGTGTGCTCGCGCGTGTACTTGCCAAGCCGGAAGTCCGGCGTGGTGCACTTCCATTCGATCTTGGCTTTGTGCTGAGCCATGCGCTGTTACTACCCTATTTCACGCCCGACAGACAGCAATCGGCGGGGCGTGCGGGCGGAACGGCGCTCTTCAAACCGCAGCGCGCGTGCGGTCCCTGCACGCCGGGCCTGACGTAGGTGAAGGCGCGGCACTGCGTTTCGTTCCAGCAGGCGTCGCGGCACTGTTCGGGCGCGGGCGCGCGCAGCTCGAAAGTCCGGTAATCCGCGCCCGGGCGATCGATGTTCGGTTCCCACTGGCGCGGCGGCGGAGGCGTCGTCGGCCTCCCCTGCCACCCGGATGGCGGCGGCGGCGGTGGCGCCGCGGGCGCAGGCGCAGCCGCCGGTGCGGGCGGTGGCGGCGTGGTCGGCGTCCCCTGCCAGGCGGAGGGCGGAGCCGGCGGCGGCGGTGGCGCCGACATCGAGGGCGGCGCGTCCTCGACCTTCGTCCCCGAAACGCAGCACGTCTGCGGCACCGGCGCCGGAACCGCGCTCTTCAGCAAGCAGCGCGCGTACGGTCCCTGCACGCCGGGGTTCACGAACGTGAACGCCACACACGGCGCCTCGTTCATGCAGGCGGACTGGCACATCTCGGGGCCGCCATTCGACAGGTCGAAGCTGCGGTAATCGCCGCCCGGACGATCGACGTTCCATTCGAGGCTCGACGCCGGATACGCCGGCCCCACCGTCGCGGTCGCGCCGACCGCGCAGCCGGATACGACGAAAGCGGTGGAGAGCGCGAAGGCGATCGCACCCGCGCGCGCGACGTTGGGCCCCATCGAGGGCGTCATTATTGTCATTCTTCGCGCGCCCGCCAGGCGGCCGCACGGCGATCTTGTGCGCGCGTCCGAACCGGCTACTCTCCCGCGCATGCTCCCGTCACCACACAGACTATTCTGGCTTCTGGCGTTCGCGGCCGCGGGTTCTGCCTGCATCAAGCGCACGGCGCCACCGCCCGCCGCCGTCGGCAGCACCACGACGGCCGGCGCTCCGGCCACGGCCGCCGCCCCGGCCGACAATCAGCCGAACCCGGTGCAGGAGGCGGCCAACGCGCGCATCGCGGGCCTGTCGCGCGTCGATCTGCTGGGCGGCGCCGGGATCGCCGCGTTCAAGATCAGCGGCGACAACGCGAAGGCGGTCACGGCGTCGCCCATCACGGCGACCGGGCAACCGTTCACGGACGCGATGCGCTTCACGGTGAAGGAAGCGTCCAGCCACGAGTGGGCCGTGCAGTTGCAGACGGCGACCACCGCGGCCGTCGCCGCCGGCGACGCGATCCTGGCGACGTTCTGGCTCCGCACGGAGACGCCGCAGGAAGGCAGCGTGGGCGAGACGGAGTTCGTGTTCGAGCTGGGGCGCTCGCCGTACTCGAAGTCGATCCAGTATCCGATCCAGATGGGCTCGGAATGGACGCGCGTGCAGGCGCGCTTCACCGCCGCGCAGGCGTACGCCGCCGGCGAAGCCAACATGATCTTCCGCCTCGGCTACGACCCGGAGGTGCTCGACCTCGGCGGCGTGAAGGTCGAGAACTTCGGCAAGCAGGTCACGATGGGCGCGCTGCCGACGTCGATGTCCGCCGACCGCCGCCGCGCGAAGGCGTTCGCCGCGTCCGCGAAGGACGCGCAGGCGAACACGGCGGCGGTCGAGGCCGGTGACCTGACGTTCGACGTCGACGCGGGCAAGGTGATCCGGCCGATCAGCCCGTACGTGTACGGCATCAACTCGCAGAAGGACGACGCCAGCGGCACGACGGTGCGGCGCATGGGCGGCAACCGGCAGACCGGCTACAACTGGGAGAGCAACGCCTCGAACGCGGGCAGCGACTACAACCACCAGAGCGACGAGTGGTCGTGCACCGCGATGGGTTACAAGGACTGCGGCGTCCCGGGCGCGCAGTTCATCGACTTCGCGAAGGAGAACACGGCGATGGGCGCCGAGACGCTGGCGACGATCCCGATCGTCGACTACGTCACCGCCGACAAGAAGGGCAGCGTGAAGGAAGGCGAGAAGGCGCCCAGCCCGCGCTGGGACAAGTCAATCCCCAAGAAGCCGGGGCCGCTCAGCCTGACGCCCGACCTGAGCGACAAGACCGTCTATCAGGACGAGTTCGTGAATCTCCTGGTCAACAAGCTGGGCAAGGCGAAGGACGGCGGCATCAAGTTCTACTCGCTGGACAACGAGCCGGCGCTGTGGCCCAGCACGCACCCGCGCATCCACCCCGAGCGCACGCGCTACGACGAGATGGTGAAGCGGACCGAAGCGATCGCCACCGAGGTCGTCAAGCTGGATCCAAGCGCCATGAACCTGGGCGCGGTGGCGTTCGGCTGGTCGGAGTTCATGTCGCTGTCCGACGCGCCGGACTTCAAGGAGCACAACGCGAAGTACGGCACCTACCTGGACTTCTTCCTCGCGTCGATGAAGGAGCTGGAGACGAAGCACAAGAAGCGCCTGGTGCACGTGCTGGACGTCCACTGGTATCCGGAGGCGCGCGGCACCAAGCGCATCACCGAGAAGGACACGTCGCCCAAGACGGTCGCCGCCCGGCTGCAGGCGCCGCGCAGCCTGTGGGATCCGACGTTCACGGAGAAGAGCTGGATCACCGGCACGTGGGGAAAGCCGATCCGTCTCATCCCGTGGCTGCTGGAGCGAATCGCGGAGCGCTACCCCGGCACGAAGCTGAGCATGACCGAGTACAACTTCGGCGCCCCCGACCACATCTCGGGCGGGCTGGCGCAGGCGGACGTGCTCGGCATCTTCGGGCGCGAGGGGCTGTACCTGGGCAACTACTGGGGTGACGGGCCCGGCAACGGCAAGCTGCCCGGCTACATCAATTCGGCGTACCGGTTGTTCCGGAACTACGACGGCAAGCGCGGCACGTTCGGCGACACGGCGGTCGCGGCGACGCCAGCCGACATCGCGAAGGCGTCGATCTACGCGGCCACCGACACGAAGCGGAAGGGCCAGCTGACGATCCTGGTGATCAACAAAGAGCTGCGCTCGATCTTCAACGGCAAGATCGCGATCAAGGGCGGCAAGTACGCGAAGGCGCAGGTGTACACGCTGGACGGCAGCAGCCCCGACATCAAGCCGCAGCCCGCGCCGCTGGACGTGAAGAACGGCGTGCTCGAGTACAAGCTGCCGCCGGTGTCGGCGGCGCTGTTCATCGTGAACTGACCGCCGCGCGACGCTGTCGCAGCGTCGATTGTTGACCGGCCATCGCCGGTGCCCGCACACTGACGGGTGGTGATGCGGTCATCGGTGCGGTGCGGCGCGCTCGCGGCCGCTGGTTTGGCGGCCGTCGTCGCGGGCGGCGGCGCTTGCAACACCGGGGGCGGGATGCTCTCGGGAACCGGCGGCGACGGCGTGATCCAGACGGGGAACGGCGGCTCGTCGGTCAGCGGCGGGGCCGGTGGCTCGGGACCGGCCATGACCGGCGCAGCGGGGAACGGCGACACATGCGTCGAGACCCGTCAGGCCGCGGCGAAGCTGGTGCCCGAGGTCATGATCGTGCTCGACAACGCGGCGTCGATGAAAGACGCGATCGGCGATCCGTGCACCAGCTGCGGGACGACGTCGAAATGGGAGATGGCGGTCGAGGGGATCAACGCAGCCATCGGCGCGGCCGGCACGTCCGTCAACTGGGGGCTCTCGTTCATCGCGTCCGCCGCCGACGTGTGCGACACGGGCGGCGTCACCGTACCGCTGGATGAGAGCTGGCAGATCAAGGCAGATCTGGCCAGCCGGGCGAACCCGATCGGGCTCACCAGCCGACCGACCCGGGCAGCCATCGACCTGGTGGCGGCGTACCTGACCGGGCGGGGCTGGCGTCCCCTGCCCGCCATCGTGCTGATCACGGACGGCGTGGCGGGCTGCAAGCCGGGCGGGCCCGAGGTCACGACCGACGACACCGGCGGTGTCGTGGGCGCCGTGACCGACGCGTTCACCGCGTTCACCCCCACGTACGTCGTCGGGCTGGGGACGTACGACAGTGTTGCGGACGCGGCGCTGAGCCAGATCGCGAGGGCGGGCGGCGCCTCGGCCTATCGCCTGGCGCTGTCGGCCTCCGACGTCCTGGCCGCCCTGAACCTCGTCGCGGCGACCGCAGACTGCGCGTTCGCCCTGCCGCCGCTCCCGAGCACCGACGGCTCGAGCAGCCGCGAGTACATCAGGGTCATGAGCGATAGCGGCCCGATCCTCCAGGATCCGGCGAACGGTTGGACCTACACGAACAACACGCATCTCGGGATCAGCCTTCACGGATCGTCGTGCGACGCCTCCCACGCCGGTGCGCCCACCTACGTCACGATCATCTGCCACCCCGGGCTCGCTTCGCCCTAGAGCACGGCTAGCCGCCCCCGCGCGAAGCGCGGGATCGCGGCTACCAGAAAAAAAGTAGTCGCACACCGCGCCTGCGGCGCGGAGCGACTAGTCCCAGCCACGGCCGTGCCGGGTGTAATCGGCGGCGAGCGGCGCGGCCGCGACGACGTTGTAGACCGCCTCGTAGAAGTTGGTCGAGCCGCGGTAGTCGGGTGACGATCCGAGGAAGAAGCGCGTCTCCGCGCCGGGGATGCTGCGCACGCCGAAGAACGGACGCAGCGTCCAGGCAGCCTGACCGCCGACCATCAGCGACAGCGCCAGCCAGCCGCCGACGGTGATCACCCGGCGCGAGAGCGGCCAGGGGTGGTATTGCGCCAGCGCGTGCACCTGCCGGAACAGCGCCAGGCCGCCCGCCACCGCGATGAAGCAGATGTTGACGCCGAGGAACAGCGGGTAGTCCTGCAACGACGTCGCGTCGGGCGGGACGATCGTGCGCGCCAGGAACCAGTTGGCGGGCGCCAGCGCGGCCAGCAGCACGGCCGCGTCGCGGTAAAGGCGCATCGCCAGGCGCTGGACGTCGACGAAGCGAAAGCGCGCGCCGCCGATCAGCAGCGCCCACAGGAAATACGCCACGGCGCAGGCGGCGCCCGTGATCAGGAACAGCAGCGGGAACTTCAGCACGTTGTGCAGGCCGAAGCGCGTGCTGTGCACGCAGCCGATCGAGAATCCGTAGAGCGCGGACGCCAGCACCAGCGTCGCGACGTCTCGCCGCATCGATCGGTCTCCTCAGGAACCGATGTGGAGCACGCCCGCCAGGCGGACCGTGATGATCACGTACAGCACCAGCCAGGGAATGATCACCGGGATGGCCGCGGGTCCGATGCGGCGCGCGAGCGCCCGGTTGCCCAGCGCGACGAAGAACAGCTGGCCGATCCCGGCCGCGAACGCGCAGATCAGCAGCATGACGGCCATGTTCTGGGGCGTCACGACGTCCGACGCCGACATCGTCACCCGGAAGAACCCCAGGATCGGCGCCAGCGCGAACGTGAACAGCGACGTGACCGCCGCCGCGGCCAGCGACACCGCCAGCGTCTGCGCCCACGACAGGCCGATGCCCAGGTAGCGGCCGAACACGTGCAGCGACGGGATGCAGATCGCGAGGCTGCCCAGCAGCAGCGCGGCGATGCGCCAGAAGCCCTGTGGCCCCAGCACGGCGCCGAACGGCAGCGCGAACGCCGCGGTCGCGACCGTCAGCACCACCAGCAACGTGGGCAGCCTGTGCTCCTGCGCGACGTTGGCGGCGAACCGCCGCCGTTCGCCCAGCACCAGGTCCACCATGCGCAGCGGCGCGCCCAGCATGCCGCGCAGCTCCTGCCGGGAGAACGGCTGCGCCTCTTCATCACGCGAATTCGCTTCGAGCTCGATGGGCTGATTCGTCATGACCCGACAGTGCCACCGTCGCTTCGCCGCCCGGAGCCGACGACGGCGAGCGGCGCGAACGCGCGCGCCAGCGGTCGCGGGGCTGGACCGAACCGCGGCCGTACGAATCAGGTCGCAGGCGCCACGACCGGCACGGTGAACCAGAACGTCGCGCCCGTCCCAGGTGCGCTCTCGATCCCGATGTCGCCGCCATGCGCCTGGACCACCCCCTTCGCGATGAAAAGACCCAGGCCCGACCCGCCTTCCGGGCTGCCCGGGACCCGAAAGAACTTCTCGAACAGCCCCGCCTGGTGGCCCTTCGCGATGCCGGGCCCGCGATCGGCGACCTCGAAACGGATCCGCGTCGCCGTGGGGGCGCGATGCGATCCGGCCTCGGCGCGGACCGCCTCGGACCGGGCACGCAAGACGATCTCGCTATCGCGGGGCGCGAACCGGATCGCGTTCGTGATCAGGTTCGAGAACACCAGCTGCATGCGGTCCGGATCGACGAAGACCTCCGGCAGCCCCGGAAAAACTTCGGCCCGGATCGTAACCTGCGCGTGCTCCGCGGCCGCGCGGTGCGGTTCGATCGCCATGTCGACCAGCGCGCCCGGATCCGTCCGCCGGCGGTGAAGCTCGATCGTTCCCGACTCGATGCGCGACAGGTTCAGCAGCTCATCGACGATGATCTGCAAGCGCTCGCAGTCCTCGCGCGCGGCGAACAGGAGATCGCCCTGCTTGGGCGTCAGCGGCCCGACCGCCTCCTCGGTCACAAGGTGCAGGGCCATGCGCAGCGACGTCAGCGGCGTTCGAAATTCATGCGCGACCGTCGCGACGAGATCGTTCTTCAGCTCGTCGAAGCGAAACAGGCGCGTGATGTCCTGAAGCACGATCGCGGCGCCCGCCACCGTGCCGTCCTCCCCGTAGATCGGCGTACCGCGGGGCAGCAACACGCGCTCGCCTTCGTTCGCGGACGGAACGCGCACGCCCTCCTCGAATCCCCGCGGCACATAGGCGCCCTTCCCCGCCAGAACGTGGGCACGCAGCCGATCGACCAGCGCGCGGATACCCGGATCGAGACCCGAGAGCGGGTCGGCGCCCGCGCGGTCGGTGTTGATGCCCAGGATCGCCGACGCCGCGGCGTTCGCCCCCTGCAGCTTCCCGGTCCCGTCGAGCAGCAACACAGGATCGGCCAGCCCGTCGATCGCCGCCTGCGCGGCCTGCTGCGCCTGCAGCAGCTCGCCCAGCGAGCTGGCCCGATAACGCTGGAGCCGCTCGGCCATGCTGTTGAACTCCTCTGCGACGGCGGCGATCTCGTCGCTGCCCCGCACGTCCGCGCGCGCCTTCAGATCGCCCTCGCCGAAACGCCGGACCGCCGCGCTGACCACCCGCAGCGGTCGCAGCACCCGCGCCATGAGCCAGGTGGCGGCGAGCAGACCGAGCACCGAGGCCAGAACGACCGCCACCGTGACCACCTGCTCGAGCAGATGCGCGCGATCCGAAACGAGATCGCTCTTGCGCACCATCGCGTCCTGGTTCATCGCCAGGATGTCATCGGCCCGCTGCTTGATCTGGAAGAAGGTCGGCTGGAGCTGATCGAAGTAACTGCCCTCGCGCGCCGCGCGGCTGTCGAGCTGCATGAAGGCGTCCAGGGCGTGCACGTAGCCGTTCCACGACGCGCGCAGCGCGCGCGCCGCGTCCGCCTCGCCCGGCTCGGTGATGTTGCCTTCCTCGACCTGAAGCTCGTTCTCGAACGTCCGGCGTTGCGCAGCGATCGCGGCCTCCGTCCCATTGTCGTGACCAACCACGCGGTAGACCGCGTTACTGTCGATGCGCTCCAGCGACTCCTTCATGCGCTGCGCGGCGAGCACGCTGCGGTAATTGTCGGCCAGGATCAGACGGGACTGGCTGGCCAGGCGGGTCGTGACCGAGGCCGACAGCACGCCCACCAGGGCGAGCGCCAACGCCAGCGGCGCCTGGGCGAGCAGCAACTTGCCCCGCAAGCTCACAGCGCGCCCTCCTCCTCCATTGCAACGACGTGCACGTCGAGACCCTGCGCTTCCCGGATCAGCCGCATCGGGACCGCGCGGCCGAAAAGCTGCTTCCAGTTCGGCTGGTGCGAACGCCCCACCACGATGTGCCCCACACCGTGCGAGCGCGCGAACTCCATGATCGCGTCGACCGGATCGGGCGCGCGGAGGCGGATGACCTCGGCCCCGAGCTCGCGCGCGAGATCCGTGTTCGCGAGCAGGTGGCGCTGGGCCTCGGCGTCGATCTGCTCCGGCGACTCCCGAGGCGTCTCGACGAACACCACGAACCAGTCGGTGCTGAGCCGACCGGCCAACCGCGAGCCCTTGCGCACCAGCGAGCCGCCGCGTGGCGACCCGGACGAGAGGCAGACCATCACCCGGCTGCGCGAGCTGGCTGCGGCGGCGCTCTCGGCGGAACGGACGGCGCCGGCGCTCACCGGTCGCGCGCTCGCCCGTTCGACGCTCTCCGCTACCTCGCGCAGCGCGAGCTCACGCAGGTGGGCGAGGTTCTGTTCCTTGAAGAAGTGCTCCAGCGCCCACGGGATCTTCTCGGGAGCGTAGATCTTCCCGCTGCGCAGGCGTTCCTGAAGATCCTCGACGGCCAGATCGAGGTTGACCACCTGATCGGCTTGCTTGAGGAAGCTGTCGGGAACGGTCTCCCGCACGGCCACGCCCGTCGCGCGTTCGACCACGTCGTTGAGGCTCTCCAGATGCTGCACGTTGACGGCCGCGATGACGTTGATGCCTGCGTCCAGCAGCTCGATCACATCCTGGTACCGCTTCTTGTTGTGACTGCCGGGAACGTTCGTGTGCGCTATCTCGTCGACCAGCGCCAGGGCCGGGTTGCGGCGCAGGATGTTGTTGAGGCTCATCTCCTCGATGGTCACGCCGCGGTACTCGATCTTGCGGCGCGGGATGACCTCCAGCCCCTCGATCAACGCCTCGGTCTCCTTGCGGCCGTGCGTCTCGACGAAGCCGACCACGGCGTCGACACCGCGCTTCTTCAACGCGTGCGCTTCCTCCAGCATCCTGTACGTCTTGCCAACGCCCGCCGCGAACCCGATGTACAGCTTGAGCCGGCCGCGCTTCCCCTTCTGGACCAGCTCCAGGAAGTCTTCCGGGCGCGGACGGTTTGCGGTGGGATCCGGCATCGGACTGTGCGGACAGTAAGTCCCCGATCGGGACTCCATCAAGACTCGTGCCGAAATGGCGCGCCCGATGCAGCGAGACACAACGGAATGCCGACCGTATCCAACGGAGGGCGCAACGGCTTCTCGACCTTGCGCTCCCCGCCGCCGCACGCAGCTGCGCGTCGGGCCGCGCTCTCCGCCATCGTGCTGGGCGGACTGCTCGCGCTGGTCGCCGGTTACTGGTGGTGGTCAGCGGTGGGCGAAGGCCGGGAGATCCGCGCGCTTCCGCCCGAGCAGCGGCAGGGACTGTACCGGCGGACGATGGAGAATCTGAAGGTGATCTGCGACCCCGCGCCCGGCCGATCGGTGCGCGAGTTCTGCCGCGCCCAGGCGGCCCTGGCGCTGGAGTTTCCCGAGTGCGACGGCGAGTGTCACCGCATCGCTCGACGTCACCTCTCGCTGCCCCGTCACTGATCGTGCACTTTGCAGGGCGCGCCCGCGGCAGCGCCGCAAATTGCAACAACGCCTACTTCGAGGCGGCGGCGGGAGGCGCCGCGGGCGCGAGCGGCGCCGGCTTGCCGAACTGCTGATCGAGCGCGCGGTTGACGCCCAGCACGTTGACCCGCGGCTCGCCGAATACGCCCAGGTCGCGGCCCTGGATCTTGCTCTCGATGACCTGGCTGATGCGCGCCGGCGCGACCTGGCGCGCGCGCGCGATGCGCGACACCTGCCAGAGCGCAGCCTGCGGCGAAAGGTCGGGGTCGAGGCCGCTGGCCGACGTCGTCACCAGCTCCGCCGGGATGGGCAGCGGCGCATCGGGGTTCTCCTTGCGCAGCTTCTCGACGTCGCCGGCGACACGGTCGCGCAGCTTCCTCGAGGTGGGCCCCAGATTCGATCCGGAGGACGCGGTCGCGTCGTACCCGTCACCCGCCGCCGACGGGCGCCCCTGCAGGTAGGCAGGGTTCGCGAACGCCTGTCCGATGATCGCGGACCCGATCACGGTCCCCTTCTCGTCGCGCACCAGGCTGCCGTTGGCCCGGTCGTGGAACAGCGCCTGGGCGACGCCGGTCATCGCCAGCGGGTAAAGGAGGCCGGTCAGGACCAGCGTGACCAGGGTGACGCGCAACGCGATGACGACGTCTCGACGCATGGGATTCCTCGTTCAAACGATGCGAAGACCTGCCAGAACCAGATCGATCAGCTTGATGCCCAGGAACGGGGCGACGATGCCGCCCACGCCGTAGACCAGCAGCGAGCGGCGCAGGATCACCGCGGCGCCCAGGGGCCGGTACTTCACCCCGCGCAGCGCGAGCGGGATCAGCAGGACGATGATGAGGGCGTTGAAGATCACCGCCGACAGGATCGCGGAGTACGGCGTCGCGAGGCGCATGATGTTGAGGGGCGCGATCTCGGGGAACGCGCCCATGAACAGCGCCGGCAGGATCGCGAAATACTTCGCGACGTCGTTGGCGATCGAGAAGGTCGTCAGCGTTCCGCGCGTCATCAAGAGCTGCTTGCCGACCTCGACGACCTCCAGCAGCTTGGTGGGGTTCGAGTCGAGGTCGACCATGTTGCCGGCCTCCTTCGCCGCCTGCGTGCCGCTGTTCATCGCCACGCCGACGTCGGCCTGAGCCAGCGCGGGCGCGTCGTTGGTGCCGTCGCCGGTCATCGCGACGAGCTTGCCCTTCGCCTGCTCGTCCTTGATGAGCTGCATCTTGGTCTCGGGCGTCGCCTCGGCGAGGAAGTCATCGACGCCGGCTTCCTTGGCGATGGCCGCCGCGGTGCGCGGGTTGTCGCCGGTGATCATGATCGTCTTGATGCCCATCGCCCGGAAGCGGGCGAAGCGCTCGGCGATTCCGGTTTTCACGATGTCCTTCAGGTGAATGACTCCAAGCACGCGCGCGCCGTCCGACACAGCGAGCGGCGTGCCGCCGCCATCACCGATCCGGTTCGCGATCGCCTTGAGCTCGTTCGGGACCGGGCCGCCCCGTTCGCTCACGTAGGTTGAGACCGCGTCGACCGCGCCCTTGCGGATCGATCGCCCGGGAAGATCGATGCCGCTCATCCGCGTCTGGGCGGTGAAGCGCACGAAGGTTCCGCCGTGAGCGGCGGGCGCGGACATGTGAAGCTTGTCGCCGATCAAGGTCACGATCGATCGCCCCTCGGGTGTCTCGTCGGCCAGGCTCGCCAGCTGCGCGGCGGCGGCCAGATCTTCCATGCGCACGCCCGCCAGCGGGATCAGCTCGGTGGCCATGCGGTTGCCGTGCG
>Ga0207651_10001012_pt1 | contig 12423 bp, 12 predicted proteins | sample KBSM23metaG_FD_184328 | JGI IMG/M metagenome (GOLD analysis project Ga0207651, IMG submission 184328) | Miscanthus rhizosphere microbial communities from Kellogg Biological Station, Michigan, USA - KBS M2-3 metaG (SPAdes) (version 2) | ecosystem: Host-associated > Plants > Roots > Rhizosphere >... | reverse complement strand
GCCAGGACAAGCAGATTGCGGCGATCTGCACCGACACCTGGGGCGTCGAAGTACGGCCGAACGAGACCAGCGAACTCAACCAACCCTGGCACAGGGTCGTCATTCCGGCCATGGGGCTCACCATGGGCGAAATGTTTTGCCTGAAGGAACTGGCCGAGGACTGCGACGCCGACGGCATCTACGAGTTTTTCTTCTGCGGCGCGCCGCTCGTCATCACCGGCGGCACCGGCTCGCCGATCAATCCGCAGGCGATCAAGTGAGCCGATGTTCATCGGGCTCGACGGCTACGCGAAAGGCTGGGTAGCCGTCCGGCTCGCTGACAACGGAACCAAAGAGATCGATTTCCTGACCGACTTGAAAGAGTGCTTCGATAGCTCTTTCACCAGAGCAATGATCGACATTCCGATCGGCTTGCCGGACAGCGAATATCGACATTGCGATCTCGAGGGGCGGCAGGCGCTCGGCGAAAATCGGTCTCGGCTGTTCTGCGGTGCCCGTCGCCCGTTGCTCGCATACGAAAAACGCGAAGACGCTCATGCCTGGGCAAAGGCTGCTGATGGCATCGGCGTCTCCTGTCAGCTTTTCTGTCTGCTGCCGAAGATCAGGCAGATTGACGATCTCATGACTTCGCGCCGCCAGGCGCGCATTCGCGAAAGCCATCCCGAACTGATCTTCCAAAGGCTCAACGGTGCTTCATTGCCATCAAAGAAGTCGCATGATGGCATCCGGCTGCGCCGCAGCATCTTGTTTGACAGGGGCTTTGCATCAATTGATGCGTGGCTCGACAACCGGATTGGGACGGGCGCGAAGCCGGATGACATTCTTGATGCCTGTGCGTGCGCCCTGGCCGCCAAGGAGGCGAGCGAAGAACTGCGTCTCCCCAGAAGGCGGCAGGCGCCCGACGCCAAAGGGCTGAAAATGGAAATCTGGTTCTAGTGCAGTTGAGCCGCTGGCGTTGCGCCTCTGCGATCGGCCTCCGGGCCTGCTACTCGGCGGCCTCCGACTGGGCGAATGATCCTTCGCCGGGGCCCGATTTTTTAGTGCCGGCGCGCTTGGTTCCACGGCAGACGTAGTACGATGAAAACAAAAAGTACCGTATCTGAAAGTCCACGGTTTCTCGCGCCACGTGTTCCCAGGGTTGAATGTACGGGTTGCCCAGAAGCGTATGCTTCATCAGCCAGACGCTCAGAGGTAAAATCACTCTGCCCCATGGGCCCGATGGTAGCGTGGCATCCATGACGCAGACGCGTCCGCTAGGCCGCAGCTGCGCCAGTGCCCGGAGAAGAACCGCGTGGTGATGCGGCATGGTGCTGTACGAGAAGCCGAACAAGACGCCGTCGAGCGGTTCAGGCGCCTGATAATCGCCCGCGTCGCCATGCACCAGAGTGACGTTGCGCCACTGGTGCCGATCGCTGAGCTTGCGCGCCCGCGTCAGCATTCCGGCGGACAGATCGACGCCATAGACGTGGCCCGTATCGCCGACCGCCTTTCGCAGATAGGGCAGATTCCGCCCGGTGCCGCAGCCGATTTCCAGGACCCTGTCTCCGGGCTGCAGTCCGAGCGTCGCGACCGCCTGCTCGCGAAATCCTCCCGGAACAAACAACAGCCATTCGAAGAAGGTAATGAGCCAAGCCAAACGATCATAGCGCCGCGCAACGAATGCGCGGTCGCGATCGACCCATGCCGTCACGGAACGCCCCCACGAGTTTCTTATTTCTTATTCCCGCTACAGCTTACGCCGGCGTGGGTGTCGGCGCAACGGAGAAGGCGAGATGTGGGACGGTTAGTCTGCTCGCCCTTCAAAAAACCCGGCAAGTCGTGACATGGAAGTCACATCCTGACCCAGGTGTCAGCGTTGCCGGTCCGACTCCGATGGCGGCGCCGCTTGCGAAGCGGCGCGGCTGCGGGATGGCCAATCGCTTCTCCCGCATTTTCTGGCAGCCTGGAAGGTGCGCAAGGCCGCAACCACCGCTCACCTACCCTCCGATCGCGGCTTTGGTCTTGGGCGGTGCCCACTGCGCCGTCGGGATGATCGAGCGTTGGGGTGACGCCTGTCCTTGCCGGCATGAGGAAGGGTGCCAAAATCGCCGACGCGCTCGCCGAAAGGAAATCAGAACCCAAGCACCTGCGGATTGACGCAATTGGGCGGCCGTTTGCCCGCAAGAAACGCGGCGATGTTGTCGGCAACGTGATGCGCCATCGCTTCGCGCGCCTCGCCGACGGCGCTGCCGAGATGCGGCGTGAGCACGATATTGGGGAGTTTTTGCAGCGCCGCGCCGACCTTCGGCTCGTGCTCGAAGACGTCGAGGCCGGCGCCGGCGATCTCTCTGCGCAGCAGCGCGTGGACGAGCGCGGCCTCGTCGACAATCGGCCCGCGCGCGGTGTTGATGAGGTAGGCGGTCTTCTTCATCAGCTTGAGCTCGCGGGCGCCGATCTGATGCCGAGTCTCCTTGTTGAGCGGCGTGTGCACCGACACGAAGTCGGATTGCCGCAACAGATCGTCGAGCGGCACGTAGGTCAGGCCGGCGTCGCGCTCCTCGCTTTTCGGCTTGCGGCGCGGCGCCCAGTAGAGAACGCGCATGCCGAAGCCATGCGCGCGCCGGGCTACCGCCTTGCCGATCAGGCCGCCACCACCGATGAGGCCGATGGTCTTGCCGTGGATCAGCGCGCCCAGAAGGTAGCTCGATTGCGCGCCGGGAAACCTGCCGGCGCGCACCAGGCGATCGCCCTCGAGCATGCGCCGCGCCACCGCGATCATCAGGCCGAAGCAGAGGTCGGCCGTCGTCTCGGTCTGCAGGACCGGCACGACCGTCACCGCAATGCCGCGCGCATTCGCCGCCTCCATGTCGATGTGCGACGGGTTGACCGACATGGCGGCGATCATCCGCAGTTTCGGATTGGCGGTGATCACGTCGCGGTCGATGCGATCGTGCAGCAGGCAGAACAGGATGTCGCATCGCCTGACTGCGGCGATCAGCGCGCGTTTACCGATGACGCGGCTCGCATCCGGGTTCATCGTCACCGCCGCGATCTGGCGCAAGCGGCCGACGGCGGCCTTGGCGACCGGCTGGGTAATGAACACGCGCGTGCGCGGCACGGCAGGCTCGCTCACTTCGCCTTGATCGCGGCGTTGACCCTCGGCAGCACCTGCTCCGCCATCAGGATCATCGAGCGCCTGGCAAGCGCCGGGTCGCGCCAGTCCTTGCCGGCGTAGAGCAGGGTACCGAAGTCGCCGACGCGCTCGCGGAATTTCAGGATCTCGTCGGCGACCTTGTCGGGCGTGCCGTAGATGATGAGCGCGTCGCAGATGCCGTCGAGCGTCACCTCGTGGTCGGGCTGGTCGCGGCGCGTCTTGAACAGCTCGAGCCGGCCCCGCTTCAGCTTGGTGTAGAGCTGGCTGTAGTAATAGCGGTAAGGACTCGACGGGTCGGTGGCATACGCCTTCGCGGTCCGCTCGTCGTCGGCGACGAAGATCGACTTGGCGACCCGCCAGTTCGCCGGATCGGCCTTGCGGCCGCCGCGCGCGCAGCCCTCGACGTATTTCGGCCAATGGCTCTTCACCCATTCGGGCATCAGAAAATTCGCCGAGATCGGCTCCCAGCCGCGCGCCGCCGCCTCGCTGACGCCCTTGGAGAACGGCGCCACCACGGTCACCACGATCGGTGGGTGCGGCTTCTGCAGCGGCTTCGGCAGAAAGCCCTGGCCGATCTCCAGCATCGCCTGGCGCTCGATCTTGATGCTCCAGTATTTGCCCTTGATGTCGTAGGGCGGCTCGCGCGCCCAGATTTCCAGCACCGCGTCGATCGCCTCGACGAACATGGCATTGCGGTCGGCGTCGAGGTTGCCGAACGCCTCGGCGTCGGAAAGCAGCCCGCCCGGGCTGATGCCGAAGATCAAGCGGCCGTCGAGCATGTGGTCGAGCATCGCGATCTGCGAGGCGGTCGCGACCGGATGCGCGTTCGGCATGTTGATCGTGCCGGTGCCGAGCTTGATCGTGCGGGTGGCGTCGGCGAGGCTCGCGATGAACATCGCGCTCGAGGTGATGTTCTCGGCGCGGTCGGTCGCGTGCTCGCCGACATAGCCTTCGACGAAGCCGAGTTCGTCGGCGAGCAGAAACGCCTCGCGGTCCTCGCGCAGCGACGTCCGCCAGTCCTTGTCCAGCGGATGAATCGGCATGGTGAAAAAGCCGAGCTGCATGGGTCGCGGTCCCTGCCGATACTGGACTCACCTGTGTCGGAAAAATCGCGGGCCTGCAAGGCGTCCCGACCCGTGGTCGCTGCGTGCGGCGGCGCGGACCAATTTACGTCCATGAAGCACCGCGTAGTCGGTCGGGACCTGAGGTGATGGGAGGGACCCCGTCTTCCGCGGCACCCGCGTGCCGGTGCAGACCTCATCGACTATCTCGATGTCGGAGAGACGTTTGGCAAGTTTCTCGATGGCTTTCCGTCGGTGACGCGCGAGCAGGTGGTCGCTTCCGCGAGGCGGCCAAGGCAAGCTTGTCGAATCGGTCACGTGAGAATTTCTGCTCGACGAATGCGTGACTTGGCGACTAGCGTAGATCAAGCTTGAACTGCATCAGTCTCGCTCACAAGCTCACCCAGCAGTGCACGCGGCCCATCCATGTGGCCAGGATCAGTGTGGTAAACGACCTCACCGAGGCCGAAGGCCTGATAAACACTGCGCGGATTGCCCGGCGCACCTAACACGATGACAAGCTTGATGCGTGACCGTTCGTTCGCTGTTAAATCATCGAGGACGTGCCGCAGATTGTATCCACCGCCGCTGAAGCCATATAGCGCACTGGTTGTCGGATCAGCACGTACGGCCTGCACTGCCTGCCGGTGTTGCGGGCTTCCGGTATAAGCTTCGCCCGAAACATTGAGCACCCGGCCGACATAGCCCCGCCGCTTCGCGTATTCGAGCGCGGCCGGCTCGTCGAGCGCGCCATGCGGATATTCCTTACCCCCAAAATGCCCGGCGATCCCGCGCAGGATCAGCATAGTCTCTGGCATGACACCCCTCCTGACATATACGCCGGTCCATCGGCGATCGATCTCGCCGAGGCACACCCAATAGTTTCGATGATGTCACCTTTGGCCCGTTCTCAGCCTCGACTTGAAATGTACAGTCGAACGTCCGTGATCTCTGAGATAACCCCGAGCAGACCGAGCTCTCATATCCTTGTTCTCCCTAGACTTGGGGTGCGTGTATCACAAAACTATATACCCGCGGAGGTTGGGATTAAATAGCCTACCTTCAGTCAAAACCAGATCGTCGGTCCTCGCTGGACGCAGCCAAAAAGACGACAACGACATTGATTCCAGCACCCATACGAACAACCAGATTGATCCGAACGTGCTGGGATTTGCGGTCAGCTTTCAATTCAACCGCCGCGGCCGTGCATCAGAGCTTTCAATCCCGCAAACGAAAAGGTCCGCGAAGGACCCCTGCTCGATGTCGGCCCCGGCCTTGCGCACGACCCTTGGTGGAATGATCCGAATGGACAGCCTGGGGCGCGTAACGGCGCAGGCCTTGACGCGACGCCAGCGGCCTGTCGCGCGTCCGCTTCGAGCTGATAAAGGCGCCAAATTCGACGGCGTCGCGGACGCCAAATGAAGTTACTGACCTGGTGCCTTCTGTCGCCAATCTCTTGACAGCGATTGCTTCCCGCAAACCGTGGCGTCGCAATCGCTGCCAAAGATCGTTGACGGCGAGCTTCACTCACATCTTGAACTTCACCACTTTCTGCTGCTGCTCGCCGAGGCCGTCGATGCCGAGACGCACCACATCGCCGGCCTTGAGGAATTTCGGGTCGGGCTTGAAGCCCATGCCGACGCCTGGCGGCGTGCCGGTGACGATTACGTCGCCCGGCTCCATGACCAGGAACTGCGAGAGGTACCAGACCAGGTGGGCGACGCCGAACACCATGTTGCGCGTCGTGCCCTTCTGCCGGCTCTCGTCGTTGACCGTGAGCCACATGTCGAGGCGCTGCGGATCGCGGATCTCGTCCTTGGTCACGAGCCACGGCCCTAGCGGGCCGAAGGTCTCGGCGCTTTTGCCCTTGGTGAACTGGCCGACGCGGTCGAGCTGGAAGACCCGCTCGGAGACGTCGTTGGCGAGGCAATAGCCGGCGACCGCCTCCATCGCCTTGTCCTTGGCGAGGTAGCGCGCGCGGCTGCCGATGACGATGCCGAGCTCGACCTCGTAGTCGAGCTTGGTCGAACCCTTCGGGATCATGGTGTCGTCGTTCGGCCCGCAGATGGAGCTCGGCGCTTTGTTGAAGACGAGCGGCTCCTTGGGAAGCGCCATGCCGGCTTCGGCGGCATGGTCGGCGTAGTTGAGGCCGATGGCGAGAAAATTGCCGACCTTGCCGACGCAGGGGCCGATGCGCGGCGTGCCGCGCACCAGCGGCAGCTTGTCGGGCTTGAGCTTGCGCAGCTTGGCAAGGCCCTTGGGCGAGAGCGCCTCGCCGGCAATGTCGGGGACGAACTTGGAGAGGTCGCGGATGCGGCCTTGCGCATCGAGGATGCCGGGTTTTTCCCGGCCCGGTGCGCCGTAGCGGACAAGCTTCATCAAAATTCTCCTTATTTAGAACGCGCCCGGAAAAACTCCGCCGTCCATGAGCAGATTTTGACCGGTGATGTAGCCGGCGTGCGCCGAGCACAAGAACGCGCAGGCGGCGCCGAGTTCGTCGGGATCGCCGGCCCGCCGCGCCGGAACGCCGCCGATGCGCTCCTCGAACGCGGCCTCGCGGCTGATGCCCTTGGTCTTTGCCGTTGCCTCGATGTGGCCGCGAAACCGGTCGGTCTCGAACGCGCCCGGCAGCAAAGAATTGATGGTGACGTTGGAAGCGGCGACCGAACGGGCGACGCCGGCAAGGAATGCGGTGAGGCCGGCACGGGCGCCGGAGGAGAGGTCGAGCCCCACCAGCGGCATCTTCACCGAGCCCGACGTGATGTTGACGATGCGGCCGAACTTTTTCGCCGTCATCGGCCCGATCGCCTTCTGGATCAGCTCGATCGCCACGATCATGTTGCCGATGACGCCGTCGATCATCTTCTGGCGGTCGAGCTCGCGGAAGTCACGGAAGGGCGGGCCGGCGTTGTTGTTGACCAGGATGTCCGGCTCGGGGCACGCCGCGAACAGCGCCTTCTGCCCTTCGGGCGAGCCGACGTCGGCCACAACCTCAACGATCTTTCCGCCCGCCTTGCGCAGTTCGGCGGCGGTCGCGGCCAAGCGGTCGCGGTCACGCCCGTTGATCACCACCTCGCACCCGGCCTCGGCCAGCGCCTTGGCGCAGGCCCGACCGAGTCCGCGGCTGGAAGCACAGACGATCGCTTTGCGGCCGGCAATACCGAGGTCCATGCTGTTCCCCCCCCCCGCTTGGATGTACGCGCCAAGTCCGTAGCGCGAATTACCGCAGCGTCATGTTGGGTTCAAGGAGTTCGCTGATCGATTGACGTTACGGCAGCGGCGGTCAGCCCAGCGTCCTGGTCATGGCCACTTCGCCACCGGCGGCATCGATGAGAGGATCGACTCGACGTTCCCCCCGGTGCGCAGGCCGAAAACGGTACCGCGGTCGTAGAGCAGGTTGAATTCGACATAGCGGCCGCGGCGAACCAGCTGCTCCTCGCGCTCGGCCTCGGTCCAGGGCTTGGCGAAGTTGCGCCGCACCAAGTCGGGATAGACGCCCAGGAAGGCGCGGCCGACCTCCTGGGTGAACGCGAAATCGGCTTCGAAATCGCCGCTGTCGAGCCAGTCGTAGAAGATGCCGCCGATGCCCCGCATCTCGCCGCGATGCTTGAGGTAGAAGTATTCGTCGCACCATTCCTTGAATTTGGCATAGGGCGCGACCGTGGCGTGGGCATCACAGGCGGCCTTCATCGCCGCGTGGAAGGCCGCCGTATCCGGGTCGTCCTGGGCGCGCCGGGCCGTCAGCAGCGGGGTCAGATCGGCGCCACCGCCAAACCACGCCTTGGTGGTCACGACGAAGCGTGTATTCATGTGTACTGCCGGCACGTGGGGGTTGTGCAGGTGGGCGATGAGCGAGACCCCGTTGGCGTAGAAGCGCGGGTCCTCCGCGGCGCCGGGGATCTCCTTGCGGAATTCCGGGGCGAACTCGCCGAAAACGGCCGAGTGGTGGACGCCGACCTTCTCGAAGACACGTCCCTTCATCATCGCCATGACGCCGCCCCCGCCCGGCGCGCCGCTATGGTCGGTGCGATTCCAAGGCGTGCGCACGAAGCGGCCGGCGGGGCTGCTCGCCAGCGGTCCGTCTGCGGGGAGGGCGTCCTCCAGCGCCTCGAGAGCCGCGACCACCCGGTCGCGCAGGGTTTCGAACCACGCCCGCGCGCGCTGCTTGCGGCTTTCCAACACGTCGACGTTCATGGTTCCTCGGGACTAGAACTGATGGCGCGGACCGAACCTGCACAAAGCATTTCGGTCCCGCTGCTTGTATAGACTGTCACAAATCTGGGCGAATATCGGTGCTTTGAAGCCGCATGCCGAGGCCGGAATATGCCCCTTGAGTTGACGTCGAAACGCTTGACCCGCCGTCGCCTGCTTGCGGGTGCGGCCGCGTCCGGCCTGGTCGTGGTGAGTGCGCCTGCCTTGCTCCGGCATGCCGCGGCGCAGGCTTGGCGCGCCGGAGACCCGTTCAGCCTGGGCGTCGCGTCGGGCGCGCCGCGCTCCGACGGCTTCGTGCTGTGGACACGGCTCGCCCCTGAGCCGCTGTCGGTCAACCCGGAAACGCCCGGCGGGATGACTGGCGGCGACGTTACCATTGGCTACGAGATCGCCGACGATCCGGGCATGCGCGACATCGTGCGCCGTGGCGAAGCAGTCGCCGAGAAGGCGTTCGCCCATTCGGTGCATCTCGATGTGCGCGGCCTACAACCCGGCCGGCCGTATTGGTATCGCTTCGTCTGCGGCGAAGCAGCGAGCCGCATCGGGCGCGCCTCGACGTTGCCGGCGCCGGGCGCCGGGCTCGAACGGCTGCGCTTCGGCTTCGTGTCCTGCTCAAACTACGAGCACGGCTACTTCTCCGCCTACCGGCACCTCGCGGACGAGAACCCTGAGGTCGTCCTCTACCTCGGTGACTACATCTACGAAAATATCGAGGAGCGGCGTCCGATCGTTCGTCGCCACTCGGATGGAATCGAGGCGGCGACCTTGCCGACTTACCGCAATCGCCACGCCCAGTATCGGCTCGACCCGGACCTGCAGCGCCTGCACGCAGAGGTGCCGGCGCTCATCACCTGGGACGACCATGACGTGCAGAACGACTACGCCGACAAGTGGTCGCAATATTTCGACGATCCCGACCTGTTCCTCATGCGGCGGGCGGCGGCCTATCAGGCTTTCTACGAGCATATGCCGCTGCGCCCGATCCTGTCGCTACCGGACGGGCCGCGGATGCGAGTCTATGACCGCTTCACGTTTGGCGATCTCATCGACATCTCGTTGATCGACGGCCGACAGTACCGCTCGCGCGAGGCCTGCTACGCGCCGCCCGACAAGGGCGGCTTCCATCTCGAAACAAACGCCGGTTGCCCGGAACGGCTGGAGGCGGGCCGCACCATGCTCGGCTTTGCCCAGGAGGCGTGGCTGCACAGCAACCTCGCGCACAGCAAGGCGCAGTGGAATTTGATCGCCCAGGACGTGCTGATGGCGCAATACCGGGTCAAGCAGAGCGGCGCCGACGCGTTCTCGACTGACAACTGGGACGGATACCCGGCGAACCGAACGCGCCTGCTCAAGCGCATCCAGCAGACGCAGGTCTCCAATCCGGTGGTCATCGGCGGCGATATCCATTCGTTCTTCGCCAACGACCTCAAACTCGATTTCGATAATCCCGCTTCGCCGGTGATCGCTACCGAATTCGTCGGCACCTCGATCTCATCCTATGGTGTGCCGTACGAGGTGATCGCGCCGTCGCTGCCGGACAATCCGCACGTGCATTTCTTCGAGAGCAGGCGGCGCGGCTATGTCTGCGTCGATCTCGAGCGTGCGCAGATGCAGGTGCGCATGCGCGTCGTCTCCGACGTTGCCGACCCCAAGGCCGACATTTCGACGCTGAAGACGTTTGCGGTGGAGGGCGGCCGTCCCGGCGTGGTGGCGGCTTAGACCATGATCCGGAAAAGGCGGTCAGCGGTTTTCCAAGGAGATCACGCTCCGCTTTGGAAGACCGCGCTGGCTTACTCACCGTTGAGTTTCTCCGCCAGCCAGACTTTGATCAGCGACTGATAACGGCACGTCGCGCTTGTTGGCGGCGATCTTGATGCGATCGAGCAGGCCCTGCGGCAGACGAAGGGAAATTGCGGTCGTGGATAGCTTGAGGTTGGGAAACCGCGCCCTTTACGCCTTGCTTAGGTCGAAGTAGTCGGCCGTGTCGTGAGATTCCCAGAAGGCGCGCTCCTCGGCTTCGCTGCCGAACTTCGGAACGGTCTTAAGTTTGGCTTTCATGGCGGAACCTTTCCCCTCGACTCATGGCTCGCGCGGATATCACACGGATCAATGTCGCATCCCGGCGCATCGTGAAACTCACCTGCAGCAAACGCTCCGCCACTGTACGACCGAGCGCATGATAACGTGTCTCGCCGGAACATGAGTCGATCAACCTTGAGGATCGTGTCCGGCGTGGTGAAACGCGCCCGTCTGGCGCAGCGCCTCGCCAGCAGCCATCGCGGCGGCGACTGCGACATTGAGCGAGCGCAGGCCAGGGCGCATGGGAATGACCAAGCGGGCGTCGGCGGCGGCGTGCACCTCGGGCGGCACACCGGCCGATTCGCGCCCGAACAGCAGGATGTCATCGCCCCGATAGTCATGGTCGAGATAGGAGCGGTCGCCTGCGGTGGTGAACAGAAAGAGGCGACTGTGGCTGGCGCCGCGCCACGATTCGAAGTCCCCCCAGGACCCGTGCCGGACGATCGAGACGGCATCGAGATAGTCCATCCCGGCGCGGCGGAAGGCGCGGTCGGAGGTGGGAAAGCCGGCCGGCCCGATGAGGTGCGCTTCGACGCCGAGGCAGGCGCACAGGCGCAGAATCGTCCCGGTATTCTGCGGGATGTCGGGCTGATAAAGGGCGATGCGCATCGGGGCGGCTCGGGCCTTGCAAGGCGGTTGCGGCAGCCTTGCGCCCGCGCTGGTTGGCATACTTGCGCTCCGGCGGTAAGGGTGCCAATAAACCGCCGCCGGATTGCGTTGCTTCTGGTCTCCCCCAGGTTGGAAGCGAACGCTGCAGTTCGCCGCCGGACCTGCTCCTTCCGTCTCCCGAGCCGGGAGTTTGCGGAGAGGGTGGGCGGTTCGCAGCGCGGATGAAGTCCCCCGGCAAGACGGACGAGGATCGAACCGTGACGACAATCTCCGCAGCGGAGCCTTCGCGCCGCGATTTTCTCCTCGTCGCGACCGGAGCCGTGGGGGCGGTCGGCGTCGCCGCTCTTCTCACCCCGCTCATCGGCCAGATGGAACCGGACGCTTCGACCATCGCCGCCGGCGCCCCGCTCGATGTCGATCTCGCGCCGATCGCCGAAGGCCAGATCGTCAAGGTGTTCTGGCGCAGCAAGCCGATCTTCATTTTCCACCGCAGCAAGCGCGACATCGACAGCGCGCGCGAGGTGAACTGGCACACGCTTCCCGATCCGGCGCCGGATTCCGCCCGGGTGCAGGCCGGCCACGAGCAGTGGCTCGTGCTGATCGGCATCTGCACGCATCTCGGGTGCATTCCGCTCGCGCATCAAGGCAACTACGACGGCTGGTTCTGTCCGTGCCACGGCTCGCAGTACGACACCGCGGGCCGCATCCGGCAGGGGCCGGCGCCGGCCAATCTCGCGCTGCCGCCCTATAAATTTGCTTCTGACACCACGATCCGGATCGGCGAGACCGCGCCCGCCAAAGCATAAGGTTCGACCATGAGCGGATATTCGATCTACAAGCCGCAAAATCCCTTCATGCGGTGGCTGGAACGGCGGCTGCCGGTTGCGAGCCTGGTCTACTCGTCCTTCATCGCCTATCCGACGCCGCGCAATCTGAACTACTGGTGGACTTTCGGCGCCATTCTCACCTTCATGCTCGGCGCGCAGATCGTGACCGGCATCGTGCTGGCGATGCACTACACGCCGCATGTCGACTACGCTTTCAACTCCGTCGAAGCGATCATGCGCGACGTCAACTACGGCTGGCTGTTGCGCTATCTGCATGCGAACGGCGCCTCGTTCTTCTTCGTCGCCGTCTATGCCCACATCGCCCGCGGCATGTATTACGGCTCCTACAAGGAGCCGCGCGAGGTGTTGTGGATCCTCGGCGTCATCCTGTTCCTGCTGATGGTGGTCACCGGATTCATGGGTTACGTGCTGCCCTGGGGGCAGATGAGCTTCTGGGCGGCGACCGTGATCACCAACCTGTTCTCGGCGATCCCCTGGGTCG
>Ga0207651_10001010_pt1 | contig 12446 bp, 8 predicted proteins | sample KBSM23metaG_FD_184328 | JGI IMG/M metagenome (GOLD analysis project Ga0207651, IMG submission 184328) | Miscanthus rhizosphere microbial communities from Kellogg Biological Station, Michigan, USA - KBS M2-3 metaG (SPAdes) (version 2) | ecosystem: Host-associated > Plants > Roots > Rhizosphere >... | reverse complement strand
CCGCACGGGCCCGGGCGCCCACGCGGTGCTGCGCCTCGCCGACGGATCGACGGTGGACGTCAACGAGCGGACGGAGCTGTTCGTGACCGCGGCCTGGAGCGGGCAGGCGATTCATCTCCAGCGCGGCGACGTCATCGTCCAGGCGGCGAAGCAGCGTCGCGGGCACCTGCGCGTCCTGACGCGTGATTCGATCGCGTCGGTGAAAGGCACCGTCTTCGCGGTGTCGGCCGGCCTGGGAGGCTCCGTGGTCTCCGTCGTCGAAGGATCGGTCGGCGTGAATCAGCCCGGGCGCGAGGTCGTGCTCAGCCCCGGCCAGCAGGCCGCGTCCAATCCCGCGCTGACGACCTCGGTTGCCCAGGCCATCGCGTGGAGCCCTGACGCGGAGCAGTACCTCCAGCTTCTGGCGTCCTTTGCCAGGATCGAACATCAGATCGCGCCTTTCTCGAGTCCGTTGCGCACGACGTCGGCCCTGCTCTCGTATATTCCGGCTGGGGCGTTCGTCTATGCCGCGGTGCCCAATCCGGGTGGAAAGATCGGCGAAGGCCTGGCCGCGGCGGAGCAGCAGGCCTTCGAGAACGCTGCCTTCCGGGCGTGGTGGAGCTCCGACGCGGGACTGGAGTTGAGACGGATCGTGGATCACGTGCGGTCGGTGAGCTCGCTGCTCGGCGACGAAGTCGTGTTCGCGGGACTTCGCGACGAGGTGCCGGTGGCGATGGCGCGCGTGCAGGCTGGCAAGCGAGCGGAACTCACGAGCGCGCTGGACGGGCTCTTCGCCGACGCAGGCCAGTCCACCCGTCCGTATTCGGTGTCCGACGAGCTGATGGTGGTCTCCGACTCGCCGTCGCACCTCGCGTGGGCCCTCGCGCACCTGGGCCAGGGCGCAGACTCCGCGTTCGCGGCAGCCATCGCCGACAGGTACAAGCGTGGCGCCGGCTGGCTGATTGGAGTGGACGCGGCTCCGGTGATCGCGATGGCGTCGGGAGACGATGCGCCTCCGATCCAACTTGCCGGCATGACCGGTGTGAAGTACCTGTTCTTCGAACAGCGGTCCCCCGCGGGAGCGGAAGAGCACGAGGTGACGCTGACGTTCCAGGACGCCCGGCGCGGGATGGCGTCATGGCTGGCTGACGCCGGCTCCGGCGGCGCGGCGGAGTACCTGCCCGCGGATGCCCTGCTCGCCGGTTACGTGTCGATGCGGCAGCCCGGTCAGCTGTTCCAGGAGTTCACCACGTTGATGTCGAACCAGCAGCCGGCCTTCAAGAGCGATCTGTCGAGGCTCGAGGACACGCTCGGAGCGGGCTTCGTCGGCAGCCTCGCGGCGGCGATGGGAACGGAGGCGGCGTTCGCGCTGCAGGGATTCTCCGCCAGCGGCCCGACGTGGGTGATGGTGGCCCTGGCGAACGACCCGGCGGCCATCGACGGCTCGCTCTCGAAGCTGGTGGACACGTTCAACGCCGAGCTGCCGGCCGGCGAGCAGGACAAGCGAGGCACCGTCACGCAGGAGAGCGCAAACGGACGCACGTGGACGACGCTGAGAGTCGGAGGCTTTCCGTTCGGCGTGACCTGGACCTACGATGGCGGCTATCTGGTGGCGGGCTCGGATCGCGCGACCGCCGAGCGCGCCATCGCGACCCGGAACGGCGGCTCCGCGCTGGTCTGGTCGGCGGCGTTTCAGGCGCAGCTCCCCGCGTCCGCGGGCATCCACCCGTCCGGGTTTGGCTGGTTGAACACGAAGGGGGCGCTCGGGATCTTCTCGGCGCTCTCCCCGAATCAAGCCCCGAACGGGCTGCTCGCCGAGCACGATCCGGTGCTCGTGGTCTTCGACGGAAAGCCGGACCAGATCCATGTCGCCAGCCGAACGCGCTTGTCGGGTGCGATCCTCGACGCGATGATGCTCGAGAGCCTGGGCCGGACACTGACGGCGCCGCAGCCAAACACGACGCGCCATTGATGCCGTGAACGCGAGTCCAGTCGTCGAACTCGAAAACCTGAAGGTCAGGCTGGGGCGGCGGGAGATCCTTCACGGGATCACCTGCCGCCTCGGCGTGTCTGGTACGGGCAAGGCGGTGGGCCTGCTGGGCCCCAACGGCGCGGGGAAGTCCACGCTGATCCTGACGCTGCTCGGCTTCCTGCGCGCCAGCGCCGGACGCGCGCGCATTCTCGGCTTCGATTGCGCGCACGGCATGGGCGAGGCGCGTTCGCGCATCGGCTACATGCCCGAGAACGACGCCTTCATCGGCGACATGACGGCCGTCGCCTTCGTGCGCCAGATGGCCGAGCTCTCCGGGCTTCCACCGGAAGCCGCGCTCGAGAAGGCCCACCAGGTCCTGTTTCACGTCGGGCTCGGCGAGGCGCGGTATCGCGAGCTGCGGACCTACTCGCTCGGGATGAAGCAGATGGCGAAGCTCGCCCAGGCGATCGTGCACGGACCGGAGCTGGTCGTGCTCGACGAGCCGACCAACGGCCTCGATCCCGCCGCCCGCCGGCGGATGCTCAAGCTGATCGCCGAGATGAAGAACGAGCAGGGCATGAACGTGCTCGTCTGCTCCCACCTGCTGCGCGACATCGAGCAGGTGTGCGACGAGGCCGTGATCATGAAGGACGGCGCGATCGTCCATCACTGCAACCTCGAGGAAGAGCGGCGGTCGAACCGCTCCTTCGTCGAGCTCGAGGTCACCGGCGACGACGGCGGCCTGCGCGCGGCGCTGCCGGAGATCGGCGCCGAGGGTGTGCCCGAAGGCCTCGGCCGCTGGCGCATCGTCCTGCCGCCGGGCGTCGAGGTGGACGCGATCTGGCGCCTCGCGGGACGGCAGAACCTGCTGGTGAGAAAGCTGACGCACCGCAGAGACACGCTGGAAGAGATCTTCCTGAAAGCCATGGGACACATCGCACATACGCCCGGAGAGGGCGCGGCGAGCGGCGTCGCGCCGAACGTGACGGCCAGCTAACCGCATGTCGGTCTACAAGCGAGGCTATCGGCGGTACTCGGGCCCTCTCACGGGACGCTGGGCCAGGTTCCTGGTGCTGCCCCGGTACGCCTGGCGACGGCTCTATCAGCAGCGTCTCGTGCTCCTGCTCACCATCCTTGCATTCATCTGGCCCCTGCTGTGCGCGGGCTTCATCTACCTGACGAATCACGCGGAACTGCTGCAGGGACTCGACCGGGACTTTCGTGAGTTCATCCAGGTCGACGGGCGGTTCTTTTCGATTTTCATGTACGTCCAGGCGGGCTTCGCAGTCTTCCTCGCCGCGCTGGCCGGCCCCGGCCTGATTGCGCCGGATCTCGCCAACAACGCGCTTCCGCTGTACTTCAGCCGGCCGCTCACACGCTGGACCTACGCGCTCGCCCGGCTGACGGTGCTGGTGGGCATGCTGTCGATCGTCACGTGGATTCCAGGGCTGATCCTGTTCGGGTTGCAGGTCGGGCTGGCCGGCGGCTCATGGTTCAGCGCGAACTGGACGCTGGGCGCCGGCATGGTCGCCGGGTTCCTGATGTGGCTGCTGGTCCTGAGCCTCGTCGCGATGGCGAGCTCTGCATACGTGCGATGGAAAGTCGTCGCGGCGGCGGTCAGCCTGGCCTTCTTCTTCATCCTGAGCGGCATTGCCGAGATGATCGACAACGTGCTTCGCGTCAGGTGGGGACACATCATCGATCCGGCGTGGGCGGTCAACCAGGTCTGGCGCGCGCTGCTCGGGGTCGAGCCGATCGAAGGGCCCGGCGCCGCGGCCTCGGCGTGGGCGCTGGCGGCGATCGTCCTGCTGCTCGTCGTGGTGATCGAGCGCAAGCTGCGTCCGGTGGAGGTCGTGTCGTGACGCCGGCACCTTCGGTGATCTTCGAGGAGGTGTCGAAGTTCTACGGCGAGGTGCTCGGCGTGAATCGCGTCACCCTGAACATCCCGCCGGGCATCACGAGCCTGGTCGGCCCGAACGGCTCGGGCAAGACCACGCTGATGAACCTGATGACCGGCCTGATTCATCCCGACAACGGCCAGATCCTCATGCGCGGGATCTCGCCGCGCGATCCCGAAGCGTTGATGCGCATCACCGGGTACGCCACGCAGTACGACACGGCGCCGCGCTGGGCGACCGGATTCACGTTCATCACGACGGGCCTGCTGCTGTTCGGATACGGGCGAGCGGAAGCGGAAGAGAAAGCGTGGAAGGCGCTCGAGCGCCTGAGCCTGACCGAGGCGGCGAACCGGAAAGTGGCGGGGTATTCGAAGGGCATGCGGCAGCGCGTGCGCCTGGCGCAGGCGATCGCGCACGATCCGGAGCTGCTCGTGCTCGACGAGCCGCTGAACGGCCTCGACCCGCTGGTGCGCGCCGAGACGATCGCGATGTTCCGCGCCTGGGCGAACGAGGGCAAGCACGTCATCCTCTCGAGCCACGTTCTCCAGGAAGTGGATCTGATCAGCGACCAGGTCGTGCTGATCGCCAACGGCATGATCATCGCCGAAGGCACCATCCGGACGGTGCGCGACGAGATCCAGGAACACCCGAGCCAGTACCTCGTCCGCTGCGGCGATCCCTCCGGCGTCGCCTCGCTGCTCTTCAGCGAAGATCACGTCACCGAGATCCGGTTGAACGACGACCGCATGGGTCTGCTCGTGATGACGCGTGACCGCGAGCAGTTCGCGCGTGTGCTCGGCCGGATCGCGCTCGACGGCCATCGCATCGAAACGGTCGTGCCGGCCGACGAGAACGTCGACGCGCTGTACGAGTACCTGATTGGAGGGGAGTAGCGTGCGCGCCGCCAACCGCTCGTTCTCCGCGCGCGCGCGTCAGGCGTGGACGATCGCCAGGACCGAGCTGCGTCGCGCCTTTCTTGCGAAGCGCGGGCTGTGGGTGTACGCGCTGGCGCTCCTGCCCGCGATCGTCTTTTTCGGTCACGGCGTGGACGCGAAGTGGCGGACCGAGCGGCTCAGCCGGCATGGCCTGACGGACCCGGTCGTGATGAACAGCGTCCAGAAGGGGGAGGCCATCGAGGCCGTGAGGGCGCGGCTCGGAAAGCCGGCCGACGAACGCGGCGGGACGCGCGTCAGGCGGGTGCGGAAACGCGGCGGCGACAACGGGACGACCACGCACGTGACCGAGCCCGCGGTCGACGCGCGGTTCGTCCGCCTCAACATCAGCCGCCCGACCTACAGCGGGGAGACGGTCGCGAGAATCTACGAGTTCGAGGTCTACGGCGCCGACGGGCGGCAGAATCTCGCGCTCGGCCGTCCCGCCACCGGAGGCCCGCCCTGCAGTCCCGATCGAGGGCCGGAGAAGGCGGTGAACGGCAGCGTCGCTGGCGGGAAAGCCGACAGCTGGTGCGCCGAGAACTGGCCCTTCTTCCTGCAGGTCGATCTTGGCGCGGTGCATCCGGTGAAGCGCTTCGTCGTGAAGCACGCCAGCGCCGGCGGCGAGAGCCCGGAGTCCGACACCCGCGACTTCAACATCCAGGTGAGCTCGGACGGAAAGACCTACACCACCGTCGCGACCTCTTCCGGCGCCGGCTTCGTCGACGAACGGACCGACTATCGCGTGCTCGTCTACTTCGACGGCCGGCGGGAAGTCCGGTTCACGTGCGTGGACGGCAAGGTGGACTCCTGGATCACGGATCACGTGCTGAACCTGGAACAGGATCGGATGATCTTCGCCGGCATCTTCCAGTTCTTCTACCTGCGGCTGGCAATCTTCTTCGGCTGCCTCGGGATGTTCATGTATCTCTTCAGCGGGGAGATGAGCAACCGCACGCTGCACTACTGGTTCCTCGCGCCGGCGCGGCGCGACGTCCTGCTCGCGGGGAAGTACGCGGCCGGACTGATCGCCTCGGCCGCGATCTTCGGCGGTGGGGCGCTGCTCGCGTTCACGGCGATGATCTGGCCGCACGACCCGGTGGAGGTCCAGGCCTACTGGAACGCCGGCGGCATGGCGCACGCGTTCTGGTACGTGGCGGCGGCCGCATTCGGCTGCATCGGCTACGGGAGCGTGTTTCTCGCGGTCGGCCTCTACGTCCGCAATCCCATCATTCCGGCGGCCGTCCTGCTCGCCTGGGAGGGAGCCGCCGGCATCCTCCCGCACGTGCTGCAGAAGATCAGCATCCTCTATTACCTGCAGTCCCTCTGTCCCGTTCCCGCGCCGATGGACGACGACGTGCCGACGCTGGTTCGGCTGCTGGCGGCGCCCGCGGCACCCGCCTCGCGTCCAGCGGCCATTGTCGGGCTGCTGCTGCTCAGCGCCGTGGTCCTGTGGATCGCCAGCCGCGCCGTCCGGCGCATGGAGATCTCCTACGGCGCAGAGACGTAGTCTGCCCCGGCCGTCGGGAATTGGGAGTTGCAATGGCATCGCGTCACACATGAGAATCTCCGTCTCGGCGGCGATGGCGTCATACGCCGTGCACGAGCAGGAGAACCTCAATGACACCTTCGAACGGCGCCTCGATCGCGTCGAAGACGCTGCCCGGCTTGATCCAGGCGGTTCCTGCCGACCGGACGGCGGTGATCGCGCCCGAGCAGAACATTCGCCTCACGTACGGAGAGTTGCGTCAGCAGATCCAGGCCGTGGCGGAAGCGCTGGCGGCGTCCGGCGTGAGCCGCGGCGACCGCATCGGCATCGCGCTCCCCAACGGCCTGCCGAACGTCGTGGCCTTCCTCGCCGCGTCGCTGGTCGGAACGGCGGCGCCGCTGAACCCCGCGTACAAGGAAGAGGAGTTCCGCTTCTACCTTGAAGACACCAACGCCAGGGTGCTGCTCCTGCCGCCCGACGGCCTCGACGCGGCGCGCGCCGCGGCCGGCGACATTCCAATCCTGACGGTGGACATGGACGCCGCAGGCACGGTCAGCCTGCGCGGCGTCACCGCGCGAAAGCCGTTTGCCCCTCCCGGTTCGGACGACATCGCCCTGATCCTGCACACGAGCGGCAGCACCGGCCGGCCCAAGCGCGTCCCCTTGAGCCATGGGAACCTGTCGATCTCTGCCGGCAACGTGGCGCGCAGCTACGGGTTGTCGCCGAGCGATGTCTCACTCTGCGTCATGCCGCTCTTCCACGTGCACGGGCTCGTGGCGTCGACGCTGGCGACGTTGTCCACGGGCGGGACGGTCGTCGTGCCGACGAAATTCAGCCCGCTGTCCTTCTGGCAGATCGCCAGGGAGCACGGCGCGACGTGGTACTCGGCGGTGCCGACGATTCACCAGCTGCTGCTCGCGCGCGTGAAGAAGGACGCGCCGCGGCCGGCGGGCGCCGAGAAGCTTCGCTTCATCCGCTCGTGCAGCGCCTCTCTTCCGCCGCAGGTCATGCACGACCTCGAGGCGGCATTCGGCGCGCCGGTGCTCGAGGCCTACGGCATGACCGAGGCGGCGCACCAGATGGCGTCGAACCCGCTGCCGCCGGCCGCACGCCTGCCCGGCTCGGTCGGGCGCGGCACCGACGTGCAGATCAGCATCATGGACGACGAGGGCCGGCATCTTCCGATCGGCGAGCGGGGCGAGGTGGTCATCAAGGGGCCCAACGTGGTGCGGGGATACGAGAACAACCCGGAGGCCAATGCCTCGTCCTTCGTCGACGGCTGGTTCCGCACCGGCGACCAGGGAGTCCTCGACGAGAACGGCTATCTCACGCTGACCGGGCGCCTGAAGGAGATGATCAATCGCGGCGGCGAAAAGATCTCCCCGCGCGAGATCGACGAGGTGCTGCTCGCGCACCCGAAGGTGGCGGAAGCGGTGGCCTTCGGCGTGCCGCACACGTCATGGGGTGAGGAGGTCGCCGCGGCGGTCACGCTGAACGGTGAGGCCACCGAGGCCGAGCTGCTCGCCTACTGCAAGGAGCGCCTGGCCGATTTCAAGCGCCCCAAGCAGATCCACATCACCACCACCATCCCACGCACCGCGACCGGCAAGATTCAGCGCCGCATCGTCGCGCAGGCTTTCGCGCCCCAGACGTCGTGAGAATCGTTGTCGCGGGCGCGGGCGCGGTCGGCGGATACATCGGCGCCCGGCTGGCGAGGGCCGGCGCCGACGTCGTGCTGTTCGCGCGCGGTCCGCACCTGGAGGCGATGCAGGCGCGCGGATTGCGCGTCACGAGCGCCGAAGGGGACTTCGAGGTCCGGCCGCAGGTCACCGGCGACCTGGCGACGATCGGCACGGCCGACGTCGTCTTCCTGGGCGTCAAGGCACACGGCCTGACGGCACTGGCGCCGACGCTCGCTCCGCTCCTTGGGCCCGACACGGTCGTCGTCAGCACACAGAACGGCATCCCGTGGTGGTACTTCCAGAACTACGGCGGCGAGCTGGACGGGCTGCGTCTCGAGCGCGTCGATCCGGGCGGCGTCATCGCGGCCTCGATCGAGCCGCGGCGCGTGGTCGGTTCGCTCGCCTACTTTGCGACCGACGTCGCCGCGCCGGGCGTGATCCATCACACCGAAGGCAATCGCATCAGCTTCGGCGAGCCCGACGGCAGCAAGTCGGCCAGGGCGAGAGCGATTGCCGAGGCATTGATCGCGGCCGGTTTCCGCTGTCCGGTGACGGCGCGGTTCCGCCACGAGATCTGGGTGAAGCTGCTCGGCAACGTCGCGTTCAATCCGATCAGCGTCCTGACCGGCGGCACGCTCGAAGAGCTGGTCCGCCACCCCGACGCGTCGAAGGCCGTCCGCGAGATCATGATCGAAACGGAGGCGGTCGCCGGAAAGCTGGGCATCGAGATGCCGATCTCGATCGAGCAGCGCATCGCCGGCGCGGAAAAAGTCGGCGCGCACAAGACGTCGATGCTGCAGGACCTCGAGGCCGGCCGGCCGCTGGAAATCGAAGCGGTCGTCGGCGCCATCGTCGAGCTGGGCGATCGCCTCGGCGTGCCGATGCCGGCGACGCGCGCGGTGTATGCGTGCGCGAAGATGGCGGACGAGAAAAGAGGGCGCGCCATGCAGGACTCGAAACGGAAGACTCCGGCGGTGCAAGTGTCATGAGGCTCCACAACCGGTGGTTCCAGCTCGGGGCGTCGCTCATCGCGATGATCATGATCGCGAACCTGCAGTACTCGTGGACGCTCTTCGTCAGCCCGCTGCAGAAAGGCACGGGCTGGAAGCTCTCCGACATCCAGTTCGCGTTCACGCTGTTCATCCTCTTCCAGACCTGGGTGCAGCCGCTCGACGGCTGGCTGGTCGATCGTCTCGGCCCACGCGGGTTCATCACGGCGGCGGGCCTGCTGTGCGGCCTGGGCTGGGCGGGAATGGGCTATGCGACGTCGCTCCCGATGTTCTACATGCTCTACTGCGTGGCCGGGACCGGCGCGGCGTTCGTCTACAGCTGCTCGATCGGATCGGCGTTGAAGTGGTTCAAGGAGCGGCGCGGGCTTGCCTCCGGCATCATGGCGGCGGGTTTTGGCGGCGGGACGGCGTTGTTCATTCCTTTCATCCAGTCGATGATCCGCGAGAACGGCTACCAGGCTGCATTCCTCACGACCGGCGTCCTGCAGGGGGTCGTCATCGCCGTCGTGGCGCAGGTGCAGAGGCATCCGCCCGCGACGCCGGCTCCCGCCCCGGGCGGAAAGAAGGCCGCGGCGATCCTCGGAAAGAAACAGTTCACCACCATGGAAGTGCTGCGGACGCCGCAGTTCTACGTGATGTACGTCGCGTTCGTGCTGATGGCCACCGGCGGGCTGCTGGTGACGGCCAACGCCGGGCCGATGGCCAAGTCGTGGGGCTTTTCGATCACGCTCGCCGCAACGCTGAGCCCGCTGGCCAACGGCGCGGCGCGCATCTTCTGGGGCTGGGCCTCGGATCGGCTCGGACGCGAGAACACGATGGTCGTCACGTTCGTGCTGCAGGCGCTCTGCCTCGTCGCCGTCGCGACGCTCGGGCAGCGCTCGACCGCGTGGTTCGTGGCGACGCTGGTCGCCGTCTATTTCACCTGGGGCCAGATCTATTCGCTGTTCCCGTCCACGTCGGGCGACTACTTCGGCGCCCAGCACGCGACGTCGAACTACGCCGTCCTCTACACGGCCAAGGGCGTCGCCTCGATCATCGGCGGCTACGTGGGTGCCCTGGTCTTCGAGCGGACAGGCAGCTGGGCGATGGGTTTCTACGGCAGCGCGGTGTTGGCGCTGGTCGCGGCCGTGCTCGCTTACGGGCTTCGCACGTCGCAGGCGACAGCGAAGGCCAAGGCCGCGAAGGTCCCTTTACCGGCGTGATCGATCTCCAGGGGCTCGCGTTGGAACTGACGGCTGCGTACGCCGAGCGTCGAACCCTCTCCACTCCGCCCTCTTCTCGCGACGGTCTCGATCTGCCGACGGCGTATGCGGTCGAGCGCGAGCTCGTGCGGATGCGGCGCGCGGCAGGTCACCGGTCCGTCGGCCTCAAGGTCGGCTATGCCAACAAGGCGCTGTGGCGCGCGCTCAAGCTCGAGACGCTCGTCTGGGCGCACATGTACGACGACACGGTGCGCTACGCGCACGGGAACGCGGCCGCGCTTTCGCTCGCGCGCACGATCTCTCCGAGGATCGAGCCGGAGATCGTGTTCAAGATGAAGGCGCCTCTCGGCGCTGGCATCACCGAGGCGGCCGCCGCGGGCATCACTGGAGCGGTCGCTGCGGGCATCACTGAAGCGGTCGCTGCGCTCCAGGCCGTCGAGTGGCTCGCGCTTGGATTCGAAATCATCGACTGTCCCTACGCCGACTGGAAGTATCAGCCCGCCGACTTCGTCGCGGCCTACGGCCTGCACGTCGCGCTCATCGTCGGCGAGCCGCATCCGGTCACGGCGGCAAACATCTCCGAGCTCGTCGAGCAGCTGCCGACGTTCAAGGTCCGGCTGTCTAGAGACGGCATCGGCGAACGAGCGGCAGCGAGTGAGCCACGTGAACGGAGCGCGCCGGCGGAGCGGCGCGCGAGAGAACGTGCAGGGGAGTCCGAGGGGCGAAGCCCCTCGGATGAAATCGAAGGGTCGGGCCGCAATTCACTTCGCAGTCCGGCGCTGTGTCTCGCCGAGCTCGCGTCGGCCATGGCGAAGCAGGAGGGCGCCGAGCCGCTGGCTCCGGGCGATCTGGTCAGCTCCGGCACGCTGACCGATTCGACGCCGATCCAGCCAGGCGCCACGTGGACGGCATCGGTCGAGGGCATCGCGCTGTCCACCCTGGCGCTGACCCTCACCTGACGCTCGCGTATCATCGGTAGCCATGCCATCACGAGCTCTTGCGATCAGGGGCGCCCTCGAGACCAGCTATCCCGACGTCTTCACGCCCGAGGCGCTCGCCGCGCTCGCCGCGCTGGCGCCGCTCGACGCCGACCGCAAGGCGGTGATGACGGCGCGCATCGCCCGGCGCGCGGCGCGCGTGCGCGATCGACGGCCGATCGCGTTCCTCGATCCGCAGTCGGTCATCCCGCGCACGCAGATCACCGTGCAGGACGCCAGGGAGGGCCGATTCACCGGAAGCGAGATCCCCGGCGATCTTCGCCGGCAGTGGATCCAGGGCACCGGCCCGGCCGCCCGGCCTGGCGCGCCGGTCGCGACGGCGCTCCGGAACATCGCCTACGCGCTGCTTTCCGGCGCCGATGGCTGGATGTTCGACGGCGAGGACGCGCTCGGCCAGGTCTCGTCGATGTCGCTCGACAACCAGCGCAACCTGAAACTCGCCATCCACCGCGACCCCGTCTTCCTCGAAGTCGCCGAGCAGGTGGCCGGAGAGATGAACGCCTGGGCGGCCGGTTTTTTCGGGCGCGGGATCGTCGCCGACTGGCGGACACAACTCGACTTCACCACGAAGATCTTCCGCGCCCGCGGGCTGCACCTCGACGACCGCCACGTCCGGCACGCCGGCGGCGAGAGCTTCTCCGCGTCGATCGTCGATCTCGCGCTGTACGTGGTGAACAACCATCGGCAGCTCCGGCAATCGGGGTCGTCGATCGTCCTCTACCTGCCGAAGATTCAGACCGCGGAAGAAGCGGCGTTGTGGAACGACATGCTCGCGGTGCTCGAGCGGCACCTGGGCCTGGCGGCCGGCACGATCAAGGTCTACGTGCTGGTGGAGCAGATCGAAGCGTGCTTCCAGCTGATGGAGATCCGCGCCGCGCTCGGGCCGCATTTCGTCGGCTTCAACACCGGCCGCTGGGACTACATCAACAGCGTGTCGGACGCGATGGCGTGGGACCGGACGTTCGTCAACCCGAACATCGACGCCATCACGATGACCTACGGCTACATGCGGATCTACGAGGACCGCGTGCGCCGCGCCGTCAACACGCCGGACGCGAAAGGTCAGTACGCGCTGTGGCAGGGCGGGATGGAGCCCAACATCCCGGTCGGCTCTGAAGCCGGCGTCACCAGCGCGATGAAGCGCGCGGTCGCCGGCGGCGAGCGCGAACAGCGCGAAGGCGCCAGCGGCAAGTGGGTCGCCCACTGGAAAATGGTCCACATCGTCAGGCCGGTCTGGGAGAAGGTCGGCGAAGAGAATCAGCTCGGCCTGACGATGTGGACCAT
>Ga0207651_10001009_pt1 | contig 12449 bp, 10 predicted proteins | sample KBSM23metaG_FD_184328 | JGI IMG/M metagenome (GOLD analysis project Ga0207651, IMG submission 184328) | Miscanthus rhizosphere microbial communities from Kellogg Biological Station, Michigan, USA - KBS M2-3 metaG (SPAdes) (version 2) | ecosystem: Host-associated > Plants > Roots > Rhizosphere >... | reverse complement strand
TCCACGCGAACGCGCGGCGATCGACGACCAGGTAGCCGGCGTCCAGCGGCACCACCGGCTCGACATGCGCGCGCGCATCCACCACGAGCGGCAGGTTGACGACGCGCAGGCCCGTGGCACCCAGGCAGGACTGCAGGCAGCGACGGACGATGAACGAGCGCAAGGACATGGACGCCGGACGGCGAGACACGGGACGTCGATTCTCGCCTGCGCCGGGCCCCGGCGCGTCTCCGCTTGTTACCAGGCGGGCGCAAGCTCCGCGAAACCGGCAGGGGCGTCGCGTTCGTTCTCGAAGGTGACCGTCTCGAAGGCGGACGGATCGGCCAGCAGCGCCCGCAGCAGCTGGTTGTTCATCGCGTGGCCGCTCTTGTAGGCGGTGTAGCTCGCGAGCAGCGGGTGGCCGATGACGAACAGGTCGCCGATCGCGTCGAGGATCTTGTGCTTGACGAACTCGTCGTCGTAGCGCAGGCCATCGACATTGAGCACGCGCGAGTCGTCGACGACGATCGCGTTGTCCATGCTGCCGCCCATCGTCAGGCCGCGCGAGCGCATCAGGTCGAGATCCTTCGTGAAGCCGAAGGTGCGGGCGCGCGCGATGTCGCTCTTGTACTTGCCGCTGCCCATGTCGAAGCTCACCTGCTGGCCGGTGGCGTCGACCGCCGGGTGGTTGAACTCGATCTCGAAGGTGAGCTTGTAGCCGTGGTACGGCTCCAGGCGCGCCCAGGCGAGCGTGGCGCCCTCGCCGCGCCGCACCTCGACCGGCTTGAGCACCTTCAGGAAGCGCTTGGGCGCGTCCTGCAGCACGATGCCCGCGCTTTGCAGCAGGAACACGAAGCTGGCGGACGAGCCGTCGAGGATGGGCACCTCGTCGGCCGTCATGTCGACCACCATGTTGTCGATGCCCAGGCCGGCGCAGGCCGACATCAGGTGCTCGATCGTCTGCACCTTGGGGCCGCCCGGATCGCCGCCGGACGAGATGGTCGAGTTCATGCGGGTGTCGGACACCGAGCCCGCGTTGGCGGGGATGTCGACCGGCTGCGGCAGGTCGACGCGGCGGAACACGATGCCCGTGTCGGGCGCGGCGGGACGCAGCGTCATCTCCACCTTCTGGCCGCTGTGCAGGCCCACGCCGACGGCGCGGGTGATGGACTTGAGCGTGCGTTGCTGGAGCATCCGCCGATTGTAGGGACTGCGGCGCCGTCGTGTGCCCGCAGGGCGATACGCCTGTACGGCCGGGCGCGCATGACTTCCGGCACATGCGCCGGCCCGGCCTCGCCGGCAGCATCGCTCATCCGACAACGCCGCGAAAGCCCATGACGCCCTCACGCCCACCTCTCCCGTTGCGCTGCGCCAGCGCGCTGCTGGCCGCGCTGGCCCTGTTGGCGGGGTGCGGCGGCGGCGGCGACACCGGCAGCATCGGGCCCGGCCCCCGGACCGAGGTCGCATCCAATCCGTCCGACCAGTGGACGCTGGTGGCACCGGCCAGCGTCGGCATGGACGCGGCCGCGCTCGCGCGGGCACCGGCGTCGCTGGACGCCGGCAGCGGGATCTCCGCCCTGCTCGTGATGCGCCACGGCCAGCCCGTGTTCGAGCAGTACTGGAACGGCTACGACAAGGACACGCTGCACGACCTGCGCTCCGCCACCAAGAGCATCACCTCGCTGCTGGTGGGCATCGCGATCGACCAGCACGCGCTGGGCGGCGTCGACGACACGATCGCGCAGTGGCTGGCCGCCGACTACCCCGGCGCGCCCGTGCTCGCCGACGGCCTGGTGCTGGAGAACCTGCTGACGATGCGCAGCGGCCTGGCCTGCAACGACTGGAACGTGGACTCGCCCGGCCAGGAAGAGCACATGTACGCGCATCAGGACTGGGTCGAGTTCTGGCTCAACCTGCCCCTGAAGTACGCGCCCGGCAGCGTCACCTCCTACTGCACCGGCAATCCGGTGGTGCTCGGCCGCATCCTGGCCAAGGCCACGCAGCAGGAGGTTCCCGCGTTCGCGCAGGCCCGGCTGTTCGGCCCGCTGGGCATCACCAGCGCCGTCTGGAACACCTACGACAACGGCACGCGCACCGACACCGGCGGCCACATGCACCTGCGGCCGCGCGACATGGCCCGGATCGGCCAGCTGGCGCTGCAGCGCGGGCAGTGGAACGGCACGCAGCTGGTCTCCACCGCCTGGATGGACGCCTCGACCAGCGAGCACACCGAGTTCGACGCCGGCCCGACCGACGGCTACGGCTACCTGTGGTGGCACGGCACGCTGGAACTGGCCACCCGCGAGGTGCCGTTCTTCTTCGCCAACGGCGCCGGCGGCCAGTACATCTTCGTCGTGCCGCAGCTCGATCTCGTGGCGGTGTTCACCGGCGAGAACTACGGCAACGACGCGGCCGCCGCCAGGCCCTACGCGCTGCTGAACGAGATCGCCGGGGCCGTGACCGACTGAGCGCTCAACGGCGGAACGTGCCGTCGCCACCGATGTACGACAGGTCGACGTAGTCCAGCCCGGTGTGGTCGGTGGCGCTGTAGCTGACGCTGGCGCCGCCCAGGCCGCCACCGATGTCGACCTGGTCGAAGGATTCCAGCGCCTTCTTGAACGAGGCCCGGGTGACGGGCGTCTTGCCGTCCGCCGCCGCCTTCTTCAACCCGATGACCAGCACCTTGGCCGCCGCGTAGCCTTCGATCATCGCGGGCGTGAGCTGCTTGATGTCCTTGGCGGCCGCCAGCTTGGCCGCCTCGGCGATCATCGGCGTCGCCAGGCTGCGCTCGGACGGGAACACCTGGCTCACCACCACGCCGGGCGCCACCGTGCCGAGCTCCTTGACGAATCCGGAGGACGCGTTGTTCGACAACGTGGCCACCGTGGCGGACGAGCCCGCGGCACGCAAGGCCTTGACGCCCGCGGCGACGGACACCGGCGTGCCGATGAACACCGCGCCCAGCTGCCTGTTGGCCACGATCTTCTGCACGCACGTGCTGTAGTCCGGCTTGGCCTTGTCGATCGGCTCGGCCACGGGGGGCGTGGTGCCGGCCTGCTTGAAGACCTTGAGGGCGCCCTGCAGCGCGTCGGTGCCGAAGCTGTCGTTGACGTAGCACAGGCCCACCTTGTCGAGCCGGGTCATGCCCAGGTGGTGCATCAGGCGCTCGGTCTCCGCCTGGTACGTGGCCCGCACGTTGAAGATCCACGGATTGACCGGCGTGTGCAGCTCCATCGCGCCGGTGGAGGGCGCCAGCAGCACCACATGCGCCTGCGCCAGCAGCGGCATCAGCGCCCGGGTGTGCGGCGTGCCGCGGTTCAGGAACAGCGCCACGACCTTCGGGTCGGCCACCAGCTTCGTCGCGTTCTCGACCGTCAGGTCCGGCTGGTTCTTGTCGTCGAGCGACACCAGCTCGACCTGCTGGCCGCCGATGCCGCCGGTCGCGTTGACGTGATCCAGGTACAGCTTCGCGCCGACATTGATCTCGCCGACCGAGGCCGCGACGGGCCCGGTGAAGCCGGAGGTCTGTCCGATGCGGATCTGCGCGCCGGCGTCCGTGCAGGCGAGGCTCAGCGTCGCGGCGGCGACGGCGGTGGCGGACTTCAGGTGCTTGATCATGGATGGGGTGCGGTGATGACGACCGGCAGGAGCCGGCTGCCGGAGGGGGTTGGCGCGGGCGCGGCCCGTTCGACGATGAGCGCGATGCAGGCCGCCGATCCCGCCAGCGCAACGGCACTCGCGCAGAACAGCGGCTGGTAGGAGTCGAGGCGCGTCGCCGCCAACGCCATCAGGGCGCCGCCCGCGGCCTGGGCGATGGCGAAGCTCGAGGTCGCCAGGCCCCAGGCGCGGCGGTGATGCAGCGGGCCGACCCGCTCGAGCGTGTACGCGGACACCAGCACGACGATGCCCGGCGTGCAGATCCCCATCAGGATGGCCGACACCAGCAACGCGGGCGTGTCCCCACCCCAGACCGGCAGGATCGCGCTCAAGGCCTTGAGCGCGAAGCCGGCCAGCAGGCATCGCTTGAGCCCGAAGGCGTCAGCCAGCGTTCCGGCCAGCATCGGGCCGAGAGCGGCGCCCAGCCCGAACATCGACCAGAAGAAGCCGCCCATGGCCAGGGGCATGCCCAGTTCCCGGACCACGTAGTCCGGCAGGAACAACGTGTGTGCGAGGTAGCCCACGGCGTTGAGACCGTGCGCCAGCAGGACGAGCGCGACGGTCCGCCGGATGCCTTCGGGCAGCTTGGACGTCTCGCTCGGCTCGGGCGGCGCCACCGTCTCGGCCGGCCACGCCCGCCATGCCACGGCGGTGAGCGCCAGGCAGACGGCGCCCAGCCCCAGCCACGCGCCCGTCACGCCGTGCGGCGCAGCCTGCGGCCCGGACGCGTGCACCGCGGCGGCCGCTCCGAATCCGGCCACGAGCAGGGGCACCAGCAGGCCCGACATCGCGGCCCCCAGGCCGATGCCCGAGAACACCACCCCGCTCGCGCGGGCGCGGATCGCCGCGTCGTGCCGCGGCAGGATCAACGGCGCCGGCAGCACCATCAGGATGGCGCCGCAGGCGCCGGCCGCCGTGCGCCACGCGAGGTTCCACGCCATCCCGGCGTCTTGCACCGCACAGGCCATGAAGCTCAGCGAGCACACCAGCATGGACCAGCGCATCAACCACGCGCTGGCCCAGCGCGACGCCAGCGAGTGCGCCATCGCGGCGCCCAGCACATAGCCCACGAGCGTGGCGACGCCCAGGGTCGATGCCTGGGCCTTGCTGAACCAGCCGGCCTGGATCAGCGCCGGCATCAACGCGACGAAGGCGAAGCGGCCGAGGCCGTTGCCGACCAGCGTCGCGCACAGGCCGGCCAGGCTGAGCCGGTTGAAGACCGTGGCGATCATCCGGCGCTCACAGCGATCCGTACAGCGAGGCGTACTGCGAGGCCTCGGCTTCGGTGGGCAGGCGCCGCGGCGCGCGCGGTTCGCGGACGCCCTCGCCGCCGCGCACGGCGGCCAGCATCGCCGTCACCGCGCGGCCCGCGTCCACGATGGCGGTCGAATTGACGCCGGGCCGCGGCACGACGAAGGTGCACCACTTGGCGCCTTCGGTGGGAATGCCCAGCGCCCACGCGTTGCGGACGACGCTGCCGCTGCGGCTCACCCAGTTGTGCTGGCGGTCGATGTCGATGCCGCCGGGATGGAAGTCGCCGTTGCGGAACAGGCGTACGTGGCCGTCGTCCAGCAGGCCGCGAAGAAGCGGCGAGGCATCGTCCCGCGGGCTGTGCATCGAGATGCGCGCCCTGACCAGCGCATCCACCTCGACCGCCTGCCCTGGCCAGCGCGTCGACAGCTGCATCGGCCCGCCATCGGCCGGCGCGCGGCACTCGGCGCCCGGGCCGAAGTCGGCCTCGAGCACCCCGGCCTCCATCAACGCCAGCATCTCGCTCACGCGCGACATCGGCGGCCCCACGGCCAGCCGGTTCATCACCGGCATGAACTCGGACAGCACCCAGCGATGCGACGCCGGCGTGAGCGCGCCGAACTCGATCGCCGCGCGCAGGTTGTCGCGCAGGTCGCGCAGCACGTCGCAGGCGGCCTTCAGCGGGCTGCCGAGATTGCCCTTGTGGGCTTCCTGAGCGTCGTCGCGCAGATGTCCCCCCAGCCACTGCCCGAACGCCTGGCGATCCGCCAGCGCGTGCTCCGGCACCGGCGCGGCGAGGCGGTGCCACGAGAACCGGTCCGCCCGCGCAATGCTGCGCTCGACCAGCGCGCGCCGCTGCGACAGGCCGGCGGCCGCGAAGCGGGCGCAGAAGTCGGCCGCCGCGGCGGCGCCGCCGCGCTCGTGCAGGTACGCGTCGTAGTACGCGTACTCCATGTCCGCCACGAGCAGCGGCAGCACGTCGGCGACGAAGTCGAGACGGCGCGTGGCGCGCAGGTCGCGCACGTGCTGGAGCAACAGGAATTTGGCGCGGTACTGGTTGGAAATGCCCTTCTGGTTGACGGCGCGGGCGCTCAGCGGAACACCCGAGCGCGAGAAGACGAGGAGGTGCGGCTCGCGGCCCGAGCGCACGTAGCAGCGCTGGCCCGCGGCATCGGTGACGAAGCGGCCGCCGCGGCCCACCGTCAGCTCCGCGATCACATCGAAGCTGGTCAGGCCCATGCCCTCGACGGCCACGGTCATGCCGGGCCGGATGTCCGCGAGGGTCTGCTGGACCGGGTACGGATCATCGACGACCAGCGTCGCGCGCCCGCCGGGCGCGGGCTCCGCCGCGGCTCGGCGCGCGGGCCGCGTGTGACCCGTGGTGAGGAACAGGTAGTCGACGCGGATCTTGGCTTCGGCCGTCTCCAGCACCCAGGCCTCGTCGTCACGATGCGCCCGCAGCACCTCGGCGGCCTTGACGATGATCTCGACGTTCGGCGGCGCCAGCGCGCACACGTAGCGGAAGGCCCACTGCAGGTAGCGCCCGAACAGGCCGCGCCCGTAGTAGCCGTCCGGCGACGCCCGCTCGCCGCGCAGCAGGCTGCCCACGCCGATGTCGTTCTGCTGGTTGAGCCATTGATGGAACGAGGGGCCTTGCATCACGGGGCCGGCGTCGACCACCGAGGCGTCCGCGAACAGCGTCAGCTGGCCCGCCACCGTGTTGACCAGGTGGAACTCGGATTGCGCCGGATCGTGGCAGCCGGCGCCCGGCACGTTGGGGTCGAACAGGACGATCTCGATCGGGCCGGAGGGCCGATGCCGCTCGTTGGCCACGATGCGTTCGAGCAGGGTCAGCCCGCGCGGGCCGATCCCGATGATGCCGATGCGAGATTTGTTCACCGTAGCTCCCCAAGGTTCGAGTCACGACTCGCCGGCCCGATCCCGCCCTCCGCCGATGTCGGCAGGCAGCCGATCGCGCCGCGGCGGTCAGCCCATCACGCGGCCGTACTTGTCGAGCGTGATGAGGTCGACGTAATGCGAGCCTTGGGTCGTGCCCGCGAACTCCACCTTGTAGCCGCCGAGGTCGCTGCGAAGGCCGGCCAGCGCGTCCTTCACGCGGCCGCGCGTGACGCCGCCCGCGCGCGCCGCGGCCAGCGTCGCTTCGACGGCCGTGCGGCCCGCGATGTAGCCCTCCAGCGTGGTGATGCCGAAGCGGTCGCCGTTCTGCAGGAGCGCGAGGTCGCGCCGGCAGTTCGCCACCACGTTGACGCCCATGGCCGACGGCCGCGGCACGACCACGCTCATCACGCAGCTCTGATGGCGCGTGGTGAGGGTGTCGAGCAGGTCCTGCCCCGCATAGGACGACGCGTAGAACAGGCCCGGATACCTGGCTTGCGTCATGTTGGAGATGATGGACGCCGCGGGTCCGGCGTTGGCGACCAGCAGCACGAAGTCGGGCCGGGCCGCCATCAGTTCGTTGGCGACGCCGGAGAAGTCGGTCGCATGGCGGTCGATCTCGATTGAGGCCCGCGGCGTGATGGCCGCCGCGGAAAGCGCCGCGTTCATGGCCTCGCGGTTGGCCGGCGAGGTGTCGTTCAGCCGCACCAGCGCCACGCGCTGCATGCCGACGTTGCGCACGTAGTTGACGATGCGCGAGAACTCGACGTCGTAGCCCGCCCGCACGTTGAAGACGCCCTTGGCGGACTGCCCGCGCAGGCCCATGTTGCCGCTGGCTGTCCCCAGCATCGCGGCCTGCGTGTCCTCCAGCATCGGCAGGCAGGCCTCGGCCGCGACGCCGTTGGTGAAGCCGATCAGCGCCGTCGTTCCGGACTCCAGCAGCTGCAGCGCGTTGGCCATGCACTTCACGCGCGCGCCGCCGTCGTCCAGCGTCTTCAGCTCGAAGCGGATGCCGGTGGCGGCCTCGTTGGCGTTGGCAGCCGCGAAGGCGGCGGCGATGCCGTTCTGGACGTCGCGTCCGTAGACCGCCTGGGGGCCCGACAACGCGGCGGACTGGCCGAACCGGATCACGTGCGACCCCGACGAACTCGCTCTCGCGAACGGCGCGGCAAGGGCACCTGCAAGAGAACCACAACCAAGCAACAAGGTCCGGCGCTTCATCTTGAACTCCCTGATCGCCACGAGCTGCGGCGTGCCCTGTCTTCGGTCGTTCCGATGGAGTGATTAGCAAGGGTTGCGTGCCATTACTCAAGACGCATTCGGTTGCAACTCATCCTGCTTACATATACAGGTATCCGTATGCGATCGATGGCATCGACGATGCGATGCAGCATCCATTTGGTGCCAAATGCAGTCGGTCATGTAGGGAGATATCGATACCTCACCCTGTGTCGGGTCGTCATGGATTGCGTCGGCGAACTCTCATGCGTTCGTGTGCGCCTGCCGGTGCCGCCTGAGGCGGCATCGACCGCCGGCGTTCGAAGTCGCAGAATGTGTTCCTGGGCCGAGCGGTTCGGCCCCTGCCAAGGACATCGGACATGAGCGCGCCACTGCCCTCCTGCTTCCCGAGGCCAGGTCTCGCCGCATTGGCCTGCGGCCTCCTGCTGAGCGCCTGCGGCGGCGGCGGCGGCGGGGGCGGCTCCATGCCGGTGCTCGCCGTCCCGTCGCTGTCGCAGCTCGACGCCACCGCCACCTCGGCCAACGCGTCGGCCACCGGCGAGGACACGGCCGCCGCCGTCGATGCCGTCGTCGACACGACGTCGTCCGTCGCGCTGGCGCTCCCGGCCGGCGTGCCCGTCAGCGGCGTCACCGTCGACTGCGCCGGCGGCGGCACCGCCACGCTGAGCATCAGCGGCGGCACGCTGTCGAGCGAGGTCAATGGGCAGCTCGATGCCGGCGAGCACTACAGCGTCGTCTTCGCGCAGTGCACCGACCGCGCGGGCTCGGCCCGGCTGGACGGCAGCGTCGAGCTGGACGTCCTCAGTGCCGACCGCAGCACGTCGCCGGAGACGCTCGCGGTGCACCTCGTCGTCAGCCATCTCACGCTGGCCCAGCCGTCGGGCACCGTCACGCTCGACGGCACGGCCACGGTGTCGCGCAGCGTCACCAGCGACAACGGCACGACCACCACCGTCTCGCACGTGAGCGTGCCCAGCGCGACGCTGGCCACCGCCTTCAACGGCCGCGACGCCACGTTCACGGTGTCCGACCTCGACGCGACGCGCACGCAGACGTCGGTCGGCGGCGTCACCACCGCATCACAGTTCGGGGGGCACATGACGCTGGCGGGCAGCGCCGACGGCCGCACGTTGTCGCTGACCTTCGCGACGGCCGGCAACGTGACCCACGGCGCCGACGGCACGCTGGTCTCCGGCGCGTGGACGGTGGTGCGCCCCGACGCCACCATCGCGACGACCGTGGCCAACGGCCTGGTCGTCATGACGACGGACGACGGCAGCGACGGCACGATCGACCACACGTGGACGTTCACGACCGCGCAGCTGGAGGCCGCGGCGGGCTAGTGCCTAGATCGCCAACAGGTCGCGCTGGAGGAAATGGATGCAGCGGTCGGCGCGCGCCGCGAGCTCGGTCTTGATCAGCCGTCCGTTGTCGGCCGAGAGATCGGCGTAGGCCCCGTTGAACTCGCTGCCGTCCTGCGGCTGCATGCAGCCCGCCTCGGCCACGACCGTGTGCGTTCGCGCATCGATCAGGCGCGCCCGCGCGACGTAGCTGACGAAGTAGTTCGAGCGCGGCATCGGCAGGTTGCCCACGCCCCAGGACACCGTCCCGACCGCCAGCACGTAGCGCGCGCCCCGCGCCGCCGCGGCCACGATGGCGGCCGGCTCGTCGCGCGGGCTGGTCGCGTGCGGTGCCAGGACGACGGCGCCGTGCTGCCCGGCCATGGCGTCGCCCAGCACGGTGGCGATGGTGTCGGCGGGGTCGACGATGTGATCGTCCGCCAGCACCCGCCGGCCCTCCGCGACCATCTCGGGGATGCCCAGCGGGCCAAGGGCGACGGCATGCGTCAGCACGACGGAGAACGTGGACGGCGGCAGCGTGACGATGGCGACGTCCTGGCCGCGCAACTGCGTCGCCAGGGCGTCGCTCATCGGCGTGGTGGAGATGGTGGTGCAGCCGGCCAGCGCCGCGGCAGCGGCGGCGGCGGCGATGCCGGCGCGCAGGCACGCGGCCCTGGGACGCCGGGTCATCAGACGTCTCCCGACTGCGACTGCTCGGTGTCGTAGCGGCTGACGCCGCTCAGCTGGCGCTGCACGTCGTTGGTCATGTAGGCGAGGAACGCGATCAGGCCGACATAGAGCAGGCCGTACTCCCAGCGCACGCGCGGGGTCACGTCGTAGTACTGCTGGTTGGCGGGATGGTTCTTGTCGAAGCGCAGCGCGGCCAGCACGTGCGGGGCGGCGAGGATCGCCACCAGCAGCAGGATCATGCTGAAGTGGAACCACAGCATCGCGCCGATGATGGGCACGCCCAGCAGCCAGATGCGCGGCGACAGCACCGCCGTCACGCGGCCGCCGTCCAGCGGCGGCAGCGGGATCAGGTTGATCAGGTTGATGAAGAAGCCGGTGTAGGCGACCGCCAGCAGCCAGCTGGTGCCGTAGTTGCGCGCCAGGAAGTACGCGCCGATCGCGCCCACGGTGCCCAGCATCGGGCCGGCGAGACCGATGTAGGCCTCGGTCTCGGCGTCGTGCGGCCGCTGCTTCAACTCGATCCAGGCGCCGACGAACGGGATGAACGTGGGCATGCCGACGTCGACGCCGCGCTGGCGCGCCGCGAGGTAGTGCCCCATCTCGTGCACGAACAGCATCGCCACGATGCCGACGGCGTAGCGCCAGCCGAACACGATCGCGTAGACGCCGGTGGCGAGCAGCATCGTGCCGACGGTGCCGAAGAGCTTGCCGAACTTCAGGCCGGCAAGCAGCAGGAGAAAGATGCGAGACATCGTGGGAAGGATGTAGGTCAGGTCGGCCGGCGCCTGCGGACGAGGAGCGCGACGCTCACGGCGAACACCACGGCTACGACCAGCAGGAGGTATTTCATCCAGGGTGCGGACAGGGCGCGTGCCTTCGGCAGCAGGCCCGTCTGCGGCTGCGTGAGGCCCACGACCAGCGACGAGAGCCCATAGGGGGACACCCGATCGGTGCGGGCGTCGAAGTCCGCGTAGTTCTTGCCGGCGTTGTATTCGAGCGCGGCGAGCTGCCGTTCGGCGACGGGCTTGAGCGCCGGCAGGTCCGCCTGCGCGGCGACCAGGTTCATCGTGAAGTAGCCGTCGCGCCCGAGCGCGTAGGTGTTGTAGTTCACCATGCGCGGGGCGTCGTCCCTGGCCCCCGCGACGCGCGAGCTCAGCGCCCACGCGAGGCGATGCGTCGCGGGGTCGTAGCTCGGCGGCTCCGACCAGCCCACCGCCTCGACCGCCGGCACGCCGGCCTTCACGCGCTCGCGGTTCTGCTCCTCGGTGCCGGCCTGCAGGCTGGCCAGCATCTCGTCGGCATTCCAGGTGCGCGCGTCGTCGTCCTTGATGTAGCCGCTCGCCTGGAAGCGCACCGGCATGAACCAGGTCGCCTTCGGATCGCGCGGCAGGATCAGGCCCGGCATGTCGGGATTGCTGCCGGGATTGCCGAACAGGTCCAGCAGCCGGTCGGCCTGCGGCTGCGGCACGAAGATCTCGCCCGCGGGCACGTGCAGCACCGCCTCGTCGAGCAGGCGGACGTCCGCCGGCCCCTTGACGGCGGCGCGCCCGACGTCGTCCCACAGGCGCGTCTGTTCCGCCTTCGAGGGTGCCGCCACGGCCGCGCCGATCGCGCAGGCCAGACCCATCGCCGCGGCGAGCCGCGCGATCACTTCATGCCACTGGCGCATTCCGGCCTCCTGCCTGCGTCGAGTCGCCACGCCCCCACCGCGGCCGCGCCGGAGCGCCGCCGCCGTGCGTGCACGGAGCAGCCGGCGCCACCGCGGCGCCGGCAAGCCAAGCCTACTCTCTCAATCCGCCTGCTTGCGCAGGAACGCCGGAATCTCGATTTCGTCCATGCCGTGCGAGCTCAGCGCCTCGACCTTGGCCGCGGCGTGCTGGCGGTGGCGCCAGACGCTGGGGGTGCCGAGGTGGCCGTAGTCGGTGCTGGTGGGCATCGCCGGCGCGCCCATGCCCGCCTGGGTATGCGCGGCGCCCATGACCGGCGCGTTGGCCATCGTCTGGGGCATCTGCGCGTTCATCATCGGCAGGTTGTCGGTGCCGGTGCGCAGCGCCTGCGTCGTCTGGATCACCGTCAGCGGCGCCTGGGCGCGGCGCGACTGCGACAGGCCGGTGGCGATCACCGTGACGCGCAGCTGGTCGCCCAGCGTCTCGTCGTAGGCGGTGCCGAAGATCACGTGCGCTTCCTCGGCGGCGTAGCGGCGGATGGTGTTCATCGCCAGCTTGCTCTCCGACAGCTTGAACGTGGAGCGCGACGCGGCGATCAGCACCAGCACGCCCTTGGCGCCGGACAGGTCGATGCCTTCGAGCAGCGGGCAGGCCACGGCGGCGTCGGCGGCCTTGGTGGCGCGGTCCGGGCCGGTGGCGATGGCGGTGCCCATCATCGCCTTGCCGGGCT
>Ga0207651_10001008_pt1 | contig 12450 bp, 11 predicted proteins | sample KBSM23metaG_FD_184328 | JGI IMG/M metagenome (GOLD analysis project Ga0207651, IMG submission 184328) | Miscanthus rhizosphere microbial communities from Kellogg Biological Station, Michigan, USA - KBS M2-3 metaG (SPAdes) (version 2) | ecosystem: Host-associated > Plants > Roots > Rhizosphere >... | reverse complement strand
CGGCACGTCGGGGAGGTGCGAGGTGCGCTTGGGCGAAGTGACTGCCAGCGCGCGTGTTCTGCCCGACTTGATGACCGACAGCTGCGTCGACATGTTGTCGAACATCGCAGGAATGTGGCCGCCCAGCAAATCGACCAGCGCCGGTGCGCCGCCTTTGTAGGGCACCGGCACGACGTTGACGCCAGTAGTCAAGCGGAACAGCTCCAGCGTCATGTGCGGCGAACTGCCTGCGCCCGGATGGGCGATGGCGATCTTGCCGTTGTTCGCCTTGGTGTAAGCGATGAATTCGCTGACCGACTTTACCGGCACGTTGGGATTGACGACGAGCACGTTGGGCGTGGTGCCGATCATGGATACCGGCGCGAAATCGCGATAGTGATCGTACGGCAGCTGCTTGTACAGCGATGGCGCGACGCCGTGCGACCAGATGCCGCAAAAGAGCAGCGAGTAGCCATCGGGCGCCGCTTTAGCCGCGATATCGGTGGCGATGGTGCCGCCGGCGCCGGCACGGTTGTCAACCACGAGCTGCTGGCCCCACAGTTCGGTTAATTTGGCGGCCACGATACGCGCCGTGACGTCGACGCCGCCGCCGGGCGCGAAACCGACCAACAGGCGCGCCGGTTTATTCGGATAAGGCTGCGAGTGCGCCGCCGCGGCCGCGAACAGAAGCAATGCGGCCGAACCCGCTGTGAGCGTTTTAGCGGCGCGCATCTTCACGGCGGGATGGTGAATCGAAGCGTGAGCTGGCGGAATCGACGACTGCGGGCCTAATCGACCTTAGCGCCGGAGCTCTTCACGACCTTCGCCCATTTCTCGGTTTCATAAGCGTGAATTTTCCAAAACTCGGCGGGCGTGCCGGCGATCGGATCGCCGCCGAGCTCGGCGAGACGCGCTTTCATCTTCGGATCGGCGAGTGCCGCGTTGATCTCGCGGTTGAGTCTGGCGATAACATCGGGCGGCGTGCCCTTGGGCGCGCCCATGCCGAACCACGCGCTCGCTTCATAGCCGGGCACGGTTTCGGCGACGGTCGGCACGTTCGGTAGCTGGGCCGAGCGTTTCGCCGTGGTAACGGCCAGCGCGCGCAGCTTGCCGCCGCGGATGAACTCGATCGACGACGGCATGTTGTCGAACATAAGGTGGACCTGGCCGCCGATCAGATCTGGGAATGCGGGGCCGGCGCCTTTATAGGGCACGTGGGTCATCTTGATGCCGGTCATCGACATGAACAATTCGCCCGACAGGTGTACGGAAGTGCCGGCGCCGGAGGACGCGAGTATGACCTTGCCGGGATTGGTTTTCACATACGCGATGAATTCGGGCACCGATTTCACCGGCAGCGACATCGTCACTTCCATCACGTTTGGCACCCGCACGAGGCCGGCGACCGGCATCATGTCATTCAGAAAGTTGAACGGCAGCTTCGTGTACAGCGTTGCGTTGATCGCGTTGGCGGGGTTGACCAGGAAAACCGTATAGCCGTCGGGCGTCGACTTGATGGCAATCTCGGTGCCGATGTTGTTGCCCGCACCTGGCCGGTTGTCGATCAGCACCTGCTGGCCGAGGTGCTCCGAGAGCCACTGTCCCATGATGCGCGCCAGAATGTCGGTGGTGCCGCCGGGCGGATAAGGCACGATCCAGCGGATGGGTCGCACGGGATAGGTGTCGGCCGCGAGTGCGCCATTGATGCCAGTGCACGCAGTACCGAAAGCGAGTAACGCAGCAACCAGAACCTTCATCGTTTCCTCCAGGGGGTGAATTTCTTTTCGGCACGATACCTGCATGGGCGTCCGGCGGCAAGCGTTACGCCTGCGACAATCAGCTCCATTGGTGCGGATTGCCCGGATCCGACCGGCGCCGATACAATGACCCGCGATCCATCAACTGGAGAAACCGCATGACGAAGGATTCGAAGCTGCGCGCATGCATGTTTGCGTTCGTCATGGGAGCCGCGTGCACGGCAGTGGCCCAGCAGTACCCGACGAAGCCGATACGCATCGTCATTCCTTTTCCGCCCGGCAACACGATGGATATCATGGCGCGGCTGATCGGGCCCAAGCTCACCGAGCGGCTGGGCCAGAACGTGATTGTCGACAATCGCGCCGGCGGCGCGGGCCAGCTCGGCCTCGAATTCGCGGCACGCGCGGCACCCGACGGCTACATGCTGGTCGGCGGGCAGGGCGGCAATTTGGTGGTCGCGCCGCACACGTACAAGAAAATTCCGTACGACCCGCTCAAGGATTTCGCGCCGATCGCGCTGTCGACGACGAATTTTCTCGCGCTGGTCGTGCACCCGACCGTGCCGTTCAAAACCGTGCGAGACCTGATCACCTATGCGAAAGCGAACCCGAACCGCGTAACCTTCGGCTCGAACGGCGAGGGCGGTTTCCCGCATATGACGATAGAGCTGCTGCGCGTGATGGGCGGCTTCACCTATGTGCACGTGCCATACAAGGGCAGCGCGCAGATCGCGACCGAACTGATCGGCGGGCACATCGACGCGGCGATCGACGGGATCACCGGACTCACGCCGCATATACGGTCGGGCAAGCTGCGGTTGCTCGCGATAACGAATCCGACGCGCGTGGCGGAATTCGATGCACCGGCCATCGCCGAAACATTGCCCGGCTACGACTCGCGCGGCTGGTTCGGTTTCCTCGCGCCGGCCGGCACGCCGCGCGAGATCGTGACTCTGCTCAACCAGGAAATCAACCGCGCGATACAACTGCCGGACGTCAGAGACAAGCTGGTATCGGCAGGCTTAATCATCGTCACTGAGCCGCCGGAATTTTTCGCGTCCACGATCAAAAGCGATTACGCGAAGTACGGCAAGCTGATTAAAGATATCGGGTTTCAGCCGCAATAAAATTACCGCGAAGCGCTGTTCACTCCTTCCCCTTCAAGGGGAAGGCCGGGATGGGGATGGGTAATTTATGACGCTGATGCAAATCCCGACCCCATCCCCACCTCGCTCCTCCCCTTGTCCCCCAAGGGGATTTGCTTCGCGGCAAAGGGGAGGAAGTGAAATGCGTTGTACGCAGTGAAAAGCCTACTTCGCCTTGTCCTGCGCCACATCCATGATCATGCGCGTTAGCAGATAAAGACGCGGCTCGATCGAGTCAATGAGCACGTACTCCGAGTCGCTTGAATGCGAGCCGAATCCTTGCAAGCCGAAGCGTTCGATCACCGGCGCCTTGGTGCGCAGTGCGGCAAATGCTGCATCGGTGCCGCCGCCTGCCGCGACATCGCCGATCACGAGCTGCCGGCCGAGCTCCGAATAAATTCTTTGCGCATGCTTGGCCAACGCCGCATTCGCCGGAGTGAGCTCGAGCGGCGGGCGCCGGCGCTCGAACGTCATGTTTACCTTGGTGTCCGGAATGAGCTGCTTCTTGATGCGCTCTCTGACTTTTTCCTCGATACCGTCGTAATCAGCGACACGCAGCACACGAACATCCGCCGTCGCCGAAGCGATCGCCGGGATCACGTTGCGGTTGGTGCCCGCACTGGCGACGGTCCAGTTCATCTTGAGGCCGGTTTTGGGATCGGACAGATCGCGCGTCTGCATGATCTGGTGCGCGAGCTCGTAGAGTGCATTGCGGCCGTTTTCCGGCGCGCTGCCGGCGTGCGAAGCTTTGCCTTCGACATTGAGGACAACGGCGCCGATGCCGGCCGTTGTGAGCGACAACAGGTCTGATTGGGCGTAGGCGCCTTCGCAGGAAAAAACGGCATCGTGCTCGGCGCCGAGCTTGGTCAGCGTCGCTCGCGAGCCTGCCGAGCTGACTTCCTCGTCAGCATTGATAAGCACTGTGACGAGACCGTAATCGCGGAAGTTCATCGTCTTCAGGACCGACAGGGTATGAATGATCAGGGCGATTCCCTGTTTGTTGTCGGCGATGCCGAGCCCGTACGCGCGGTTGCCGTCGATGCGGAACGGCTGCTTGGCGAGCATCCCGCGCAAATACACGGTGTCCATGTGCGCGATCAGCATGATCTTCTTTGTGCCGGTGCCCGTGAAGCGCGCGTGCACCATGCGGCCGATTTGCTTGGGCGTGTCGACCATGCGGTAAATGTCGGCGGGATTGGGCTCGATGAACTCGACCGTGCCGCCGAGCGCACGCAGGCGGCCCGCGATCAGATCGCTGATCTTGTCCAGGCCTTCGCGGTCGCCGCTGCCGGATTCGATCGACACGAGGTCTTTCAGGGTGTCGAGCAGCGGGGCCTTTTCCTTCGTCGCCAGCGACATCACGGGCTCGAGCGGCGCGGCCGAAACGTTGAGCGCGAGCACCGCGCAGACCGCGACACAGGCAGTGCACAGCGCACGGCCGATAAAAATAGCGTTCATAGGTTTTCTCCCGCTGGGTTGTGCCGGATGGTTAGAGTAAACGCCGCGCCCGTGCAGTGGCAAGCCGTATAATCCGCGTTTTCCTCAACTGTCCGCGGCAGCGTCATGAGTCACTGGTTTGAATATTTTCCCGGCCACCACATGTGGTCGCAGGGCATGATGTTCGGCATCGAAATGGCCGCCCAGGGCGCGGCGGCGCTCGGCGAGATCGACCAGATCGGCCAGCGGCTCAAACCGCACGTCGGCGACAACGAGCGCTGGTGGCAGGAATGGACCACGATGGCGAAACGCATCGAGGGCCATGGCGACGAGGCGGCGGAAAACGGTTTCGAGCTGACGGCGGGCAGCTATTACCTGCGCGCGGCGACTTATTACTTCTGCGGCGAGCGGTTCATTGCACCGTCCGAGCGCAAGTGGGACACCTACCGCAGCTGCCTGCGCTGTTTTACCAACGGCATCGCCGTGCGTTATCCGAACATCGAGCGCGTCGAAGTGCCGTATGAAGACAACGCGCCGGAACGCGGAACAGGGGACCCCGCATTGCGGGGATGTGACCGTGAAGGCGCGAACAAGCCCGGGGTTTCAAGCTCCGGCGCTCAAACGCCCACTCCCGGGTCGCATCCCGCGAGCGGGAACCCTGCTCCGCCGTCCACGGGCACGCTGCCGGCGTGGTTTTACAAGGCCGATGTCGCCGGGCCGGCGCCGACGGTCGTGATGTTCGACGGTCTCGACAACGCGAAGGAACTTTCGGTGCTGTTCGGCGGCGTCGAGATCGGCCGCCGCGGCATCCACACGCTCGCGATCGACGGGCCGGGGCAGGGCGAGGCGCTGCGCCTGCAAGGCATCCCCAGCCGTTTCGATTACGAGGTGCCCGCGCGCGCCGCCTACGAATATCTCGCACAGCGCCCCGAGGTCGACGCGAAACGCATGGCCGTGATGGGCTTCAGCATGGGCGGCTACTACGCGCCGCGCGCCGCCGCGATGGAGCCGCGTTTCGCCGCGTGCGTCGCGTGGGGCGGGCATTGGGATTATCACGAGTCGTGGGTGCGCCGGCGCAAGATCATGGAGTCGGGCGGCACCAAGTTGTCCGCGCCGTCGTTTCAGTTGCCGTGGGTGCTGGGCATGCCCGACATGGACGCGTGCATGAAAAAGCTCGAGAGCTACCGGCTCTCCGGCGTCGCGGAGAAAATGCGCTGCCCGTTCTACTGCATCCATGGCGAGAACGACAACATCGTCCCGCTCGAATTCGCGCAGAAGCTCTACGACGCGTGCGGCTCTGAGGATAAGACGCTGAAAGTGCTCACCACGCTCGACGGCGGCAGCGACCATTGCCAGGAAGACAACCGGCAGGTCGGCTCGAACCTGGTCGCCGATTGGCTCGCGCAGCGGCTCGGCGGACGCCTCTAATTGACCAGAAAAGCAGCCACAGATACACACGGATGAACACAGATACTGCGAGGGGAACCGTCAACATGAAGCGCTTTAGCCATCTGTGTTCATCTGTGTTTATCTGTGGCCCCACGCTTTTGCTGTTGTTCTCTTTAGCGGTTGATGCGCAGACCACCAACTATCCAACCAAGCCCGTGCGTCTGATCGTGCCCTATCCGCCGGGCGGCTCGGTGGATTTCACCGGGCGCGAGCTCGCAGCGAAATTAAGCGAACTTTGGGGCCAGCAGGTCGTGCTCGACAACCGCGGCGGCGCGGGCTCGACGCTCGGGCACAGTCTCGGCGCCAAGGCGATACCGGACGGCTATACGCTGCTGCTCGGCACTTCGGCGGGGCTGGTCGTGAGCCCGGCGCTCGGCACCAAGCTCAATTACGACTCGCTAAAGGATTACGCGCCAATCGGGCTCGCCGTGTATGCGCCGTTCGCGCTCACGCTGCACGCGGCAGTGCCGGCCAACACAACGCAGGAATTTATCGACCTGGCGAAAGCGAATCCGGGCAAGATCAATTTCTCGTCGCCCGGCACCGGCACGCCTAACCATCTTGGCGGCGAGCTTTTGAAGGCGCTCGCGCACATCAACATCGTGCACGTGCCGTACAAAGGCGGCGGGCCGGCGCTGGTCGACCTGATCAGCGGCCAGGTGCAGATGACGTTCTCGGGCGTGCCGCAGATATTGCCGCACGTCAAAGCGGGGCGCGTCAAAATCGTCGCGATCGGCCACCCGACGCGCATCAAGTCGTTGCCCGATGCGCCGCCGGTCGCCGAGGTGCTGCCCGGATTCAACAATACATCGTGGTATGGATTGCTCGCGCCGGCCGGCACGCCGCCCGCGCTCGTCAACCAGATCAATGCGGCGATGAATAAAGTTCTCGCGCAGCCTGAATTCGGCCAGCGCCTGCTGCTGCAGGGCGTCGAGCCGGTGACCAGCACGCCGCAGGGCATGCACGACATGATCCGCAACGAGCTCGCGCGCTGGCGCAAGGTTATCAAGGATGCTGGCATCACCGTCGAGACCGCACAATGAAATCGCGGCCGGGCGTTCGCCGGTAAAATGCGTAACGTTCAGCGATAACAGCGAGGAGATGCACGATGCCGCAGGTCGCAATCGCCGATGGCGAAATCCATTACGAAGTCGCGGGTGAGGGCCATCCGCTGATCCTGGTCAGCGGTCTCAACGGCGTCGCGCGCTACTGGGAACCGCAAATCGCGGCATTTTCTGCGCGTTATCGCGTAATTACCTACGATCAGCGCGGCACCGGCACCAGCGATCACAAGCAGCGCGAGTTTTCCATCGACCAAATGACGTGCGAGCTGGTCGCGCTGATGGACGCGCTGAAAATAGACCGCGCGCACATCGTGGGCCTGTCGACGGGCGGCGCGATCGGCCAGACGCTCGCGATCGAATATCCCGCGCGTGTTGGGCGTCTCGTGCTGGTCAGCACGTGGACGCATTGCGACCCATGGTTTCGCCGGCTTTTCGAAGCGCGGCGCCGCATGTACGAATTGTGCGGGCCCGAACTGCATACGATGTTCCACCCCTTGTTTCTCTATCCGCCTGATTACGTCAATGCGCACGATGAGGAGATCACGGAGGAGCAAAAGCGCGCTCCGGCAAAATCGGCGCCGGTCGAGGCGTCGATCGGGCGCATCGGTGCGCTGCTCGCCTTCGACCGCCGCATGGGCCATGCGCGCATTAAGGCGCCGACACTGATCGTCGCGGGCGCCAACGATTACATCACGCCGCGTTATCACGCCGATGCGCTGGCGCGCGCAATACCGCAATCAAGGCTCGTCGTTTACGATGGCGGCGGGCATTCGGTGTCGAAGACGCGGCCGCAGGAATTCAACCGTACGGTGCTGGATTTTCTGGGTGCGGCAAAATGATGGAAGAACTCAGGCGTCACTTCGGCGCGCGCACCGCTTTGTCGCTGGCGTTGTGCGCGTGCGCATTTGCGGCGGCCGCGCAGACTTATCCGAACCGCGCGATCCGCCTCGTCGTACCGTTCGCGCCCGGCGGCTCGACCGACGTGCTGGCCCGCATCATGGGCCAGCGCATGACCGAAAGCATGGGCCAGGCGGTGATTATCGACAACCGGCCCTCGGCCGGCGGCACCACGGGCAGCGACCTGGTGGCGAAGGCGCTGCCCGACGGCTACACGCTCGTAATCGGATCGATCGCCACGATGGCGATCGCCAAGGCGATGTACGCAAATCTACCGTACGATCCGCAGCGGGATTTCGAGCATATCGGACTGTGGGTCACGTTTCCGCTGGCGCTCGTAGTGCCCGCGGGATCGCCGATTACGAGCCTGAAGAACCTGATCGAGCAGGCGAAGGCCCGACCTGGCGGATTGCGCTATGGTTCGCAGGGCATCGGCACGTCAGCGCATATCTTTGGCGACCTGATGAGCAGCATGGCGGGCGTCAAGGTCATCAGCGTGCCGTACAAGGGCGGCGGCCCCGCGTTGACCGGCGTGCTCGTCGGCGAGGTCGATTACGCGATGATCGCGGTATCGACGGCGCTCGCGCAAGTCAACGCGGGCAAACTTCATGCGCTGGGCGTGACCAGCGCCAAGCCGACCGCGAGCATGCCGAACGTGCCGCCGATCGCAACGGTCGTGCCCGGTTACGAAGGACTAAATTTTCACGGTTTGCACGCGCCGGCGAAAACGCCGCGGGCAGTGGTGGCGAAGCTGCACGAAGAAACGACGCGAATTTTGCTGCGGCCGGAAGTGCGCGAGCGCCTGAACGGGCTCGCGATGGATATCATCGCTTCGGGGCCCAAGGAATATCGCGCGTTTATCCAGGCGCAGATCGAGCAGTGGACGCCGCTCGTGAAGGCTTCAGGCGCGCGCGTCGATTGAAACGCCGGCTGCGGAATGCTCCGCAGCAGGAAGGAGCTAGCCGCCTACGTCCAATACAGCCGCGTCGGATTGTCAATCAGGATCCTGCGGCGCTGCGCCTCGTCCGCGACGGTCAGGGCAAAGAGATCGACCTGCTCCCCATCGTTGGGCATTTCCTTCATGTTCGGATGCGGATAGTCGGTACCCCACAGCACACGGTCGGGTGCCGCGGCGATCAGTGCGCGCGCGTACGGCATCGCATCGTGGTACGGCCTGCCGGTCGACGAGACGCGCTCGGAGCCGCTGACCTTAACCCACACGCGTTCGTCCTGCATCAGGTCGAGCAGCAGCTTGAACGGCGGCTGCTCGAGCCCGTTCTTCGCGACGACGCGCCCCATGTGGTCGATGATGAACACGATGTCGAGCCCGAGAAGGAAATCGCGGTACGCAGCGATGTCCTGCGCGTCGAGATGCACCTGCAGGTGCCAACCGAGCGGCTTGATGCGCTTGACGACCGCCTCGATCACTCGGAGATCCGGCGCGCCGCCCAGATGCGCGACGAAATTGAAGCGCGCGCCGCGCACGCCCGCCGCGTGCAGCGCGCGAAGTTCGCCGTCGGTGACAAGGTCGTTAATCATGCAGACGCCGCGCCACGCACCCTGCGACGAGTTCAGCGCATCGACGACCGCCGCGTTGTCGATGCCGTGGCAGCTCGCCTGCACGAGCACCGCGCGCGAGAAGCCCAGATGTTTATGCAATGCCGCGAGGTGTTCTTTCGGCGCGTCGGGCGGCGTGTAGCTGCGGTCCGGCGCGTACGGAAATTTCGCGCCGGGACCGAACACGTGGCAGTGCGCGTCGCACGCGCCCGGAGGCGGCACGTACTGGGGCTTGATGGGATTGGGATCGGGAGCGAGGATGGTTTTCATCGAGCGAGAATAATAGCCGAAGCGGGCTACCCACGCTCCGGCGGTGTGGCGCCCACGAGACTCCAGCTCCGAAAAACTGAACGACGCCAATTGTGGCGTCGTTACGGCAACAAGTTACCCGGGGCGACCGAGACCCATGACGCAAATCAGCAAGAGCACGAAGCCCACTGCAGCGATCAGAGCATGGCCGATGACCATGGGTATGGGCAGCGGCAGCATCTTGGCGTGATACATCAGATTGATCGCGGCGCCGCCGACGGCGGCCACAATGAGCACCGCCAGCGCATATTTGGCGAGCGGCGGGATGCCCACGGTGTACGCGGCATACGCCAGCAAGGTCAACGCTGCGGCGGCAAGCACCCCGTGCAGCATCGCCAGCCAGCTGGGCGGGCGATCAGCGCCTTTGAGGCGTATGCCCGCCATCACAAGGCCACCTGCTGCGCCTATACCCAGCAAAACTGTTGCGACTTGCAGACTTGAGTTCGGTTCCATGGGGCTACCTCCTCGCGGCGATGGATTCGCGGTAATAAATTGCAAATTAGTATCGCCACAAGTAGCAGTCGGTGCGTCATCGCACACAACGGTCTGTGCCGCCTCGAGTCAAGCCGTTGTCATGGATTTTTTGTATGTTTTACTAGTTGCCGCGGCCCGACCTCGCCGCCGTAAATATTGCCCCGCGCATCCACCGCCACGCCTTCGGCGGCGCTGGTGCCTTTCAATTCGAGCGGGTCGGGGATGCGGTATAGCACCGCACCGTCGCTCAGGCGGCCCACGCGTACGCCGCGCAGCCAGCCCGGATTCGGCGCGACGCCGTTCGATTCCGAGTCGGCGACGTAGATCAGGCCGTCGCGCAGGTAGACGCCGCTCGGGCGGCCGAACTGTTTCCATTCGGTGATGAACGTTCCATTCTGATCGATAAACTGAATGCGATGGTTGCCGCGGTCGGCGACCAGCAGGCGGCCCTGCGCGTCCATGGTGACGTCGTGCGGCGTGCGGAATTCGACCGGCCCGGTGCCGAGCGTGCCGAATGATTTTACGAACTTGCCGTCCGGCGTGAACCTGGAAATTCGCGCGACCGTGGCGGGCGTCGCGGTCGGCTGCTGCCCGCTGTGTCCCTCAGCGATGAAGATATCGCCGTTCGGTGCGACGACGATGCTGGTCGGCTCGGTCAGCGCGTCGGGCGGGTTGCCGGCGACACCCGGCTTGCCGATGGTCAGCAATACTTTGCCGTCGGGGCTGAACTTGACGACGGTATGACCTTTCGCCGCGTCCTGCGGATAGAGCTTGCGTTCGCGTTCGTTGAGGCCGCGCGCGTCGGCCACCCACACGTTTCCTTCGCGATCGACGTAAATCTTGTGCGGGAATATGAACATGCCGGCGCCGAAGCTCTTCAGGAGATTGCCGGCGGCATCGAACTTCATTACGGGCGCGAGCTTCGACCCGGCGCAACTGTCGTACGCGACTGGTGAAACGCCGGGCGGCACATCAGGGTTCGCGCCGCAGCGATCGGCGACCCACACCGACATGCCGTCGTTGTCGATGGCGACACCGTTCAACGCGCCCCATTTCCGGCCATCTGCCGGCTTGCCCCACGGCGCGGTGGTTTGGTAGGGATTGGGCAGGTCGTTGGTCGGCTGCACGTCGGCACCGCTCGCAGCGCTGATGCACAGCGCGAATGTCACCAGCCCTGTCGTGAATTGCTTTTTCATGCAGTCCTCCATCGGTGAGCGGTGCAGTGCGCCCTCTGCGTCACAGCCGCGAAATCTTCGCCTTGTCGATGAGCGCGTTCCATTTGGCGATTTCGTCGATCAGGAATTTGCGCATGCCGTCGGGGGTGCTGGTGTTCTGCTCGACGCCCAGCTCCTGGAAGCGCTGCTTGATCTGCGCCGAGCTGACCGCTGCGTGTATTTCCTTATTGAGCCGCTCGACGATGGCTTTCGGCGTTTTGGCTGCAACCGCGATGCCGTTCCACGACGAGACTTCGTAGCCGGCAATGCCGCTTTCGGCGAGCGTGGGGACGTCGGGCAGCAGCGCAAAGCGCGCTTTGGAAGTGACCGCGATCGCACGCAGGCCCCCGGCTTTGATCTGGCCGATCACCGGCGGCAGGAATTCTATCGCCGCCTGCACGTTGCCACCCCTTAATGCGGTCAGTACGCCAGCCGTATTGTTGAATGGTACCGTCGTCGTGTCGATGCCGGTCATCGATTTGAGCAGCTCGGCCGACAGAAACTGCGTAGTGCCGATGTTGATGGTGCCGATATTGAATTTGCCGCCACTCGCCTTGGCCTGCGCGATCAGGTCCTTCACGCTCCTGGCCGGTGACTCGGAACTCACCAGCACGCCGAGGCTGAACGCGCCTATGGTCGACACCATCGCAAAATCTTTTACCGTATCGTAAGGCAGCTTCCTGAACATCGCGGCGCTCACGGCATTGGTGTTGTTCATCAGGTAGAGCGTATACCCATCCGGCTCCGACCTCGCGACGGTTTCGGTGGCGACGATGCCGCCCGCGCTGGGCCGGTTGTCGATAATGATCTGCTGGTTCATCGCCTCGCTCATTTTTTGCATGACCGCGCGCGACGTGATGTCACCGACGCCGCCAGGGCCGAAAGGGACTAATAACCGGATCGGCTTGACGGGGTACGCTTGCGCGTGAACCACGCATGCCGCGAGTGCGGCCGAAATAAAGACGAAAACTCGCATCGATCTCTCCCCTAATTGACTACGATGCCTGCTGCTTTGACCACCGCGGCATTGGTGCCGATTTCCGTTTTTATGTAAGCGTCGAATTCCTTCGGCGTCATCAGCATCGGCTCGGCGCCGATTTTGCCCATGCGTTCCTTGAGGTCGGGCGCCTGCAATGCTTTCAAAGTGTTCTGATAGAGCTTGTCGACG
>Ga0207651_10001007_pt1 | contig 12456 bp, 13 predicted proteins | sample KBSM23metaG_FD_184328 | JGI IMG/M metagenome (GOLD analysis project Ga0207651, IMG submission 184328) | Miscanthus rhizosphere microbial communities from Kellogg Biological Station, Michigan, USA - KBS M2-3 metaG (SPAdes) (version 2) | ecosystem: Host-associated > Plants > Roots > Rhizosphere >... | reverse complement strand
CACGACGCTCAGGCGCTGAGCAGCATCTCGAGCAGGGCCTTCTGGGTGTGCAGGCGGTTCTCGGCCTGGTCCCAGACCGCGGAGCGCTGGCCGTAGAGGACCTCGGCGCTGATCTCCTCTCCCGGGTGGGCGGGCAGGCAGTGCAGGACGACCGCGCCGTCCTTCGCGGCGGCGAGCAGGTCGGCGTCGACGCGGAATGGCGCCAGGTCGGCGCGGCGGCGCTCGGCCTCGGCCTCGTCGCCCATGCTGACCCAGACGTCGGTGTAGATCGCGTCGGCTCCCGCCACGGCGTCGCGCGGGTCGCCGGTCAGCTTCGCCCCGTGCCCCTCCTCCAGCTGGTATCCGGGGGGAGCGGCGACGACCACCTCGACGTCGGCGAGCGCCCCGACGGTCGCCAGCGAGCGGGCGACGTTGTTGCCGTCGCCGACGTAGGCGAGGCGAAGCCCGGCGAGGTCCCCGCGCCGCTCGCGCAGGGTGAGGAGATCGGCGAGCGCCTGGCAGGGATGGTGGAGCGGGGTGAGCGCGTTGACCACCGGCGCCTCGGCCGCCGCGGCGAGCTCGGCCACGGCCTCGTGCGAGCCGGAGCGGATCGCGATCGCGTCGACGTAGCGGGAGAGGACGCGGGCCGTGTCCGCGATCGACTCGCCGCGGGAGATCTGCAGCTCGTCGCCGCGCAGGACCACCGGGTGCGCGCCCAGCTCGGCGACGCCGACCTCGAAGGAGATCCGCGTCCGCGTCGAGGGCTTCTCGAAGACGAGGGCGACGCTGCGCCCAGCCAGCGCGTCGGCGCCGAGCCGCTCGCGCCGCCCGGCCTTGAGCTCGGCGGCGCGATCGAGCAGCCGGCCCAGCTCGAACGCGCCCAGCTCCGCACCTGTGAGGAAGTCCTGCTTCAAGCCACGGATACTAAGTGCGTGCAATTCACCGCGGTCAGCTGGAATCTCTTCCACGGGCGCGATTTCCCGCCCAACCCGGCGCTCTTCACCTGGCGCTCGCGGCTCTTCCGCGTGACGGAGCGCGACGCGACCCACGTGCAGGCGAACAGGGACCTGCGCGACGAGTTCGCCGGGTTGCTGGCCGGCGCCGAGTGGGACGTGGCCCTGCTGCAGGAGTGCCCGCCGCGCTTCGCCGAGCCGCTCGCGCGGGCCTGCCGGGCCGAGGCGCACCGAGTGCTCACCTCGCGCAACTCCTTCGGCTGGCTGCGCTCCCTCGCCGCGCAGCTCAATCCCGACCTGATCGCCTCGGGAGAGGGCGGGTCGAACCTCGTCCTCGCGCGCAAATGGGGGCCGCTCGGACGGATCGTCGAGCGGCGTGAGCTGGTGGTCCACGAGGGGCGGCCGGAGCGCCGCGCGATGGCCTTCGTGCGCACCGCCTCCGGGGTCTGCGTCGCCAACCTGCACGCGACCAACGACCGCCCCGCCCTCGCCGCCGAGGACGTGCTCAAGGCAGCGCAGGCGAGCGTCGAATGGGCGGGCGAGGCGCCGCTGCTCTTCGGCGGCGACCTCAACCTGCGGCCGGGCGAGGACCCGGGGATCTTCGACCTGCTGCGCGAACGCTTCGGGCTCGAGGGCCCGAGCGGCCCGGATGCGATCGACCACCTGCTGGCGCGGGGCCTGACGATCGTCGAGCCTGCCGCCTCCTGGCCCGCCGGGCGTCGCGAGCTGCGCCGGATCGACGGCCTCTCCGTCCGCCTCTCGGATCACGCGCCGGTGACTGGGCGCTTCGAAACGGGTAGCGGCCAGCCTGCTTCTCCGCAGGAATGAGATAGTCGGACCCGGAATCTCCGCAAGCGACCAGGAGGCGAGACGAGATGGCGGCGAAAAAAGCTTCACCCGGCAAATCGACCAAAAAAGCCAAAGCCGGCGCGCGCGTCAAAAAGGCCCCCGCGAAAAAGGCCGCCAGGAAAGCCGCGCCGAAAAAGGCGAAAGCCAAAGCGGCGAAGAAACCGGCAAGCCGGCGCGGCGCGACCACGGGCCTCGACAAGAGCGTCGAGCAGTTCCGCGACAGCCTCGAGCGCAGCGTCACCCTGAGCCGCGACCGCCTGCAGGAGGTCGTCGACGACGCGGTCAAACGCGGCCGGATGACGCGCAGCGACGCCGAGAAGATGCTGTCCGACCTGATCAAGAAGGGCAGGCGACAGACCGACGCGCTGCTGAAAGAGCTCGAACGCCTGATCAAGAAACTCCGTTAGTGACGCAGGCGGCGGGCGAGAAAGCCACGGCGCGCCGCCGTGGCGAAGAGCTCGAGGTCGAGATCGAGTCGCTCGCCTTCGGCGGCCGGGGGGTCGCCCGGGCCGAAGGCCTCGTGATCTTCGTTGCGGGAGCGCTGCCCGGCGACCGGGTCCGGGCGGAGATCACCAAGGCGAAGAAGCGCTTCGCCGAGGGGCGGGCGGTCGAGATCCTGCGCCCCGCCGAGGACCGGGTCGCCGACGCCTGCGTCCACGACGGTGAGCCGTGCCCGGGGGCGCCGTGGCAGGGGCTCTCCTACGAGCGCCAGCTGGCCCAAAAGAGTGAGCAGGTCGAGGAGGCGCTGCGCCGGATCGGCGGCCTCGACGGCTTCGAGCTGGAGGAGATCGAGCCCGCGGTCGAGCGCTGGCGCTACCGCAACAAGCTCGAGTACTCCTTCGGCGAGCGCGATGGCGAGCCGATCCTCGGCTTCCACGCCCGTGGGCGCTGGGACCTTGTCGTTGACGTCGACGACTGCAAGCTCGGCTCGGAGCGCGGCAACGCGGCCCGCAACTCGGTGCGCGACTGGGCGCGGAGCGAATCGGTCCCCGCCTACGACGCGCGCTCGCGCCGCGGCGTCCTGCGCAACCTCGTCGTCCGCGAGGGCTGGCGGACCGGTCAGATCCAGACCAGGCTGGTCACCTCCGTGGCACGGTTCCCCAAGCCCCCGGTCGACCTGCACACGGCGATCGAGGGCGACTCGGGGGGCACCGACGGGCCGACGGGCGTGCTCGGCGAGGAGCGCCTGCGCGAGGAGCTCTGCGGCCTGCGCCTCGAGATGTCGCACGGCGCCTTCTTCCAGACCAACACCGAGATGGCCGAGCGCCTCTACGCGGTCGCGGGCGAGTACGCCGGGCTGAGCGGATCCGAGCGGGTCTTCGACCTCTACTGCGGCATCGGCACGATCGGGCTGACGATGGCGAAGCGGGCGGGCGAGGTCTGGGGGCTGGAGATCGTGCCCGAGGCGATCGCCGACGCGGAGCGCAACGCCGAGCGCAACGGGATCGAGAACATCCGCCTCTTCGCGGGCAGCGCCCGGACCGGCGTCCGGCCGCTGATCGAGGAGGCCGGCAAGCCCGACGTGGTCGTCGTCGACCCGCCGCGCGCCGGGCTCTCGCAGAAGATCGTCCGCCGCCTGCTCGAGTGCGAGGCGAAGCGGATCGTCTACGTCTCCTGCAACCCGACGACCCTGGCGCCGAACGCGGCGCAGATGGTCGAGGCGGGCTACACGCTGAAGCGCGTCAAGCCCGTCGACATGTTCCCCCAGACTCCCCACATCGAGTGCGTGGCGCTGCTGGAGAAGGGCGCCTAAAGCTGAGCGACGATCAGCGTGAAGAGACCGATGAAGCCCGTCACCATGATGCCGGCAAGCCCGAGGAATCCTTGCGTCATCGTGCGCCGCATTTCCTTCATCTCGCCTCGCAGTTCACGAATGTCGGCGTCGACCTTGTCGAACTGCTTGTTTACCTGTTCGAAGCGCTGATCCACCAGATCGAAGCGCTTATCGATTTCTTCGAAGCGCCTGTCGACTTGTGCGAAACGTTCATCGACGTGCTTGAAGCCGAGATCGACCTTGTCGTTCAGCGCATCGAGCCGGTCGTCGCTCCATTCCCTTGCCATTGCCTCCATGATGCCAGGCTAGGTTGAAACTTGTTGTCTGTGGTTGAGTTGAGATTAGAAAAGCGTCATGTCTTTCGCGCGAAAGCCAGCCAATAGGCTTCGCCACCATGAGCGACGGCAAGGGCAGAGGCTTCGGGGTCGCAGCCGGACTCGACCCGAACGTGGCACGACCGCTCGCTGAGCGCTGCGCTGCGCTTGGCTACTACTCGATCTGGTCGAACGACCATCCGGGCGCCAAAGGCCTGGACACGCTGGCGGAGTTCGGCGCCGCGGCGCCAGGGCTCGACCTCGGCGTCGCGGTCATCGCCCTCGACCGCACCCCGCCGGAGGCGATCGCCGCCGATGTCGAGCGACTCGGCTTGGATCCCGCCCGGCTCTGGCTCGGCGTCGGCGCCGGCTTCGGCGAGAAGCCGCTGACGCGGATGCGCGAGGCGCTAGCCGAGCTGCGCGACGCCCTCCCCGGCGTCCGCCTCGTCCTCGCCGCGATGGGCCCGAAGATGTGCGAGCTGGCCGGCTCCTCCTACGACGGCGCCTTCTTCAACTGGATGACGCCCGCGTTCGCCGCTGGCGCCCGCGCCAAGGTCGAGGCCGGCGCCGCATCGGCGGGCCGCCCCACCCCGCCGATCTTCGGCTACGTGCGCACCGCCGTCGGCCCGGACGCCGCCGCCCGCCTGGCCAAGGAGGAATCGTTCTACCGCGACCTCCACGACGGCTACCGCAACCACTTCACCCGCCTTGCCGAGCCCGAGGGCACCGTCGGCGTCGCCGCCCTGGACACCGCCGCCGCCCAAGAGCAGCTCGCCGCCTACACCGCCCTCGACACAGTTGTTGTCCGTGGCCTTGCCAGCGCCACCGTCGAGGCAATGACCGCCGTCGCCGCGGCAGCCGCGTAGAAATGTCCCCACGTCTCTTCACATCCCTAGCCAGCACGCTGTTCCTAGCGCTCGCCGTTACATCAGCCAGTGCACTAGCGACTTATGAAGAACCGCAGCCGTTTTGCAAAGGCGAAACCATTCACGATTTCCTGGCGCCGCTGCAACAGATGCCGAAGTTGCACTCCCCCCCGGAGAACGGGCGCATTGGCTTTGGACCAAAATCAGTCGAGCTGACTCCGACGCCCGCCCTGCTCGTCGGCAAAGGGTCGATCGGATACTCGCTTGCGCTTCATTGGCGCTCTCCCCCTGCCCATCCGAAGTGGAATGTGACCACGACATTGTCGGCGGTCGATTGGCGGGGCCGAACCACAGGCATCGTCGGCCGGGTGCAACGGCGGGTAGGCACGATAAGCCGGAAACACAACGTCGAGATCCATTTCGACGTTGGCGGACGGTCGGCCGCTTACCGGCTTACCTTTGTCTTCCGATCCGAGTCAGGCCGCAAGCTTGGTGGATACGGCTTCTACTCTCGCGTCGTTCGGCCCACCAAACATGCCCGGCTAACCCTCGATTCAGACTCGTATGGACCGGAAGCCACCGTCTTTGGACGCATCGATAACTTCGGCACAGTCTCGGCCTTCTACGGGGCGGAGTACGTAATCGAACGGCTTGAAGGCTCGAGTTGGGTGAGGGCACCCGAGAGCCCGCGCTACTTCATCTTGCCGCTGTACTGGTCTGGACCCGGCAGCAGCGGACCGTGCTTGGGCTTTGGGGTCCGTCCCACGATGAGCGGCCGTTACCGCATGTCGAAGCAGATCGAATATGGAAACTGGCCTCCCCCCAGGAACCGGCGACCGGTCACGCTGACCGCCGAATTCGACGTCGTTCGGTAGCGGAGTCGCTGCTCCAATCGACGCGCTTCCGATATTCACCTCACCGGGGTGTGGTTAATCTCGGATGCGCGCTTGGAGGAGGGACGGGTGCCCCTCCAGCGCAGCGGCGTCCTTCCTCGCCGGTTCAGTAGGGAGGCAGATCCTCGTACCACTCGCCGAGTGTCTTGAACGACCGCCAGAAGCGCTGCTTGGCGCCCTCTTCGTCGAGCGAGTCGTCGATGTCGGGCGTGTAGAGGGCGTCGACGGTCGGGGTGAAGGCCTGGACCTCACCCTCACGGGGCTCGATCGGGCGGGAGAGCGGCACTTCGAGGCCGTTGAGCACGCGCAGGGCGGGCTCGCCCATGACGACGACGATCTTCGGCTGCACGATCGCGATCTCCTCGACGACGCGGCGCATGCACTCGGGGGCGGCGAGGTCGGGCTCGGCGATCGGGCACTTGACGCAGAGCGTCCCGTAGACGACGAGTGGGTCGATGCCGAGCCGCTTGAAGCTCTTCATCAGCGCGTTGCCGGCACGGCCGTAGAAGGCGACGCCCTCTTCGATCTCCGCCGCGGCCGGCGCCTGCTTGAGCATGAAGACGTCGGCCTGCGGGTGGCCGGAGCCGAGCACCGGCATCAGCTTGCCGCGCGGGCAGTGCGGGCAGGCCTGCAGCTCGTGGGTCAGCTGGTTGAGCTCGCGGATCGCCCGCTCGAGGTACTTCTCCCTGATCTCGTCGTCGGTCGCCGGCACGCTGGGCGCTCTCTTTGACGAACCGCGCCCGGCTCCTCTCGCGGGGCTCGCCTGCATCAGCTCTTGCTCGCCGAGCGCCGTTTGCGCGGCCGCCCGCCCCGGACCGGCTTGGCGTCGGGCACGCTGCGTTTCGGCGCCTTCGGCCGCCCCGTCGTCTGCAGCAGCTTCAGCGCCTGCACGTAGACGAGGTTCTTGTGCTTGCGGACGATGTCGGCGTCGCGCATCGCCTCGAGGAACTCCGCCGGGCCGTCGAAGTCGTGGATCCGCACCCGCACGCTGCCCAGGCCCTGCGCGACGTGGCTGTCGGAGCCGGCGCCGGGGACGATCCGGTACTTGCGCGCGAAGCGTTCGGCCTCCTCGTTGAAGGCGGTAAGCGCCACGCGCGGGTTGAAGACCTCGAGGACGTCGATCTCCTCGACGATGTCGAGCAGGTGCTCGTAGTCGGGCACCGAGTGGAAGCGGTCGAAGGGATGCGGGACGTAGACGAGGCCGCCCTGCTCGCGGATCGCGGCGATCGTCTCCGCCATCGACATCCCGCGCGGGATCTTCTCCTCGATGAAGAGGCCGATCACCTCGCCCTGCTCGGCGGTCTTCACCTCCTCGGCGACGATCACCTTGATGTCGTCCATCTCCTCGGCGATGCGGCGCGCCTCGAGCGCGCCGGAGACCTCGTTGTGGTCGGTGATCGCGATCGCGCCGAGGCCGCGGTCGCGTGCCGTCTCGAGCAGGACCTCGACCGGAGTGGCGCAGTCGGGCGAGTGGTCGGTGTGCATGTGCAGGTCGACCTCGATCAGCGGGCGTTCGACGATCCGGCGGCGCACCTCGGAGTCGCCGTCCGGCTCGTGGCGGCGAGCGAGGAGGCGCCGGTAGAGCGCCTCCAGCTCGGCGGCCACCTGGGACCAGTCGCGATCGCCGCCGGCCGGCTCGAACAGGTCGTAGGAGGCGGGGAAGTAGCGCGCGAGCAGCTCGCCGGTCGCGGCGCTCGTCACCGTGCGCGCGTCGAGGCGGCCGAAGAAGACCTCGACCAGCGGCCGCGCCACCTGGGTCGAGAGCACGCGCTCCTGCGGCGCGTGAAAGGTGGCGACGTTGAGCGAGAAGGAGTGGCGGAGCGCCGCCGAGGAGACGCTGGGGGCGAAGGGCTCGTGGACGTGGACGATGTCGAGCTCTTCGCCGGACAGCCGGCGCTTGACCGGGTCCCCGGTGGTCAGGCGCAGGACCCGGTGGCCGCGCCTCTCGAGCTCCGCGGAGACGCGATCGGCGAACTCCGCCGCCCCGTCCCGGCCGGAACGGGGGCGGGGCGCGACCTGGGCGATCGAGAGCGGCTCGTCGGGCACTGGCCCGATTAAGCCGTTACCTTCGGGCCGTCCGCGGCCGGCGCCTTGCCCCGCGCGTAGGTCGAGATGAACTCCTCGGTCTGCTCGCGCGCCTCGTCGTCGGGGCGCTGGCTGTGCGGCGACTTCATCAGGTAGCTCGAAGGGCCGTCGAGCTGGCCGGCGACGCCGTTGTTGAGCGCCAGCTTGATCAGCCGCACCGCGTCGATCACGACCCCGGCCGAGTTGGGCGAGTCCCAGACCTCGAGCTTGAGCTCGGCGGTCAGCGGCACGTCGCCGAAGGCCTTGCCCTCGAGCCTGATGTGCGCCCACTTGCGGTCGGTCAGCCAGGCGACGTAGTCGGAGGGGCCGACGTGGACGTCCTCGGCGGGAAGGTCATGCCCCATGATCGAGGTGACGGCGTTGGTCTTGGAGATCTTCTTCGAGTCGAGCCGCTCGCGCTCGAGCATGTTGTAGAAGTCCATGTTGCCGCCGACGTTGAGCTGCGAGGTGCGCTCGAGCCGCACGCCGCGGTCGTGGAAGAGGCGGGCGAGGGCGCGGTGGACGATCGTCGCGCCCACCTGCGACTTGATGTCGTCGCCGATGATCGGCAGGCCCGCCTCCTTGAAGCGCTTGTCCCAGTAGTCCTCGCGGGCGATGAAGACGGGCAGGCAGTTGACGAAGCCGACGCCCGCCTTCAGCGCCTGCTCGACGTACCACTTGGTCGCCTCCTCGGAGCCGACCGGCAGGTAGCAGACCAGCACGTCGGCCTTGGTCTCCTTGAGGATGCCGACGACGTCGGCGGTTTCGCCGGGCGCCTTGACGATCTTCTCCTTCAGGTACTTGCCGAGGCCGTCGTGGGTCATGCCCCGCTCGACCTTGATCCCCAGGTTGGGCACGTCGGCGAACTTGATCGTGTCGTTCTGGCCGGACCAGATCGCCTCGGAGAGGTCCTTGCCGACCTTCTCGGCGTCGATGTCGAAGGCGGCGACGAACTCGACGTCGCGGACGTGGTAGCCGCCGAGGTCGACGTGCATCAGGCCGGGCACTTCGTCGGCGGGATCGGCGTCCTTGTAGTACTGGACGCCCTGGATGAAGGAGTTGGCGCAGTTGCCGACCCCGACGATCGCGACGCGGACCTTGTCGTCCGTGCGGGCGGCGCCGTTGCCGCTGCCGTTTGCTCCGTTGGTCTCGCTCATGAAATTCGAAAGTCCTTCCTCAATCGGGCTAGGCGGCAAGAGACACCTGGGCCGCGGACTGGTTACAGGTCAGGCGGGGAGTTCGCCTCGGTCGAAAGCTGGTTTCTGACGTGCCATACACGCTGGATCGTCGTGACGATGGTCAGCGCCGCGATCACGTAGACCGCCGGAGCCAGAAGCTCGAAGTCGCCGAGCCCGGCGCCCTTGGCGAAGACCAAGCCGATGGAGAGTATGACTACCCGGACGGGACGCGTCGCCAATCCGACCTGGCACTCGACGCCGAGCGCCTCGGCGCGGGCGCGCGTGTAGGAGACCATCAGCGAGCCGAGGACGGCGACCACGCACATCGCCGCGGCGAAGTCCTGGCCCGTGGCGGCGAAGTAGCCGGCCACCGCGGCGAGCACGATTCCCTCCTCGATCCGGTCCAGGGTCGAGTCGAGGAAGGCGCCGAAGAGCGTCCCCTTGCCCGACATGCGCGAGTAGCGCCCGTCGAGCGTGTCCATCACCGATCCGATCACGAAGGCGATGCCGGCGAGGAAGAAGAGGCGCTGGGTGACGAGCACGGCGGCGATCAGGTTGCCGACGAGGCCCGCGGTCGAGATCGCGTTCGGAGTGAGCCGAGACTCGATCAGGCGCTCGCGGGCATAGGAGCGGAGCTCCTGGCCGTTGCGCGCCTGACGGCCGTTGCGGCGGCCGCCGGGCGCCCTCGGGGGGGCCGAAGGTTCCATGCGACGTGAGGCTATCGGAGGCCCCCCTCGAACTGCATCAAATTTACGACCTGCTAGGCCGTAAATTTGATGCAGTTCGGAAAGGCCGTCAGGCCTCGGCCTCCTGGGGGGCGGGACTCCTGGCCCAGGCCCAGGCGTGCGGCCGGGCGCGGGCGAGCAGGCGCTGGGCGACGAGCGCCGAGGCGGCGGCGACCATCCAACCGAGCGCGACGTCGACCCAGTAGTGGTTGCCGGTGACGATCACGACCCAGGAGATCAGCAGGGGCCAGGCTGCCCACCAGGCCTTCGACCACCAGTTGCGGCAGACGCGCACCCCGGTCATGCCGATCATCGCCGCGAAGGCGCAGTGCATGCTCGGCACCGCCGCGTAGGGGTTGATGAAGACCTTGGCCAGCGAGGAGTCGTGGTTGACGTTCGAGAAGTCGACGATCGTGTCGACGAAGCCGTGCTCGGGGAACATGCGCGGCGGCGCGGTCGGGTAGAACGTGTAGCCGACCAGGGCGAACCCCATCGAGACCACGAACATGTTGCGCACGAAGTAATAGGACTCGTTGCGGAAGAGGTAGAGCCAGACGAGAAAGCCCAGCGCGATCGAGAACTGGGCGTTCAGGTAGAGCTGGTTGGCGACATCGACCAGCCAGTGGGCGGGCAGGAAGAAGGCCTGCAGGCCGGGCTCGAAGAGCGCGTGGGTGGAGCGCTCGAAGTCGATCACCTGCTGGCCGTGGGCGATCGCCTCGGAACGCTGTCCGTCGGCGATGCCGCGGACGAGCTCGTAGGCCGTGTCGACGAGGACGAGGATGCCCAGCTGCCGGCCGGCGTCGCCCCATCCCTGGGGCAGCTTGGATCCGATGCGGGCGAGGGCGCGAGACACCAGACCGCCATTGTAATTCGGGTGTTAACGGGGGAGGTGGAGAGGGTGGCTGTTGGGGTTCCCTCGTTCCGACAAGTGCCGAGCTAATTAGCTCGGCACTTTGAGTATCCGCCGGCCCGAGGGAACCCCAACAGCCACCCTCCGAAAACGCCGTTAAGCGACGAATTCCAGGACGTCGTCGATGACGCGGGCGTCGTCGATCCAGGGCCAGTGGCCGGCGCCCGAGATGAGCTTGAGCTGCGAGGCGGGGAGGGTTGATGCGTAGGACTCCGCGAAGCGGGTGGGGAGGTAGGGGTCGCGGTCGCCCCAGAGGACGAGGGAAGGGCAGGTGAGCTTGGGGAGGTCCCTGCCGGCCGCCGCGAGGCGGTCGGGGTCGGCGTGGCGGTAGAGGGCGAGGACAGCGCGGGAGGTGCCCCTGTCCCAGTGCTTCCAGACCATGTCGACGAACTCGGGCGGCATCGGGCTGCGGTCGCCGCGGGCCTGGCGCATCGTCCTCTCCATGCCCCAACGGGTCGTCGTCGCGTTGGCGATCTCGCCCCAGGGCCGGCGCCGCCAGATCTGCGCGACCCAGTGCCAGCGATAGCCGGGCAGCAGGGGGACCGCGTTCGCCACGACCAGCTTCTCGACCAGCTCCGGCCGCCGCTGCGCGCCGATCAACGCCAGCGACCCCCAGTCATGAACGACCAGCTTGCGTTGCGTCACCCCCAGCTCGTCCAGGCACCTCTCCAAGAAGGCCGAGAGACCCTGCATCGAGTAGTCGAACCGCCCCGGATCCGGCCGCGCCGAGCGTCCCCAGCCCGGCATGTCGATCGCGATCGCAGCCCCTCCCCGCTCCAGGAACGGCAGCCAGTCCTCGCCATGCGTCGGGTTGCCGTGGCAATAGACCACGGGGACTCCGTCTCCAGGAACCCGCCGGTAGAAGACCCGCACCCCGTCCAATACAAGCTCGCCCTCTTCGATCGCGCGCGCCACGCCCCGAACCCTATGCCGCCGGTAGCGTCCCAGCGCAATGGCCTGGAAGCGCCCCGACAAGCGCCGCGTGCGGGCGATCCGCGACCGCCTGCGCGACATGTACGGGCAGCCGGTCAACGAGCCGCACGGGCACCCGATCGCCGAGCTGGTCAAGACCGTGCTCTCGCAGCACACCAACGACCGCAACAGAGACCGGGCGTTCGCGGCGCTGCGCGAGCGCTTCCCCATGTGGGAGGAGGTCCGCGACGCGCCAGTGAGCGAGGTCGAGGAGGCGATCCGCCCCGGCGGCCTCGGCAAGCAGAAGGCGCCACGGATCCAGGCGATCCTCGAGCAGCTCGGCGACCCGCCCGACCTCGACTGGACGAGGACGGCGCCGCCCGAGGAGTCGATGGCCTATCTGGACTCGCTGCCTGGCGTCGGCCGCAAAACGGCGGCCTGCGTGCTGATGTTCACCTGGGGCATCCCCGAGATCCCCGTCGACGTCCACGTCTACCGCGTCGGCGGACGGCTCGGGCTCTTCCCGCCGAAGGCCTCCTTCGAGCGCGCCCACGACGAGATGCTCGCCGTCACCGACCCCGACGACGCCTACGAGCTGCACATGAACCTGATCCGCCATGGGCGGGAGATCTGCCGTCCGAAACCGCGCTGCGGCCAATGCGAGCTGCGCCGGATGTGTCCCTGGTACCGTGCCGGGCGCAAATGAGCGGAGCGAGCAAGCGTGCATATCTGATTCTTCGCGCAGCGAGCGAAGCGAAATGCTTTCTGATGAGCGCGGAGCGAGCCAGGTGAGCAAGAAAACCTTCGTCGTCTTCGGCCTCGTGGTCGTCGTCCTGGCCGCCGTCATCCCCTGGCTGGTCTTCCGCGCCGACGGCGACGCGACCACCGGCGCCCAGGAGGTCCCCTCCACGCTCGAGTCCGGACAGAGCCTCTTCCAGACCAACTGCGGCACCTGCCACGCGCTCTACGCGGCGGGCACCGACGGCAACTACGGCCCCAACCTCGACGTGCTGCTGGCCCCCGCCGGTCCGCCCGAAGG
>Ga0207651_10001005_pt1 | contig 12459 bp, 11 predicted proteins | sample KBSM23metaG_FD_184328 | JGI IMG/M metagenome (GOLD analysis project Ga0207651, IMG submission 184328) | Miscanthus rhizosphere microbial communities from Kellogg Biological Station, Michigan, USA - KBS M2-3 metaG (SPAdes) (version 2) | ecosystem: Host-associated > Plants > Roots > Rhizosphere >... | reverse complement strand
TCGAATCCCGCTGGGGTCGCAGTTCCTGCGAATGATTCCGCGACGAACCTTGTGACGGCCGGCCTTTCGTATCGGGTGTAGCATTTCGGGCATGCGTCTGGCGCCGCAGCGGTCCTTCGTTTCGTGCGCGGCGGTGTTGCTGACCGCCTCTGTGGTGACCGCGGCCGAGCCGGCCCGTTCGGAACCCAAGGCGACCATCATCCACGACGACGCCGGTATCGAAGAATACTGGGGCCGCAGTAAGCCCACGCGTGTGACCGAGGCCGAGCCGGCCGCGGGCCCGCCGCTAACGCGTGACGAGATCACGGCCGGAATGCGGGACGCGGAGACGGTGGCGAAGGCCTGCGGCCGCGCCGCCGGCGCGAAGGGATCGATCGTCGTTCGAATGATCGTGAGCAAGAACGGCGCCGTCGTCACCGCCATCGTCACGGGACCGCTCGCAGGCTCGCCCTTCGGGATGTGCGTCGAGCGGGCCGTGAAGTCGGTCCGCTTCCGTCGCAACCAGGGCCTCTCGCTGAACTATCCCTTTCTCTTCCAGCCGAAGGCCGGCGCGCCGGACTGCGGCCGGACCGACGGCGCCGCCCCGCAGGTGAACGCGGCGACCATTCAGCAGCTTGCCGTCCCGCTAGGTCTTTGCGCGGCGGCGGGCGGACCGGCGCTGACGATCCCCTTTCGGCTGTCGGACGACGGACAGGGTGTGATCCGCGCCGTCGAGGTGGCGCCGCCCCACACCGGCACGCGCGCCGGTCTCTGCATCGCGCGCGCCCTCGCCTGCCTGCCCGGCTCCGTCGCCGACAGCATCCCCGTCGCGTGGGAGGTCGACGTCGGGAGAGGCTCGCGGGCGACTTTGCGTCCTCTCCAGTAGCAGACTCAATCCCGGTTCGTGATCGTGAACGAGTCCAAGTCTGCGTAGTTGTCGTCAAGTCAGCGAACATCCAATAGGCGGAGCGACCGCAAAGGCGCGCGCTGCGCGACAATCTCAGGTTCCCGTTACTCCGTCGAACGCAACGCTGAACGCGTCCGAGGGACGCGCGTTTCCGTCGTCGAGCACGCGGACGACGATCCCTCGGGTTTCGCCGGCAGCGACGGTGAAAACGTGACGACTGAGCAGGCGGTATCGATAACCCGGAAGGACGGAACCGGCGCTCTTGTAGACCAAGACGACTTGCAGCTCGTGCGCGCCGGCGGCGAGCGTGGTTCTCGGCGGTTGCCCGTGGAGCGGAACAGCCTGGTGGTCCAGGAACACCTCCGCGTTGTCGAGGGCAAACCTGTCCGTCGTGAGATTCGTTGTAGACGCCGACTCTGCCAGAAGCCGGGCACACCAGTGCAACTGGCGCTGCTCCCTGCCCTACGCCGCGCGCAACGCCACGACACTCAAGGGGATCTCCAGTCTCAAATTGGATAGTGACCCGCTGGGGTCGCAAAATATTCAGCAATCGCTTCGGGCAGTTGGGACACTGACGACGCGGTATCAATTTGCCAACCCGCTGGGGTCGCCGACAAAATCCGCAGGTTGCGTGGGTGCCCGTCGGATCTGCAGTGGTTCGAGCTCAGCGCCCGGTCGTGTCGGGCCAATACGGGGCCAAATTTTTCACGTGTCTTAACGCCTTCGAATCGCCATTGGCCCGCGTGTTGGCCCGGAAGAACGACTCGGTAGCTTGCTCCGAGCCTTCCCGCGAAGACTTGAAGCCGCGCGAAAACAGAACGGGACTGAATCAAGAAGCTCGCAGCCGAGCGAGATACATCGTCAGCAGCCGTCCACTTCGGCGGCGTCGAGTCGTAGCTCAGAGACCCTGTTTGCCGAGTGAGGTCATCGTCATGAACAGGAGCTGGGCTGCAAAGCGCGGCCTCTGGGGCCTGCGTTCGGTGCGACGGCCGAAACGAAAGCGGCGACCAGCCATTGACTGCTGCGGCGGCGGGCGCGCGCGTTCGGCGCGCTGCGATAGCTCGTGCCCGCCGCATCGAGCGCGCGGCGGCAGCGGGGCCTCCTCGCGTTCTGAGCGAAAGAAAGCCCGCATCAACCTTCGCAGGCGGTGCCTTGGAGGAAGGGCCTGTTCGGCCAGTATCGTGTCGACCATCTCGGCGGTCTTCTCCCATTCGTCGAGCTGGAGCCGATTAAGGATCGCCCGCTTGTTCGGGAGATACTGATAGAGCGATCCGACACTCACGTCGGCCGCTTCGGCCACGCGGATTGTGGTGAAGCGATGGGCGCCTTCGCGCTCGAGAATGCGAATAGCCGCCTTCACGATCGCGGCAACGAATTGGGTCGAGCGAGCCCGGCCGGTGTCACCCGAGCTCGTCCACCATCCACCGAAGGCCCGCGCCAAACGCTGCCGGGAAAACAGTGAGGTGATACTCGTTCGGCACCACGGCTGAACGCAGGCGCAACCCGTGCTGTACGCGCCCCTCGAGCGCGGCAGTCAGCTCGCGGAAGTTCTGCACTTGTCGCAGCTTCTCCAATGCGTCGTCGGGGAAGCTTTCATTTCGCCAGCCTCCGCCAGGGGCCTGCTCCTTGTCTCCGACCGCCAGGAATAGCCTCGCCGGGAGCTTCTGATTCGCGTCGCGCGATGCGCGCTCGTACCGAAACAGGATCCGATCGTCCCACCACACCGACGGGCTGATCAGGAGGTAGCCGCTGCAGAGGTCGGGCTTATGGAACAGGGTGTAGAGCCCGAAGAGGCCGCCGAACGAATGGCCGGCCATGACGCGAGCGGCGGTCGCCAGATGCAGCGTGTGCTCCACGGTCGGTATCACCTCCTCGTGCAGCGCCGCCAAGAACGCGGGAGCGCCGCCGAAGGATAGCGGAGGTAGTTGCACGCCGGCTGGCGCGCCATGCGCGGTCGGCGTCAGGTCGAGGGCGCGGCGGGTCATGATCTCGCGCGGATCCTCCGTCTCGTATCCGATCCCGACGATGGTCACCTCGGGCCAGTGTCCACCCGCCAGTCGCGCGAAGCCGCCCAGGAAAGTGGACGTCGCCACCGCGGCGGAGAAGTTGAAGCTCGGATCGAGCAAGTAGACGACGATGGGCCTTCCGCCAGTTCCCTCGGAGAGGCGCGCGATCGAGATTCGAAGGGGCCGCCCCAGGCGAGCCGGCTCGACCTGCAGGACGTCCACCTTCGGCCACCGATGAGGGGTGGCGCTTTTCACTGATGTTTTCGTCATGGTGACCTCCATCCAGGGAGCTGTGGGGCTCGCGCCTGCCGTGCGACCGTCGCTCGACGACGCGACACCGAGCGAGGGCATCGCGGCCGCCCAGGCGAGAATCGCGCGTCGTGACGGCCAATGCGTCGTTGCTCGTGACATGACGACCAAAATGAGCGAAGCTTTACAGCATGTCAAGACAGAGTTACAACGTGTCAAGCGGCCCCCCGACACCGGCGGGCACCCGCGACAAGCTGCTCGACGCGGCGCGGAGACTGCTCGAAGAGCGCGGGCCCCACGGCGTGGGTATGGAGGAGATCGCGCGGGCGTCAGGGGTCAGCCGCCAGGCAGCCTACCTGCACTTCAAGTCGCGCCGCGGTCTGCTGTTGGCGCTCGTGACGCACATAGATCGAGGCCGCGACGTCGACGAGCGCGTCGAGCGCCTGTGGAAGGCGCAAGATGCCTTGACGGCGCTGGACGCCGTTCCGGCGCTGGCGGCGGCGACCAACCGCGAGGTCCACCGCATCGGGATGGCGCTCGACGCCGCCAGGCGTTGGGATTCTGACTTCGATGCCGCCTGGCAGGATCGCATGCGGCGGCGGTTGGCGCGTTACCAGCGGCTGGCTCGCTGGTTAGCCAAGGAGAAGGCGCTCGGTGAAGGCTGGCCCCCCCGCGAGGCGGCGATCTTCCTGTGGACCGCAACCTCTCTGGCGACCTACGACCAACTCGTCATCGAGATGCGGCTCTCCGTGGCGGCGTACACCAAGCTGCTCGCCACGATGCTGCGGTCGACATTGCAGGGACCCATGCGCACGGCGGCGCAAAGCTGAAACGAACCGACGTTACTTTGCCGGCTTCAGGCTTCGGGTCGACGCTCGTGGCGATCAATCAAGCGATCAGAGAGCGCATGCAGACCGACCTGACGCACCCACCGCGGAAGCTCCAGAGCGAAGGCTACGCTGGCCCAGTCACGATCGCGCAGTACCAGCGGCTCCAGCGCATAAGTGAGCGACTCGTGCAGGACGGTTTCAATATCGGGCTGCCGACCCGCAGCTGAGCTGACGCGGAACGCTTCCTGGAAGTGGTTCCGTCAGGCGACTCCGTCAAGTCGGATTTCTTCGTCGGCGCCACACGCCGTCGTCGACCGTGATGTATGTTCGCGCGGCGCCGCGATGACAGAGCCGCGATCGTTCGAGGGTCGTCCGGAAGGCGATTGGCCGCTCCGCCAGCGGTTGAAGCGCGCGACCGCCGACCAGCACCGGCGCCTCGAAACCGAGCTGCGTCTCCTGGACCCGGATCTAAGCCTCGACCGCTATCGCAGGATTCTCGAGTGCTTCCTCGGTTTCTACGCTCCGGTCGAAGCCGGTGTGGCGGGCGTCGTATCGGCGGGGCACGCGCGCGGCTTACCGCTGCGGGAGCGCACGGCGCTCATCGAGAGCGACCTCCTTTCGCTCGGCTCGTCTCGGCGCGACGTCGCCGACCTGCCTCGCTGCGCTGATCTGCCGCAGCTGTCGGTCACCGAGGACGTGGCCGGTTGTCTGTACGTGCTGGAGGGCGCCTGCCTTGGCGGCCAACTGATCGCACCCGCGCTGCGCGAGCGGCTCGGAATCGCCCGAGGCCGCGGCGCCTCTTTCTTCGTCGGCGACGGGGACGCGACAAGGGCAAGGTGGGGTGTCTTCCTCGCCTGGCTCCAAGGCCTGGTCTCCGCGGGCGCGCAGGTCGATGCGATCGTCGCCTCGGCACGCGCGACCTTTCTCTCCTTCGCGCGATGGGCGGAACGGCTGGAGACGCTATCGCCGCCGGCGCGCCAATGAGGGAGGCTTGCCATGGTCGACCTCACTGACTGTGACCGAGAGCCCATTCACATCCCGGGGCTGATCCAGCCCTTCGGCGCGCTGTTCGTGTTGGCGGAGCCGTCGCTGACGGTCACGCAGGTGAGCGAGAACGTCGGCGATCATCTCTCGCTGGGCGTCGACGAAGTCCTGGGGCAGCCACTCGCCGCGTTGCTGGATCCGGCGTCCGTCGCCGCTGTAAGGGCTGCGTTCCGCGAGGAACGATGGCACGACCTGAACCCGCTCCCGATCGTCGCGCGCGGGCGGCAGTTCGACGGAATCATCCATCGTCACGACGGCGCGGCGATTCTCGAGCTCGAGCCGAATCCAGGGCCGCCCCTCGCCACGCCCCACCCGTTCCGGGAAGCGCTCATCAGCCTTCAACGCGTGCGCACGTTGGCGGAGCTGGGCGAGGTCGTCGTCCAGCAGATGCGGCGGGTCACCGGATTCGAGCGGGTGCTCTTCTACCGATTCCACGAGGATGACGAGCACGGCTCCGTCGACGCCGAGGCGAAAGAGCCGACCCTGGAACCCTACCTCGGGCTGCACTATCCGGCCTCGGACATCCCCGCCCAGGCGCGCGAGCTTTACCGCAAGAACTGGTTGCGCCTCATCTTCGACGGGAGGGCAAAACCCGCTCGCGTCGTCCCCACCCTCCGCGCCGACACGGGAGGGCCCCTCGACCTCAGCTTTTCGGTGCTACGCAGCGTCTCGCCGATTCACCTCGAGTACATGGCCAACATGGGGGTCCGGGCCTCGATGAGCGTCTCGCTCGTGCTCCGCGACCGGCTGTGGGGGCTTATCAGCTGCTTGAACCACAGCGGCCCGCGCCGCGTCTCGCAGGAGACACGGACGGCGTGCGAGTTTCTCGGACGTCTCGCCTCGCTCCAGATCGCCGCGTTCGAGGACCGTGACCAGCTCGCCCAGCGCGCCGCGCGTCGCACGACAGCGGAGGATCTGGCCGGTGTCATGCGCGAAAGCGCCGCCGAGATCGACGTCCTCGATGCCCTGCTCGCGCGCCCGCAGGAGCTGACGGGGATAGTGGGCGCCGACGGCGTGGCCGTGGTGAGCGGCGGGGAGATCGTGACGCGCGGCCAGACGCCGCCGCCGGCGCTCATCCGGGACATCGCGGCGTGGGTCGACTTGAACGAAGGGTTCCGGGCGTTTGCCACCGCGTCGCTGGGCGGCGTGTTTCCTCCCGCGCGGGCGAGCAGCGACGTCGCCAGCGGGCTGCTCACGTTCGCTCTGCCCGGCGCTTCCCAGCGGCGACTTCTGTGGTTCCGTCCGGAGTTGATCCAGACCGTGAGCTGGGGCGGCGATCCACACAAGCCTGTGGCGCCGCCTTCCGGCGGTCGTCTCCGTCCTCGTCATTCGTTCGCGCTGTGGCGAGAGGAGGTGAGACTCCGCTCGCGACCGTGGACCGTCAGTGACCTCGAAACCGCAGACGAGCTACAGCGCCGCGCCATCGAGATCGATCTCCAGCGGCGGTTCTTGAGTGAGCAGCGGGCAGTGCGAGCGCGGGACGACCTGCTTGCCGTCGTCTCGCACGATCTCAGGAACCCCCTGTCGAGTATCCAGCTCCAGGCTGAAGTGCTGTTGAGCGCGCCCACGGCCGGCGATGAGGGCCGCGCCCGCATCCTGCGCGAAGGCGCCGAGCGCATCCGCCGATCGGCGTCTCACATGAAAGCCTTGACCGACGACCTGCTCGATCTGGCCAGCATCGAGGCGCACCGCTTTGCACTGCGCCTTCAGTCCGTGGAGAGCCGGCATTTGATCGAGGAGGCGCTGTCGGATGCTTCCGCCTTGGCCCAGGTCAAGCGGATCACCTTCGGGGTCGAGTTGATCGACACGCCGAAGCTCGACGCCGACCCCGAACGGATCCTCCGGGTGCTGGCGAACTTGCTCGGCAACGCGATCAAGTTCACCCCGGAAGCAGGCAAGATCACCGTCCGGGCGGAACGCCGGGACGGCCACCTGTCGATCGCCGTCACTGACACCGGCCCCGGCATACCCGAGGACGACCTTCCCCACGTCTTCGAGCGCTACTGGAAGGCCGCCGCGGCCAGCAAGCCCGGCTCAGGATTGGGGCTCTACATCGCCAGCGGGATCATCGAGGCCCACGGCGGAAAGATCTGGGCCGAGTCCTCCGCCGGCGGAGCGCGATTCACGTTCACCCTGCCGATTGCACGCCAGCGCTGATCACTCTCGCGATCGGTTGAAGACCCGCTCGCCACACCGCACTGCTGACGAACAATCGGCGACGATGGTCGCCCTCGATCGTGTGCCCACACCCAGCGCGACCCCATCGGGTTGCCAACCCGGCCGGGTCGCCGGACTCCTCGGGCCAACGCCGGGCCAATTTCAACCGCCTTTCGATGTCTCCAAGCGATCCCAACGGCCCCCAGCGGAACTCTCAACTTCTTGATCCTGCTCTGCAAATCGGCGAAACGGTTCGGTCCAATATCAGGTTCGAATCCCGCTGGGGTCGCAGTTCCTGAATCATTCTGCCGACGCGGTTCCGGGCGTTGTACTGGTAGGCGAGCTTCTCCGCAGCCGGTCACCAGTCGGGTTTGGGTGAACACCCGGTCGTCGACGACTTACCCGGGATCGGATTCCTGGCCAGGCCCGCGGTTCGCGCCGCCTTCGATGCGCTCGCGCGGGCGAACACGGCCGCCATCGGCGACGACGACGTTCGCGAATCGCTGGTCGCGTTGAGGGCCGGCCGGCGCAAGCGCCGCTGTCCCTTTAGCCTCAGCCGCCGGGCACGCAAGTCGATTGGAGGATGCGGAACTGCACGAATGGTCCAGCAGCCTCGGCGGTGACCAGCTTGGCGGCGGGCACCCCGTTCGCGAGTAGATAATCGTGTACCGCTGCCGCGCGCGTCGCCGTCCCCCGGATTTCGACCCGAACGATCTCCGCGCGATCTCGCAGCTCTGCGGCGACGTGATCGAGCACCGGGCGGGCCCGTTCGGCAATCGCTGATTGCCCAGCATGAAAGCCGATCCTCCGATAGATGATCGACGAGCAGCAGTCGTCGCAATCGGAATCGGGGCATCCGTCGTCATCCTCGTAGCCGTCGTAGTCCTCGGAGTCCTCGGGACAGAGGTCGACCGAATCGGGAATTCGGTCACCATCTCGATCGCTGGCGAGCGGCGTGCGATGTCGCGGATCGCCTGGCTCGTCACAGGCGCGCTGTGAGCTTCGTTTCTCCGCGGGTCCGACCTCGATCCGTTGATCCGCGCTCCTGTCGCCATGAATCATGGTCGTCGGGGCCCACACGAAGTTTCCGTCAGCGTCCGACGCGCAAACGGTGATTGACGTCTCTTGAACCGAGATCACGTCCCCGGGAGGACAGGGCTCGGGTGCGAGTGGAGGCAGGGAAAAGCGTCCGTCGGCTCCTGTGTAGGCGTCGGCCCGCCGAGGGCAGCTGAAAAGCGACTCCCCCCCATTGGACGTGCACACCACCACCTGGGCCCCGGGTACTGGACGTTGCGCTCGGTCGACCACGGTGCCGTTGAGCGCCCCGCGAAACGACTGGTGGCAACAGCCTGTGGCGCTCACAAGCGCCAACACCAGCAGGCGGAAAAAGCGATTTGCCCGTCGAGCGCTTGTCATTTTTCTCGTTGCACCCGCACGTGCACGATAAACCGAGAGGGACGGGACAGGCCGCTGCCGTACATCGGCGGTTGCGGGCCGTCGAGGCACCGCCGAAGCCGAATCTCCTCCGACAATACGGGGCCCTCGCTGAGGACCCGGGTCGTGAGGCGGCCGCGATCCGCCAGGGTCCCCTCCAGCACGACGGTGCGACAAGATGCGCCTCCGAAGATGTGTGACTCGCATGGTGCATCGGCGACGCGGAAGCAACGCGCCACAACGGCGCCTGCCACCTTCGCGATGTCCGCGTCGGCCGCGCCCTCCCGGCGACGGATTTCATCGAGGCGCTGTCCGAACCGGATGCGCGCCGGCGCCGGCGCAGTGGAACCGAGAATGTCGAGCGCCGACGCGGCGAGATCGAGCATCTCGTCAAGATCATCCCCCGGCGAAAACCAATGCGCCGCGTCCGTAACGACGGCAAGCAACTCGGTGCTCCGCCTGGCACGGTGCAGAGCAAGGACCCGCAGATGAGTCATGCTCTCCCGTGCCCAGGAAGGCGAGCCCGAAGCGAGCGCCCGAGCTGCAAGATCAGCCGCCTCACGCCAACGCCGATCCTCGACTGCGGCGCACGCGAGCTGCATCAGTGCATGCGTGCGCAGAGTTCTCTGTGTGCGGGACGCGGCGACCGCGCGGAGCATCACGAGCGACTTTACCCGCCCCTCTTCCGATGGAGACTGGCCGAGGACGTCAGCAGCGTAGTAACGAGCGATCAACGCCAGCTCTCCAATCCCATCCCGCCGCTCGACCTCGGCGTACGCCGCGAGGGCCGCGCCGCCATCGAACACGGGCTCCGGGCAGCGATCGCACCGGTCGGCAGCATCGCGGGCATCCTGGAAGATTTTCATCGCCCGCCGCCTGCGTAGATCCGCCAGCGCGAGCCAGCCGGCGGCGTCGAGTCGAGCCGACTCGCGTTCGAGCACTACCGCCGCTCGCTCCGTCGCGGCGTCAACGCGAGCGTGTGTTCCGTCCCCTGGCGAGCCCGCACGCGCGTCGAACTCGGCCTCTCGCAAGGCCCGCCAAGCGACCTGCACCTCCATCGAAGAGCCACGAATATCGACGGCCGGCAAGGAAGGCCGCTCCACGAAGAGTCGCAGCTCGGGCGGCTTCCGCAACGTGATCTCGGCGGTCGAGGGCGGTACCGTGACGTCCCGGGGGGCAGCGACACCCGGACCTCCGGCGGCAAGCGCCGTCATGATCACCCCGCTGGACACGAGGACTCGATACATCGCTGCAGTCAGTTTGACGGAGTTCGCCCTGTGTCGCGAGAGTCTGACCAACTACGCCGCCCGCAACGCCACGAAATCAAAGGGCACCGCCAGTCTCAAATTGGATAGTGACCCGCTGGGGTCGCCAGTTCCTGAATGATTCTGCCGAGGCGGTCGGTGATTCTGTTATCGCTCTCGCAGGAAGGACAAGAAGTGGTCGGTTAATTCGGGGAGGTGCTGCGGCGACGGGCAGGCGGGCGGACGGTTTCGCCATCAGGTGAGCGGCGGCTGCGCGATCATCGAGGGAGGGCCTCTGCCGCGGGTGATTCGCGTGCGCGGCGGCGCCGACTGTACTCGGTGAGGGAGAAGAAGCGGAGCCGCCCGTCGGAGCTCGGCAGTGGCTCGCCGCCGAGCAACTCTCGAAAGCCGCTCGCGAGAGCGGCGCCGCCGTCGGCGTAGCCGTCGCGATCAATGACCACCCCCTCGAAGCCTGCGTCCGAAACCGCCTCGAGCATTCGCGCTGGCGGGCGGGCGGCGACGTCCGCGACCCAGGTCGCAGTGGCACGGCCCCGCATCGCGGGGTAGCTCCAACGCGTCGTCCGCGCGTGAAGCAGCGGCCGGAATGGCGCGTAGCCGGCCATGCGGTTGACAGAGGGCGGCTCCGGGAACGTGGACGCGGGCAGCTGGAACAGCGCCGCGCCCGACGGAACCACAGCTTCGATCCGACGAACGAACGCGGCGTCGCTGGCGAACACACGCTCCACGCCCGCATAGTCGCGGACAGCGAGCGAAGAAGTCTGGTCGAGAAGACCGATCGCGAATGCCGCCAACGTCGCTATCGCGGCAACGCGCGGGCGGCGACGACGGACGCGCTCCAGCAGCAGCGCCACTGCGAACAGCGCGAAGAAGCCGATGAAGACGTTGAGCCGGCAATAGGCCCGGATCTGCGGCGAGACCAGGAGCGCGAACAATGACCCAAAACCGCCGATCGTCCCGAGCAAGATCGCCAGCACCGTGAGCACCGCCAGAGGGCGAAGCGGCGCTTCCGGCGGCAACGCCGCCGACCTGTCGACGGACGGCGCCGGGGCCGGCACCCCGGGCGCGCGGCGACCGGCCAGCGCGACGCCCAGGAGCGAAAGGAAGCCGACCGCCGCGACCACGCCGAGCGACGTCACGCCGGTTTCGCTATTGAGCGGGGCGGCTGCATCGTACTCACTCTTCACCCGCGCCAACGGGGGTACGCGGTGGCCGGTCACCGGGAGCAGCAGCGGCGCGAGTTTGAGCCCATAAACCTCTGCCTCCCACGCAAAGCGCTTGCCCACCTGCGGATTCGGGCCGTGACCCGCCTGGTAGACGATCGTGGGCAGGCCTTGCAAGAAAAGCCCAGCGGCGACGACCCCGGCGAGCGCGAGCCCTGCGGCGAAGTTGCGCCAGCTCCGGCGCTCGACCGCCGCCCAGACCCCGATGCCCACCAGAAGGCAGATCGCGAAGAACGCATAGTAGCTCGACGTTGCGGAGACCAACGCGGCACCGCCGAGAGCCGCCCAAGTTCGCCCGCTGCGAAGGTCGAGCCGCGGCCAGCGCGCGCCCGGCGCGGCGGGGGCGACGAGCGGCGGATCCGGCGCACAGACCCGGAGCATTAGCAGCACCGCGATCGGCACCTGGAAGAAGACATCCAGGAACAGATGGATCTCGCCGACCAGCAGGCGGCTGGGGAGGAAGGCGTAAAGCACGCTCATCGCGACGGCCGGCACGGTCCCCACGCCGAAGCGCCTGAACACGGCCAGCGCTGCGATCGCGATCAGGGGGAAGCCGAGCAGGAAATAGAGGTTGAAGACGAGGCCCCAGTCGTGAGTCCCGAGAGCCATCATCCGAACGATCGCCAGGTGGGTGGTATCGTGGGCAGAAACCGGGTAGTCGTGCAGGTCGAATCCGGCGGGCGCCCCGCCCATCGGGTTCGTCCACAGCCAGCCGCGATCGACCACCGTCCGGACGATGAAACCGAACAGCAGCGCGTCGTCGTCGTAGTCGAAAGGGACGCGGAGGTTCGCGCGCCAGAGGTGGAGCACCCAGATAGCTGCAACGATCGACAGTGACGCCGCGGCCGCGTACGCGCCGAACGACCCGACCTGCCGTCTATCGAGCCGCATCGCGTGGCCTAGCCTGTGCGTCCGCGGCGTCGGGGGTCTTCGCCACCCCCGCGAACATGTATGTCGCGTCTTCCATGGAGCCGCCGCTTCTCGGATGCGCCTAGACGTCGACGAACAGCTTGGCGGCCGTCCACGCGGATCGCAAGGGCACGGTCTCACAGCACGAGCGCGCTTATCTATTTGCTCACCGACCCAAGATGCGTGACCCGTTCAGGGGCGCGCGCGCCACTTCAACGTCACACGCCGTGAAAACGGACATTCTGGGGGCAGTCGGAGGGAGCGCGGGTTGACGGAAACCGTCTTATCGGACGTTCCACCCAGCTGGATTTTGGGCCTTGAACTCACTGCCCACGAGCCGAACCGCCCGTTCATCCTGCTGGGCGATTGATCGCGCGCGCCGCCGGTCTGCTTAGCGCGGCTGGTACTCCGGACAGTCCGGCTGCGTGCAGATCGCGAACGTGCCCGGCACCTCGAATA
>Ga0207651_10001001_pt1 | contig 12470 bp, 8 predicted proteins | sample KBSM23metaG_FD_184328 | JGI IMG/M metagenome (GOLD analysis project Ga0207651, IMG submission 184328) | Miscanthus rhizosphere microbial communities from Kellogg Biological Station, Michigan, USA - KBS M2-3 metaG (SPAdes) (version 2) | ecosystem: Host-associated > Plants > Roots > Rhizosphere >... | reverse complement strand
TTCACCGCGTCGCGCAAGTGCCACAGGAACGCATAGGGCGACTGTACCTCGTGGTACATGTGCACGAGGAAAATCCGGTCGAATGACGCGTGCGGAAGCATCGGGTTGTCGGCGGTGCCCAGCTTGACTGCGACATTGTCCAGGTTCTCGCGCTGGATGCGGTCGCTCAAGCGATCGCGCGTTTCCGCGACGATGTCCTCGGCGAGCACCCTGCCCTTCGCTCCGACGATCCGCGCGAGGCGCACCGTGTAATAACCACCGCCGGCGCCGACGTCGGCGACCGACATGCCGGGCTTCACGCCGGCCAACTTCATCACTTCCTCGGCCTCGCCCAGCCGATCGCGCGCGTCTTCAGTCGAGAACGTATCGCCGACGATCGGAGCGACCGTCCGGTGCGCTTTGGGGAACTGCGGCTCGGCCGGCTGGGCACGGCAGGATGCCAGCGCCAGCACCACCGCAAGGGTGAATGCCCTAGTCGACATCCTCGACCTCGACCGTCTCGCCGGTAACCCGCTGCGACAGTGCCGCGGCCATGAACCGGTCGAGATCGCCGTCGAGCACGTCGCTCGGCGCCGTCGAGGTCACACCGGTCCTGAGGTCCTTCACCAGCTGGTACGGCTGGAGGACGTAGGATCGGATCTGGTGCCCCCACCCGATGTCGGTCTTGGCCGCGTTGGCGGCGTTGGCCTCGGCCTCACGCTTCTGAAGCTCGGCCTCGTATAGGCGCGCCTTCAGCTGCTTGAACGCCGACGCGCGGTTCTTGTGCTGCGATCTCTCGTTCTGGCAGGCGACCACGATGCCCGTCGGCAAGTGCGTGATGCGCACCGCGCTGTCGGTGGTGTTGACGTGTTGCCCGCCTGCGCCGCTCGCTCGATAAGTGTCGATACGGAGCTCGGATTCATTGATCTCGATGTCGATGTCGTCGTCGACCTCGGGGTAGACCCACACGCTCGAAAAGCTGGTGTGGCGGCGCGCGTTGGAATCGTACGGACTGATCCGCACCAGCCGGTGGACTCCGCTCTCGACCTTGAGGTTCCCGTAGGCATTCTCGCCCTTGATCAGGATCGTCGCCGATTTGATGCCGGCCTGCTCTCCCGAATGGTGGTCGATCATCTCGACTTTGTAACCGTGCCGTTCGCCCCAGCGGGTATACATGCGCAGCAGCATCTCGGCCCAATCCTGGCTTTCGGTGCCGCCGGCGCCGGCGTTCACTTCGACGTAGCTGCTGTTCGCGTCGGCCTCGCCCGCGAGCAGGGCCGCCACCTTATCGCGCTCGGCGCGCTCGGCGAGCTCAGCGAGACTTTTTACGGCGTCGTCGACCAGCGCCTGGTCGCCTTCGCTTTCGGCCATCTCAATCAGTTCGGCCGTGTCGGCAACTTCGGTCTCGATCGCGCGCGTGGCGTTGATTGCCTCATCCAGCCGCCGCCGCTCGCGCATGACCTCCTGCGCGGCCTTGGGGTCGTTCCACAGCGCGGAATCCTCGACCTTTGCGTTCAGCTCGTCCAGGCGCTTGATCGCCCGGTCCCAGTCCAGGAACCGGCGCAGCAGCTCGGTCGCGGCATTGATCTGATCGATATGAGCCTGCGCTTCGGCGCGCATCGTCGGGAAACCTTCGAAAGAATAGCGTTAGAGCGGACTAATAGGTGCCGTCGGGCGATTGCAAGCCGTCACCCTGGTCGGCGCCCTGCTTATCGGCCTGCGCGCGTTGCTGAGCCGCGAGGCGTGCTCTTGCCGCCGCCTGCTGATTCTGATCGCCATATGGGTCGCCCTGCGCGCCGCGATACGAGCGCCGCGGCTCGGTCTGCGGCTGGAAGGCTTCCCAGATGACCGGCGCCTTCGGATCCTCGACCATCGGGAACATACCGTAGACCCGCTTGCCGGTCGCGCGGTCGACACGAACCCAGCGGATTCCGTTCGGAGCGACGAAGGGCACCTTGGGCTGGTCGACGAGTGCGATCTGGGCCCACTGCTTGAAGATCGGTGCTGAGATGCGGCCACCCTGGGCTGCGCCGCCGAGGCTGCGCGGCTGGTCGTAACCAATATAGACGCCGGCAACGATGTCCGGCGTGCCGCCGACGAACCAGACGTTGGTCGGACCGGACGTCGTGCCCGTCTTGCCGAACAAGGGCCGGTCCAGATCGCGCAGCACGACCGCCGTCCCGCGCTGGATCACCCCTTCCATGATGTGCACCATTTGGAATGCGGCCATCGGCTCGAGGAGTTGGCGCGTCCGGCTCGGCGGCCGCGGCATTGCCTTCCCGTCCCAGTCGGCGGCGTTGCAATTGCCCATGACTGCGCATCGATTGTCGGTCCGGAAGATGACCTTGCCGTGCCTGTCCTGGACGAAGTCGATGAGCGTCGCCCTCACCGAGCGCCCCTGGTTGGCGAGGATCGCATAGGCGTTCACCAAGCGTGACACGGTTGTATCGCCCGCGCCAATCGCGACTGACAGATAATTGGGAAACTCGCCGACGCCGAGCTTCTTCGCAGTGTCGATAATCTTTGGCATTCCGGTCTCGGACGCGACACGGATCGCCATGAGGTTACGGGACTGTTCAACACCCCAGCGCATCGTGTGAGGTCCGGAATAACGCTTGTCGAAATTGACGAAGCATTTGTTGCCCAGACCCGCGCCTTGCCACACGCAGAACGGAGAATCGACGACGATCGTTGCGGGGGTGAACCCGTTCTCGAGCGCGGTGACATAGGTAATCGGCTTGAACGCCGATCCCGGCTGGCGGAGCGCCTGCGTGGCCCGGTTGTAGCTGGATCCAACCACGTCGAAGCCGCCCTGCATGGCAAGAACGCGACCGGTGTGGACTTCTTCCGCGACCATGCCGCCGGAAACCTCGGGGACCGACCTCAGCGCATATGCACCGCCATCGCCCTGCTTCACGATGATGACCATCCCCGGCTTCAGCGCATCGAACGCCGCGCCGCCTTGGCCGCGCACCGGCATCGAAGCGCCTGACGCCGGGAGCGACGCCGTCGAGCCGTTGGAGAAGCCGATGCTGGCGACGCCGTCCGACTTCGAGAGCACCACGGCCTTACGCCAGTCGGGATAACCGACGCCGACCGGCGCGCGGTCGAGCTGCCCCGCCCAATCACCCTTGTCGAGATCGACGCTCATGCCGAGGTCGCGCCAGCCGCGGCCGCCGTCGAACCGGGTGAGCCCGTCACGGAGCGACTGAGCGGCAGCGTCCTGCATCTTCGGAACCATCGACGTGCGGACCCAAAGGCCGCCGCCGTAAACGCTGTTCGGCCCATCGTCGGAATTTTCGCCGAACTTCAGCGTCTTGATCAGCTGGCGGCGGACTTCCTCCATGAAGTAGCCGCCCTGCTGATGGAATTTCTCGTTGCTGCCGTAGCGGATGGTGCCGAGCGGCGTGGCCGCGGCCTGCTTCCACTGCTCTTCGGTGATGTACCCGTTATTGTACATCTCCTTGAGCACGTAGTTGCGGCGGTTAAGCGCCTTCTGGGTCGCGCGCTCGGGGTCATAATTCGCCGGTGCTTTGGGAAGCACCGCCAAATAGGCTGCTTCCGGAAGCGTCAGCTCGTTCACGTCCTTGTCGAAATAAGCCCGCGACGAGGCCTGCACGCCGTAAGCGTTCCGGCCAAGGAAGATCGAGTTCAGGTAGAGCTCGAGGATCTGCTCCTTACTGAGCGTGGATTCGAGCCGGAAGGCTAGGATCGCCTCGCGAACCTTGCGCCCGACATTGTAGCTCGAATCCTTCAGCAGGTACTTTGCAACCTGCTGGGTGATGGTCGAGCCACCGCGGGCGCGACCGCCCCCAGTGATCGATTTGGCGGCATAATCGCCGACCGCGCCAATCAGGCCCGTGTAATCGATGCCGTGATGCTTGAAGAAGGTCTTGTCCTCGGCCGAGATGAAGGCCTGGACCAGCATTGGCGGGAATTCGTCGTACGACAGCTCGACGCGCCGCTCGCGGGCGAAGGTCTGTACGGGGTCGCCGTCATAACCGCGAACGTTGGTCGGCAGCGGCGGCTCATAGGCAAGCAGCTTTTCCGACGACGGCAGCCCCGTCGCAAAATAGAGCCAGACGGCACCGAAGAGGATGAAAGCCGCAAGGCCCGCCCAGGTTATCCGGCGGACCCACACCCTCTCCCAATAGGGATCAACGCGCTCGTGAACCCGCGCGTTAAAGGCGACGAGATCGGGGAGTTCCCAGTTGGGGACGTTCAGACGCTCGAACTTCATTCGCGCCAGCGTCTAGCGGCTTTGAACCGTGTTCGGAAGTTACGATTAGCGCTGTGAGCGCGTTGCGACGTCCGCTTCAATCGCCTGGGCGAGCGCTAGCGCAACCGCTTTGCGGTGATCCGGGTCGCGCAGGAGCACTTCGTCGTCGGCATTGCTGACGTAGCCGGCCTCAAACAGGACCGCGGGAGTTCCGGCTCGGCGAAGAACGTGAAAAGCGGCAAACCGATGCGGCTCCGGCCGCAACTCGAACCTGCCCGCTGACTTGCCAACCAAGCGAGTTGCGAAGGCCGCGGAATCATCCATCTGGTCGCGCATCGCGAGGTCAGACAGGAGGGTCTTGGTTGAGCCATCCTCGGCATCGCTCGACGATCCGCGGTTCTCGGCCGCCGCCATGCGGGCTGCTTCCTCGTCCGACGCTACGTCCGACAGCGAATAGACGCTGGCGCCGCGCGCAAGCGGGTTCGGAGCGCTGTCCATATGCAGTGACATGAACAGGCTCGCATTGAGCCGCCTGGCGACCGCCGCACGGTCCTCCAGCGTCAGATAGCGGTCGTCGGTCCGCGTCATTGCGACCCGCACGCGCCCGCGTTCGACCAAGAGGTCGCGAAGCTCGGTCGCCAGCGCCAAAGTCAGCTGCTTTTCGGAAACCTGCCCCGATACGCTGACCGCGCCCGGATCGGTGCCGCCGTGACCCGCGTCGATGACGACGATCGGCCGTCCCGAAGTGCCAGGCGCAGCATAGATATGGTCATTCCCGACATCCGGAAGCTCGACGCTCACGCTGCCTTGCTTGCCGTCGGCGGCAGCGCCGCTGCGGGCCCCGCCGAGGACGAGCAGCATCGCTGCGGCTGCGGCCAATCCCGCGCCCGCCATCGCGCCCTTCTTCGTCCAGTTAAAAGTCAATGTTCCCGCAAGCCCTTGAGTGAATGACGCAATATATCACCTAGATATGGTTAAGAGGAAATTATCCACTTTTGTGTGAGGCTTTCACTTGTGCAGCGGTTGCGGCTCTAGGGCCACAATGCTAACCGCGGTTCATCTCCGGCGTCTGCCGGCGAGTTTTCACCGCGCCCAGTCGGCTGCGGTTCACGAGGTTGACGCTCGCATGATGTCATCGAACGCCCCCGCCGCGCGATTTGTCGAGGCGACCGGCGTTGCTTCCGCGCCAGGACGCGGGATGGCGCATGCAGCAGAGGCACATTTCACCAATCCAGCCATGGCCCGCGGCTCACACCCGCCAGGCCTGGCCCTAGTTATGGCGCGCTCCGGTTTTACAGCTGGATGGCGCGCCCGGAGAATTTTCAATGTCCATGCGCATGCTGATCGACGCGCGCCACCCGGAAGAGACCCGGGTCGCAGTCGCCAAGGGAAACCGGATCGAGGAGTTTGACTTCGAATCCGCTGAGCACAAGCAGCTCAAAGGCAATATCTATCTAGCCAAGGTTACCAGGGTCGAACCGTCGCTCCAGGCGGCGTTCGTCGACTACGGCGGAAACCGTCACGGCTTCCTAGCCTTCAGCGAAATCCACCCCGATTATTACCAGATCCCCAAGGCCGACCGCGAAGCCCTGCTCCGCGAGGAAGCCGAGCATGCCGCCGAGGAAGAGCGGCTGCGTGAAGCCGAAGCCGCGTCCTACGACGAGGATGACGAAGTTTCGGTGGAGGACGAGGAAGTCACCGCCGATGAAAACGGCAACGGCGACGAATCAGCCGAAGTCGGAACCGGCGCCAATCGCTCGCCGGTCGATGAGTCCGCCGCGGACGAGCTTCGCCGCAAGCGCCAGAACCTGCGCCGCCGCTACAAGATCCAGGACGTCATCCAGCGCCGCCAGGTGCTGCTCGTCCAGGTCGTGAAGGAAGAGCGCGGCAACAAGGGCGCGGCCCTCACTACCTACCTGTCGCTCGCCGGCCGCTATTGCGTGCTCATGCCGAACACCAGCCACGGTGGCGGCATTTCGCGCAAGATTTCGAACGGCGCCGACCGCAAGCGCCTGAAGCAGGTCATGACGGACCTCAAGCTGCCGCAAACGATGGGCCTGATCGTCCGCACTGCCGGCCTGTCGCGGACCAAGACCGAGATCAAACGCGACTTCGACTATCTCGCCCGCTTGTGGGACGAGATCCGCGAGCGCACGCTCGGTAGCACCGCTCCGGCACTGATTTATCGCGACAGCGACCTCATCAAGCGCGCGATCCGCGACCTCTACCACCGCGACATCGATGAGGTGATCGTCGAGGGGGACGAGGGCTATAAGGCCGCGCGCGGCTTCATGAAGCTCTTGATGCCGAGCCACGTTCGCCGGGTGAAGCAGCACACCGAGACGACACCGCTCTTTCAGCGCTACGGCGTCGAGGACCAGCTATCGGCGATGTACCAGCCGCTCGTACAGCTGAAGTCGGGCGGATACCTGGTGATCAACCCGACCGAAGCCCTGGTCTCGATCGACATCAACTCGGGCCGCGCCACGCGCGAGCACAATATCGAGCAGACTGCCTACAACACGAACCTCGAAGCGGCGCAGGAAATTGCGCGCCAGCTAAGGTTGCGCGACATGGCGGGCCTCGTCGTCATCGACTTCATCGACATGGAACAGAACAGCCACGTCCGTAAGGTCGAAAAGGCGATGAAGGAGGCGCTGAAGAACGACCGCGCCCGGATCCAGGTCGGCCGCATCTCGGCCTTTGGCCTGATGGAAATGAGCCGTCAGCGGCTTCGCACCGGCGTTCTCGAGGCCTCAACCAAGCCCTGCCCGCATTGCGAAGGCACGGGCCTGATGCGCACCGCTTCGTCGGCGGGCCTGTCGGCGCTGCGCATGCTGGAGGACGAGGCCGCCCGTGGCCGCGGCGAGCGCATCCTGCTCCGCGCCGGCCGCGATGCCGCCGTCTACGTGCTCAACAAGAAGCGCACCGAGCTTGCCGATATCGAGCAGCGCTATGGTGTCATGATCGAAATTGCGATCGACGAGACCTTCGAAGGCGCTCGCATGACCGTCGAGAGCTCGGGCCCGCGCCCGATCGCTCCGGAGCGTCCGGTGCAGGCTCCGGTCGTCGAAGACGAGGACGAAGAGATCGATGCGGCGCTTGGCATCGAGGAAGAGGAAGACGAGGAAGATGAGGCCGAAGCTCGTGACGAGGGCGAGCGGCCGGGTCGTCGTCGCCGCCGCCGTCGCCGTGGTGGACGCGGGCGTGGCCGCCGCGACCAGGAAGGCGCAATTGAAACCGCGGAAAAGCCGGCTGAGGAAGAAGATACCGTCGCGGAAGAAGCCCTCCCAGGCGAAATCCCCGAGGAATCAGCCCCCGACAGCGTCAAGCGCCGCCGTCGCCGCCGCGGCCGTACAGGCGGAGTTGTTTCCGAGACGGCCGCCGAGGCCACCGAGGCCCGGCTCGAAATCGATCCGGAAAGCTCACCGATGGTCGAAACTCCGACCAACGAAGAGTCGCCGATCGCTGCGACGGAAGCCGCCGAAGAAGCCAAGCCCAAGAAGCGCAGCCGCAAGAAGGTCGCTCCTGCCGAGGAAATCGCTGTGAGCGAGCCAGCCCCGGCCGAGGCCCCGCCTGCCGAGACCGCGGACGATGCGACGCCACCGGCCAAGCCGGCGCGCAAGCGACGCACCAAGGCCGCCGATAAGGCGCCCGCCGAGACTGAAACTACGCCCACCCCGTCCCCTGCCGCCTCCAATGACGAGGCCGAGACGGACGAAGACGGCGAGCCCCGGCGCAGCGGCTGGTGGCAGCGGACGTTCGGCTAGATTTCATGGGAGGTTCAGCGCCGGCCATGTTAAGCGGCCGGCCATGAACTCGCTGATGTCCCGCTTAATGCGGCTGCTGATGCTTGCGCTGGTTCTGGCGTCGACCGCGTGGCAGCCGGTACTGGCTCAGGATGATGACGATAGCGGCCCCTCGGTCCTTCGCGACAGCGAGACCGAGTTGCTCTTCAAGGACATCTCGAAGCCATTGATTGTGGCGGGCGGGCTCGATCCGAACAGCGTCCGCGTCGTCTTGCTCAACGATCCGGAGATCAACGCCTTCGTGGCGACTGGCCAGACCGTCTACATCCAGTCCGGCCTGATGCAGGCTGCCGACAACGTGAACCAGCTCCAGGGCGTCATCGCTCACGAGCTCGGTCACGTCGCGGGTGGCGATTCCATTCGCTCGGCGCAGGGCGCGAAAGAAGCGACCGGGATTTCGATCGCGACGATGGTGCTCGGGGCGCTCGCCATCGCCGCCGGCGCCGGGGGCGATGCCGGAATGGGCATCATGATGGCTGGGCAGCAGGCCGCAACGGGCAAGTTCCTTGCATTCAGCAGGGCCACCGAAAGCAGTGCCGACCAGTTCGCGGTGAGGGCACTTGGCGGCGCGGGCATCAGTGGCAAGGGCTTCCTCGACTTCTTCAAGAAGCTGCAGAACCAAGAATACCGGCTCGCGATCTACGCGACCGACAGTTACGGTCGGACCCACCCCCTGTCGTCGGAGCGCATTCAGGCGCTCGACCAGGCGCTTACGAAAGACCCGGCCTGGAACAAGCTTGTCGACCCGGCGCTCGAGGCGCGCTTCGAACGCGTCAAAGCCAAGCTCATCGGCTTCATCGACCCGAAGCACGCAGTCATCAAATATCCGGAGAGCGACCAGAGCGTCCCTGCGCACTACGCCCGCGCCTATGCGTACCATATCGGCGGCTACCCCGATAAAGCCGAGAGCGAGGCTGAAGCGCTGCTCGCAACCAATCCGCACGATCCGTTCTTTCTCGAATTGAAAGGCCAGATCCTGCTCGAGGGCGGCAAGCCCAAGGACGCGATCGCTCCTTTGCGCGAAGCAACTCAGCGATCGGGCGACATGCCGCTGATCGCCGCGATGCTGGGGCACGCCCTGGTCGCGACGGAGGACCCCAAGAATTTCGCCGAGGCCAAGCAGGTACTGAAAGTCGCCGTCAGCCGCGACAATGAGAACCCGTTCGCCTGGTACCAGCTTGGCATTATCTACGACCGTGAAGGCGACCAGGCCCGCGCCTCGCTCGCCAGTGCCGAGCGCTTCAGCCTCGAAGGCAATCCACGCCAGGCGATGCAAAGCGCGCGTACTGCGATTGCGGGGATCAAGCCGGGAACGCCAGATTGCCTCCGCGCGCAGGACATCGTTATGGCCGCACGCGGTGAGCTCGCGAACAGGAAGAACAGAAGGTCCGACGATGATGATCGACAGCAGGGGGGAATGTTCGGCGTGAAGACTGGCGGCAAGGTCGCGGACAAATTCTCTCCGACGGATCTCGTATGCCGGGGAGCGTAACCTTCGGCCCACGCGGCGGATCGATCTGGACAGCGATCATCGGCGGCATCATCGGGTCAGCCCTGACCGCCGGCGTCTTGCTGTATGCCGCGCCGCAGTACGTCGCGAAGCGCATTGTCAGGCAGGGCATGCTGGCCGACCCGCAGATCCTTCCCGACACGGCCGATGCGCTGCGCGACGCGCAATATATTCCGGTGCTCAATGCCAACCGGAAAGAGATCGAGACGCCGTTCGGAAGCTCGTGGAAGGGCGCCGAAAAGCCGGACGTGACTCTGGTCGAATTCTTCGATTACGCCTGCCCTTATTGCAAGGCGAGCAATCCGGTCGTCGACCGGTTGCTGCGAGAGGATAAGGGCCTTCGCGTGGTCTATCGCGAGCTGCCCATCCTCGGGCCCGACAGCGTTTCGGCGGCCCGACTTTCGCTGGCCGCTTCCAAGGCCGGCCGCTTCGCCAGGTTCCACGACACGCTTTGGGCCACCGGGCGGCCGTCTCCCGAAGCGAACTCGGTCGCCGCGCAAGCTGCCGCAATCGCCACTCAGCCGCCCAGCGATCCGGCAATCGAGGCCGAGCTCAAGCGGAATTTCCAGCTCGCTGGCCAGCTCGGCGCTACGGGCACGCCTTTGTTCGTGGTCGGCAACCGGGTAATGAACACCGCGGTCGGCTACGAAGGCCTCAAGAAGTCGATCGAAATCGCCCGCGCGCGAAGCTGATCCTCACAAGGTCACGAAGAACAATATCGTCGCGACGGCCATAATCGCAGTCGCAGCCCAGCCGAGGGCCGTCCCGATGCGGCCGAGCGTCAGGTGCCCCATCGCTTTGGGGTTGGCCACGATCAGCATCATGATCGCCATCAGCGGCGCAGCCAGCACGCCATTGATGACGGCGCTCCAGTAAAGCGCCCGAACTGGGTTCACGCCGATGAACTGCAGCAGCGCGCCCGCGAGCGTTGTGACGACGATCGTCGCATAAAATAGCTTGGCCCGCGCTGGCTTCGCATCGAGGCTGGCGGGCCGCCCGAGCATCTCCGACACGCCGTAAGCAGCCGACCCAGCGAGCACCGGCACGGCTAGCAGGCCCGTCCCGATGATGCCGATAGCGAACAGCAGGAAAGCGAAGCGTCCAGCAACGGGCTGGAGTGCCTGCGCTGCCTGCGACGCCGTCTGGATGGTGGTCACCCCATTGGCGTGGAGCGTGGCCGCTGCCGCGAACACGATGAAGATCGACACCACATTGCTGAACACCATGCCGACCAGGGTGTCCTGCCGGATGCGCTTCATTTCCGGTCCGGCTTCCCTCGGAGAGACGTAGAGCGGCTTGGCGTGGTGGCGCTTCTCCTCCTCGATCTCCTGCGCCGCCTGCCAGAAGAAGAGATAGGGGCTGATGGTGGTGCCGAGGATTGCGACAAAGCCGGTCGCGAACGCCCCAGTCCACTCGACGCGCGGGATCAATAGCGAGCGGATCGCTTCGCCCCACGGAATATGAACCGTGAACACCACCGCGACGTAGGCGAATAAGCTGAGCGTGGTGAACTTGAGGACCGCAGCATAACGCTCGTAGCTGAGGAAGATCTCCAGCAGCATGCACAGCAGCCCGAAGCCCAGAGTGTAGGCGAGGATCGGCCCCGGCATCAGCATGTCCATCGCCGCGCCCATCGCGCTCAAATCGGCGCCCAAATTGATCACGTTCGCGACCAGCAGCAGCGCCACCGCCACCCACAGCAGCGGCTTGGGATAATGACGCCGCAGGTTCGCCGCGATGCCTCGACCGGTGACCGACCCGATCTGCGCGGCGACGTTCTGGATTACCGTCATGAATGGCAGGCAGAACACCAGGCTCCATGACAGGCCGTACCCGAATTGAGCGCCGACCTGGCTGTAGGTGCCGATGCCGCTGGGGTCATCGTCGGCCGCGCCGGTGACTAGCCCCGGCCCGAGCCGCGCGAGGAAGCTCTCCTCCTTCTTGTCGGCGTCTTCGCTCAGGTTTGGCCTCCCTTAAAGCCCTGCGCCACCACGTACCACTCGCTCGAATCCTTGCGGCTGGCCGGCGGCTTGGCGTGCTTCACGGTGGTGAAGTGTCGCTTCATTTCGGCGACCAACTGGTTGTCGGCGCCACCGGCCAATACCTTGGCAACATAGGTCCCGCCCGGACGAAGCACTTCGGTCGCGAACTCCAGCCCCGCCTCGACCAACGCCATCGTCCGCAGATGGTCGGTCTGCTGATGCCCGACGGTGTTCGCGGCCATGTCTGACATGACGAGGTCGGCCGACCCGCCGAGTTCCTCTTTCAGCTTGTCCGGCGCATCCTCGGCCATGAAATCCATCTGCAGGATGGCGACCCCGGCGATCGGGTCGGTCGGCAGCAAATCAATGCCGACGATGCTCGCCTGCGGCGTTTTGCGCCGAACCACCTGACTCCAGCCACCAGGAGCGATGCCGAGGTCGACGACCGCCTTCACGCCCCGCAGAAGCCCGAAGCGCTCGTCCAGCTCGATCAGCTTATATGCCGCGCGGCTGCGGTAATTCTCGGCCTTGGCACGTTTGACGTAGGGGTCGTTCAGTTGCCGTTCGAGCCAGCGGGTCGACGAGACTTTGCGGCCCTTGGCAGTCTTGACCCGCTTCACAGATGGTGGCCGTCGCGGGCCATCAGCGAACGCAGGATGCCCTCGCGGATGCCGCGGTCGGCAACGCCGAGGTTCTTCGCTGGCCAAATTTCAATGATCGCTTCAAGGATTGCGCAGCCGGCGACCACCAGGTCCGCGCGCTCGTTGCCGATGCATGGCAGGCTGGAACGCTCGTCATAGTCCATTCCGGCGATCATCGAGCTGATCTTCTGCATCGCCTCGATCGGCACGTGGAGGCCGTCGACCGCCCGCCGATCGTAGGCTGGAAGGGCGAGGTGGACGCTCGCCAGCGTCGTCACGGTCCCACTGGTTCCGAGAAGCCGGATTCAATCCCTGCCCTCGGGCAGCATG
>Ga0207651_10000998_pt1 | contig 12482 bp, 9 predicted proteins | sample KBSM23metaG_FD_184328 | JGI IMG/M metagenome (GOLD analysis project Ga0207651, IMG submission 184328) | Miscanthus rhizosphere microbial communities from Kellogg Biological Station, Michigan, USA - KBS M2-3 metaG (SPAdes) (version 2) | ecosystem: Host-associated > Plants > Roots > Rhizosphere >... | reverse complement strand
TGCAGCCGTATTGGGCTAAGCGGGGCTACGCGAGAACATCGGAGGCTGTGTCGAGCAGCCGGCGCTAGTGCCCGCGCCCAGTTCGCAGTGCGCCAGCGTGCTGAGCGCGGTAGAGGCTGTTCGGATCAAGTCGTACGTTGCCTGCCAGCGCAGATGGGTGCCGCGTCCTCGGCGGCCAGAGGAGTATCGCTCGCTGTCCGAGAGCGGTCGTCCGCATGAGTCTGCTTGTGGCCGGCACCGTCTGGTCCGAGGATTCGCACAAAGCTGCCGCTTAGGCGAATGAAGCTACAACACGCAGGGACCGCTGTCGGGTTTGGCTGCGAAATGGCAGTCGCGGCCAGTTGCAGACGTTCGCGAGTGACTGCTATAGGGCGGTCTCGTCAAAGCGCCTGCCGGCGCGACTGCAGCAGGGCCACCCGATGTAGCTCGGGGCGTTTGTTCGCCCGCTGCCTGTCCGAATCGGCGTGTGCCCTCAAGCGCGCGCTATGGCGACCGAGCCGACCGGTCGGCATTCGCGATCGCGGTGTGCGCAAGCTGCCAACCGCCGCCCAGCGCGCGGAACAGGTCCGCCTGTGCGGCCGCCAATGCACGCCGTGCGTCGACCACCTCCGACTCCGCCGCGAGCTCGGCGCGCTCGGCGCGGATCAGCTCGATACGACTTTCTTCGCCACCGTCGAAGCGCAGCTTCGTCAGACGCGCCGCCTGCGCCAGCGCGGCTTCGCGTTCGACCGCATTGCGCAGCGTCTGCTCGGTTTCGCTGCGTGCGCCGAGCGCGTCGCTGGTTTCCTTGAACGCCGTGGCCACGCTGTCGCGATAGTCGATCTCGACCTCGCGCCATTGGGCTCGGGCGAAGTCGTTGCGCGCGTCGATGCGGCCGCCGTCCCAGATTGGCTGAGTCAGCGAAGCGACGACGCTCCAGATCAACGACCCGCCGTTGGTCAGCTTCGACAACTCAGCGCTGTCTTGTCCCAGGTTGGCGGTGAGCGAGATGCTCGGGAAGTACGCGGCGCGTGCCGCATCGACGCGCGCGCCCGCGGCGGCGAGGCCGGCGGCTGCCGACTGGATGTCCGGGCGACGCTCGAGCAGGTCGGAAGGCAGGCCGGCGGGCGGAAGAGCCGCGGCCGGCACCTCGGCGGGCTTTGCGACGCGGCCCACCGCACCCTCGAGCAGGGCACGCGGCGAACGGCCGAGCAGCAGAGCCAATGCGCGTTCGGCTTCACCGCGCGCGCGTTCGATCTTCGGCAACTGGGCTTGATTGCCGATCAGTTCGGCCTCGAGCTGGCGGATGTCGAGCTCGCCGATGTCACCGTTGTCAAAACGCTTGCGCTGCAACGCCAGGCTGTCGCGTTGCGCGCCCACCGTGCGTTCGAACAGCCCGACTTGCGCGTCCAGTGCCTGCAGCGCGGCATACGACTTGACCACCTGCACCGCTAACGCCGTGCGCAGCGTGTCGCGGGCGAAGGTCGTCGCCAGCAGCTCCTCGCGCGCGGCATCCTGCGTCCGGGCCAGCCGCGACCACAGGTCGAGCTCGTAGCTGACGCCGACCTCGGCGCGAAGGTTGTTGGCGATCGGCGACGAGTTGATGGGCAGGGCGCTGTTCTCGCTGAAGCGCTCGCGCCGAGCCGACAAGCCGGCATCGACTCGCGGCAGCCGCTCGGCGTGCGCCAATTTCAGCGCAGCGCGCGACTGGTCGATGCGGGCCGCCGCCCGCGCCAGGTCGCGGTTCTCGGCCAGCGCTTCTTCGACCAGCGCTGTCAGTGCCGCGTCGCCGAACGAGGTCCACCAGTCGGCGGCAATGTGCGCCATCGGTTGGGTCGACGCCGGTAGGTCGATCACCGGTGGTGTCTGGTCGGCCGGCGGCGGCAGGGCACAGCCGGCCAGCACGGCGGCCAGCACGATGCCCGAGCTCAGTGCGTGTGCGTTCGAAGGTGGGCGAGTGCACCTCATGCCGGTTCTCCCTGTGCTCCCCGCGTGGGCCCATGCGATCCCGCCCCTTCGCCTTGCGGGGCGCCGCGGCTGCCGGAGGTCTCGTGCACCTGCTTCGCCTCGGCCTGCAGCTCGGCGGTGCCGCGCGGCTCGCGCAGCCGGCGTGCGGTGATGACCTTGAAGAACATCGGGACGAAGAAGATCGCCAGGAAGGTCGCTGCGAGCATCCCACCCATCACGCCGGTACCCACCGAACGCCGTGCTGCGGCCCCGGCGCCCGTGGAATACGCCAGCGGCAGCACGCCGAGGATGAACGCCAGCGACGTCATGATGATCGGCCGGAAGCGCAGCCTCGACGCTTCGAGCGCCGCCGCCGATGCGCTCATGCCCTCGTGGAACTTCAGCGAAGCGTATTCGACGATCAGGATCGCGTTCTTCGCCGCGAGGCCGAGCAGCGTGACGAGGCCGATCTGGAAATAGACGTCGTTGGTCATGCCGCGCAGCCATACCGCGGCGAGGGCGCCGAAGGTGCCGAACGGCAGCGCCAGCAGGACCGAGAGCGGCAGCGACCACTTCTCGTATTGCGCCGACAAGATCAGGAACACCATCAACGCACCGAGCGCGAGCGCCAGCCCCGAAGTGCCGGACGAGCGCTTTTCCTGGTACGACGCACCGCCCCAGTCGAAGCTGAAATCGCTCGGCAGCACCTGCTTGGCGATGCGTTCGACCTCGGCGATCGCCTGGCCCGAGCTGACGCCCGGCGCCGCCTGGCCGAACAGCTTGACCGCGGGCAGGTTGTTGAAGCGGTCCAGCGTTTCCGGTCCCGACGAGTACTGCACCGAGGCGATCGCCGACACCGGAATCATCTGCCCCGAACCCGAGCGCACCCACAAGCGGGCGATGTCGTCCGGGCGCTTGCGGAACGCCGGCTCTGCCGACATCAGCACCTGCCAGGTGCGGCCGTACTTGTTGAAGTCGTTAACGTAATAGCTGCCCAGCGTCGCTGCAAGCGTGTTAAAGACCTCGTCGACCGGAACGCCGAGCGTCTTGGCGCGCTCGCGATCGACGTCGACATGCAACTGCGGTGTCGTCGGCCGCCACAGGGTCTGCACCTGCGCGAGCAGCTTGCTCTGGCTCGCCGCGGCCTGGAACTTGTGCATCACCTCGGCCAGGCGCTCCGGCCCGCCTTCGCCGCGGTTCTGGATGTACAGCTCGAAGCCGCCCGCCATGCCGATGCCGAAGATCGGCGGCGGGTTGAACGCCAGCACGAGCGCCTCCTTGATGTGGGCGGTCTTCATGAACAGCTCGCCGACCAGGGCCTGCACCGGCACTCGCCGCTCGCTCCATGGCTTTTGGGTGACGAAGATGGTCGCCGCGTTGTTGCGGTAGCCTCCGCCGAGGAAGTCGAAGCCGGTGAAGGCGACGGCGTCGAGGTTGTTCGGGTTCGACTTGATGACGCCGATCACCTCGCCGACAACCTTGTCGGTACGCTGCAGCGATGCGGCGTCGGGCAGGATCACCGCGGCGATGTAGAATCCCTGGTCTTCCTCGGGCACGAGAGAACCCGGCGTCATGCGCCACAAGCCGATGGCCAGCGCGACCATGCCGGCGAACAGCAGCAGCGCGATGCCGGCGCGGCGCACCATGAAGCCGACGGCGGCGACGTAGCGTCCGGTGGTGCGCTGGAAGAAGTGGTTGAACGCGCCGAAGAACCGCCCCGGCACCTTGTGCTCGTGCTTCAGGATCAACACGCACAGGCTCGGCGTCAGCGTCAGCGCGACGATGCCGGAGATGACCACGGCCATCGAGATGGTCGCCGCGAACTGGCGGTAGAGCTCGCCGGCCAGCCCGCCCAGGAACGCGATCGGCACGAAAACCGCGCACAGGGTCAGCACGATCGCGATCACCGGCCCGGACACCTCCTGCATCGCCTTGACCGCGGCGTCGCGCGCGCCCATGTGCTCCTCGTCCATGATGCGCTCGACGTTTTCGAGCACGACGATGGCGTCGTCGACCACGATACCGATCGACAGCACCATGCCGAAGAGGGTCAGCGTGTTGATCGAATAGCCGAGCAGCAGCAGGCCCGCGAAGGTGCCGATCAGCGACACCGGTACTGCCGCCAGCGGAATCAGCGTGGCGCGCCAGTTCTGCAGGAACAGGAAGACCACCGCGATCACCAGCAGCATCGCTTCCCCGAGCGTCTTCAGCACCTCCTCGATCGAGACCTTGACGAAGCGCGTGGTGTCGTACGGCACCGAGTAGGCGATGCCCTTCGGGAAGGCCTTCGACAGCTGCGCCACAGTGCCATGGACTTCATCGGCCACCGACAGCGCATTGGCGCCGGGCTGCAGGAAGACGCCGACGAGCGTTGCCGGCTTGCCGTTAATGCGGCCAATGAAGTCGTAGTCCTTGGCGCCGAGCTCGACCCGCGCCACGTCCTTCAGCCGCACGATGCCCGAGTCACCGTCGGCGCGCACGATGATGTTGCGGAACTGTTCCGCGTCCGACAGCCGGCCTTGGGTGGTGATCGTGTAGACCATCTGCTGCGCGCCGCCGGTCGGCGGCTGGCCGACCTTGCCGGCGGCGAACTGCGCGTTCTGCTCGTTGATTGCGCGCGCCACGTCCGAGGTCGTCAGTTTCAGTTGCGCCAGTCGGTCCGGCTCGAGCCAGATCCGCATTGCGTAGTCCTTGGCGCCGAAAATCTGCACGTTTGTCGTGCCGGGAATTCGCTTCAGCGAATCGAGCACGTTCAGCGTCACGTAGTTGCTGATCGCCAGGTCGTCCTTGCTGCCGTCGCCCGAGTAGAAGGCGAGCACCTGCAGGAACGCCGACGAGCCTTTCGCGACGACCACGCCTTGGCGACGAACTTCCTGCGGCAGCTTCGCCTCGGCCTGCTTGACGCGGTTGTTGACCAGCTGTTCGGCCAAGTCGCCGTCGGTGCCGATGTCGAAGGTCACCTGGATCGTGACGATGCCGTTCGAGGTCGACGTCGAGTTCATGTAGATCATCTTCTCGACGCCGTTGATGGCGTTCTCCAGCGGCGCGGCCACCGTCTGCGCCAGCACTTCGGCGCTCGCGCCTGGGTACACCGCGGTCACGCTCACCACCGGGGGCGCGATCTCCGGGTACTGCGCGACGGGCAGGGTGCGGATCGCCGACAGCCCGGCGATCACGAAGAAGAACGACAGCACGGCGGCGAAGATCGGCCGGTCGATGAAGAAGCGGGAGAACATGCTGCGACCTCCTCACTGCGGCCGGGCCGGCCCGGCTTGTGCCAGACGCACCGGCGCACCGGGGAAGAAGATGCGCGCCATGCCGTCGACGATGACGTCGTCGCCCGCAGCGAGCCCCTTGGTGACGATCCAACTGTCGCCGACCTGGTCGCCGACTTCGACCGGCTTGGGCATGGCCTTGCCGCTCGCCATCACGTAGACGAACTTGCCTTGCGGGCCGTCCAGCACCGCACGCGTGGGGATCTCGATCGCGGCCGGCCGCGTCGCGCCGAGCAGGCGGACGCGAACGAACTGACCCGGCTTGAGCACGCCGTCGGGGTTGACAACCTCGGCTTCGGCTTCGACTGTGCCGGTCTGGCCCGAGACCCGCGTGTCGGAGAAGACCAGCTTGCCCTTGCGCGCATAGACGCTGCCGTCGGCGAGGCGCACTTCGACGGTGAAGGCCCGGTCCGCGGGCAGCTTCAGCCGGCCGGCGGCGACTTCGTTGCCCCAGCGCATCTGGTCGGTGTCGGCGATGCCGAAGCGCAGCTTGATCGGGTCTGTCTGCGTCACCGTCGTCAACAGCACCTGCGCGCCCGACACCAGGGTGCCTTCGGAAACCTGCGAGCGCCCGGCGAGGCCGGAAATCGGCGCCTCTACCCGGGTGTAGCCGAGCTTCAACGCCGCATCGGCGCGCCGCGCCTGCGCGCCCTGCAGCTCGGCGCGGCCGATCTGCTCGGCCGAGATCGCATCGTCGTATTCGCGCTGGCTCACCGCATGGTCACGCCACAAGGGCTCCAGGCGTTTCACACGCCGCGCGGCTTGCTCCAGACGCGCCTGCGCGGCGGCAACGTCGGCGTCGGCGAGGCTCAGCGCGGCACGAAACGGCGCGGCATCGAGCTGGTACAGCGATTCGCCCTTCCTCACCGCTCGGCCTTCGTCGAAGTTGCGCTTCAGCAGGATGCCGGCGACACGGGCGCGAACCTCGATGTCGCGCGAACCGGCGGTCTGGCCGACGTATTCCCAACTGGCCGGCACATCGTGCGGCGACACCTTCTGCACCGTCACGTCGGCGGGCGGCGGGCCTTGGGGCGCGCCGGCATGCGGCTTGGCCACACCCGAGGCGTTGTCGCAGCCAGCGAGCGCCGCACCCATTGCGAGCGCTGCGCCGAGGATTGCGCTGCGTCTGGTCATTGTTGCGAGCATTGAAGATCTCCGATCGGGGGTTGCAGCGGCTGGCGAACGGCCGCGTCTTGCGTCGGCGCCTGAGCCGGGCGGTTCCGACGATCGCCGTCAATCGCGCATTGGGATGCAGGCGCGTTGCGCAGCCGTTTCCGTGTCACGGCGATGCGGTTGCAAATGAAACGGGGCCATGCTGTCCGGGATGCGACGTGCGACACGGGGTCTGCTGCGGCCCGCGCGCGAGTGCGATCTCGAACGTCGACCGCGTATCGCTCTGCGCGACCACGACCACGTAGCCGCTGCTCGCCACGGCGATCAGCGCGACCGCCAGCGTCAGCCGCAACGGTGTCACGGCGGGGTGGAGATTTCTGGGCAAACCCATGGTCGCGCTCGGCTGTGGATGCGGTTCGTTGCCGCGATGTTCCGGCGCTCGGATTGCAGGTCGATTCCGGGCCGGGATGCGCACGTTTCAGCTGCAATTCGCCACGCCGCGTTCACCGAGGCCTCGCGCACGTTTCAGTTGTAGTCGTGGCACGACCAACTGCAATCGGCCGGTAGGCACAGGGCGTGACAGTTGCCGAACGCCAGTCCCGTCGCGAAGCGCGTCCACCCGATAGCCGCCCACGAGCGCCATGCAGACCGTCGATGGACACTGACCCTGGTCGAGACCCGGCTGAGCAATCGCCGGGGCGGGCGCGGCGCATCCTCGTCGTCGACACGGACAGCGCCTGCGTCGCGCTGCTCGAACAGTGGCTGACGGACGCGGGGTTCGAGGTCTTGCACGACCCCGATGTCGGCGTGTCGCTAGACTTGGCGATCGTCGATGTTCCGCAGCCGCGCTCCGGCGCCACGCAGGCCTTCCGACGGATCGCCCAGAGGCATCCAGGTACGCCGATCCTTGCCGTGTCTTCAGCCTTCTTTCCCGGCATAGAACACTGCACGGCGGCGCCGCGGATCCTCGGCGTCGCCGGCGTGCTGGCCAAGCCGATGTCGCGCGAAGCGCTGCTGAACCAGCTGCGCCGCCTGCTCGGATGAATTCGGATTCCTTTTCGACGCGAAGGCCTTGGCGTTGGTCGCGGATCGCCTGGGGCGGCGGCGCGCTGCTGGGCGCGGGCTCGCTGGTGGCGCTGCTGAACCGCCACTTCGTACGGCTCGATGAGACGCGGCGCTCGCTCGAGATTTCGCGCGAACGAATGGCCTTGGCGGTGGCCGGGTCCGACGCCGGCATCTGGGATTGGGACATCCCCGGCGACCGGATCGTCGCTTCGCAACGCGCGTTCGAGATCTTTGGCTTGCCGAGAGGCCCGGAAAGCCGCACCCGTGACGAGTGGCTCGCGGCGCTGCGGATCCACCCTGAAGACGCCGCCGCGCACCACCAGGCGATTCGCGAACACCTGGCGGGCGGGACCGCCGCGTGCTTCAGCGAATTCCGCGTGCGCCATGGCGACGGCGCCTACCGCTGGGTGCGCGTGCGCGGCCAGTGCGTGCGGGACACTGGGGGCAGGGCGCTGCGCATGGCCGGCTCGGTGGCCGACATCGATGCGCAGCGCCGCGCCGAGGACGCGTTGCGAGTGTCCGAGGAGCGCTTCGCACTGGCCGTCGCCGGCTCCGACGACGGCCTGTGGGATTGGGACTATCGCACCGGCATCGCCTTCGAATCGCGGCGCGCACGCGAACTGCAGGGCTTGCCGCTGCAGCCCGAAGCACAACCGCTGGACGAGCTGATCGCGTCGCTGCAGGTGCACCCCGAGGACGCATCGCAGCGTGCCGAGGCGTTGCGCGCGCACCTCGCCGGCGAGACGCCGCACTACGAGTGCGAATACCGAGTGCACCATGCCGACGGCCGCTGGCGCTGGATTCGCGTGCGCGCGCTGTGCATCCGCGAGGCCGACGGACGGCCGTGCCGCATCGCCGGCTCGGTCAGCGACATCGACGAGCGCAAGCGCGCCGAACAGGCGCTCCGGCGCAGCGAGGAGCGCTTCGCGCTGGCGGTGGCCGGCTCGAACGACGGCATCCTCGACTGGGACATCGTCGCCGACAACATGTACGTGTCCGAGCGCGCGCTGCAGATCGCCGGCATCGAGGCCGAGGCGGCGGTGCGGACGCGCGCGCAGGGGATGGCGCTGCTGATGCCGCGGCTGCACCCGGACGACGCGACACGCCTGGGCGACGAGCTGCGCGAGCTGGCCACGGTGCATCGCCAAGTGCACGACGGCGAATACCGCGTGCTCGACGGGTCCGGCAACTGCCGCTGGGTGCGCTTTCGCGGCATGAGCGTCGCCGATCCGAGCGGCCGCCCCATACGCTGGACCGGCTCGTTCAGCGACATCGATGCGGCAAAGAAGGTCGAAGAGGCGCTGCGCCGCTCCGAAGAGCGCTACCAACTGGCAGTCGCCGGCTCCAACGAGGGGCTGTGGGATTGGGACCTGGCCACGGACCGGCTGTTCCTGTCGCGGCGCAACCAGGAACTGCTGTGGCTTGACCCGGTCGAGCCGCAGCAGAGCCGGCGTTACTGGATCGAGCGCACGCATTACCACCCCGGCGACGTGCCCGCCATTCGCGCGGCGATCTCGGCGCATCTGCGCGGCCGCACTCCTCACTTCGAGGTCGAATACCGGCTGCAGCACCACAGCGGCACGTGGCACTGGTACCGCCAGCGCGGCATCGCCATCCGCGACGCCGCTGGCAGGCCGACGCGCATGGCCGGCTCGATGGAAGACATCAGCGACCGCAAGAATGCCGAGGCCGAACGGGAGCGGCTCGAGGGGCGGCTCCGTCAGGCGCAAAAGCTCGAAGCCATCGGCACGCTGGCCGGCGGCATTGCGCACGATTTCAACAACATCCTCGCGGCGATCCTCGGCTACGGCGAACTGGCGCAGAAGGACGCTGCGGCGGGCAGCGCGCTGCGCCGGCACGTCGACGCGGCAATGAGCGCGGCAATGCGCGCGAAGTCGCTGGTCGAACGCATCCTGGCGTTCAGCCGCAGCGGCATGGGCGAGCACGTAGCGGTGAATGTGCGTTCGGTGGTCGGTGAGGCGCTCGATGGCGTCGCCACCACGATGCCCCCCGGCGTTCGTCTGCAGCGGCGGCTCGATTGCGGCGACGCGGCGGTGCTGGGCGACCCGACGCAGGTGCACCAGGTGGTGATGAACCTGTGCGCCAATGCGTTGCAGGCGATGCAGCAGTCGACGCAGGCCGAGCGCACCCTGACCGTCACGCTCGATTGCGTCGAGGAAGGTACGCCGGTGTGCGCCACCTGCGAGTTGCCGGCCGGGCGGTACGTGCGCCTGGCGGTTCACGACACCGGCTGTGGCATTGCCGCGAACGTGCTGGAACGCATCTTCGACCCGTTCTTCACGACGCGCGAGATCGGCGTGGGCACCGGGCTGGGGCTGTCGCTCGTCCACGGGATCGTCACCGATCTGGGCGGCGGCATCGATGTCGACAGCCGCGTCGGCGAAGGCTCGACGTTCACGGTGTACCTGCCGTGGCAGGACTCGGTGAGTGCCGTAGCCCCGCCGGCCGAGGCGGAACTGCAAAGCGGTCAGGGCCAGGCGATCTTGCTCGTCGACGACGAAGATGCGCTCGTGCGCCTGGGGGAGGAGATGATCGCCGAACTGGGTTACGAGCCGGTGGGCTTCACGTCGAGCAAGGCGGCGCTGCAGGGCGTGCGCGCCGAGCCGCAGCGTTTCAGCGCGGTCCTTTCGGACGAAGCGATGCCCGAGATGACCGGCTCCGAGCTTGCGCTCGAAATCCGCAAGGTGCGGGCGGACATGCCGATCGTGCTGATGAGCGGCTACGTGACGCCCGCGCTGGCGGAGCGTGCACAACGGGCCGGCGTCGTCGAGGTGCTAAGCAAGCCGCTGGCCTCGCGTGACATCGCGCGCAGCCTGGCGAACGCACTGCGACCGGGGTGATCGCTTCATTGCAAACGAAACGAAGTGGCCCGGAGTCGGTCATCGCCCGGCAATCTGGCCTTGCTGCACTGCCTCGAATGGCCGGGTGCGGAGCGCCGCTCTCGGCCGCTCGCCGCCCCTTTCAAAGCGGAGATGCATTCCTGCAGGCGTGAGATGTACCTGAACGAACAAGCGGCGCCCCGGCGCTACGATTTCGCGGTGAGCGATACGCCGAAGCCCGCCCTGCTGCCACATGTTCTGGCGCTCGACGACGATGCGTCGATTCGCGCGCTGCTAAGCGAGTACCTGGGCGAGAACGACTTGCGTGTCAGCGCAGTCGCCAGCGGCGCCGAGCTCGATGCCGTGATGGCGCGCGACACCGTCGACCTGATTGTGCTGGACTTGCGGCTCGAAGGCGAAGACGGCCTGCAGATCGCGCGCCGGCTGCGCGAAGCATCCCTGATCCCGATCCTCGTGCTCAGCGGCCGCGCCGACGAGGCCGACCGGGTCATGGGTCTCGAGCTTGGCGCCGACGACTACCTGGTGAAGCCGTTCAGCTCGCGCGAGCTGCTGGCGCGAATACGAGCGCTGCTGCGACGGGCCCAGGCGCAGGCCACGGTCGCCGACGCGATCGCGCGGGTGCGCGCCTACCGCTTCGGCGGCTGGGAACTGAACGTCGGGCTGCGCCGGCTCAAAGGCACCGACGGCCAGGTCGTGGAGCTGACGAACGGCGAGTTCAGCCTGCTCGCGGCGTTCGTCTCCGCGCCGGGACGCATCCTCTCGCGCGACCAGTTGCTCGAACTGTCCCGGCTCCACAACGCCGAGGTGTATGACCGCTCGATCGACGTGCAGATCTTGCGCCTGCGCCGCAAGATCGAAGCCGACCCTGCGCATCCGAAATTCATCAAGACACAGCGCGGCGCCGGGTATCTGTTCGACGCCGCTGTCGAGCCGGTGCGGTAGTCACCCCGAGCCCCCGTGCTCGCGAGCCGCCTCGCGCTCGGCGCCGGTGATCGGCAGCGCTATTGCAATCGCAATCTGCCGGGCAGCGCCGTGAAATCGCGCCGTAGTCGGCGGTCGCTGCAATCGATGCTCCTCAAATAACTGAACGAGTCGACTCACGATGACCATCAGGATCGATTTCGTCAAGGCCGCGCCGCAAGCGGCGGCCGCCATGTTCGGCCTTGAACGTTATCTGCACGGCTGCGGCCTGGAGCCTTCGCTGCTGAACTTGGTCAAGCTGCGCGCCTCCCAGATCAACGGCTGCGCTTACTGTCTCGACATGCACTCCAAGGAAGCGCGTGCCGCGGGCGAAACCGAGCAGCGCATCTACGTGCTCGACGCCTGGCGGGAGGCGCCGTTCTACAGCGCCCGCGAACGCGCCGCGCTGGCCTGGACCGAGGCGCTGACGCTGGTCTCCCGGGATCAAGTTCCCGACGACGTGTACGACACAGCGCGCAAGCAATTCAGCGAGCGGGATCTGGTCGACCTGAGCCTGGCGGTGGTCGTCGTCAACGGCTGGAACCGGCTCGTGATCGGTCTGCGCTCGGCGATTCCAGGCACATATTGCGCCGGCATGTTCCAGCAATGACAGCACGTGGCTTGGGGATTGCCGGGAAAGGCACAGGCTGAACCCGGACATCGAGGGATGCACCTGATGACCTATCTGTTCGTCAAGACCGTTCACATCGTGTCGGCCCGCCTCTGGATCGGAGGGCTGGCGGCGTTGCTCGCGCTAGGACTCTGGTTGGCCCGCCATCCTCGGGACGCGCTGCCTGCGGCCGTGTTGCATGCGGCCGGATGGTTCGGCGAGCGTGTGCTTGTATCAGCCGGCATGGTGAGCCTTTTGACCGGGATGGGCTTGGCCCGCCTGTCTGCGAGCGGCCTTCAGCCCTGGATGCTCTGGGGCGTCCTTGCCTTGCTGTCGGTGGCCGTGCTCGACGCCGACCCGCTTCAGCGCACGCTGCGCCGGCTGAACGACTGGAAGGTGAGGCCGCGCGACGGCGATTCGAAGGGCGGCACCTTGCCTTTCCGCGCCAATGCACTGCTTGCCATCAACTTGGTGCTGCTGTTGTCGGCTGTTGCCGCGATGGTCGTCAAGCCGGTGTTCTGAGACGCGTCGGCGCGCAAAGAAGCTCGCTGCTGTCGCTTCGGCATCGAGCACGGCACGGTTACAGCCGTAGTTGCGCCACTGCAGAGCTGCAATGGCGCGGCAATCGGCGATGGCGAAACTTGTCGTTGTCAAGCCGGCACAGCCGACGCA
>Ga0207651_10000994_pt1 | contig 12521 bp, 10 predicted proteins | sample KBSM23metaG_FD_184328 | JGI IMG/M metagenome (GOLD analysis project Ga0207651, IMG submission 184328) | Miscanthus rhizosphere microbial communities from Kellogg Biological Station, Michigan, USA - KBS M2-3 metaG (SPAdes) (version 2) | ecosystem: Host-associated > Plants > Roots > Rhizosphere >... | reverse complement strand
CGACCTCCAGTAAAGACGCTGCGGCCCAACACAAGAGCCGCATCGTGCGCGGCTACCTCGACAGCACCAAGGGCGCACTTCAAATGGCGCTGCTGCCGGGCTACTCGCCGGACCTCAACCCCGTCGAATACCTGTGGGCCTGGCTCAAGCGGCACGCCCTGGCCAACTTCTGCCCACGCTCGTTGGCCGAGCTCAAGACCACTGCGCGCAGCAGGCTGAGCAGCGGCCAGCGCCGCCAGTCCATCATCGCTGCGTGCTGGAAGCAGGCCGAGCTGTGGTGATGTCATGAATTACGTAAAGCTCAATAAAGCAGCCTGTGGACGCCGCAGCTCTCGGCCATCAACTGCCGTTGGCGACAGGCAGGTTCCTGGAATCTCCTCTGCCAACCTGGGGACGAGCCGCAAGTCGGTCGAAGGCAGAGGTGTGGACACACAGGTAGGCGGCAGGCGGGGCGATTGAGGTGCACATCTTCAGCGACTCGTGAACTCGCTCGAGTGCTCCTGAGAGGATCAGCGACAGCATGCCCAATTGAGTTTTCGACTGGGCGAAGGAGTGCCTCTCGGCCCATCGCTGGCCGCGGCACCCCCTCCACTCAGAACGGCGAGTCGGGAAAGTAGTATTTCGACGCGTTCTCCTTCGTGATCAGCACCGATGGAATGATCGTCGTGGCCGGCATGGCGCTGCCCTTCACCCGGGCCTGCGCGGTGAGCTTCATCGCGTCCGCAATCATGCTGGGCGAGTAGGTCACGTCGGCGGAGACGATCTTGTCGCCGTCCATCACCTTCTTGATGTAGTCCTTGGAGCCGGCGCCGCCGATGACGAGCTTCACATCGCTGCGCTTGGCCTGCTCGATGGCCTTCTGCACACCCACGGCCATGTCGTCGTCCGAGGCCCAGACGGCATCGATCTCCTTGAAGCGTGTCAGGTAGTCCTGCATGACCTTGAACGCATCGTCGCGGTTCCAGTTGCCGTGCTTGGCGTCGAGCACCTTGATCTCGGGATTCGCTTTCATGACCTCGTTGAAGGCATCGACGCGCTGGTTGTCGATTACCGTCGGAATGCCCCGCAGGATCACGACATTGCCCTTGCCGCCCATCGCCTTGGCCATGTACTCTGCCGCCACCTTGCCGAAGCCGGGGTTGTCGCCCGCCACGTACGCGCTCTGCGCGCTTGGGTCGGTCAGCCCTCGATCGACGACGGTCACGAAAACACCCTTGCCCTTGACCTGCGCCACCGGTTTGGTCAGAGGCGCAGATTCGAACGGCAGGATCACCAGCGTGTCGATCTTGTTGACGGTCTGCAGGTCTTGCACCTGGTTGGCCTGCTCGGTGGCCGAGCCGGCGGTCTTCACGATCACGGTCAAACCGGGGTACTGTTTTTCGAGCTCACCCTTGGTCCGGTTGGCCCAATAGACGACGCCGCCAGTCCAACCGTGGGTAGCCGCAGGGATCGACACGCCCATGACCGTCTTGGTGTCGGCCGCCGCCGCAGGGATTGAAGAGAGAGAGAACGCGCCGACTGCCAAGGCGATGCAGGAAAAGAGTCTTCTGTTCACGGGATGTCTCCTTTGTTGGATCTTCGGGACGCTAAGAGTCCGCCTGCGTCCGGGGGACGTGCAGCGGGGGGCTCATCGCCGACCTCTTTGCAGGAAGGCGACAATGATGATCACGAACCCCTGCACCGCAGCGTTCAGGTAGACGCTGATGATGCTGGTGAGATTCAGGATGTTGCTGATGACGGAGAGCAGGATGGCCCCGACGACGGTTCCGAGAATGCGGCCTTCGCCGCCCTTGAGCGCGGTGCCGCCGACGATCACGGCCGCGATCGCTTCGAGCTCCCACAGCAGCCCGGTGGTCGGCGAAGCCGAGCCGAGGCGCGGCACGTAGAGCAGCGTGGCCACCGCAACGCAGCCGCCGAGCAGCATGTAGGTCAGGATCTTGATGCGGTCGACCGCTACGGCGGCGTAGCGGGCCACATGCTCGTTCGAGCCGATCGCCTGCACGTAGCGGCCATAGCGCGTGCGGTTCAACAGGAAGCCGCCCGCCAGCGCCATCGCGCCGAAGACCCCAATCGGAATCGGAATGCCTAGCACGCTCCCGTAGTAGACCGGGCCGTAGACATCGGCGAGCGCGTTGTCGAGCGTGATCGCGCCGCCGTTGGCGAAGTAGGTGAGGTACGCGCGAAAGATGCCGAGCGTGCCCAGCGTCACGATGAAGGGTTCGATGCGGCCACGCGTGATCAGCAGGCCGTGCGCCAGCCCGAATGCGGCGCCGAGCACCAGCGCGACGACCATTCCCAGCAGCACGGCCACGAGCGGCGAGCCGACGTGCGGCGCGACCCAGTTCATCACGAGGATGACGCTGCCGGCGATCAGCGCCGCCATCGAACCCACCGACAGGTCGATGCCGCCGCTGATGATCACGAAGCTCATGCCGACCGCGATGATGCCGATGAAGGCGGTGCGCGTGAGCACGTTCATCGCGTTGTCCCAGGTCGCGAAGTCCGGGTTCAACAACGTGCCGGCGATGCACAGCAGCACGAGTCCGGCGATCGGGCCTGCACTGCGCAAGCGCTGGGACCAGCCGACAGCACGGCGCCGCCGGCTGGACGCCGGCGCGTTGACGCTCACGGAGCCACCCGCCGCGTCGACGGAGTCAGTGGGTACCGGTGGCATGAGCGATGAGCTCCTCTTCAGTCAGCTGATCGGCGGCCAGAATCGCCTGCACGGCACCCGCACGCATCACGACGACGCGATGACACAGGCCAATCAGCTCCATCAGCTCGGAGGAAACGACGATAGCGCCGAGGCCTTGTGCGGCCAGGCGCTGGATCAGGAAGTAGATGTCGCGCTTCGCCCCGACGTCGACGCCACGCGTCGGCTCGTCCAGCACCACGACACGCGGCCGGGGTTGCAGCACCTTGGCCATCGCGAGCTTTTGTTGGTTGCCGCCGGACAGCTCGCCCGCGCGCCCGTCGAGATCGCGCGTGCGGATGCCGAAGTCCTCGATTGCCCGGATCAGCGCCGCGCGCTGCGAGCGGCCATCCAGCCAAGGGCGCGCGTGCCGATCCAGATCCATCAACGTGAGGTTGTCCTCGAGCGAGAGCCGCATGTGCAGGCCGCAGCCCTTGCGGTCTTCGCTCAGGTACGTGAGGCCGCGCCGCGCCGCGTCCTTGGGGTTACGGAACACGACCCGCTCACCGCCGAGACGCACTTCGCCGCCACTGCGCGGGCGCAACCCGAGCAGGCCCTCGAACAGCTCTGTGCGGCCGGCGCCGACCAGGCCCGCGAAGCCCAGGATCTCGCCCGCCCTCAGATCGAAGGTCACACCGCGCGCCCAGCCCGGCACGCTCAGGTTCGCCACCGTCAGCAGCGGGGCGGCATCGATGGGCGGTTGCTTGGGCGGAAACATGTCGGAAAGCTCGCGCCCGACCATCAGGTTCGCCATCTGATGGCGCGTGAACTGTTGCGTCGGGCCGCGCATCACGAAGCGGCCGTCGCGCATCACCACGATGTCGTCGCTGATGCGCTCGACCTCGTCGAGCTTGTGCGAGATGTAGACAATGGTCACGCCCTGGCTGCGCAGCTGGCCGATGACGCCGAACAGCCGCTCCGTCTCGGTGGGCGTGAGCGTCGCGGTGGGCTCGTCCATCACCAGCAGCCGGGCCTTGCGCGACAGGGCCTTGGCGATCTCGACGAGCTGCTTTTCGGCCACGATCAGATCGCGTGCGCGTGTGTCGGGGTCGATCTCCAGGCCGACGAGTTGCAGCGCCTCGCGCGCCGCACTGCGCATGGCGGCGTCGTCGAGCATCCAGCCGCGCTGCAGCTCGCGGCCGAGAAATATGTTCTGCGCCACCGTGAGGTCTTCCGCGAGGTTGAACTCCTGGTGGATCAGCACGATGCCCGCCTCCTCGGCATCGCGCGAACCAGCGAACTGCCGCACGATGCCATCGACGGCCAGGCTTCCGCCGGTCATGCGTTCGTAGCCCGCGAGGATCTTCACCAGCGTCGACTTGCCTGCGCCGTTCTCGCCCAGCAGCCCGACCAGCCGCCCGGGCTGGAGCTCGAAGCTCACGCCGTGCAGCACCTGAACCGGACCGAAGTTCTTGCTGATGGCGTCGAAACGAACGTGCAGGCTCATGTCACAGATCCACCCAGCGACGGCCGCCTGAAGAAGAGCGGAGGGCGGCCTCGATGAACGCCATGCCGCGGATGCCGTCGTCGATGGTCGGGAACGTCACGGCCGCATCGACCGGGCCGAGCCCACCGTCGCGCGCCGCGCGTATCGCCTGCGCGATCTCGCTGTAAAGCGTGGCGAATCCTTCGAGGTAGCCCTCGGGATGCCCGGAGGGCACACGCGTGACACGCGCCGCATCGGCGTTGGCCGCGCCGGTGCCTCGCGCGATCGTCTGGACCGGTTTGCCGAACGGCGACAGCCGCAACTGGTTCGGATGCTCCTGCTGCCATTCGAGGCCGCCCTTGCTGCCATAGACGCGAATCCGAAGCGCGTTCTCGTTGCCGGGCGCCACCTGGCTGGCCCACAGCATGCCGCGGGCGCCGCTGGCGTAGCGCAGCAGCACCTGGATGTTGTCGTCCAGCTGGCGACCCGGCACGAAGGTGCTCATGTCGGCGCACAACGTCGCGGGTGTCTGCCCGGTGATGAAGCCCGCGAGCTGGTAGGCATGCGTGCCGATGTCGCCGATGCAGCCGCCTGCACCCGAGCGCTTCGGGTCGCTGCGCCACACCGCCTGCTTGTGGCCGGTGGACTCGAGCGGCTCCGTCAGCCAATCTTGCGCGTACTCCACCTGCACGAGGCGGATGTCGCCGAGCTCGCCGTCGAGCACCAGGCGGCGCGCATGCCGCACCATCGGGTAGCCGCTGTAGTTGTAGGTCACGGCGAAGACGCGCCGGCGGGCGCCGGCCAGCGCCTTGAGGCGCAGCGCGTCGGCGAGCGTCGTCGTGACCGGCTTGTCGCAGATGACATGGATGCCGGCTTCGAGAAACGCCTCGGCTGCGGGCGCGTGCTGGTCGTTGGGTGTGACGATCGCGACGGCCTCGATGCCGTCGTCACGTGCGGCTTCTTCGCGCGCCATCGTCCGGTAGTCCGGATAGCTGCGCTCCAGACCGATCGCCTGAGCCGAGCGCAGCGCCTTGTCGGGTGTCGAGGACAACGCCCCTGCCACCAGCGTGTAGTGGTCGTCGAGGCGGGCGGCGATGCGGTGCACCGCACCGATGAAGGCGCCCTCGCCACCGCCCACCATGCCCAGCCGAACGCGTCGCTGGCTCGTCGCAGCGGCGCTTGGATCGTTGGCTTCGATGGTCATGTCGAGGCCCCGGAGATGCCCAGCATGCGCCGCAGCTGCCGCGAATCGGTCTCGGCGCCAGCGAAGTCGTCGAAGGCCTTGTCGGTCACGCGGATGATGTGGCGCTTGATGAACGCCGCGCCCTCGGCCGCACCCGCCTCCGCGTGCTTCAGGCAGCACTCCCACTCGAGCACCGCCCAGCTGTCGTAGTTGTATTGCGCCATTTTCGAGAAGATGGCGCCGAAATCGACCTGGCCGTCGCCGAGCGAGCGGAAGCGCCCCGCGCGCTCGACCCAGGGCTGGTAGCCCGAGTACACGCCCTGTCGGCCGGTCGGGCGGAACTCCGCGTCCTTGATATGAAGCGCCTTGATGCGTGCGTGGTAGATGTCGATGAACGCGAGGTAGTCGAGCTGTTGCAGCAGGAAGTGCGATGGGTCGTAGTTGATGCAGCAGCGCGGATGGTTGTTCACGCGCTCCAGGAACATCTCGAAGGTGGTGCCGTCGAACAGGTCTTCGCCGGGGTGCAGCTCGAAGCAGACATTGCAGTCGGCGTCGTCGAAAGCATCGAAGATCGGACGCCAGCGCTTCGCCAGTTCGTCGAACGCGGCGTCGATCAGGCCCGCCGGCCGCTGCGGCCATGGGTACAGGTACGGCCACGCCAATGCGCCCGGGAAACTCACGTTGCTCTTGAGGCCGAGGTGCCGCGACGCCCGCGCCGACAGCAGCATCTGCTCGACCGCCCAGGCCTGCCGTGCCGCGGGCTTGCCCCGGCAGGCTTCAGGGGCAAAGCCGTCGAAGGCCTCGTCGTAAGCCGGGTGAACCGCCACGAGCTGGCCTTGCAGATGGGTGCCAAGCTCGCTGATCTGGACACCGTTCTCGCGCGCAATGCCGGTGATCTCGTCGCAGTAGGTCTTCGACTCTGCAGCGCGCTTCATGTCGAAGATGCGCGCGTCCCATGACGGGATCTGCACGCCTTTGAAGCCGAGGTCACCGGCCCAGCGCGTGATCGCGGCCCACGAGTCGAACGGTGCGGTGTCGCTCGCGAACTGCGCTAGGTAGATGCCGGGGCCCTTGATGTTGGTCGCCATGTGTTGCTCCTGCAAAAAAGACTCTCAGAGATAGCCGTTGACGAGGTGCTCGAGCCGTTCCTGTCGGGCGGACCGGGGCAGCGGTTCAATGCCGTTCTGCTCGACCGCTTGCGCCAGCTCCTCGAGCGAGAGCTGGCCCGTCAACATGAGCTTCCCGTGCGGCGTGTCCCAGCCTGCGTAGCGCGCGTCCACGTGGCTTTGCAAGGCGTTGTCGCGGACCATGCTCTCGGCGACGAGCAAGCCGCGGGCGCACAGGTCCATCGCGCTTGCATGCGCCCAGACGAGGTCGTCCGGATCGATCGACTGGCGACGCAGCTTGGCGTCGAAGTTCAGCCCGCCCACGCCGAGTCCCCCGGCCTTGAGCACGTGGTACATCGCGAGCGCCACCTGCTGCAGGTTGTTGGGGAACTGATCCGTGTCCCAGCCGAGCTGCTCGTCGCCGCGGTTCATGTCGAGCGAGCCAAAGATGCCGAGTGCGCTGGCCAGCGCGATCTCGTGCTCGAAGGTGTGACCGGCCAAGAGCGCGTGGTTCTGCTCGATGTTGACCTTGACCTCGTTCTCGAGCCCTTGCGCCTTCAGAAAGCCGAACACCGTCGCGACGTCGTAGTCGTACTGGTGCTTGGCCGGCTCGGCCGGCTTGGGTTCGATCAGGATCTGCCCCTTGAAGCCGATCTTGTGCTTGTGCTCGACGACCAGATGCAAAAAGCGGCCGAGCTGTGCGAGCTCGCGCTTGAGGTCGGTGTTGAGAAGCGTCTCGTAGCCTTCGCGACCGCCCCACAGCACGTAGTTTGCACCCTCGAGATCGTGCGTGACCTCGAGCACGTTCTTCACCTGGGCCGCCGCGTAGGCGAAGATGTCGGGGTTCGGGTTGGTCGCGGCACCCGCCATGTAGCGCCGGTGCGAGAACAGGTTGGCCGTGCCCCACAGCAGCCGCACGCCGGTCTCGCTGATCTTGCGCTCGAACACCTCCGCGACGTGGCGCAGGTTTCGATTCGACTCGCGCAGGGTCGCGCCCTCGGGCGCGACATCACGGTCGTGAAAGGTGAAGAACGGCGCATCGACGGTGCTGAACAGATCGAACGCCACGTCGGCCTTGTGCAGCGCCTGTTGCATCGGGTCGCCGGCGCCGTGCCACGGCCGCGTGAAGCTGGCGTCGCCGAACGGGTCGAGCCCGCTGCCGACGAAGCTGTGCCAGTAGCACACCGCGAAGCGGAGTTGGTCCTGCATGCGCTTGCCCAGCACGACACGGTCCTTGTCGTAATAGCGGTAGGCCAAGGGCTCGGACGACGAAGGCTCGAAGGCCTCGCCGCGGAACACGATCGGTTGGCGGAAGCTGAAATACGGCTCGCGCGGCGCCGCCGTGGCGCCGGGTCGAATGGCTTCGTTCATGTCGTATGTGCTCCGGGAAGAGGTCAGGCGGGCACGCCCGGCACTTGCCGAATCAGCCCGTAGAGTTGTTGCCAGCGGACATGCGCTTCGTCGTAGTGGCGCGCTCTGTGCACATTCGGCTCGAAGCTGCGCAGCCGCGCCGGTTTCGGAAAGATCAGTTCACCGTCGACGGCAGCGCGCGCCAGCCGCGCGGCGCCGAGCGCGCAGCCGTGCTGCGAGCCTTCGACCTGGTGCAGCGGCATGTCGAGCACGTCGGCCAGCACCTGGCTCCAGACCGCGGAGCGCGCGCCGCCGCCGATGAGATCGGCGCAGGCCAGGTGCGTGCCCGCCGACGCGAGCGCATCTCGCGCGTCGCGAAAGGCAAAGGCCACGCCCTCGAGCACCGCCCGGGTCATCGCCGCCGATGAGATCGGCGCAGGCCAGGTGCGTGCCCGCCGACGCGAGCGCATCTCGCGCGTCGCGAAAGGCAAAGGCCACGCCCTCGAGCACCGCCCGGGTCATCGCCGCGCGCTGTGTGCCGGCGCCGATCTGCAGAAAGCCTGCGCGCAGCGCGGTATCGTTGTGCGGCGTTCTTTCGCCGGACAGGTAGGGCACGAACCAGCAGCCCGGCGACTCTGCCGTACGCGGCGTCAGCTCGCCCACCAACTGCTCCTCGGACATGCCGCTGATACCGGACCACCACGACAGGCAGGACGCGGCCGACAACATCACGCCCATCTGGTGCCAGGTGTTCGGCAGCGCATGGCAGAAGGCGTGCACGGCCCGGTCGGCGGCCGGCGCGAAGCCCGCAGTGGTGGCCCACAGCACCCCCGAGGTGCCGAGCGAGACGAAGGCGTCGCCGGCCGCCACCGCGCCGACGCCGATCGCGCCCGCCGCGTTGTCGCCCGCGCCGCCGGCCAACAGCGGCGGCGCATCGAACCCCCAGCGCGCCACCCATTCGGCGCGCAGGCTGCCGGCAGCCTGCGTGCCTTCGACGAGCCGAGGCATCTGCGCCACATCCAGGCCGCAAGCGGCCAGCAGCTCAGGTGACCAGCGCCGCTCGGCGACGTTCAGCCACAGCGTGCCCGACGCATCGGACATGTCTTCGAAGTACTCGCCGCTGAGCTTCCAGCGCAGCCAGGCCTTGGGCAGCAGCACCTTGGCGATGCGGTCGAACAGCGCGGGCTCGTGCGCGCGGACCCACAGCAGCTTGGGCGCCGTGAAGCCCGGCATCGCCAGGTTGCCGGTCAGCGTGCGCAGGCGCGGCGCGGTTCGCTCGAGCTGCTCGCAAAACGGGGCGCTTCGGCCGTCGTCCCACAGGATGCAAGGCCGCAGCACCGCGTCGTGCGCATCGATCAGCGTCGCGCCGTGCATCTGGCCCGACAAGCCGATCGCGCGCACGGCGGCCAACGCACGCGGCTGGTCGGCCTTGAGCGCATCGAGACAATCGCAGGTGGCCCGCCACCACTGGTCAGGCTCCTGCTCGGACCAGCCTGCACGGATGCGCTGCACGCTCAGTGGTGCACTTGCGGTGGCCACGAGCCGGCCATCATCGAGCAGCAGCGCCTTGACGGCGGAAGTCCCCAGGTCGATGCCGAGCGTGATCACGGCAGGTTGTCCTTGAGGTAGATGTCGATGCGGATGCGTTCCTGGTCAGCATGCACCGGCTCCCGCGTCACGCGCGCGAGTGCGAGCCGAAGCGCGGAGCGGATCTCGTGGCCTGCGTCCTGGTTGATGATCGCGTCCATCGTGCCGTCCAGCAGGTCGCCGCGCGCGGAAGCGGTGAGTTCGTGGCCCACGAATACGATCTCGCGCTGCCGGCCACTCGCCTTGAGCGAAGCCGAGATGCCGCTGTTGCCGGCGCCGACGCTGTAGATCGCGATAAGCTTGGGGTGCGCAGCCAACAGCTTGGCCGAGAGCTCGCGCGTGAGCCGGTTGTCGTCCTTGCCCTCGATCGGCGGCAGCACCGTGAGCGACGGGTACTCGGACGACATGACCTGGCTGAAGCCGAAGTTGCGCTCCGCATGGTCACGCAGCGAGAGGCTGCCGACGATGACGCCGACCTCACCCTTGCTGCGCCCGGCAAACCGGCCGATGAGCGTGGCCGCCGTGCGACCCGCCGCGACGTTGTCGATGCCCACGAAATGCTGGCGGCGAGACTTGGGGACGTCGGAAACCAGCGTGACCACGCCGATGCCCATGTCGACGAGCTCGTCGATCGCGGCCTGCACCAACGGGTGATCGAGCGCCATGACCACGGCTGTCTCGCACTGGCCCTTGAGCGCCAGGATGCCGCTCGCAAGACGCTGCGGTTCGAAGACGTCGACCTCGAGCGTCTGGGCAGTGACGCGGTGGTCGGTCATCCAGTCGCGGTTTGCGCCGACCTGTTCGCGCAACATCGCCACGAAATTGTTCGTGCCAGACGGCAACAAGAAACTCACTCGGTGCGGGTGGGGTCGCGCAAGCCGCGCGGCAGCCGGGTCGGGTCGGTAGTTGAGCCGGTCTACAGCCTCATTGACGCGTGCGATCGACCGCGCATGAACACCAGCGCGCTTGTTGAGCACACGATCGACAGTCGCCTCGCTGACGTCGGCTTCGCGTGCGACGTCACTCAACGTGGCGCGGCCGACGTGACGCTTCAATGTAGACGACATGTCACTAGCTTGATGTACGTACCTCATATTGGCATCAGGGAGAACCCCTGCACGATCTGCCTATCGTGTCCAGACATGAAAGCACCAAGGGGGCAGCGATCTGCTCTACGTACATCACGCATTTGGAATGCCGCCTCGATGCACTTTCAAGACCGGGCATGTGTCGGTAGATGACATGGTGCAGCCCGTGGCGCAAGCGGGCATCCTGGTGGGATTGCTGGCCGTCGTCGACACCGACCGCTGCAGAAGTTCGGCAAAATGGATCGCGTCGGTGCAGGCCAAACGGCCGCCTGGTCTCGACGTCGACACCGGTTGGCGCCGCGAGCTGTTGAGCCCAGTCGAGACACGCTTGAAGAACGGCCTGACCAATATGCCGACAGTCGCCTCTGCCATGAGTGGCGAAGCGGTCTATGTGGCTCGCGGTCTACTGGTTCCGAGGGCCGTTGCGAACAGGGAGTTCGTGACGCGAGTGCTGGGACGTATCCAGTCGGTGCCCTGCGCGGAGCCGGAAGCAGCTGTGCTTGACCTGGCGGCGTTTCGCTTCCTCTCGCAAGCGACTGTTGAGGGGCTGCGCTGGGTGGTCAGGGCAATTGGATCGTCTGGCTCGAGCGCTTGCTCTCGCCCATCCAATACAGCGAAGCGCCCGGTGAGGATGACGGACATGGGCTCATGCACGGTGACCTTGGCCGTCTCGACTTGATCCACGAGCCAGTTCAGGACGTCGTGCCGTCCCGTGCGCGGCTCTTGCCAGTGCAGCGGCACAACCACGCAGAAGCCCCAGAACTGCGACATCGCATATCCGCTGGCGGCCAGGGTGCGGCGCATCTGGGCGAAGAAGCGCCGCCTGCGGCCGCGCGAAGGCGTGCGATGGCACGCGACGTTAAAGACGAGCGCGTGAACCATCGGTTCGCGCAGGAAGGTGAGGATCTGTGGTCACGTCTGGCGATGTGCTGCCCGGTGACGGTGCAGGCGCAGGGTGACACCTATCAAGTCATCCTGGGTCACTTCCGCCACGCGTGCAACGGGGAGGCCGGCGAACTGCGCCGGCACGTCCTGGACACCGAGATCTATACCCGAGGGCTTGTCGGTACCGCGCGGGCGCCTGCGTGTTGCTTCGCCGGTGCGTTCTCCCAGCTTGCAATGGGTCGCATCTCCGCCGAGTTCTGCGCGGCTTACCCCGAGGTCACCTTCGAGGTGGTGGCCGAGGATCGCCTCGTCGATCTCGTCGAGGAGCAGTTCGACACGGTGATTTGCAAGGACTGCGCCGGGCTCTCGGCCTGGCGCTGCTCGGCGACGCATGGAATGCAGAGCAAGCCTTGCAAGTCGGAAATGTCAATCGTGTTGTGGGCAAGGACGAGTTGGAAGATGCCGCGAACAAGCTGATGAGTCGGCTGGCAAGTGGGCCCACCCTCTCGTTCGGCGAGACGAACCGTCTGATGCGCGCATCTTTCGATCGCGAATTGAATGAACAACTCTCCGAAGAGCTTCGTGCATTTCAGCGCAGCACACGGACCGGTGATTTCGTCCAGGGTGTGAGCGCGTTCATGGAAAAGCGAAAGTCTCCTACATTACGCGGTTCGTAAGGCGCTCGCTCAGAGGGTGATCGATATCGGCGCAATCGAGCCTGAAAGGCATATGAACAGAAGACAACACGCTCTCCATCGGCACCATGACGACGCGTTGGGAGATAAGTCTTGGCCGTCGACATGGTCACAACGTCCAAATATCGCTGCTCGGCAGCATCGACAATGACGCTGGCGGCGCGGCAGAGGCCGGCCGTTCAGCGGTGACGCCACCGCTCGACTGAACCGTGTAGGCATCCCGCTGGCCTGCTGCGCCATACCGCTGGCGTCTTTCGCTCCATGGGACGCCTCCGGGTTCGGGGTGTTTAGAACACCTCGATGAAGGTTCGCATGTTCGCCGGACCTTCGCAAGGACCCATTGCCAAACTGGTCAGCGCGCGACCGGCGCGTCGCTGCGCGAAAATCGAGTCGGAAGCGTGACGAGGGCGATGAGGCCCGCCCGCCAGGAGTACGAAGTCAACGTGCGGCCGAGCGCCGCCGACGGCACGAGCGCGGCTAAGGATGGGTGCACCGGCTGACGGCTTTTG
>Ga0207651_10000993_pt1 | contig 12537 bp, 10 predicted proteins | sample KBSM23metaG_FD_184328 | JGI IMG/M metagenome (GOLD analysis project Ga0207651, IMG submission 184328) | Miscanthus rhizosphere microbial communities from Kellogg Biological Station, Michigan, USA - KBS M2-3 metaG (SPAdes) (version 2) | ecosystem: Host-associated > Plants > Roots > Rhizosphere >... | reverse complement strand
CGGGTCGCGGCGCGCGGACGCGATCCCGACCGATGGGCCCGACTGGGAACGGCAGGTGCAGCCACCGCCGCCGCAGCCGGCGCCTGAAGCCTGGCAACAGCAGCCGCCACCGGCGGACGCGTGGCAGCAGCAGCCGCCTCCTCCCGATGGCTACGTCGGCGGCCCCAATGTCCAGGTCAACATCTCGGGAAACTTCGACGTGAACCCGCCGGGTGCTTACCACCCGCCCGGCTCCGTCGGCTGGCAGGGCGGGCCGCGGCCGCTCGGGCGCGCGACGGCCTCGGGCGGAAGCTGGCAAGGGACGCCGCCGCCGAGCGGCGGCAGCATCACCGGCGGCGGCGGTGGCTGGCGGGGGACGCCCTCCAGCTCCGGCGGCGGTAGCGGCTGGCACGGCGTCCCCGCGGGCGGTGGCAAGTCCGGCGGTGGCGGCGGCGGCAGCAGCAGCGGCAAGCTGGATCTCGGGAGCGGCGGCGGCGGCGGCGGCGAGGCGATGGTCCTGCTCGCCGTCGTGCTCGCGGCGATCGCGGTGGTGGCGGCGATCAGCCTGGTGTCGAGCGAAGGCGTGCGGTTCGACGGCGTGGCGCAAATGTCGCCCGGGCAGCCGGTGCACCTGAAGCAGCAAGGCGGCGGCGAGCTGGTGATCGCGCTCGGCGACCTGACCCCGGTCGCGATCGCCGGCACCGTCGAGGCCAAGGTGATGGACGACGAGGGCTACGGGATCCGGACGCTCGATCACCTGCGGCTGGATCGCAGCTGGGCGCCCGTGTTCAAGCTCGACGGCGGATCGATGACGTTCTCCAGCGGCAACGCCGTGCACAGCGGCTTCATCGCCGACATGCAGTTCGGCGTCTTCGTCCGGCCCTGGCTGGGGCTGTTGCTCACTGCCGGCGTCGGCGGCGCGGGCGACGAGTACGGCGCCACGCTGACCCGCCACACGTTCGGTTTCGAGCTGCAGTCGCTCCCGCTGGAGGCCGGGCCCTTTCAATTCGGCGGCTACGCCAACGTCGGCGCCGCCGCGATCGCGTCGACCGCGGAAGGATCGGGCGGTGTCGAATGGGGCAACGCGATCGGCGGCGGCATCCTGGGTGAGTTGCAGGTGACCAGCCGCCTCTGCCTCACGTTGCGGGCCGGCGCCAACGAAGCGTTCTTCGAGCGCATCGGCACCACCTCGCCCGCCGCCACGTTCACCGGCGGCATCGCCCTCTACTGAGGCGCCGCGAGGTGCCGTCGGGGCTTGCGCCTCCGTCCGGTTGCCATATATGGTAACCATATGGCCCGCGCTTCCCAGAAGACCACCGTTTACCTGGACCAGCACGAGTACAGGAGGCTCAAGCAGATCGCGCGCCTGAGAGGCTGCGCGCCGGCGCTTCTGCTCCGGGAAGCGATCGCGGAGTACACCGTTCGCCATGCGCCGAACAAACTCCCCCGCAGCCTCGGCGCGTTCAGGAGCGGGCGCCCCGATCTGGGCTCCCGCGCGCACAAGCTGCTGCGTGGGATGGGCCGCGGGTGATCGTCGCCGACACGGGCGCGGTACTGGCGCTGCTGGACGCGGACGAACAGCACCACCGCGCGTTGCGCACACTCTTCGAGGCCGATCCGCATCGCTGGGTCCTGCCTTGGGCGATCCTCCCCGAAGTGGACTACCTTCTCGCCACCCAGCTTGGCGCCCGCGCCGAGGAGACATTCCTGGCCGATCTGGCCGACGGACGGTTCATCGTGGAATGGGGCCGCGACGAGGACGTCGTCGCCGCAAACCGCATCTGCGCGAAACATCGAGCGCTCCGACTGGGACTCGTCGACGGCATTGTCATGGCCGTCGCCGAACGAGTGCAGGCCGAGGCGATCGCGACGCTCGATCTGCGTCACTTCGCCGCGGTGACGATTCGGGGCGCTCCGAAACTGCTGCCAAGGGACACCCCCTCGCGCCCTTCGCGTTCGCGGCGTTCTTCCTGAATCGAGTTCAGCGGCGGGCGCGGCAGGCCCAGAACTGGCGGCGGATGGCGTCGCCGTCGAGGGCGTCACCGATCAACACCAGCTCGGTACCGCGCGCGGCGTCGGCCCACGGGTCGCCGAACGACAGCCCCGTGCGCGCGCCGGCGCGTTCGATGAAGCCGCGCCGATCGTCGCCCGCGATGTGGACGAAACCCTTCGCGCGCACCAGCGCCGGTCCCAGATTCTCGACCACGGCCAGCAGCGGCTCGGCGAGCAGCGGCTCCGGATCGGTGTACGTGACGACCGTGAGCTGGCCGTGCGCGTGCGCGTGCCGATCCGCGCGCGCCGCGCGCGGCGCGCCGCGCGTGTCGAGCAGCCAGGGGACCAGCGCCGCTGTCCCTTCGTCGCCCGGCGGAAAGCTGGCGCGCTCGGCGGTCGGGTTGCGCCGCCCGAGCTCGCGGTGCAGGGCCACCACGGCGTCGGCCGGCGCGAGATCCAGCTTGGTCAGCAGGATCCGGTCGGCCGCCTCGACCTGCGCCCGCGCCTCCTCGTGGCGCGCGAGCTGGCCGCCACCGGCCTCCGCGTCGACGACGCACACGACGCCCGCCGCGACCGCCGGCGCCGCGTCGCCGAGATCCTCCAGCCCCGACAGGATCGACCACGGCTCAGCGATGCCGGTCGTCTCCAGCAGCACGACGTCCGGACGCGAGCGGCGGTTCACCTCGTCGATCGCCGCCCACAGCTCGGATTGCACGCGCACCTCGTGGCAGACGCAGCCGCCGGCCAGCTCCATGACGTCGCCGGACCGGCTCTTGATCAGGCGCGTGTCGATGTCGATGCGGCCGAGCTCGTTGATGATCACGCCCACCCGCCGGTGATGCTCGCGGCCGAGCACGCGGTTCACGGTCGTGGTCTTGCCCGCGCCCAGGAACCCGGTCAGCAGGACCAGCGGCGGTTTCGGCTTCGCGGTAGCGGCGTCGTCAGTCTTCATCGCTGTCGTCGGCGCGGGTGCGCGTCTTCGCGGGCAGCGCCGCCGGTACGGCCTCGGGGAATGCCTCGGGGACACACGCCCGCGCGGCCGCGATGATCTCCGGCGTGGTCCGATCGAGATCGACAGGGCATGGCCGTTCCGCCAGCGCGTCGACCGATCGCTTCGCGTAGTAACGCACCAGCGGAAACGGATTCACCAGCTGGCGCGCGATGCCGGGCAGCGCCTCCGTGCGGTGCGCCTCGCCCAGCACGGCCAACGCCACGGCCTGCTCGTGCGCCTTGCCGCGCATCAGCGTCGCGGGCAGCGGCCGCGCCTCCAGCGTCCCGTAAAGATTCGCCAGCGCGGCGCGGTCGTATTTCCGCCCCCACCAGCTCTCCATCTTTCCCACCAGATCCCCGACGGTCCTGTCGGCGTGGCACAGCGCGCACTCGAGCGGCCGATCGCGCTCGACGCGCGCCGGATCGTCGGGCAGCCCGATGCGGTGGTAGCGCGTCAGCGCGTAACCGAGGCCCATGTTCTTCTTCGGCATGTGGCAAGCGACGCAGCTCGCGCCCACGCCGTTCGGATCGTGGTGCGCGTGCGCCGCCAGCGCGGGCGCCGGCCCGTACTGCGGGTGGCAGCGCAGGCAGACCGCGTTGCCGGCGGTGGTCGCCAGCCGATCGAGATCCGCGCGGCGATCCTCGGCATGGGGATCGTGGCAGGTGGTGCACGACATCCGGCGCGCGCACCCGCCCAACAGGAAGTCGCGCCCCTCGCCGGAGGTGATCGAGCTGCCGCCCGGCTTGCCGCCGCGCCGCCCCTCCCCTTCCCACGTGAACGGATAACGCGAGAACAGCACCTGGTGGCAGCGCGCGCACACGCGGTTCACCTGCTCGGCGCGCGTGGCGTCGCCGCCTGCCTCCGGGCGCGCCTGCAGGAACGCGGTGCGCGGCGCGAAATCCGGATGCACGCGCGGATCGACCACGTGCTCGCGGCTGCCGCCGTGGCACGCCTCGCAGCCGATGCCGATCTCGACGAAGTGGTTCGCGCCGAACCGCGATCTCAGCTCGCGGATCCCGTGCGTGAGCGCGGCGCGCCGATCGTCGCCGGCGCGCGGCGGCGTGCCCCCCACCGCGGCCACCTCCGCGGCCACGGCATCAAGCAGCGCGGCGTCGCCGCCCCCCGCGACGTCGAAGCGCCAGCGCCTGTCGCGCGGCAACAGGCGATCGACCACCGTGCCCTGGTACGTGGGCGCGCCCGGCCCCGCCAGCTCGCCCCACAGCGCGTCGAAGTACGGGACCGTGTTGTGGCAGAAGACGCAGGTCTCGCTCCACACGCCGCCGGCGCGCAGCCCGGGCCGTTCGCCGACCAGCACCGAGTAGCCTTTCAGCCGCAGGCTCCGCGTCTCGAAGACGTAGGACACGGGCAGCAGCAGCTCGCGCCCGTCGCCGCCTCCGACCTCGACGCCCGCGAAGTCCTCGCGGTAGCGCCCGCCGATCACGCGCGTGACGCGATAGCGATGATCGCCATACTGCGCCGACTGCAGATCGACGAAGCGCGCGCCGTCGCGCTCGACCAGCCGCGCCGTATCCTCCTTGAAACGTAACGTGGCGCCCGCCTCGAACGGCGCGTGAACGGCGGCGCCCGCCGGCACCCGCGTCATCAGGTGCATCGGCGAGTTGCGCCACGCCGCGTGGATCTCGGCGTGGCAACGCGCGCAGCTATCCGACCCCGCGTAGTCGCCGCGCAGGATGTTGCTGACGACGCGCGACCCTGCACCAGCCGTGCCCGCGGCGACGGCCGCGCCGCCCACGGGGCGCGACGGCGCCGGCCGGGGCGCGCCGCAGTGCGCGCCGCCGGCGACCGCGAACGCGGCGCATATCGCGAGGCGGGGCCATCGGGACACCTCCGGAGATTACCCCGGTTGTTCCTGTCAGAAAGTGGATTGCAGCTTTCCGATCCGAGCCGTACGCTTTCCTCATGGCTGCGCAGGTTGGTTCGGCGCGGACAGAAGGCGGGACGGTCGAGACGGCGGATCACAGGCCGTCGAGCTTCGAGTATCGATCGCGGCTGAAGGTGTTCGGCTTGCCGCTGGTGCACGTGGTCCGCGGCATCGATCCCTCCAGCGGGCGGCGGCCGACGGCCGTGGGGATCATCGCGGTCGGCCAGGTCGCCGTCGGCGTCATCGCGATCGGCCAGGTTGCGCTGGGCGGCATCGCGCTGGGGCAGGCATCGATCGGACTCGGCTGGGGTATCGGACAGCTCGCGTTCGGGCTGCTGGCGGCGGGCCAGGTCGCGGCCGGGCTGCTGGGCGCGGCCGGGCAGCTCGCGGTCGCGCCGCATGCGCTGGGCATGGTGACCGATACGGGGCTGTTCGTCGCCGCCGGGTGGCTGGTGGCGGGCGTGCTGCTCGCGATCGCCGCCGAACGGCGCCGCCGCCGGCTGGGACCATTGCTCGACGTGCCGGCGCCGACGCGTATCGCAGCCGTGCGCGACGGGCGGGCCCACGTGCAGGCCGAGGTGGTGTCCGCCGATCAGCTGCGCGCGCCGCTCTCGAGCCGGCCTTGTGTCTTTTGGCACACGGTTCACGTCGGACCCGCGTTACGCGAGCACGAACGCAGCGGCGGAAGCGTGGTGATCGGCGACGAATCCGGCCAGGCGTGCATCGACTTCGGCAGCGAGGTCATCTTCATCCGCAGCGACAACTACCGCGAGATCGCCGGACCTGACTGGGCGCTGCACATCGAGACGTCGCTGGCGCGCGGCGAGACCTTGCACGTCGCCGGCCCCGTCACCGTGACGTCGGATCCGGCGGCCGGCGCGCCTTACCGCGGCGGTGTTTCGCCCGTGTTCTCGGGGCGGCGTGGGGCGCCGTTGATCGTCACGACCCGCAACCCGTTCGCGATGCGGACGGAGCTGCGCTTCGCAGCGACCTTCGCCTGGATGCTGGTCGCCAGCGGCGTGTTCACCGCCTTCTCCTGGGCGCTGCTCTTCTAGCCGCCCCCGCGCGAAGCGCGGGATCGCGGCTACCAGAAAAACCAGTCGTCGCACACCGCGCCTTCGGCGCGGAGCGACTAAGCCGGGCGCTAGGTCTTCTTCTTCGCCATGCAGACGCGGTTGCGGCCTTCGCGCTTGGCCTGATACATCGCCGCGTCCGCCGCCGCGATGAACGCGTGCGCGTCGTCGATCTTGCTTTCCACCGCGGCGCCCACGCTGATCGTCACCGGAATGACGTTGCGCTGGTGCTCGAATTTTTGTTCCTGGACCGCGGCGCGCAGGCGCTCGCCCAGGATGCCCGCGCCTTCGGCGTCGATCTCCCGGCAGATGACGGCGAACTCCTCGCCGCCGTACCGCGCCAGCACGTCCTCGGCGCGCACCGTCGCGGTCATGACCCGGGCGACGCCCGCCAGCACCTCGTCGCCGGCGACGTGACCGTACTGATCGTTGATCTTCTTGAAGTGGTCGATGTCGATGAACAGCAGCGCCAGCGACTTTTCATGCCGCACGGCGAAGCGGATCTCGGTGTGCAACCGATCGACGAAGTACCGCCGGTTGAACGTCGACGTCAGCCCATCGCGCAGCGACGATTCGAACAGCTTCTTGTGGTAGTGCTCGTCGACCTGATCCTGATAGGTGAAGCGGAGGATCGTCGTCGCGCCGATCGAGATCTTGTCGCCGTCGGCCAGCTCGTGCCGGTCGACGCGGTTGCCGTTGCAGAACGTTCCGTTCGTCGAGCCGGCATCGACCAGCATCATCTTGCCGCCGTCGCGTACGATGGCGGCGTGCTCGCGCGACACGCCATCGTCGAGCACGCGGATGTCGGCGCGGTCGCCGCGGCCGAGGGTCGACCGGTCGCCCTTGAGCTTATACATCTCGCCGAAGCTCGGGCCCGAGATGACGACCAGGTACGCGCTGGGCGCGGCCTTTTCCCGGGGGACGGGCGAGATGGATGGCGATCGGCTGAGGGTGGTGTCTTCGAGCGAACGCGCCATCCTGCTTCGATGTTAACAGAAGTGGCGGGGTGGCAATGTGGATCGCGTGGATGGACCCCGCCTGGCGGCCTCGACCGGGGTCAGACGCGTGGCGCGCCATTTTCCTGAACCAACAGACGATTTTTGAACTAGTCTCTCTGCGTCCGCGCCCACGATGTCGACGGAAGAGCCAAAACCAGAAAGCACGGCGACCCCAGCGACGGGTGACGCCAAGGTCGAGGCCGGATCCGCGGGCGATTCGCCGCCTGCGAACGTGGACGCCGCCGTGGCCTGGCCGCCGCCCGAGGCTGCTCCTTCGGGTGATCCCGCAGCCGCGGGAGACGCGTCGCAGCCCTCGTCACCGACGGCGTCCGGAAACGGAGTTCCGGCCGCCGCCGGCGATTCGGGCGTGATGACGGCGCCCGACACGAAACCCGAGGCGAAACCCGCTCCGCGCCCGTCAGGCGATGACATGCCCGCCGCGACGCCGGAGCAGGAGATGGCTCTCTCCAATTCCACCCTGCACTGGCTGGAGGACGGGGACCAGGCAGTCCCGGGACGGCTGACAGAACCGGGCTCGATGCCCAGCTACGATCCGCGCGCACCCGTTCCCGACCGGAAGCGTGGCGTGCTGGTGGTCGGCCTCGCCGGTCTCGTGGCGCTGATCATCGCCGCGACGCTGTACGGACAGGCGCAGAGCAAGAAGGCCGCCGAGCCACCGGCGCCCGCCGCCGTCGAGCCCGCCCGCGATCTCACCAACCGCGCCCAGGCCGCCCTGGCCGCGAACGATATCGATCACGCGCTGGAGCTGGCGCACCTGGCGCTGGTCGCGGACGCGCGCTTCGCCGACGCGCACTTCATCGTCGGCACCGTCGCGCAAGGGCGCAACCAGGCCGCGACCGCGCGGGACGAATTCCGCAAGTATCTCGAGCTCGCGCCGCTCGGAACTCACGCCGTAGCCGCGCGCAAGGCCCTCGCCACGCTGCCGCCATGACCACGCCGCGCCCTCCAGCACCCCGGCTTTCGCTGGCGGATCTGAGGGCACGTTATGTGGACGGCGATCGTGCCCTGCCGGCCGCGATCGAGGCCGCGCTGGTCGCGGATGGACGCGCCGGTGCGCGGGCCATCCTGGCGGCGGTGGCGCGCCGGCGCCGCGCCAACCGCGCCGAAGGGCAGCGCCTGCGCAAGATGCTGCGTTACGAAACCGCGTTGTGGGCCGGCGGGGTCATGCACGTCGCCGGCGTCGACGAGGCCGGGGTGAGCCCGCTCGCGGGGCCGGTCGCGGCGGCCGCCGTCATCTTCGCGCGCGGAACGCGCATCCCGGACGTCGATGATTCGAAGCGGCTCAGCGCCGAGGAGCGCGAGCACCTGGCGCCCGTGATTCGCGAGCGCGCCGTGGCCTGGTCGGTCGCCTACACCGAGGTCGATGAGATCGACTGCATCAACATCTACTGGGCGGGGATCGCGGCGATGCGGCGGGCGGTCGAAGCGCTGGCGCCCGCGGCCGAGCACCTGCTGATCGACGCCCGGCGCCTGCGCGACGTGCCGCTGCCGCAGCAACCGATTATCAAGGGCGACACCAAGAGCTTGTCGATCGCGGCCGCATCGATCCTCGCGAAGACCGCCCGTGATGCGCGCATGCGCGCGCTGGACGCCGTGTACCCGGGTTACGGCTTCGCCCGCCACAAGGGCTACCCGGTGCGCTCGCACTTCCTCGCACTGCGCCGCCTGGGCCCCTGCCCGATTCACCGGCGATCGTTCGCGATCGTGCGCGAGGTGCTGGGCCTGCCGCCGCTGCCGCCGTGGCCGACGCGAAGCCGCTCGGGGGCGGCCCCGGAAACCGCCCCGGAGATCGAGCCCTCGGAAATCGAGCTCGTCGACTGACGCCGCGTACACGCGGGCACCCCGGCCCACCCGGCCGCACTCGACAACCGATGTCGCGTGAAATGCGCCGAAAGTTCCGCGCGCGCCGTTTCCACCGTCGACGACCATGTCGATCGCGTGACACAATGACAGTGGGTCAGGAAATGGAACAGGCGCGCAGGGTGGCTCCTCGGGTGCCCTACGACGAAGCGGTCGCAATCGCCCGCTTCGATGGGCGGGGCCGACTCTATGCGCGCGCCATCGATCTCTCACAGACCGGCGTCCACGTCATCTGCGCCGAGTCGTGCCCGCTGGGCACGGTCGTTCGGTGCACGCTGCTGCTGCCCGGTGGACCGCGCAGCGTCCGCGGGCGGGTGGTGCGCGAGACGGTCTTCGCGCGCGGTGTCGGCCTGGCGATCGCGTTCTCGAACGTCGACGCGGCGACCGCCGCGGCCATCAAGTCCGTGATCGAAGCGCGCCTGAATCAGGTCATGCCCGCCAAGCTTCGCGTCGCCGGCGTCGATCGCGCGTTGCGCTGCGAGGGTCGGCTCGACGACGGAACCGTTCGGCTGACGGCTTCGCTGCCATTTCTGCGCATCGACGGCGGCGTGGACGTCGTGCTGGGCGAGCACGGCGAGATGACCGAGCGGGGCGTGATCAAGAAGATCGCGGTCGACCCGTCGACCTCCGACGGCGTGCCTCGGCTGGCGGTCGACGTCGCGCTCGCTCACGACACGCAGCCCTACGGGGCCAACCGCCATTCGGAGGACACCACCCCGCCGCCGACGCGACTGCCGCCGCCGTGCGGAGCGCCGCTGCCGTCGGTGCTGGTATCGCCGGGGCTGGTCCGGGATGTGCGCCGGGCGGAAGAACGGCCGCCGCGGCGGCGCGTGCACAGCACCGCCGAGATCGCCCGCCGCCCGAACGCCGGCGAATGGGCGTGGTCCGCGCCGCCCGCGGTGGTGAGCCGGCCGATCAAGCACGTGCGTCCGCGCGGTGCGCAGCGCCTCACCGCCCGCATCGGCGTGCTGGGCGCGACGGTGCGCAAGCTGCGGTCGGGATCGTGGGGCTACCTGCTGATGCTGGTGCCGGTCGCGGCCGTGGTCGCGGCGCTGCTGGCGATCTGATCTCGACGGCCGGCGCGTGCCGGCAGTTCTCCGCCTCACCCGCCTCCGCATCCGGCGTGGTACACACCAGCGCATGCACGATGCGGCGCAGGCCGAGCTCGCGGAGGCGAAACGCCGCGTCGAAGAGCTGCGGTCTCAGATCGATCACCACAACTACTGCTACTACGTGCTCGACGCGCCCGAGGTCGCGGACGGCGACTTCGACAAGCTGATGCGCGAGCTGGACGCGCTGGAGAAGAAGCATCCCGAGCTGCTTCTGCCCGACTCGCCCACCCAGCGCGTGGGCGGCGCCGCGGTCACGTCGCTGTTCGCGCCCGTCAAGCATTCCGAGCCGCTGCTCTCGCTGGATAATGCGTTCGACGACGCCGAGCTGACCGCCTGGCGCGATCGCGTGGTCAAGGGCCTGGGCCGCGAGCCCGCCTACGTCTGCGAGCCGAAGATCGACGGTGTCTCCGTGGCGGTGGTCTACGAGAACGGCAAGCTGATCCGGGGCGCCACGCGCGGCGACGGACAGGTCGGCGAGGACGTGACCGCCAACGTGCGGACGATCCGGGGCGTTCCCGCCAAGCTGCGCACGACGACGCCGCCCGAATGGCTGGAGGTGCGCGGCGAGGCGTTCCTGCGCCTGGCCGATTTCGAGCGCATCAACGAGGAGCTGGGCGCGGCCGGCAAGCCGCTGTTCGCGAACCCGCGCAACTCCACCGCGGGCCTCCTGCGCCAGAAGGATCCGAACGTCACGGCGGCCCGGCCGATCAGCATCTACTTCCACGGGCTGGTGAAGATCCTGGGGAAGAAGCTGGCCGGCTACTCGGAGACGCTGGCCTACCTGCGCGAGATCGGGCTGCGCACACACCCCGAGGGCAAGACGTGCAAGGGGATCGAAGAGGTGCGCGCCTACGTCGCCGACATGGGCGAGCGGCGCCACGCGCTGGAGCACGAGATCGACGGCGCGGTGATCAAGGTCGACGGCTACGGCGACGCGCACGAGCTGGGCGCGACGTCGAAGTTCCCGCGCTGGGCGATCGCCTACAAGTTCCCGCCCGAGGAGCAGACGACCATCCTGCGCGACATCCAGGTCAGCGTGGGCCGGACCGGCGCCGTCACGCCGTTCGCGGTGCTGGAGCCGGTGCGCGTCGGCGGCGTGACGATCTCGATGGCGACGCTGCACAACGCCGACGAGGTCGAGCGCAAGGGCGTGCTGATCGGCGACACCGTGGTGGTGCGGCGGGCCGGCGAGGTGATCCCGGAGGTCGTCGCGCCGATCCCCAGCCTGCGCAAGGGAACCGAGCGCAGGTTCGAGATGCCGTCCGACTGCCCGAACTGCGGCACGAAGATCGCGCGCCCGGAAGGCGAGGCGGTCGCGCGGTGCCCGAACCAGCAGTGCCCGGCGCAGATCTGGGGACGCATCGTCCACTTCAGCGGGCGCGGCGCCATGGACATCGAGCACCTGGGCGAGCGGACGGCGGGCGAGCTGCTGGAGAAGAAGCTGATCGCGGATCAGGCCGACATCTTCTTCCTGACGGACGGGCAGATCGGCCAGCTCACGAACTTCAAGGACAAGTCGATCGCCAACCTGCAGGGGGCGATCGCGGCGGCCAAGGACCGCCCGATCGATCGGCTGCTCTACGGCTTCGGCATCCGCCACGTGGGCCAATCGGCGGCGCGCGCACTGGCGGACCACTTCGGATCGATCGACAAGATCGCCGCCGCATCGGCGGAGGAGATCGCGGCGGTCGACGGCGCGGGCGACGTGATCGCGGCGGCCGTGCGCGAGTACTTCGATCGGACCGAGACGAAGGCGCTGATCGAGAAGCTGCGCCGCGCCGGGGTGCGGCTGCAAGACGCCGAGCAGCGGCAGCCGCGCACCGGCCCGCTGCTGGGGAAAACCTTCGTCATCACCGGGACGCTGGAGGCGTTCTCGCGCGACGACGCCAAGGCGCGCATCGAGGCGCTGGGGGGCAAGGTGACGGGCAGCCTGTCGAGCAAGACGGACTACCTGGTCGTCGGCGAAAGCCCCGGCAGCAAGCTGGACAAGGCGACGAAGCTGGGCGTCGCGACCCTCGACGAGAAGGCGTTCGCCGCGCTGCTCGCTGGCGCCTGACCCTCACCCTAACCCTCTCCCCGCTTCGCGGGGCGAGGAGACCAGAGTCAGCCGTTGAGCGAGCGCATGCCGCCTTCGGGGTAGCGGTCGCCGGAGGCGGCGCCGACCGGCGCCGCCGCGTCGAGGCGCGCCAGATCATCCGCGGTCAGCCGGATGTCCGCGGCGGCGATGTTCTCGTCGAGGTGGTTTCGCGCCGTCGTGCCGGGGATCGGCACCACGTCGTCGCCGCGCGACAGCACCCACGCGAGCGCGAGCTGGCCGACGGTGACCTTCTTGTCGTCGGCCACGGCGCGCACGCGGTCGACCAGCGCGCGGTTCGCGGCGAAGTTGTCGCCCTGGAAGCGCGGGTGGTGCTTCCGGAAGTCACTGTCGCTGAAGTCCGCGTCGCCGCGAAAGCGCCCGGTCAGGAAGCCGCGCCCCAGCGGGCTGTACGCGACGAAGCCGATACCCAGCTCGCGCAGCGTGCGAAGAACCTCCGCCTCCGGATCGCGCGTCCACAACGAGTACTCGGTCTGCAGCGCCGAGATCGGATGGGCCGCGTGCGCGCGCCGGATGGTGGGCGCCGATGCCTCC
>Ga0207651_10000992_pt1 | contig 12539 bp, 10 predicted proteins | sample KBSM23metaG_FD_184328 | JGI IMG/M metagenome (GOLD analysis project Ga0207651, IMG submission 184328) | Miscanthus rhizosphere microbial communities from Kellogg Biological Station, Michigan, USA - KBS M2-3 metaG (SPAdes) (version 2) | ecosystem: Host-associated > Plants > Roots > Rhizosphere >... | reverse complement strand
GATCGACGGGCAGATCGCGTACACGACGCCGGTGGTCGGCGGCGGGAAGCTGTTCTACGAGCTCTACCCCGGCGGGATGGTGGCCATCGACGCGGGCACCGGCGCCGTCGTCTGGCAGAACAAGACGATCGGCAACGGCAAGTACGGAACCGCCGCGTACGCCGACGGCCACGTCCTGACCGTGGTCTACCCGCCGAGCACGTCGGGCTTCGTCATCAACGTCGCCGCCCTGGACGCCGCGACCGGCCAGCTGCAGTGGAGCGCGCCCGCCGACTTCTCGGGGATCCTCAAGGTCGACCGCGGGACGGTCTACTTCACCGCCGGTCACGTCGTCGCGCTGGACGTGGCGACGGGCGCGCCGCGCTGGACGTCCGTCGAGGCGTGCGCGTCGCCGCCGGCGATCGACGGCGACACCGTGTTCTGCCTCGACACCGACAGGCTGGTGGCGCTCGACACGGCCACGGGCGTGCTGCGCTACGCCGCGCCGACCCCGCCCTCCTCGGTCGTATCCTCGCCGGCCGTCGCGGACGGGCGCATCTTCTACGTCGGCGACCGTCTCTACGCGCGGTCGACCACCGACGGCGCCGCGCTGTGGGACGCGGAGTTCGGGCCCGCCAACCTGCCGGTCAACGGCGGCACCTGGATCGAGACCTCGCCGGCGATCGCCTACGGCAAGGTGTTCGTCGTCGGCAAGGCGGGCGTCTACGCCTTCGACGCCGGCGCGGGCGCGCAGGTCTGGCAGACCGCGGGCGGGCCCTTCCCCGGGACGTCGGTGGCCGTCGCCGACGGCCGGGTGGTCAGCGGCGCCTCGCTGCTGGACGCTGACGACGGCCGCCTGCTCTGGAGCGCGTCCGACGGCGTCACCGTCACCTCGACGCCCGTCGTCACCGACGGTCACTTCTACGGCGGAACGCTGCAACGCAATCACATCTACGGCTGGGGCGGCACCGTCCCGGGCGTCGCGCCCGCCTACTGAGCCCCCGCGCGAAGCGCGGGATCGTGGCTACCAGAAAGAACAATAGTCGCACACCGCGCCTGCGGCGCGGAGCGACTAACCGCCCCCGCGCGAAGCGCGGGATCGCGGCTACCAGAAAAAACAATAGTCGCACACCGCGCCTGCGGCGCGGAGCGACTACGCCGGCGGCTGGGCGGAGGCGAGGCGCGCCAGGCGGTTCCGTCGGCGCACCAACCTGATCGCGACGATCGCGGCCGCCAGGACGACCACGATCAGGATGCCGTGCTCGGCGCCGCGGGCGTACTTGATGACGTTGTCGATCTGCTCGCCGAAGAAGTAGGCGACGTAGACCAGCACCGGGACCGAGAACGCCGCCGCCACGAAGTCGTAGAAGAAGAACACCGACGGGCGCACGTGCAGCGTCCCGGCCGTGAAGAAGATCGTGAAGCGCAGCCCGGGCGTGAACCGGCCGACCAGCACCACCTTGCTGCCGAACTTGCGAAAGTACGCGCGCGTACGCAGCTGCCGCTTGGGCGTGAAGTACTTGCGCGCGAGGTTGCTGGCCAGCACCCGCCGCCCGTACCGGCGGCCGAAGAAGAACGCGATCGTGTCGCCCGCCAGCACGGCGGCGAAACAGACCGCGAACGCCGTGTGGACGTTGATGATGGGCTCCAGCCCGTGCTTGCCCCGCCACGAGATGTACCCGGCCGCGATCAGCGAGATGTCCTCGGGAATCGGCAGCCCGAATCCGCACAGCAGAAGGATCGTGAACAGCAACAGATACGCCCCCGGGGCGCTCATGTGCGTCAGGTACTCGATGATCCTTTCCACCGGGGCTGCCTGCGAGGCCGGCTCGATCAAATATCACATCAGCCCCGGGTCGAGGTTTGACATTACGCCGCGTGGAACGTACGGTTTTCCCCGACGAGGGGGTCCCCAAATGGCCACGCATCGAGACAACTTACGCGCCGCCCGCCCCTCGGGGCCTGGATTGCTGGCGCTGGCGGCATTCGCCGTCACCGTCGCGCTGTTCGGCGCGGGCTGTCCCGCAAGCTACCCGGCCTGCGAAACCGACAAGGACTGCCACACCAAGGAGTTCTGCGTCGCCAACAAGTGCCAGCAGTGCCGCGATTCGAACGACTGTCCGGCCGGCCAGGCGTGCAAGGCGAACAAGTGCGAGCCGATCCCCGGCTACTGCCGCAGCAAGGCCGACTGCCCCGCCAACCAGGAATGCATCGCCAGCAAGTGCAAGGCGTGCGCGAACGACAAGGAATGCCCGGGCGGCCAGCACTGCGTGAAGGGGACCTGCAGCGCGAAGAAGCCCTGCAAGAGCGACAACGACTGCCCGCAGGACGAGGACTGCGTCAACGGCTTCTGCACCAAGGAGAAGGCGCCCGAGGCGAAGCCCACGCCGTGCAACCTGGACGCCGTGTTCTTCGACTTCAACGAGTCCGCCCTGACCACCGAGGCCACCGCGGTGCTCGCGCGCGACGCCGAGTGCCTGAAGCAGGTCAAACGGCCCGCGCAGATGATCGGCCACACCGACCCGCGCGGCACGCAGGAGTACAACCTCGCGCTGTCCGAGCGGCGCGCGCAGTCGGTGCGCGACCACCTCGGGCGGCTGGGCGTCGAGGGGAATCAGCTGACCGTGCTGCCGCGTGGTTCGCTGGACGCGAAGGGGACAGATGAGCCGAGCTGGGCCCAGGATCGTCGTGTCGACTTCGCCTGGAGGTAACCACATACGCAGCGCCGTCGGCGCCCTGGTGCTGGCCGCGTTCGTCGGCGGCGCGGGCGGACCCGCGTGCATGACGACGGGCGAAGGCGAGAAGATGCGCGCCGACATCACCTCGCTGAAGACGAAGCTGGACGAGATCGAGAAACGCGACAAGGAGTACAAGGAGCAGGTCGTCCGGCTGCGGACGGTGCTGGATCAGGCGACCAAGCTGCTCACGCGCAACTCGGCGGACGTTGGCGCCAAGGCGGCGAAGGCGGAGCAGGACATCGCCGTGCTGCAGGGCCGGATCGAGGAGCTGACCCACGCGATCGAGACGAACAACCGCCAGTCGGTCGACGAGCGCAACCGGCTGGAGACACGGCTGGCGGCGCTGGAGCAGACGCAGAACAAGATCGTCGACAAGGTCGCGCCCTCGATGCCCGACGACAAGGAGCAGCTGTGGCAGCAGGCCGCGCAGCGACTCTCGTCCGGCCAGCGCGACGACGGGCGCCGGTTCTACCGCGTGTTCATCCAGCGCTTCCCGGCCGACCCGCGCGCGGCGCAGGCATACCTGGCCATCGGCATGTCGTTCGTGCAGGAGTCGAAGTACCCCAACGCGGCGGCCGAGTTCCAGAAGGTGCTGACCGTCTACCCGTCGGCGCCCGAGGTGCCCGAGGCGATGTGGCAGCTGTCGCTGGCGTTCGTGCAGCTGCACTTCTGCACCGACGCGCGCGCGCTGCTCGGCGACCTGGTGAAGCGCTACCCCAAGTCCCCCCGCGCCAACGACGCGAAGACGGAACTGAAGACGATCGCGAAGCTCCCCAAAGCTTCCTGCACCAGCTGACCGCTCGACCAGTTACACAGACCTGCGAGCGGAGCGAAGTGTTGCTCTGAGACGAGCAGGAGGGACGGTTGTCCGGTCGGCCGAAGCGTAGGCCGGCGGTTGGATCGTTCCGCCGGAAGGGATTCCAAGCTTGCTCGCGAAGGCCGATCTGACAAACGTCCCTCCTGCCCCGCCGAAGAGCTGAGCGAACGGAGCTAGCCGATGATGCAGCGGAACGTCACGGTCACGTTGGTCGTCGTGCCGGCCTTGACGGCGTCGCAGCGCGGGCCGAAGACCTCGATGGCCGTGTGGGCGGCGTTGGTGTAGTCCCACCCGTCCGTGTGCGTCGGGTCTTTCGGGATCATCGTGCCGTCGCCGAACACGTCGATGAGGTCGTTGCTGGTCATGCTGTTGGGCGCGGTGCCGATGTTGAACTGGCAGCTCCCGACCTTGCCCAAGATCGTCTGCAACGTCGCCACCAGCGAGGCGGTGTCCGTCACCTGGTAGAACGACGTCGCGGCGCCGGTCTGGGGCATGCCGCCGTTGATCGCCATCTGATCCAGCGTCGCCGCGCCCATCGTGTCGCCGATGCCGACGACGATCGTCTTGAAGCCCATGGTGAGCGCGTCGCTGACGGCCTGCTGCGCGCCCGCCGCGTCGGACTCGTTCATCATCGTCGGCAGGTCCGGGTTGCAGGTCGGCTCGCCGTCGGTCGCCAGCAGCACGTACTTCGGGTTCATGTCGGTCAGCGTGGCCATGTAGGCCGCCGCGACGTTCATGCCGTTGCGCGTAGGCGTCGGGCTGCCCGTCCGGGTGGCCCCGATCCGCGTCATGATCGCCGCGCCGTTCCCCGCCGCGATCGGCACGTCCGCCGGCGCGCTCACCGTGCAGTTGTTGCTGCTGCCGAAGAACTTGAGGCCCCAGTTGACCATCGTGTCGGTCATCGGAACGACCGCGTTCAGCGCCGCGGTCACCTGGTTCCAGCGCGAGTTGGCCCCGCAATTCGACCGGCACATGGCGGTGGCGTCCCACTCCATCGACCCCGAACGGTCGAGGAGGATCAGGATGTCGGGCGGCAGCGGCGCGGCGCCCTGGTTGACGGACGCGCAGTTCATGTCGGGGCTGGACGTGCTTCCGTCCGCGCGCACCGACCCGTCGACGCTGATCGGCGGGGGTATGGCCATGCCCGTTCCGGCCGCGCCGGTCAGGCCCCCGTCAACGAGACCGGCCCCGCCGGTACCGCCGCTCCCGGCAGAGCCCGGCGATCCTTGGGGGGGCATACCTTTGAACCCGCACCCGCCGCCCGCGGCCGCCAGGGCCGCCATCGCTAAGAATGTCTGCGTCGACCGACCCATCGGAAACCTCCCTAACTTATTGTCCGGCGGTGGGGAGATCTGCTGACCGGGCCGACAGGAAAACGTTTCCGATCGCCGCGGCGCGAAAATAGGCCTGAGGGACGCGGTGTTACAGGACGATCGCTCAGCGTATCGACGCCGGGTGGCCGTCGACGCGCATCTGCAGAACGAAGTAAGGCGGCAGGCAGGCGTTGCCGCCGTCCGGGGTACGCGCGCAGAGGTAGTCGGGCCGGCAGGGCGTGCGCGCGTCGCAGGCGGCGAGGCCGGCCGGGCGGGCGAGCTTCGCGCACTCGGCGAATGCCGTGCCGCGCGCCAGGCAGTTGTTAAACGGGGTGAGCAGCGCGATCGCGCCGCACGCGTCCCCGGGCCCGAGCGACGCGCAGCTGGACGCGCACATCCCGCCGGGGAAGCCGACGCCGATGCCCTCGCACACGCTGGTGTCGCCGCAGGAGAGCGTGGCGGGCGCCTTCACCCGGTCGCTCTGGAACGAAACGGCGCCCGGGTGACAGGCCGATCCGGCCCGGACCGCGCGCGGCATGCACTGGCCGACGCGATCGTCGTCGACCGCGACGCAGTCGAAGCCCGCCGCGCACGTCCACGCGGCGAACCCCGGATCGCCCAGCCCGCACGCGTGCCCGAACGTGCCCGCCGGGCTGCCGCGCTCGGCCGGTGGCCGCATCTCGTCGGGGACCTGGCCGGCCGCCAGCGCGCGCAGGTAGGCGCGACGCCGGGGCAGCTCCTCCTCGAGGTGCGGCGACAGCGCCACCGACAGCGCATCGACCACGCGCGCGGGATCGCGCTCGGCGCCCACCACGTGGAACCCCGCGACCGATCGGCTCTGGTGGCAACCCACGCAGGTGAGGGCGTCGAGGCGGCGCAGCAACGCCTCCGGCGACCGGATGTGGCGCCGGCCGGCGAGCGCCAGGTCCGCCAGCTCGGAAGCGGGAAGCAGCCGGCGAAAAGGCGCGTTCTGCGGGCGCGCGAGGCCGCGGGGCGTGACGCTCACGGCGCGCGTCGCCAGCAGCGGCTCGGGCACGAGCGCGGTGCCCTCGTCGATCTTGTCGAGCACGCCGGGCGCCCGCAGCCACGCCGCCAGCGCCTTGCGCAGGGCCGGAGCGCCCCGGATGCGGTCGACGTCGGGCATGTTCTCGAGCGGCGCGGGGACGAGACGGCCGCCGGCGGCGGGGTGAAACACGCGCAGCAGGTAGTCCGCGTGTCCGCCCAGATCGGGGCGGATCGTCGACGGCCAGCGCGAGGTCTGAACGTTCACCTCCACCGATTTGAGGGTCCGGCCCGCGCGCACCAGCGGCGGGACGTCCTCCGGTCGTGTCAGCGCGCGCGCCCGCTGAGCGCAGCGCTGCCCGTCGTCGGGAAGAAAGAAGACGATATTGGCCGTGAACGGCAACCGCGAGGAGAAGCGGTCCGTGGTGGGCGCCTGATACGCCATGCGGTAGACGAAGCGAAGCTCGCCGCACGTCCCCGGATGAAATACGCGGCGGTCGATCCGGTTGACCACGGCCACCAGCTCGAGGCGAACGGCCGGCGACGACAGCCACGCCGGGTCGAACCCGCGGTGCGTGTAACGCATGCCCACGCCGTAGCGCGTGTCGCGCGCGTAGAGCTCCGCGATGTCCGCGCGCAGGACGTCCCTGATCGACGCCCAGCCGGCGCCGCCGGCCAGCTCCGCCGTCGAGGCGGCGCCCTTGCGGCCGAGCGCGAGCGTGCCCGCGTCGAGACCGCCCGCCTCCAGCGCCGCCAGCGCGCGCGGCTCGGTCACGACCAGGAGCGGCTCGTTGATCGGATCCGCCGCGGCTGCGGTTGCGCTACCGCTCGACGATACACCCGCGGCGAGGAACAGCGTCAGCGCCCACGCGCGGCCACCCGGTCGCGTCACGGCCACCCGCGCGGCGCGAAGGCCGCGGCGACGGCGCGGCCGGCGGCGGTCGGATCGGGCGCGGCGTCGATGGCGGCGATGATCGCGGCGGCCGCGGCGCCGGCGCGCACGACGGCCGGCACGGCGTCCAGCGTGATGCCGCCGATCGCCACCACGGGGACGTTCACGCGGCGGCACACCTCGGCGAGCGCGTCCAGGCCGACGGTCGGATCCGGGTTCGCCTTGCTGCGCGTGCCGAACACGGGACCGAAACCGATGTAGTCGGCGCCCGCGGCGGCGGCGGCGATCGCCTGGTCCGCGTTGTGCGTCGAGAAGCCGATGGTCAGGCCGGACCGGCCGGCGGCGGCACGCACGCGCTGCGCATCCGCGAGCGGCAGATCGTCCTGGCCCAGGTGAACGACGTCCGCGCCGACCGCCAGCGCGACGTCCAGCCGATCGTTGACGCAGAACGGGACGCCCGCCGCCCGGCAGAGCGGTAAAAGGGTGCGAGCCGCGCTTTCCAGCGGGCGCGCGCCCGCCGCCTTGGCGCGCAGCTGCAAGCAGCACGGGTGGGCGGCGAGCAACGCCCGCGCGCGCGCCTCGAGCGTGCCGCCGCCGCCTGCGAGCAGCTCGGGCGTCGCGTCCAGGATCGCGTAGAAGCCGCGCATCGGAATCGCTACACTATATCGCTTTGCCCACCCCGTTCCGTCTGACCACCGACCTCGTCCCGATGGGCGATCAGCCGCGCGCCATCGACGAGCTCTGCGCGGGCATCGGCCGCGGCGACCCCTCGCAGGTGCTGCTCGGGATCACGGGCAGCGGCAAGACCTTCACCGTGGCGCAGGTCGTCCAGAAGATTCAGCGCCCGACGCTGGTGATCGCGCACAACAAGACGCTGGCGCACCAATTGTGGATGGAGTTCAAGACGCTGTTCCCCGACAACGCCATCCACTACTTCGTCAGCTACTACGACTACTACCAGCCCGAGGCGTACGTCCCCTCGACGGACACGTACATCGAGAAGGATTCGCTGATCAACGAGGAGATCGATCGCATGCGCCACGCGGCGACGTACGCGCTGCTCACGCGCCGCGATTCGTTGATCGTCGCGTCGGTGTCGTGCATCTACGGCATCGGCGCCGCCGAGGCCTACCTGGGCATGAAGCTGGACCTCGCCAAGGGCGTCGAGGTGCGGCGCGACGCCGTGCTGCGCCGGCTGGTCGAGATCCAGTACGAGCGCAACGACGTCGACTTCGCGCGCGGGACGTTCCGCGTGCGCGGCGACACCGTCGAGATCTTCCCCGCCTACGAGCGCGAGAAGGCGATCCGCATCGAATGGTTCGGCGACGAGATCGAGATGATCTCGGAGGTCGACCCGCTGCGCGGCAAGGTGCTGCGCAAGATCGACGAGGTGTCGATCTTCCCCGGGTCGCACTACGTGACGCCGGCGGATCGGCTGACGCGCGCGATGACGGGCATCAAGGACGAGCTGCGCGGCCGGCTCGCCGAGCTGAAGGCGGGCAACAAGCTTGTCGAGGAGCAGCGCCTGCAACAGCGGACGCTGTACGACCTGGAGATGCTGGAGCAGATGGGGCGCTGCAAGGGGATCGAGAACTACTCGCGCCACCTGTCGGGGCGCGCGCCGGGCGAGCCGCCGCCCACGCTGCTCGACTACTTTCCCAAGGACTACCTGCTGTTCGTCGACGAGTCGCACCAGACGGTTCCGCAGATCGCCGCGATGTTCAAGGGGGATCGGTCGCGCAAGGAGACGCTGGTCGAGTTCGGCTTCCGGCTGCCGTCGGCGCTGGACAACCGGCCGCTGCGCTTCGACGAGTGGGAGGCGCGCGCCGGGCAAAAGGTCTTCGTGTCGGCGACGCCGGCGGAGTACGAGCTGCAGCAGGGCGAGGGCGTGGTGGTCGAGCAGATCATCCGGCCCACGGGCCTGCTGGACCCGGAGATCGAGGTGCGGCCGGTGGGAAGCCAGGTCGACGACCTGCTCACCGAGATCCGCGAGCGCGTGAAGATAGGCGACCGCGTGCTGGTGACGACGCTGACCAAGCGCATGGCCGAAGACCTGACCGAGTACTACGGCGAGCTGGGCGTGCGCGTCCGCTACCTGCACTCGGACATCGACACGCTGGAGCGCATCGAGATCCTGCGCGACCTGCGCCTGGGCGAGTTCGACGTGCTGGTCGGCATCAACCTGCTGCGGGAGGGGCTGGACCTGCCCGAGGTGTCGCTGGTGGCGATCCTCGACGCCGACAAGGAAGGCTTCCTGCGCGCCGAGCGATCGCTCATCCAGACCATCGGCCGCGCCGCGCGCAACGTGCGCGGCAAGGTGCTGATGTACGCCGATCGCGAGACCGAGTCGATGAAGAAGGCGATCGGCGAGACGCAGCGGCGGCGCGCCGCACAGGAAGAGTACAACCGCGTCCACGGCATCACGCCCAAGACGATCGAGAAGGCGATCCACGAGCTCGAGGGCAGCGCCCAGGACGACTACGTCGACGTCACCCGGCCCGCGAAGAAGGCGAAGGAGGCCGACATCCCGCTGGAGGAGCTGCCCCAGATCATCTCCGCGATGCGCCGCGAGATGTTCGACCTCTCGGAGGCGCTGGAATTCGAGAAGGCCGCCGCGCTCCGCGACCGGATCAAGGAGCTGGAGGAGATCCGGCTCTCGATGGGCAGCCGCTAACGCGGGGCCTTGCGAGCGTCAGAGACGCTTCCGGTACAGCAGCCGCCACACGCGCACGCCCTCGCTCTCGCACTGCCGCTCGCGCCGCGACTTCGCCTGGTACGGGCTCTCGCGCAGGAACGTCCACGCGCCTGCGGCGTTGACGAAACCATCGTCCGCCTCCAGCGCGGCCATCGCGTCGAGCGCGAGCGCGAAGATGTCGGTCTGGACGTAGAGCTCGCCGCCCGCGGCCAGCGCGCGGCCGATCGCCGCCATCAGCCCGGGTCCGATCACGCGCCGCTTGTGCTGGCGGCTCTTGAACCACGGGTCGGGAAAGTTCAGGAAGAAGCGGCGCACGCTGCCGTCGGCGAACAGGCGGCCCATGTCGACGGAGATGTTCGCGAACACGCTGCGCACGTTGGCGGGCCCGTCCGCCGCGCCCGCCGCGTTCACCGCCTCGACCAGCTCGCGCCGGATCTCGACGCCCACGAACAGCGTTGTCGCGTCGGCGCGCGCGCGATCGATCAGGAAGTGCGCCTCCGCGGCACCCAGCTCGACCTCCAGCGCCTGCCCGGGCGCGGCCGCCACGCGGGGCACGTCCGCGATGTCGAGCAGATCGGACTTCAGCGGGTTGACGTGCTGGCGGATGCGCACCGTCAGCCCCCGTTCGCGATCCGCGAGCTCTCCGCGTCGAATTGCCGCACGACCGCCGCCGGCGCCGTGGCGGCGTGCGCGCCCGCGACGGCCGCGTCGATGACGTCGGTCGGGATGCGGATCGCGTCCGCCACCACCTCGGTCGGCAGGTCGTAGGTCCGCAGCAGCGCCACCAGCTTGCGAATCACGTCGTAGCCGTCGACATAGCCGTCTCGGCCGCCCACGCGTCCGACGGGCGCCGCCAGGGTGACGGCCCCCGCGCGGGCCGCCGCCAGCGCCTGCTCGGGGCTGGCGCACGCGCCGACGCCGGTCCGCATCCGCTCGGCGGCGCAGGCGCGCACCACCTCGATCCCGACCTCGCTGCCCGGCAGCGTGGCGACGACGTTGTCCGCCGCGGCGGCCCAGTCGCGCACCTCGCGCAGCATCACGGCGTGATCGCCGGCGGCCACCGCCACGCACACGGGGCCGTTCGCGACGCCGCAGATCGCGCGCAGCAAATCGTGCGGCGAGCCGCCCGCCCGGCGCGCCGCCTCGGTCAGCGCGAGCGCGCTGGTGGTGACGCCGCGCGTATCCCTGGCCGCGACGCACGCCGCGATCTCGGCCTGGTCCGCGCTGTCCACGAAGAGCTTCACGACGGCCGGGAATAATAACTCGGAACCCCTGCCGCGATGGTGCGCGGCGAGGTCAGACCGTGATCTTGCCCTTGCGGTCCAGATGATTGACGTAGAGCTGCTGCACGATCCCGAACAGGTAGCTGGTCAGCATGTAGACCGCCAGGCCCGACGGCAGGAACAGCGAGAAGCCGGTGAACATGATCGGCATCATCACGGTCATCATCGCCTGCTGCTGCGGGTCGCCGCCGGCCGGCGACATCTTCATCTGGCCGTACATCACGCCGCCCATGATCAATGGCGTGATGTAGTACGGGTCCTTGGCCGTGAGGTCGTGCAGGTGGAAGATGAACGGCGCGCGGTAGAGCTCGACCGCGTAGTTCAGCGTCGAGTAGAGCGCGATCCAGATCGGCATCTGGATCAGGCTGGGCAGACAGCCGCCGAACGGCGATACGCCGTGCGCCTTGTAAAGGTTCATCGTCTCGACCGACTGGCGCTGCCGGTCGTTCTCGTACTTCTTGCGGATGGCGGCCATCTTGGGCGCCAGCTTCTGCATCTTCTTCGCCGACAGCAGCGACTTCTGCGCCGGGTAGAACGTCACCATGCGGATGAAGATCGTCAGCAGGATGATCGCCAGGCCCCAGTTGTGGGCGAAGCGGTGGAAGAACTTCAGCAGCGACAGGATCGGCCCCGCCAGGAACGACAGGGTGACGTCCACGGACTTGTCGAGGTTGACCTCGACCGCCCCGGCGCCCGGCGCCGCCATCGGCTGCACGGCCTCGAGCTCTTCCATCACCTTCGGTCCGGCGAAGACCACGAACGGGTAGACCACCTCGCTCTTCGGATTCACCGTCCGCTCGGCAAAGCGCAGCGTCACCTGCCCCGCGTCGGTTCCGGTCGGGCGCGTCGCGCAGATGCGGCTCTGCTGCGGCGTCTCGACCGACGGGACGGCGGCGAGCAGGAAGAACTTCTCGTCGGTCGCGATCCACAAGACGTTGCCGTTGCCGTCGCTCTCCTTGATCGAGTCCTTACCCAGGTTCTCGATCGAGATACGATTGGGATTGCGGTTGCCGCTGACGTAGCAGAGCGCCGACGAGATGTTCGCCGACACGCCCGAGAAGAACCCGCCGCCGCGCTTCTCGGGATCCTGACGGCCGCCGATGGACACCACCAGCTTGCTGCCGACGGCGCCTTCGCCGCGGTTGGCGACGACGACCTCGAGCTGAAGGCGGTACCGCGCCTTGTCGACGCGCCAGCGCTTCTCGATGTGAGCGTTGCCGACGTCGGCCGCGAACGTCACCGCGTCGGGCGAAGGCTGGGTCGCCTCCCAGGCGCCGTCAGCGGGCGTCGGGATCCCGGAGTCGGGGAACGCGATCCGCATCGCCGCGTCGTTGACGTCGGTCGCGCGCACGACGTCGTGACCGCTGCTCGGGTCGCCGCCTTTCTCGAGGAACTGCTTCTCGCGCAGCTGCGCGTGCACCAGGACGCCGCCCAGGCTGGAGAACACGTACCGGACGTCCGGCGTCGAGAGCTCGACCAGCTGTTCCGGCTTGTTCGCGGCGGCGGCCGGCGCGGTGCCGGTTCCCGCGGGCGCGGTGCCGGCCGCGGGCGGCGGCGTGATCGTTCCCGGCGTGGGCGTTCCCGGCGTGGGCTGGGTCTGCGTCACGGGCGCGGCCGGCTGCGGCGGCGGCGCCTTCGGTCCCGGAAACAGCGTGGACCACAGAAGGAGGACGCCGATGCTCAGGCCGATCGCGAGTACGACACGCTTTTCCATGCCCTAGACCGAACCCTTCATCACCTGGACCTGACCTGGACCTGGACCGGAACCTGGACCTGGCGTCGTTCCGGCACCGGATCAAACCCGGCGCGCGAACGACGCC